>Ga0105107_10000711_pt1 | contig 21312 bp, 22 predicted proteins | sample PPLLaktember2015_6_FD_79335 | JGI IMG/M metagenome (GOLD analysis project Ga0105107, IMG submission 79335) | Freshwater sediment microbial communities from Prairie Pothole Lake near Jamestown, North Dakota, USA - PPLs Lake P8 Core (1) Depth... | ecosystem: Environmental > Aquatic > Freshwater >... | reverse complement strand
GCCGTCAGCAACCAAGAGTGCCCAGCTATTCCTCGCTCGGGGAGCCAATTGAGGTTCGAACGTTAGTCCAAGTCGTAAAAAAAACGGCGCAGAATTATTGCGCCGTATAAGTAAAAATAATAATAAAAACAATTACTTAAATTCGTATCTCCAGTGGTACCCGAGATCCCCGCAGCCTCAACGTTGCGTCTCCACCTGCTGCAGCGGCTCCGCAGTGACGTTTTCCACCGGCCGGCGCACGCGTTTGACGCGCTTCGGTGCACCGTCATCGTTGGCGGCTTGCGTCGCAGCCTGCACCCGCTCGCGGCTCGTTTCGACCTGTTGCAGATCTGACGGCCAGTCGAGTTTGACCGGCGGTGCGGCCGGCGCGGGCGCCGGCGTCGCGACGACGGGTTGCGGTGCTGCGGCAACGGGCGCCGGCGCAACAGGTTCCGGTGCCGGCGGTGCCATCACGACTTCCGGTTTTTCGATGACCGGTGCAGTCGCGGGGGCAGGGGCTGCGACCGGAGCGGCAGCCGCAATTACTGCTTCCGGCGTCGGCACAAAAGGCGCTGCCGGTTCGGCGCTCAGCGGTGCCGTGGTCTGCACGGACTCCTCGACGACTTCCTCGACCCGGAGCGCGTTGGGTACGGCCGAGACCGCATTCGGACCCGGCACGAACGGCGTGCGCGGATACCAGACGCGGTCGCCACGATCGCGTGACTGCGGTGCCTGGCCTTCTGCGCGCGGCTCGCCGCTGCGATCGGCACCGCCGCGACGACCGCGACGACGGCGGTTGCTGCCGCGCTCCTCGCCCGGGCTCTCGGCGGGTGTGGCGGTGACCGGCGCACCGGCCGCCACGATGGGCGTATCCGGCTGCGGGGCTTCCTGTGCCGGGGCCGGTTGCTGGGCGACCGGTTCGCGTTCGGGACGGCGATGCTGCTCACGGCCCTCGCCGCGACTGCGGCGACTCTGGGTTTCGCTGCGCGCTTCGCCGGCTTCGCGTTCCGGGCGTTCACCGCGCTCCGGGCGCGGGCCGCGCGAGCCACGCTGGCCGCGATCGGGACGTTCTCCGCGCTCAGTCCGTTCGCCGCGACCTTGTGCACCTCGCTCACCACGCTCACCGCGCTGTGGACGGCCGCCGCGCGTGCGCTCGCCGGTGCTGCTGCCGCGTGCCGAGCGCTGCGTGCTGCGCGCCGGTTCAGCGGCTGCGCTGGCGGCGGGTTCCGTCGCCGGTTTGCGGCGGAACCAGCCCATGATCTTGCCGATGATGCCTTCGTCGCTGGCGGCCGGCCGCACGGGTGCAGCGGCAACGGGCGCTGGAGCCGGTGCTGCGGGCATCGGCGCCGGTTGCAGCGCGGTGATGCCCTTGACGACAGCTTCCTGGCGCGGTGCCGCGACTTCTGCGGCACCCTGGGTTTTTTCCTCTTCGCTGGGCAGCTGCACCATTTCATAGCTGGGCGCCAGCGGTTCGCTCTGGTTCAGGTCGTCGTGACGCAGGCGGGCGACGGTGTAGTTGGGCGTCTGCAGGTGGATATTCGGGATCAGCAGCACGTTGACGCGATGCCGCGATTCGAGCAGTTGCAGGTCGACGCGTTTTTCGTTGAGCAGGAAGGTTGCGACATCGACCGGAACCTGGGCATGCACGGCGGCGGTGTTGTCCTTCATCGCCTCTTCCTGAATGATGCGCAGGATGTGCAGCGCGGTGGATTCGGTGCCGCGGATGTGGCCGGTGCCGTGGCAGCGCGGGCAGGCGCTGTGGCTCGATTCGCCGAGCGAAGGGCGCAGCCGCTGGCGCGACAGTTCCATCAGCCCGAAGCGCGAGATCTTGCCGATCTGCACGCGGGCGCGGTCGTACTTGAGCGCATCGCGCAGCCGGTTCTCGACTTCGCGCTGGTTGCGCTGCGATTCCATGTCGATGAAGTCGATGACCACCAGTCCGCCCAGGTCGCGCAGCCGCAATTGGCGTGCGGCTTCGTCGGCGGCTTCGAGGTTGGTGCGGAATGCGGTTTCCTCGATATCGGCGCCACGGGTGGAGCGCGCGGAGTTGACGTCGATGGCGACCAGCGCTTCGGTGTGGTCGATGACGATGGCGCCGCCGGAGGGCAGGTTGACCGCGCGCGAAAATGCGGATTCGATCTGGTGCTCGATCTGGAAGCGGGAGAACAGCGGCACGTCGTCGCGGTAGAGCTTGGCGCGCTCGACGTAATTGGGCATCACGTGGCTCATGAACTGCACGGCCTGTTCATGGATCGACTCGGTGTCGATCAGGATCTCGCCGATTTCTTCGTGGAAGTAGTCGCGGATGGCGCGAATGACCAGGCTGGATTCCTGGTAAATCAGGAATGCGCCGTCCTGCTGCTTGGCAGCCCCTTCAATGGCGGTCCACAGCTGCAGCAGGTATTTCAGGTCCCAGTTCAGTTCTTCGGCGCTGCGGCCGATGCCGGCGGTGCGCGCGATCACGCTCATGCCGCTCGGCACGTCGAGCTGGGCCACGGTTTCCTTGAGCTCGGCCCGTTCTTCGCCTTCGATGCGGCGCGAGACGCCGCCGCCGCGCGGATTGTTGGGCATCAGCACCAGGTAGCGGCCGGCGAGACTGATGAACGTGGTCAGCGCGGCGCCTTTGGTGCCGCGTTCGTCCTTGTCGACCTGGACGATGATTTCCTGGCGCTCGCGGAGGGCGTCCTGGATGCGGGCGTGCGCGACGTCGATACCCGGCTTGAAGTAGGCGCGGGCGACTTCCTTGAACGGCAGGAAACCGTGGCGTTCGTTGCCGTAATCGACGAACGCGGCCTCGAGGCTGGGTTCGATGCGGGTGATGACACCCTTGTAGATATTGCTTTTGCGCTGCTCTTTGGATGCGGACTCGATGTCGAGATCGATCAGTTTCTGACCGTCGACGATGGCAACGCGCAGCTCTTCGGCCTGCGTTGCATTGAACAACATGCGTTTCATTTTCTTCTCCCGCGCTCAAGGATTTGCACGGGATGCACACTACGACAGCCGCCCGCGGGCGGCGGACTCGGATTTATTAACTCGATTGACAGCTACATGAATCGATCGTGATCAGTGTCCTGGTTATGCAGTGTGTCTTGCGAGGATTCGCGCAATTCGCGCAAATCCGGGAATTCAAACAGTGCCTTGAGCGCGTAAATCATCTAATATCGCTACTTCTGTCGGTGAGCGACTTTAACCCTGTATTCATTGCAATCACGGCAATCGCCGTGGCACATGCAACAGCGCCTTCGCCGCATTCGCGTCATTCAGGCATCCATTGCAGAGCGCACCATTTCCGGAACTCCGTCGCGTCGGGCTTGTGCCCAAGGTGCCGGTGTCGGCATCCGCGTCGTCGGCCGAGGTGGCGCTGCCAAGAAGTATAAGTAAATGAACAAGTTAAGTAAAGATTCCACATTACGGCAACCCATTGGCGACGAATCGGCCGGCCAGCGCATCGACAACTATCTGATGCGGAAGCTGAAAGGGGTGCCGAAGAGCCATGTCTACCGCATCCTGCGCAGCGGGGAAGTGCGGGTCAACAGCCGGCGGATTGGCCCGGATTACCGGCTGCAGGCCGGCGACCTGTTGCGAATCCCTCCGGTCCGCACCGCCGAGAAGCCGGTGGTCCGGGGCCTGCCCAAGGGGGGGTTCCAGCCGGTCATCCTGTTTGAGGACGAGGCGCTGCTGGTGATCGACAAGCCCTCGGGGCTCGCGGTGCATGGCGGCAGCGGCGTCAGCTTCGGGGTGATCGAGGCATTGCGCGAGGCACGTCCCGACAGCAAATTCCTCGAGCTGGTGCACCGCATCGATCGCGAAACATCCGGCGTGCTGATGCTCGCCAAGAAACGCGCGGCACTGGTGGAGTTGCACCGGCAGTTGCAGGCCGGAGAGGTCGAGAAGCGGTACCGGGCGCTGGTGAAGGGGTTGTGGACCGAGCGCAAGCGCGTGGTCGACCTGCCGCTGGAAAAGCGGGTGCAGTCCTCCGGTGATCGACGCGTCAACGTCGGCGCCGAGGGCGACCACGCGGTGACGATTTTCCGGCTGGAGCGGCGTGTCGGGCCCTACAGCCTGCTCGATGCGGAGTTGAAGACCGGCCGCACGCACCAGATCCGCGTGCATCTGGCGCATCTGGGTTATCCGATACTCGGCGACGACAAGTACGGTGATTTCACGCTGAACAAGTCGCTGGCGAAGCAGGGCCTGAAACGCATGTTTTTGCATTCATGGCGGGTTGCTGTCCGTCATCCGTTGAGCCGGGAGAAAGTGGTGTTCGAAGCGCCGCTGCCGGAGGACCTGCGCGCATTCATCGCCGCCACGGGAAAGACCAGGACGCATGCGCCGACGGTTTGAATTGCTGGTTTTTGACTGGGACGGCACGCTGATGGATTCGGCAGCAGCGATTGCCGAATCGCTGCAGGCCGCCTGCGCCGATCTCGGACTGCCGGTACCGAGCAGCCAGCGGGCGCGCTATGTGATCGGGCTGGGACTCAAGGATGCGCTGCGCTATGTGCTGCCGGACCTGCCGGAGGCGGAATATCCCCGGTTGCTGGACCGCTATCGCGTGCAGTTCCTGCAGCGCGATGGCGGCACCACGTTATTCCCCGGCGCGGCGGAGATGATCCGCGATCTGCATGCGGACGGATTCCTGCTCGCGGTGGCGACCGGCAAGAGCCGCCGCGGACTGGATCGCGCGCTGGAGGAGACTGGTCTCGGCGATTTTTTCCACACGACGCGTTGTGCCGACGAGGGGTTCTCGAAGCCGCATCCCGGCATGCTCGAGGCGGTGATGGATGCGCTGGTCACACCGCCCGCCGCGACGGTAATGATCGGAGACACGACGCATGACCTGGAAATGGCGAACGCTGCCGGCGTGGCCGCGGTTGCCGTAACCTACGGGGCGCATGACCGTCCCGCGCTCGCCGCGTGCCAGCCACTGGCGATGATCGATGAATTGCAGGGTTTGCGGGATTGGCTGATCGGGCAGGGTTGAGCTGCCGCGCTGCTTGGCTGGCGTGCGAGAATTGACTTAATATACTGTTTTTAAAGGAAATTATATGTCAGAACAACAATCAGGTGATCCCCAGTGGGAGCGCGGCGTACTCGAGAAATTGGCGCTCGCCGCGATCCAGGAACAACGCCGGGCGCGGCAATGGGGCATGTTTTTCAAGATGCTGGTGCTGCTCTATCTGTTTATGCTGCTGTTCATCGGCATGGGTTGGTTGGGCAAACGCGATGTGTTGCCGGCGAGCCATACGGCGCTGGTCGATATCAGTGGCGCAATCGGCGCGGGCAGCCCCGCGAGTGCCGACAACATCATCGCCGGCTTGCAGGCTGCGTTCAAGGACAAGAATACCAAGGGTGTGATCCTGCGCATCAACAGTCCCGGCGGCAGCCCGGTGCAGGCCGGATATATCTATGACGAGATCAAACGCCTGCGCGCCAAGCATTCGGAGACTCCGTTGTATGCCGTGGTCGAGGACATCTGCGCGTCCGGGGGCTATTACATTGCCGCAGCGGCCGACAGGATTTATGTCGACAAGGCGAGCATCATCGGCTCGATCGGCGTGCTGATGGACGGTTTCGGCTTTACCGGGACCATGGAGAAACTCGGCGTCGAGCGTCGCCTGCTGGCTGCGGGCAGGAACAAGGGCTTCCTCGATCCTTTTTCACCGATACAGGAAGAACAAAGGGCGCATGCGGAAACGATGCTTAACGACATCCATCAGCAGTTTATTACCGTGGTGCGCCAGGGACGCGGCAAGCGTCTGAAAGAGACACCGGAAATGTTCTCGGGCTTGCTGTGGGTTGGCCAGAAAAGCATCGATCTGGGTCTGGCTGATGCGTTGGGCAGCCTGGAATATGTTGCCCGTGAAGTGATCAAGGCCGAAAACATCGTCGATTACACGCAACAGGAAAATATCGCTGAACGTTTTGCCCGCCGCTTTGGCGCAGCCAGCGCGGAAGCGTTGCTGAAACTCGGCGGAATCGGCAGCCTGAATATCAGGTAGTGCGGGCGGCGGATTTTGGGCAATAGAGCAGAAATACCGACGGGCGTTTGTGCAGCGCCGGCGTGTTCCTGCGCCAGTCGGCGATACCGCGGGTGATGATCTGCTCGGTGGGCTGCGTGATGTCCGTGGCTACGCAGACCAAGGTCTGTGGCGAACACTCAGCCAGCAGCGCCTGCAGCATGGCGTTATTGCGATAGGGCGTTTCGATAAAAATCTGCGTGGCGTCATCTTGCCGCGACCGTAGCTCCAGTGCACGCAGCTGGCGCGCCCGCGCCGCACTGTCGATCGGCAGGTAGCCGTGAAAGGCGAAGCGCTGGCCATTCAGCCCTGAGGCCATCAATGCCAGCAGGATCGCCGAGGGGCCGACCAGCGGTACGACGCGGATTCCGCGTTCATGGGCCGCACGCACCAGCAAGGCGCCGGGGTCGGCGACGGCGGGACAGCCGGCCTCGGAGACCAGCGCGATGTCGAGACCCTGCTGCAGCGGAGCCAGCAACGCAGGAATGGCGCTGCTCGCCGTGTTCTTGTCGAGCACGGCGATATTCACCGTACTGAGCGGGCGCGGGTATTCGATCTGGATCAGGAAAGCGCGGGCTGACTTCGGATTCTCGGCGATGAAATGACTGAGCCGGTGCGCGATGTCGCGCGATCCCTGCGGCAGCACCGGAGCGAGCGGCGCATCGCCCAGTCCGGTCGGCAGCAGGTAGAGCGTACCGGGGGGGGTTGCTGTGGTCACGGGATGTCGACCCCTTCGCGGGCCAGCATGCTCACCAACGCGATCAGCGGCAAGCCGACCAGCGCGGTGGGATCGTCGCTTTCCAGCTGTTCGACCAGCGCAATGCCCAACGCTTCGATTTTGGCGCTGCCGGCGCAGTCGTAGGGTTGATCGCGCCGCAAATAGCGTTCAATTTGTGCCGCACTCAGCTCGCGAAAGCGTACGGTGGTCGGCACGCTGGTCAGCTGGACAGTGTTGGTGGCTGCATTGAGCAGACATAGCGCGGTATGAAAAATCACGGTCTTGCCGCTCATTGCCCGTAATTGCAGGGCGGCGGCGGCGTGGTCGCCAGGCTTGCCGAGAGCGCGGCTCTCGAGCACTGCAACCTGATCGGAGCCAATGATCAGCGCGCGGGATTCGGCAGCCGCAATTTTGCGAGCCTTGGCCTGCGCCAGGCGCATCGCGGTATCCACGGGCGCCTCGTCCGGCAGCGCCCGTTCGTCGATGTCGGGCGTGAGGGCACGGTAGGCGAGGCCGAGACGGGCAAGCAATGCCCTGCGGTAGGACGAGGACGACGCGAGCACGAGAGACGGCATCGCGCTCATCGGTGCCGCAGCCGTCTGCGGTAAGTCCCTGAAACAGCGAGGGTTACCTGGATTGCCGGCCGGTGGCCCGGCGTTGCGGGACTATGCAAATCGGTATCGCTAAGTGCTTGGCTCAACAGGGAATTTGGCATCATTGTTTTTGACAGCGGGGGACGAAAATACTATCATGCGCGCCTTATGTCCGGGCCCGCCGCAGTTCATCGCCTAGAGGATCCGTTTGCATTTGCGCGTGCCTCCGGCACGCACAGCGGGCAGGCGGCAATTGCAGCAATGCCGCGCTTGCAGGATCGTCTCGCCGGAAACGCGGGTTATGTTTCCTTCGTGGTACGCGGGGGACAGGATCAGCGCCAACGGCCACTGCTCGAGTTGGAAATTGCCGGCAACCTCACCCTGCGCTGCGACCGCTGTCTGGCGCCGCTGGGTTTTCCGTTGCAGCTGCATTCCGCGGTGTTGCTGGCGCATGTCGGCGAAGTGCCGCCGGATGATGACGACCCCGAGTCGCCGGAATGGATCGAAGCGGGGCAGGAACTGGATTTGCTGGAGCTGGTTGAAGACGAGATCGTGCTGAGTCTGCCGTTGTCGGTCAGGCACGATCAGGGAAAGTGCGGTGACGGGGCGGGCATGAGCCGGGCAGACGGGCAGGACAAGCCGTTCTCCAGACTGGCTGCCCTACTGAATCCGCAACAAACGAATACAGATTAATTTTCAGGAGATCAATATGGCTGTTCAACAAAACAAGAAGTCCCCGTCCAAGCGGGGGATGCATCGTTCTCACGACGGACTGAGCAAACCGGCGCTGGCCGTCGAGCCGACCTCCGGCGAGGCCCATCTGCGCCATCACATCAGCCCTAACGGCTACTACCGCGGCAAGAAGGTCATCAAGACCAAAGGCGAGTAGTCTCGGCAGGTCGTCGCGGGACGACCGGTCCCGACAATCAATCGGACAACCGGGGCCTGACGGGGAGGATTTCTGATGGATGTGACCGTTGCCATCGACTGCATGGGCGGTGATCACGGCGTGCGCGTGACCGTACCCGCTGCATTTGAATGGTCGCGGCGCGATCCGCAATGCCGCTTCGTACTGGTGGGCCAGCAGGAACCGATCCAGGCCGAGCTGCGACGCATCGGCACTGCGGCCGATGGGCGTATGTGCGTGCATCATGCCGCCGAAGTGGTGGCCATGGATGAACCGCCGGCGAATGCGTTGCGCGGCAAAAAGGATTCCTCGATGCGCGTGGCCATCGATCTCGTCAAGAGCGGTGAAGCGCAGGCCTGCGTCAGCGCAGGCAACACCGGCGCGCTGATGGCGATCTCGCGTTTCGTGCTCAAAACCCTTCCTGGCATCGACCGTCCCGCAATCGCCACGATGCTGCCCACGCGTAGCGGCCACACCCACATTCTTGACCTCGGGGCCAACGTCGACTGCAGTGCCGAACATCTGCTGCAGTTCGCCATCATGGGCGCCGAGCTGGTCGCCTCGGTCGAGCACAAGGCGCGGCCGACCGTAGGCCTGTTGAATATCGGCGAGGAGGCCATCAAGGGCAACGAAGTGGTCAAGGAGGCCGCGATACTGCTGCGCGCGAGCGGCCTCAATTTCCACGGTAATATCGAGGGCGATGACATTTACAAGGGTACAACCGATGTTGTGGTCTGTGACGGCTTTGTCGGCAACGTGGCGCTGAAAACTTCCGAGGGGCTGGCGCAGATGCTGGCAACCTATCTGCGGGAAGAGTTCGGCAGGAACCTGCTGACCAAGATTGCCGGGCTGGTGGCGATGCCGGTGATCAAGGCTTTCAAGGATCGCGCCGACCATCGTCGTTACAACGGGGCCAGCCTGCTTGGCCTGCGCGGCGTGGTCATCAAGAGTCACGGCTCGGCGGATGCGTTTGCGTTCGGTTTCGCCATCGAGCACGCCATCAACGAAGTTCGCACCGGCGTGCTGGCGCATATCAGCGAGCGCATGGCGGTACTGGCGCAGAAGGTCGAGTCGGCATGACGGGTATTCATTCACGGATTATCGGCACAGGCAGTTACCTCCCGGAAAAAATCCTGACCAATGCGGAACTCTCCGCCACGGTCGACACTTCAGACGAATGGATACAGCAGCGGACAGTTATCCGCCAAAGACATATCGCCGCGGCCCACGAACACGCCAGCGATCTTGCGTTGCAAGCCTCGCGCCGGGCCCTCGAGATGGCCGGCATTGCTGCGGAAAAACTCGACCTGATCATCGTTGCCACCACGACGCCCGACATGGTGTTCCCGGGCACGGCATGCATACTGCAGTCCAAACTCGGCATTCACGGCATGCCTGCGTTCGATGTCCAGGCGGTGTGCAGCGGCTTTGTCTATGCGCTGGCGACCGCAGACCAGTTTATGCGCTCCGGCCAGTACGAGCACATCCTGGTGGTCGGCGCCGAAGTCTATTCGCGGATACTCGACTGGCAGGATCGCGGCACTTGTGTGTTGTTCGGTGACGGCGCGGGCGCAGTGGTGCTGAAACGGAGCGAGGCGCCAGGCATCCTGGCTTCATGCCTGCACGCAGACGGCAGTTACGCCGGCATCCTGTCGGTGCCGGGCAGCGTCTGCGGCGGTGCGGTCAGCGGCCGGCCGCTGCTGCAGATGGATGGCACAGCGGTGTTCAAGTTTGCCGTACGCGTGCTGGAGGAGGTCGCGCTGGAGGCGCTGGCTGTCGCGGGGCTGCAGAAATCCGACATCGACTGGCTGATCCCGCATCAGGCCAACATCCGCATCATCCAGGCGACGGCGAAGAAACTCGGCCTGTCGATGGAGCGGGTGATCACGACGGTGGACCGCCATGCCAACACCTCGGCCGCCTCGGTGCCGCTGGCGCTGGACGAAGCGGTACGCGATGGCCGCATCAAGCCGGGGCAGCATGTGATGCTCGAAGCGGTCGGCGGCGGATTCACCTGGGGCGCAGTTCTTTTGAAATGGTGAGGACGATCGAATGAAACTGGCAGTGGTGTTTCCGGGGCAGGGCTCGCAATCCGTGGGGATGATGCAGGGGTTCGCCGAAAGCAAAGTTGTGCGTGACACGTTTGCCGAGGCTTCTGCCGTGCTGGGTCAGGATTTGTGGCAATTGGTCGCCAAGGGTCCCGCAGAAGAATTGAATGCGACAGTGAACACGCAACCGGTGATGCTCACTGCGGCCTATGCGACGTACCGCGCCTGGCTGGACGCGGGCGGACCTGCGCCATCCGTGGTGGCCGGACACAGTTTTGGCGAATATACGGCGCTGGTGGTGAGCGGCGTGCTGGATTTTGCCGAAGCGCTGCCGCTGGTGCGCTTTCGTGCGCAGGCAATGCAGGAAGCCGTGCCGCTCGGCACCGGTGCGATGGCGGCGATCCTTGGCCTGGATGATGCAGCGGTGCGTGCCGCCTGTGCCGACGCCGCGCAAGGGGAAATTGTGGAATCGGTCGTCTTCAATGCGCCAAACCAGGTGGTTATTGCCGGGCACAAGGGGGCCGTTGAGCGCGCTGCTGCAGCAGCCAAGGCGCGCGGCGCAAAGCGCGTGGTGATGCTGCCCGTCAGCGCGCCATTTCATTCGTCGCTGCTCAATCCTGCTGCGGACCGCCTCAGGGAGCGCATGCAGTCGGTCGCATTCCGCGCGCCGCAGATCGCAGTGGTCAACAATGTTGACGTCGCAATGGTGACGGATCCGGCGCAGATCAAGGATGCACTGGCGCGGCAAGCCTGCAAACCGGTGCGCTGGGTGGAAACCATACGCGCGTTCGCAGATCAGGGCGTCACCCATGTCGTCGAATGCGGCCCTGGCAAAGTGCTGGCGGGATTGACCAAACGCATCGATGACAGATTGCACGGATTTGCGGTTACTGACCCGGCATCCCTGGGGCAAGTCATAGGGGCGCTGCGATGAATACATTGAACGGCAGGGTCGCGCTGGTGACCGGTGCATCGCGCGGCATCGGCAATGCCATCGCGCTGGCGTTGGGTGCGGCGGGCGCGACCGTTGCCGGCACGGCGACCACCCCCGCCGGGGCCGAGGGAATTACCAGGGATCTGGCTGCCGCAGGGATTGTCGGCGCGGGTTACGCGATGGACGTCAACGATCCGGCGCAGGTCGATGCCACCCTGGCGACGATCCAGCAGCAGTGGGGGGAAGTTGCCATCCTGGTCAATAACGCGGGGATTACCCGGGACAATCTGCTGCTGCGGATGAAGGACGAGGAGTGGGACGCGATCATGTCCACCAACCTCAAATCGGTTTATCGCCTGTCCAAGGCGGTGATGCGCGGCATGATGAAGGCACGCAGCGGGCGGATTATCAGCGTGACCTCGGTAGTAGGTGCCATGGGCAACGCGGGGCAAAGCAACTATGCGGCCGCCAAGGCTGGTGTCGAAGGGTTTTCGCGGGCGCTGGCGCGGGAGGTCGGCAGTCGCAATATCACCGTTAACTGCGTGGCACCGGGCTTCATCGATACCGACATGACGCGGGGGCTCAGCGATGCCCAGCGCGAGGCCCTGGTCGGACAGATCCCCCTCGGGCGCCTGGGCACGGTTGCCGATATCGCGGGGGCAGTGGCCTATCTCGCCTCCGACGCGGCCGCCTATGTGACGGGCTGCACACTGCATGTGAACGGGGGCATGCATATGGGCTAAAATGCGCGGCGCGCTGCAGCCGGGCAAGGCACCCAAGCAATTCAGTATCTTATTGTTTTTAAAGGTTTTTTTAATTCAGGTTTGTGGTAGAATCCACGCTTTTACAGGATCATCCGGCGGCTGTGCCGCGGTTACGGACCGATCCCAACATCATCAAGCAACGCGAAAGGGGACAGTAGATGGAAAATATAGAGCAACGCGTCAAAAAGATTGTTGCCGAGCAGCTGGGCGTCAACGAAGCCGATGTCAAAAACGAGTCGTCTTTCGTCAACGATCTTGGCGCTGACTCCCTGGATACCGTCGAACTAGTGATGGCACTGGAAGAGGAATTCGAAACCGAGATTCCTGATGAAGAGGCCGAGAAAATCACCACCGTGCAGCAGGCCAGCGATTACATCAAGTCGCATCTGAAGGCGTAAATCCCTCGGGAGAGGGGATTCCCTTTCCCCTTGTTGCTCCACCCCATTGCCCCGGGAGCGCCATCGCGCTCCCTCTGCCTGCAATATGCCGCGTCCAACCGCCCGTAGAGTTGTCGTGACCGGACTGGGGATCATTTCCCCGGTAGGCATCGGCCTGACCGAGTCATGGTCGAATATCACCGCCGGAAGATCCGGCATCACGAGAATCACCCGCTTCGATGCCTCCGGCTATACCTCGCAGATTGCCGGCGAGGTCAAGGGATTTGATCCCGCGCAATACCTGCCCGCCAAGGAGGTGCGGCGCTTTGACGCGTTTATTCATTACGGGCTGGCGGCCGGCATTGACGCGATCAAGGATGCCGGACTGGATCTGCAACGGCTCAACCGCGAGACGATCGGGGTCTGTATCGGTTCGGGTATCGGCGGCCTGCCGCTGATCGAAGACACCCATAACGCTTTGCTGGCCGGTGGTCCACGCAAGATCTCTCCGTTTTTCGTGCCCGGATCGATCATCAACATGATCTCGGGACAGCTGTCGATCATGTACGGATTGCAGGGGCCAAACCTGGCGGTGGTGACCGCCTGCACGACCGCCAACCACAGCATCGGCGAGGCGGGGCGGCTGATCGAATACGGAGATGCCGACGTCATGATCGCCGGCGGTGCCGAGTCGACAGTGTCGCCACTCGGCATCGGCGGCTTTTGCGCAGCGCGCGCATTGTCCACGCGCAATGACGAACCTGCGGCAGCCAGTCGCCCCTGGGACAAGGACCGTGACGGCTTCGTGATGGGCGAGGGTGCCGGCGTGCTGGTGCTCGAGGAATATGAGCACGCGAAGGCGCGCGGTGCGCGGATTTACTGCGAACTGGCGGGTTACGGCATGAGCGCAGATGCGCACCACATCACTGCACCCTGCGAGGATGGCGCCGGCGCGGTGCGCTGCATGAACAATGCGCTGCGCAACGCCGGTTTGAATCATGATCAGGTCGACTACATCAACGCCCATGGCACTTCGACCTCGTTGGGCGACATTGCCGAGACGACGGCCGTGAAAAACTGCTTCGGCACGCATGCACGGAAGCTGGCGGTCAGTTCGACCAAGTCGATGACCGGGCATTTGCTGGGCGCGGCCGGTGGCGTTGAAGCGGTATTTTCAGTGCTGGCGATCCGCGATCAGGTCGCGCCGCCCACGATCAACCTGGCAAACCAGGATCCGCAGTGCGACCTCGACTATGTGCCCAACACGGCGCGTCCGATGAGAATCGATGTCGCGCTTTCCAATTCCTTCGGTTTTGGCGGCACCAACGGCAGTCTGGTGTTCCGCAAAATCTGAACTTCTCTTCCGGCATTCCGCCGGCTGATGCGGTGGGTAACCCTGCATGCCGATGATACTGGTTGATGGATCACCAGCAGCCACCATTGCCGTCGATGACCGCGGATTGGCCTATGGTGATGGCGTGTTCCGCACGCTCGCCATGTCCGATGGCCACGCACATTGCTGGGAGCAGCATTACGCCAAGCTCGCGGCAGACTGCCGCGCACTGGGGATCGTTGCCCCGGCCGTTGCGGATCTGATCCGCGATATCCAGACTGTGGCGGCACGGATGCCGGATTGCGCGCTGCGTATCACCGTGACGCGCGGCAGCGGTGGGCGCGGTTATGCGCTGCCTGAGCACCCGCAAGCGCGGCGCGTCGTTGCCGCCTCACCGTTGCCGGAATATCCCGCCAGCTGGCCGGAGCAGGGCGTGGCCGTGCGGTGGTGTACGCTGCGTCTCGCGGCACAGCCGCGTCTGGCCGGCATCAAGCATCTGAACCGCCTGGAGAACGTACTGGCCCGGGCCGAGTGGTGTGATCCGGCCATTGCCGAGGGGCTTCTGCTGGATGAGGCTGGCCAGGTGATCGAAGGCACGCGCTGCAATGTGTTCATCGTCGAAGGCGATGCGCTGGTAACGCCGGACTTGTCGCGTTGCGGCGTGGCGGGCGTCACGCGCGATCTGGTGATCGCCGCGGCCGGCCGCAACAGCCTGCGCTGCCGGATCGAGCCGATCAGCCGGACGCGACTGGAAGCCGCGGACGAGGTGCTGCTGGTCAACAGTCTGATCGGTGCATGGCCGGTCGCCGTACTGGAACACCGCAGGTGGTCAACGTTCAAGTTTGCGCCGCGCGTGCGAAAATGGCTCGATGCGTTCCGTCGTTCGTCTCATTAAATTTCTGATTCTGTCCGGCGTTTCTGTGGCGCTGTTGGCTGCGGCTGGACTGTATTACTACGCGCACAGTGAACTGGTTCTGAAGCAGTCGCCGGTGACGTTCGAAGTGCAACCGGGCAGCAGCCTGAAGGCCGTGGCTACGCAGCTCGCTGCAGCCGGGGTCGTCGAGCAGCCGGAGCTGTTCGTGCTGTTAGCGCGGTTGCGCGGCGATTCCACCAAGCTCAAAGCCGGCAATTACGAGTTTGGCCGTTCGCTGACGCCGCTGGAATTGCTGAACCGGATTACACGCGGGGACGTGACACAGGTGGCGATCACCTTTGTCGAAGGATGGACCTTTCGGCAAATGCGCCAGGCGCTGCGGGATCATCCGCAGGTTCGCCTCGAGACAGCGACACTGACTGAGGCGGAACTGCTGCAGAAGCTGGGCATTGCGCAGCCGGCGGCCGAAGGCTGGTTTTTCCCCGACACTTATTACTTCAGCGAAGGTGCCAGTGATCTGGCGATCCTGCGCCGTGCCCATCAGCTGATGCGGCGCCACCTGGAACAGGAATGGGCGCGCCGGGCGCCGGACCTGCCGCTCCAATCGCCGACGGAGGCACTGATTCTGGCCTCCATCGTCGAGAAGGAAACCGGCCGGCCGGAAGAGCGCGGCCTGGTCGCAGCGGTATTCATCAACCGCTTGCGTATCGGCATGCGGTTGCAGACCGACCCGTCGGTGATCTACGGGATGGGGGACGCGTTCGACGGCAACATCCGCAAGCGCGATCTGAGCACCGATACGCCCTACAATACCTATACCCGTGCCGGACTGCCACCTACGCCGATTGCCATGCCAGGACTCGATGCCTTGCGCGCGACGCTGAATCCGGCGTCGAGTGATGCGCTGTATTTTGTCGCGCGCGGCGACGGTACCTCGGAATTTTCACGCAAGCTGAGCGAGCATGAGCGGGCAGTGACCCGGTACCAGCGCAGGGGGCAACCGTGAATCGTGGCAAGTTCATCACGCTGGAAGGCATGGATGGCGCCGGCAAGACCACGCATCTGGAATGGTTGCGCGGGCGGCTGGAAGCGCGCGGCGTGTTGCTGACGATGACCCGGGAGCCGGGGGGAACACCTTTGGGTGAAACGCTGCGCAAATTGCTGCTTGACAGCCATGACCCGCTCCATCCGGATACCGAGGCGCTGCTGATGTTTGCGGCACGCCGTGAACATATCGCGCAGGTCATTGCACCGGCGCTGGAGGCCGGCCGCTGGGTCCTGTGCGACCGATTTACCGATGCAACCTATGCCTATCAGGCCGGTGGCAGCGGCTTGGAATGGGCGCGCGTGGCGGAACTCGAGCGCTGGGTGCAGGGCGCTTTACAACCGGACCTGACGCTGTATTTCGATCTGGATCCGCAGATCGGGCGGGCACGGGCGCGCCAGGCGCGGGTACCGGACCGGTTTGAGCGGGAGCAGGATGCGTTTTATGCGCGCGTACGCGCAGCCTATTTGCGGCGAGCAGCAGAACATCCGGAGCGCATTCGGGTCATCAACGCTGCGCGGAGCATTCCACCGATTCAAGTAGAACTTGAAACAATTATCTCAACACTTTGATTAAAAAGAATTGTTTCTGAAACAGAGCTCATTTAAATCTGGATTACATAACCTCATTTATCTAATTGATTTTTAATGACTATATGGTTTAACAACGAGCTCGGCAGCTTGCTGGCACAAAAGGATCAGCTGGCGCATGCCCTGCTGATCAAAGGTCCTCGCGGCATCGGCAAACAAGGTTTGGGGCTGGACCTGGCGCAGGGGTTGCTATGCGAGAGTCCGGCCGCCACCGGCACCGCATGCGGTCACTGCCAAGCCTGCAACTGGTTCGCAGCGGGGGCACATCCCGACTTCCGCGCCATTGAGCCGGTGACCGACGATCAGGTTGACGGTGACGAAGGTGCGCGCAAACTCAAGAGCAGCGCCTGGATCAGCATCGAGCAGGTGCGCGAACTCCATGATTTTATTTATGTTTCCAGCCATCGTGGCGGCAGAAAAGTCATTCTGGTCAACCCCGCCGAGGCACTGAATGTCAGCGCCGCAAATGCGTTGCTGAAGAATCTCGAAGAACCTCCGCCCCTGACGCATTTCATCCTGATCAGCCATCGACCACACCGGCTGGCACGCACCATCGTCAGCCGGTGCCGGCAGCTAAGCTTGCGCCAGCCGGACCCGGCAACGGCACTGGCCTGGCTGCGCGAACAGGGCGTTGTCGATCCCGAGGTCGCGCTGGCGCAATCCTCTGGCGCACCGCTGCTTGCATTGGCAGCGAGCGAAGGCGACGAATTGGCCGGACGCCGCGAGTTCCTGTCGCGGATAGCACCGGTGGATTTTGATCCCCTGATGACGGCAGAAGCGTTCCGCGACCTGCCGCTCGAGCGGTTCATCGGCTGGCTGCAGAAATGGACCTATGACATTGCGGTGCAACGCATGCTGGGAAGCGTGCGCTTCAACCCCGATCTGGCCCGCGAACTCGGCGCCATCGCGACACGCGTCGAACCGCAGGCGGCAATACGGCTGCACCGCAAACTGGTGCGCGAGCAGCGCAATATCCAGCACCCGCTGAACGGACGCCTGTACATTGAAAGCGTGCTGCTGGCCTATGCGACGCTGGTAAATGCGGCCATTCGTTCCGCGTGAGCGCCATGCTGGTCGACTCGCATTGCCATCTCGATTTTCCGGAGCTCGCCGGTAATCTGCCCGCGGTGCTGGCTACCATGCGCGACAATGATGTGGGTGCTGCGCTGTGCGTCAGTGTCACCATCGAGGATTTTCCGAAAGTTCTCGCGCTGGCAGAGCACAACGACATGCTCTATGCGTCGGTGGGCGTGCATCCGGATTACCCCGATCTGCGCGAACCGTCAGTGGCCGAACTGGTCGAACTGGCGCGGCATCCAAAAGTCGTCGCTATTGGTGAGACCGGGCTCGATTACTACCGGCTGAGCGGGGATCTCGAATGGCAGCGGCAGCGCTTTCGGACCCATATCCGGGCTGCGCGCCAGGCTCGAAAACCGCTGATCATCCATACCCGTTCAGCCGCGGCAGACACCTTGCGGCTGATGCAGGAAGAGAGCGCGGGGGAGGCGGGCGGCGTGATGCACTGCTTTACCGAACGCTGGGAGGTGGCACAGGGTGCGCTGGACCTGGGTTTCTATATCTCCTTCTCCGGTATCGTGACCTTCAAGAACGCCAAGGAATTGAAGGAGGTCGCCCGACGGGTACCACTGGACCGGCTGTTGGTGGAGACCGACTCGCCCTATCTGGCCCCGGTCCCTCACCGTGGCCAGACCAACCAGCCGGGATGGGTCAAGCACGTGGCTGAGGAAGTGGCGCGGCTGCAGGGGCGCAGTTTTGCCGAAGTTGCCGCACAAACCACTGAGAACTTTTTTAAACTTTTCAATATAAACAAATAGATAAATGATATTCTTGAATCGTATTCTAATTATCGCATTGACCACATTTTGGGGATACAGCGGCGCCGTACAGGCGGGTGCATACGAGGACATGCTGCAAGCCATCCACATGGGTGACGAAAAAACAATCAGCGAGCTGCTCCGACGCGGAATGGAGGTCGACACCGTCAACCCCAAGGGGGACACACTGCTGATGCTGGCAGCGCGGGAAGGCAAGCCCGGTGTCGTCAGAGCCATTCTTGCCGCCCGGCCCAAAGTGTATCTGCGCAACCCGGTCGGCGAATCGGCATTGATGCTGGCCACCATCATGGGCCACACCGAGGTCGTGCAGTTGCTGCTGCAGGCGGGTGCTCCGGTGAACCAGAGTGGATGGACGCCGCTGATTTACGCGGCGGCCGGCAATCGTGCCGATGTCGCCCGGCTGCTGATCGCCAGGGGTGCTGATGTCAATGCGCCGGCTGAAAACGGTACCACGGCCTTGATGATGGCGGCGCGGGAAGGTCACCTGCAGATGTTGTTGTTGCTGCTGGAGCATGGTGCGGATGCAAAGTACGTATCGCCGTTCGGGCATTCGGCGCTGAGCCTGGCCAGGGATCGCGATCATCCCGAAATCGCCGCGGTCCTGCTCAAGGCTGGCGTGCAGGAGTAGCGGTCTCAGGGTGCCGGCGATACGGGATTTGCGCGCCGGGATCGCCCAAGTGTAAATTCGTATAATGTGTATTATGTAAAATTAGTAAGGGCCGAATTCGACACCAGATCAGGCGACGCCCATCCCTCAATTCCGGGCCACCTTCCGCCCGTAGTCCCCAATCGCCGCGACCATGCGGTCAAGTTCGGCATCGACCCGCGCCTTCGCCCCACGATCGTACGAATAGCACAGCAACGCCAGGTCCTCGAACAGGCCATGCACCCGCGGCACGCTGGCGTAGACCAGCTTGCGATAGGTGTCCTGCACCGCCGGAATTTGCACGAACTCGCGGCCGTCCTCCCAGTAAATCGACAGCGTGATGATCTGCGTATTCAGCCGCAGCAGGCGCACGATGAACTCGAACCGGACCGTGTGCATGCCCTTGGAGCGCAATTCAATCAACTTCTCCTGCGGCAGCGACTCACCCCGCTTCAACGCGGCGATGGCTTCCATGTCACTCGCGATCACGATCATCCCTGAGCGTCCCTGTTATTGCTGGTGCCGCAAAGTATGCGTGACGGCTCAGGGGCAGGCAAACCTAACATTCCGATAATTTTGCCGATCAATCGGTGTGGAATAGATCACGTTTCCCCGCGTAACAGGATTGAAGGATGCCGGCATGCTTCCGGCATCCTGCGTGTCAGATGCGCTCCAGCACCACCGCCATGCCTTGCCCGCCGCCGATGCACAGTGAAACCAGCGCGTATTTGCCGCCAGTGCGCTGCAGCTGCCGGGCCGCGGTCAAGGCAATCCGTGCCCCGGACGCGCCCAGCGGATGGCCGACCGCGATGGCGCCGCCATTCGGATTGACGCGCTGGTCATCGAAGGCCACGCCCAGCCCCTTGAGGCAGGCCAGCACCTGGGTCGCAAAGGCTTCATTGATCTCGATAATATCCATGTCCTTGATGCTGAGCCCGACCCGCGCCAGCGCTTTTTTCGAAGCGGCTACGGGACCGATGCCCATGATGTGCGGCGGCACACCCATCGCGGCGCTGGCAATGATGCGTGCCATCGGCTTGACGCCGGCCTTCTCTCCGGCAGCGAGCGAACCCACCACCAAGGCGACGGCACCGTCGTTGACGCCGGACGCATTGCCCGCAGTGGTCACGCCGCCCTCGTACAGCGCCTTCATTTTGGCCAGTGTGGCCAGGTCGCTGCCCGGACGCGGATGCTCATCCTCGGCAACCGGCGGCACCGGCCCCTTGCGGCTAGCCGGCATTTCAACGGGGGAAATTTCGCCCGCGAAAAAACCTTCGCCTTTGGCCAGTGCATATTTCTGCTGTGATGCCGCAGCAAAGGTGTCTGCCTGTTCCCGCGTGATGCTGTACTCGCGCGCCAGGTTGTCGGCCGTCTGCGGCATCTGGTCGTCACCAAACTGCTTGGTCAGCTTCGGGTTGGAAAAACGCGGACCGATGGTGCTGTCGTAGAGCTTGATGTCGCGGGCAAATGCGGTCTCTGCGCGACTCATCACCAGCGGCGAGCGGCTCATGCTCTCGACGCCGCCGACGATGAACACATCACCCTCGCCCGCAGTGATCGAATGCGCGGCATGCGCCAGTGCGCCGAGACCGCTGGCGCAATTGCGCTGCAGTACGGTGCCCGGAATTTCAATCGGGAACCCGGCGGACAGGCCGGCATGGCGTGCGACGCAGCGGCTGTCCTCGCCGCCCTGATTGGCGCAGCCGACGACGATGTCCTCGACCTGCTCCACCTTGAATTTCGATTTCGCCATGACGTTTTTCATGACGTCCGCGAGCAGGTCGTCGGGGCGGACTTTCGCCAACGTGCCGCCATGGCGGCCGAACGGGGTACGCAGTCCTTCATACAGGTAAGCGTTGAGCATGTTTTTTTCCTCTCAGGTGATCAGGGTTCAGGGGTCAGCAGCGAGACGCCGAGCTTGGCGCGCCGCGTCAGCCAGATGTTGGGGCGATAACGGGGGTCGGCATAGAGATTGTTCATGTTGGTCAGAACCCGGTGCATGCGCTCGACGCCCACCACGTCGCCGAACTTCAGCGGGCCGTTCGGATAATTCAGGCCGAGTGTGACAGCCTTGTCGATGTCCGCCGGCTGTGCGGTGCGGCTTTGTGCGATCGAGCAGCCGATATTGACGATCATCGCCACAATGCGCTGGGCAATGAATCCCGGGCTATCGCGGCAGACCGTCACCGGCACGCCGTCGGAGGCCAGCAGGCCGTGGGCGGCATCGCGCACCGCCGGATCGGTGACTGGGGTGCCCATTATGGTGCGGCGCTTGACCATCGGGAACAAGGTATCGACGGCCACCGTACGTTTCGGATCCAGTCCTTCTTCCACAGCGCAGCTGGTTGCATCGTTCCCGACCGGCGCGACCAGAATCAGTGCTTTTGCCGAAGGTTTATCGCCGCTTTCAACGGTTGCCCCAAGTTTGGCCAGCAGCGCTGCCAATACCTCGTGGCCTTGCGGCTCGGCTTTGCTGATCCAGACGCTGGTCGGCCGCGCCGCCGGCGCCGGTGCTTCCGGCGCGATGATCGGCTTCATTTCCGCGTCGTAGTCATAAAAGCCCTTCTTGCTCTTGCGACCCAGCACGCCGGCCTCGTAGCGCGATTGCATGATCAGGTTGGGGCG
>Ga0105107_10000710_pt1 | contig 21324 bp, 23 predicted proteins | sample PPLLaktember2015_6_FD_79335 | JGI IMG/M metagenome (GOLD analysis project Ga0105107, IMG submission 79335) | Freshwater sediment microbial communities from Prairie Pothole Lake near Jamestown, North Dakota, USA - PPLs Lake P8 Core (1) Depth... | ecosystem: Environmental > Aquatic > Freshwater >... | reverse complement strand
GAACAGCATATCGGTGTTGGAGAGCTCGAAGTTGTACTTCGACTGCTCCACCTCATTCTGGTGGTAGACGTCGCCGTACTTCACGCCGTCGACCCAGACGAGGTCGTAGACGCTCGCCTTGTCCTGCAGGTACATCGCCAGGCGCTCGAGGCCGTAGGTGATCTCTCCGAGCACCGGCTTGCAGGGCAGGCTGCCCACTTCCTGGAAGTAGGTGAACTGCGTGATCTCCATGCCGTCGAGCCATACTTCCCATCCGAGGCCCCACGCGCCGAGCGTCGGCGACTCCCAGTCGTCCTCGACGAACCGGATGTCGTGCGCGCCGGGTTCGATGCCGAGATCCTTCAACGAGTCGATGTAGAGCTCCTGGATCCCGGAAGGCGAGGGCTTGAGCGCCACCTGGTACTGGTAGTAGTGCTGGAGCCGGTTCGGGTTCTCGCCGTAGCGGCCGTCCTTCGGTCGGCGCGAGGGCTGGACGTACGCCGCCTTCCACGGCTCCGGGCCGATGGCGCGCAGGAACGTCGCGGTGTGGAAGGTCCCCGCGCCGACTTCCATGTCGTACGGCTGGAGCAGAACGCATCCGTGGCGATCCCAGAACGCGTTCAGCTTCAGGATCAGTTCCTGAAAACTCAGCATTGCGAAAATTCTACCGTTTGAACCGTGCGATCAGCGTCGCGAGGAGCAGCACCGCGAGAGCGGCGATCACCGCCGGCCAGTCGCGCATCCGGGCATAAGGCGTCATCCCGGAATAGCCGCGCGCGAGCGCTTCCAGCCGGCCCTCGACGAATTGCGGCAGCCGCGCGAGAACCCGGCCGTCGCGGTCGATGACCGCGGTGATCCCGGTGTTCGCGGTCGTGAGGTGCATGCGACCGGTCTCGATCGCGCGCAGCCGTGCGATCTGGAGGTGCTGGGCGGGCGCGAGCGAGTCGCCGAACCAGGCGACGTTCGACACGTTCACGAGCAGCGTCGCCTCCGGCAGCCGCCGCGCGATCTCGTCGCCGAAGGCGTCCTCGTAGCAGATGTTCACGGCGATCCGCTGGCCCGCGGCCTCGATGGGCGCCTGCCGCCGGGCGCCGCGGGAGAAATCCGACAGCGGTATGTCGATGAGGCGCAGCGTCCAGCCGAAGCCGGGCGGCACGAACTCGCCGAACGGCACCAGGTGCACCTTGTGGTACGGCTGGCGCGGCGACACGCCCAGGCTGATGACGCTGTTGTAGTACTCGGCGCTCGAGCGCCGCGTGGGCACGCCGAGCAGCAGGTCGCCGCCGTTGCGCCGCGCGGCGGCCTCGAGCCTTTCGAGGTACGCCGGGTCGACCGCGTCGTAGAAGCGCGGCACCGCGGTCTCGGGCAGGACGATGAGCTTCGCCGTGGCGCCTTCGGCGAGGCGCGCGTAGGTGTCGAGGATCTGTGCGTAGCGCTCGGGCCGGAACTTCATCTCCTGCGCGATGTTCCCCTGCAGCAGTGCCACGGCGAGCGGCGCGCCCGCGGGCGCGGTCCACTCCACGGCGCGTAGCGCCTGGCCCGCGCCGACCACGGCGATGAAGAGCGCCGCGGGCAGAAGGCGCGCGCGCTGCACGACGAACACCCAGGCGAGGCCGGCGAGGGCCGCCATGAGGAAGGAGATGCCGAAGACGCCGACCACGGGCGCGTACCCCTGGAGCGGCCAGCCCGCGGCGCCGTAGCCGAGCGAGAGCCACGGGAAGCCGCTGAGCGCCCAGCTGCGCAGCCACTCGGCGAGCGTCCAGGCGGCGGGGATGAGAAGGCAGGCGCGGAGCGCCGCAGGCGCCGGGATGCGCGCCTGCAGCCAGCCCGCGGCGCCGGTGAAGAGCGCGAGCAGCGCGCAGAAGAGCACCGTCGCGAGTGCGGCGAGCGGCGGCGGCATCCCGCCGAACTCGCTCAGGCTCACGTAGACCCACGACACCCCTGCGCCGAACAATCCCGCGCCGAAAAGGAAGCCCACGCGGAAAGCACGCCCGGGCGACGCGTGCATCCACAGGTGGACGAGCATGCCGAAACTCGCCACGGCGAGCGGAAACATCCCCGCCGGGGCAAAGGCGAGCACCGTCGCCGCGCCCAGTAAAAACGGGGTCAGGCCCCAGGGAAAATGGGGTCTGACCCCATTTTTCATGCTTTGGGCTTGTCCACCAGCAGGGTGTATACCCGGCGGCTATCCGCGCGCAGCACCTGGAAGCGCAGCCCTTCGATGATCACCGACTCGCCGCGCTTGGGCAGCCGGCCGAGATGCGCGATCACCATCCCGCCGACGGTGTCGGCGGCCTCGTCGGAGAAGCGCGAGCCGAAGGCGGCGTTGAAGTCGGCGATCTGCGTGAGCGCCTTGACGCGCCAGCGCCCGCCGGGCTCGGGCAGGATGTTGTCCGAGGCCTCGTCGAAGTCGTACTCGTCCTCGATGTCCCCGACGATCTGCTCCAGCACGTCCTCGATGGTCACGAGGCCCGAGACGCCGCCATACTCGTCCACGACGATTGCCATGTGGTTGCGGCTTGCGCGGAACTCGCGCAGCAGCACGTTCAGGCGCTTCGCCTCCGGCACGAACACCGCCGGGCGCAGCATCTCGCGCACGTTGAACTCCTCCTCGCCGGCATAGTGGCGCAGCAGGTCCTTGGCGAGGAGCACCCCGATCACGTCGTCGCGGTTCTGGTCGATCACGGGGAAGCGCGAGTGCGCGGTGGCGATCACCCGAGGAATGAAGCTCTCCACCGGCTCGTTGATGTCGATGAAGTCGACCTGCGCGCGCGGGATCATGATGTCGCGCACCTGCATCTCGGACACGGTGAGCGCGCCCTCGATGATGGAGAGCGCGTCCGCGTCGAGCAGGTTGCGCGAGTAGGCGGACCTGAGCAAGGCGACGAGCTGCTCGCGGTCGCCCGGCTCGCGCATGAGCAGCGCGGACAGTCTCTCCCAGAGGCGGGGGCGCGACGGATCGTTCATCGAGGGACGGGGGATTCTACCGCGTACGGATCGCCGAACCCCAGGCGCGCGAGGATGCGCCGCTCGGCGCTCTCCATGCGCGCCGCTTCTCTTTTCTTTTTATGGTCATAGCCGCGCAAGTGCAAAACGCCATGAACTACGAGGTGCGCGTAATGCGCCGCGATGCTCTTGCCCTGCTCGCGCGCCTCGCGCGCGATGACGGGGTGGCAGAGGATGATGTCGCCCGTCGAAAAGGAAAGGACATTCGTAGGGCGGTTCACGCCTCTGAACCTTCTATTGATCTGCTTGCCCTCGTGCGCGCCGACGATGCGCAAGGTGATGCCGGGATATCCCAGCGTCCAGCGGCGCAGCCGCGCGGCGCTCGGCACACCGCGGCGCCCGGCCGCGTATTGAACGGTGACTCTATTCTTCCGACGCGCGCTCGTCGTAGGCATCGATGATGCGCGCGACCAGCGGGTGACGCACGACGTCCTGCGCGCCGAATTGCGTGAAGGCGATCCCCCGCACGCCGTCGAGGATGCGGCGCGCCTCGATGAGGCCGCTTTTCTGCCCGCGCGCGAGGTCGATCTGGGTCACGTCCCCGTTCACCACCGCCTTGGCGCCGAAGCCGATGCGGGTGAGGAACATCTTCATCTGCTCGGGCGTGGTGTTCTGCGCCTCGTCGAGAATGATGAAGGCGTGGTTGAGCGTGCGGCCGCGCATGTACGCAAGAGGCGCAAGCTCGATCGTGCCGCGCTCGAGCAGCTTGCCGGTCTTCTCGAAGCCCATCAGGTCGAAGAGGGCGTCGTAGAGCGGGCGCAGGTACGGGTCGACCTTCTGCGCCAGGTCCCCCGGCAGGAAGCCCAGCCGCTCGCCCGCCTCGACCGCGGGGCGCACCAGCACGATGCGCTTGACCTTGTCGCGCTCGAGCGCATCGACGCCGCAGGCCACCGCGAGATAGGTCTTGCCCGTGCCCGCGGGGCCGATGCCGAAGGTGAGGTCGTGCGCGAGGATCTTCTCGATGTACTCGACCTGGTGGGGCGTGCGACCGTGCAGGTCCTGCCGGCGCGTGAGGAGCTGCGGACCTTGGTCGTTCAAGGAAACATTTTTTGCAAGCTCCGTAAGGCCCAGCTGCACGTCCTCGAGCGTGAGGTCGCCGGAGGCGCGGTCGTAGAAGTGCTCGAGCGCCTGGGCGGCGCGCCCGGCCTGCTCGCCGCGCACCGTGAAGCGGGCGCCGCGCCGTGCGATGGTCACGTCGAGCGCCGACTCGATCTGGCGCAGGTTCTCGTCGAGCGCGCCGCACAGGCGCGCGAGACGCTGGTTGTCGACCGGCTCGAGCCGGACTTCCACCGGCTTAGCCCGCATCCATCACCAGCTCGCCACGCAGCGTGTGCGCTTTCGTGGCCGTGATCCTGACGGGAACGAGGCGGCCCACGAGCTCGGGAGATCCGGGAAAGTTCACCACCCGGTTGTTCGCCGCGCGGCCGGCAAGCTCGCCGTCGCCTCTCTTAGCGGGCGCCTCGACGAGCACGCGCTCCACGCTGCCGACCATGCGCCGAGCGAAAGCGCTCGCCTGCTCCTCGATCTGCGCCTGCAGCCGGGCCAGGCGCTCGGACCTCGTGGCGGCGGGTACCTCGCCGGAGAGCGTCGCCGCCGGCGTGCCTGGCCGCGCGCTGTACAGGAACGAGAATGCCTCGTCGAAAGCCGCGTCGCGCGCGAGGCGGAGCGTGGACTCGAAGTCCTCCGCCGTCTCGCCCGGGAAGCCGACGATGAAGTCCGTGGAGAGCGAGATCTCCGGGCGCGCTTCGCGCAGGCGGCGCACGATGGAGCGGTACTCGAGAGAGGTATAGCCCCGCTTCATCGCCGCGAGGATACGGTCGGAGCCCGACTGCACCGGCAGGTGCACGTGCGGCGCGAGCTGCGGCAGGTCGCGGTGCGCGTCGATGAGCCGCTGGCTGAACTCGCGGGGATGCGAGGTGGTGTACCGCACCCTTTCCACGAGCTCACACACATAGCCGAGCAGCTCGGCGAAATCGGCCTTTTCCCCGTCTATGCCGCCGCGCCAGGCATTGACGTTCTGGCCGAGGAGCGTCACCTCCTTCACGCCCTGGTCGGCGAGCGCGGCGACCTCGGCGACGATGTCCTCGAACGGACGCGATACTTCCTCGCCGCGGGTGTAGGGAACGACGCAGAAGCTGCAGTACTTGCTGCAGCCTTCCATGATGGAGACGAACGCCGACGCGCCTTGCACACGGGGTGCCGGCAGATGGTCGAATTTCTCGATCTCCGGGAAGCTCACGTCCACCTGCGGCTTCCCGCTGCGCCGCCGGCGCGCGAGGAGCTCGGGGAGGCGGTGCAATGTCTGCGGGCCGAAGACCACGTCGACGAAGGGCGCCCGCGCGACGAGGGCCGCGCCTTCCTGGCTCGCCACGCAACCGCCCACGGCGATCATCAGGCCGGGGCGCTCGCGCTTCAGGTGCCGCACGCGGCCGAGGTCCGCGAACACCTTCTCCTGCGCCTTCTCGCGCACCGAGCAGGTGTTGAAGACGATGACGTCGGCCTCCTCCGGGCGCTCGGTGCCCTCCAGCCCTTCGGCCGCCCGCATGACGTCGGCGATCTTCGCCGAGTCGTACTCGTTCATCTGGCAGCCGAAGGTACGGAGATACAGCTTTTTCACCGGCCCCTTGGAATTTTGGTGGCGAATCAGGGACTCGAACCCCGGACACACGGATTATGATTCCGCTGCTCTAACCAGCTGAGCTAATTCGCCAAGTGTCGGAACAAGGCCGCCATTATAGACCAGCGGACTTCGAGCTCGCCGTCGTCGGCGGGGGTCCGGTGGGCGCAAGCCTCGCGCGCGCCGCGCGGGGACTCGTCACCGCGCTGGTGGCGCACGAGCGACGCGATTTGGCAGGGCGCGCGGGCGGCGCCTTCGACGCGCGCATGTACGCCCTGAGCCCGGGCAACGTCGAGTTCCTCCGCGGGCTCGGCGTCTGGCAGCGCCTTGCGCCCGAGCGCCTTTGCGCCGTGCACGCCATGCGGGTATTCGGCGACGACGGCGCGTCCTGCATCGAGTTCGACGCCTACCAGGCGGGCGTGGCGGCGCTCGCCTGGATCGTGGAGGACGCCGCCTTGCAGGACGCGCTCTGGGACGGACTCGAGGCGGAGGTCGTGGCGCCGGCGCGATGCGCGGAGTTGCGCGCTAACGATGAGGCGGCGGTTTTGCGGCTGGAGGACGGCCGGCGCGTCTCCGCGAAACTGGTCGTCGGCGCCGATGGCGCAAGCTCCTTCGTGCGGCGCGAGGCGGGCATCGAGGCCGCGGAGTCCGACTATGGCGAAGCCGCGGTGGTCGCCAACTTCCGATGCGAGAAGCCGCACCGGAACACCGCGTTCCAGTGGTTCCAAGCGGGAGCCGTGCTCGCGCTGCTGCCGCTTCCCGATGGCCAGGTGTCGATGGTCTGGTCGCTGCCCGCGGCCGAGGCGGCGCGCGTCGAGCGCCTCGAGCCGCAGGCGCTTTGCCGCGAGGTCGCGCTCGCTTCGCGCCAGAGCCTGGGTGCGCTCTCGGTTTCCACGCCGCCCAGGTCGTATGCCCTCAGGCGGCTCTCGGCGCGGCGCCTTGTCGCGTCCCGCGTGGCCCTCGCCGGGGACGCCGCGCACGTCGTCCACCCCCTCGCGGGGCAGGGGCTGAACCTGGGGCTTCAGGACGTGCGCGAGCTCGCCGCGGTGCTCGCGTCGCGCGAGCCGATGCGCGATCCCGGAGAGCTTGGGCTGCTGCGCCGCTACGAGCGAAGCCGCGCCGAGCCTATACTCGCGATGGACGGCATGGTGGATGGGTTGCACGCGCTTTTCTTCGCGCGCAACCCGCTCGCGGCGCGGCTGCGCAACGCAGGATTGAACCTGGCCGGGCGCGTGCCAGTCCTAAAGAACATTCTCATGCGCCATGCGATGCGCTGAACGAGGAGCTTCATGCTGAGAGCCGTGGTGCTGGCGTTGTGCTTCGCTTCTCTTCCCGCGTCGGCGAATGAAGCGCAGATCCGCAAGGCGATCGAGGAGAAGCTCGAAGGCGTGCGCATCCAGGGCATCGCCCCGGCCCCGGTGCCCGGCTTGTGGGAAGTGCGCTACCGTACCGCGCGCGGCGTGCGCGTGCTGTACACCGATGCCACCGGCCGCTTCGCGGTCACCGGCAACATCCACGACCTCCGCAGCGATCGCGACCTCACCGCCGAGCGGCTCGAGCAGCTGAACGCCATCAAGTTCAGCGCGCTGCCGCTCGGGCAGGCGATCAAGATCCAGCGCGGCAACGGCAAGCGCGCGCTCGCGATGTTCTCCGATCCGTACTGTCCCGCCTGCAAGCAGTTCGAGAAGACGCTGCAGCAGGTCGACAACGTCACGGTCTACGTCTTCATGTACCCGGTGATCCGCCCGGAGCTCGCGCAGCACTCGGAGGCGGTGTGGTGCGCCGCGGACCGCGCGAAGGCCTGGCTCGACCTCGCGCTGCGCGGCCAGCCGCCGGCCGCGCCGGCAAGCTGCGACACGCCGCTCGACAAGAACGTCGAGCTCGGCCAGGGACTGGGCGTGAACAGCACGCCGACGCTCGTCTTTCCCAACGACAAGCGCGTCGCCGGCGGGCTGAACCTTTCCGACTTGCGCCAGCTTCTCGAACAGACCTCCGGGAAACCCTAGTTCGAGGCAGGCAGGGCTGCTCCCTTCGGCCAGAGCAGCCACACCCGCCCCTGCTGGCGCATGCGCCCGGCCTGCTCGCCGGCCGCCGCGCCGCTCCCCCAGAAGAAATCGGCTCGCACCGCGCCGCGAATGGCGCCGCCGGTATCGTGCGCCGCCATCAGGCGCTCGAGGGGTTCCTCGGAGAGCGGCTGGGTCGTCTCGAGATAGACCGGCGCCCCGAGCGGCAGGAAGCGTCGGTCGATGGCGAGGCTGTAGCCTGCCGCGAGCGGGACGCCCAGCGCGCCGATGGGGCCGTCCTGCGGCGGCAGCTCGCGGAAGAATACGTAGCTCGCGTTGTGGTTGAGGGCGTCCTGCAGCTTCTGCGGATTGCGCTCGGCCCAGGCCTTGATGCCCTGCATGGAAGCTTCCTCGAGGGCGAGCTCGCCGCGCTCGACGAGGAAGCGGCCAAGCGAGCGGTAGGGGTGGCCGTTCTGGTCCGCGTAGCCGAGACGGATGTGCTCGCCGCTGTCCAGCCGCATCTGTCCCGAGCCCTGGATCTGCAGGAAGAAAAGCTCGACCGGGTCGGAGGTCCAGGCGATGACCGGCGCCTGGAATTCGCTCTTGTCGCTGATCTCGGCGCGGCTGTAGTAGGGGACCAGGCGGCGCCCCTGCAGCCTGCCGCGCAGCCGCAGATGCCTGAACTCCGGGAAATCCACGACGATGAGATCCTCCGGAACGCCGAAGATCGGATAGCGATAGCGCGGCCCCGCCGAGCGGCTGCCCTCGAGGAGCGGCTCGTAGTACCCGGTGACGAGCCCGGCATCCGTGCCTTCCGGCGCGATTACCGCATAGGGCGTGAAATGGGCTTCAAAGAAATCTCTCGCGGCCTGCTCGTCGCCCGGCGCAATGCCGCGCGCCGCCTCGCACGCGGCCGACAGGGCCGGGACGCGCTCGCAGCCGCGCAGGAATGCGCGCAGGCTGGGCTCGAGCGCGGCGCGCTCCCAGCCGGGCAGCGCGCCGAAGCTGTACTCGAGGAAGTAGGGCGTGTCCGTCGGTGCCGGCGCGGGGGGCGGTCCCGGCGGCGTCGCGAGCGGAGCGCACCCCGCTAGAATCAGGCAGGACAGCGCGCGCGCGAACATGTGGGTCATCTATCTCGAAATGCTGGCGGTGCTCGCGCTCGCGGTGCTCATCGTATGGTGGACCTGGCCGAGGAAAAAATAGCCGTCCTCAATGCAGGACGCGGGGTACCGAGAGCGTGAACTCGGGAATCGGCGCCTCGAAGCGCGTGCCATCCTCCGCGACCATCTGGTAGGCGCCTTTCATCGTTCCCACCGGGGTGGCGATCGAGGTGCCGCTCGTGTACTCGAAGCTCTCGCCGGGCTGCAGGAGCGGTTGCGCGCCGACCACCCCCAGGCCGCGCACTTCCTGCACCAGCCCCTGCGCGTCGGTGATGACCCAGTGCCGGCTAATGAGCTGCACGGGGACGCTGCCGGCGTTACGGATAGTGATGGTGTAGGCGAAGACGTAGCGCCCGGCGCCCTCGTCCGACTGCTCGGCGAGGTACTGCGTAGCTGCGCTCACCGCGATGTCGTAATGCTTCTCCTGCGCCATGGCGCATTGTAGACTGCGCGCCGCCATGACGTTCCGCATCGCACCCAGCATTCTCTCGGCCGACTTCGCTCGCCTTGGCGAGGAGGTCCGCGCGGTCGCGGCCGCTGGCGCGGATCTCATCCATTTCGACGTGATGGACAACCATTACGTGCCCAACCTCACCGTCGGCCCGCTCGTGTGCGCGGCGCTGCGCCCGCACGTCAAGATCCCGCTCGATGTGCACCTCATGGTGGAGCCCGTCGACAGCCTGGTGCCGGCGTTTGCCAAGGCAGGGGCGGACATCATCAGCTTCCATCCGGAAGCCTCCCGCCACGTCGACCGCACGATCGCCCTGATCAAGGAGCAGGGCTGCAAGGCCGGGCTGGTGCTCAATCCGGCGACCCCGGTCTCGCACCTCGACTACACGCTGGAGAGGCTGGACCTCGTGCTGCTCATGTCGGTGAACCCGGGGTTCGGTGGGCAGCAGTTCATCGCTTCGGTGCTGCCGAAGATCGCCGAGGTGCGCCGGCGGATCAAGGCGACCGGCAAGCCGATCTGGCTCGAGGTCGACGGCGGCGTGAAGACGGACAATATCGCCGACATCGCGCGCGCCGGCGCGGACACCTTCGTCGCCGGCTCGGCGATCTTCGGCTCCGGGGACTACGCCGCGACGATCAGCCAGATGCGCGAGCGACTCGGCGTGCTATAGTCCTTCCCGTCGTGCAACCTCTATCCGTCATCGTCCGTTCCCTCCGCTGGCGCCGCTGGCGCCGGTAGTCCGCAGTCGGCGCGCTCGCGCCTTTCGGGGGTTCAGTGCAGTGAGGTGACGGACGGAGAGGTCGTCGTGGTACAGGAAGACTTCAGCAGGCTCGCAAACGCAGGCTACACGCGCATCCCGGTGCTCGCCGAGGCGCGCGCCGATCTCTACACGCCGCTCGCGGTTTATGTGCAGCTCGCGAACGGTCCCTACACGTATCTCCTCGAGTCTGTGGTCGGCGGCGAGCGATTCGGCCGCTACTCGTTCGTGGGCCTCGCCTGCGCCGAGCGGATCGAGGCGCGCGGGCGCACGGTGCGTCGGCTGCTGCGCGACGCGCGAGGGACCGACGTTTGCCTCGAGAAGCTCGATGACGCCGACCCGTTCGAGTATGCGCGCGGCTGGCTGAAGCGCCATCGGGTCGCGCCCGCGCCCGCGCAGCTGCGCTTTGCCGGCGGCCTCGCCGGTTACTTCGGCTACGAGACGGTGCGGCATGTCGAGCCGCGCGCGCTTTCGTCGGCAAAGCCCGATCCCATCGGCACGCCGGACATGCTGCTCCTCGTCTCCGACGAGCTCGCCGTGCTCGACAACGTGCTCGGCAAGCTCTACCTCGTCGTCTATGCCGACCCGCAGCAGCCGGACGCGTTGCGCGCGGCGAAGGATCGCCTGGCGAGCCTGCAGGCGAGGCTGACGCGACCGTTGCCGGAAAAGCTGGTCATGCCGGAGGCGGTCGAGCCCAGGCCCGCGCCGATCGACGGCACCTTCACCGAGGGGGATTTCCTCGAGGCCGTGCGCCGCGCCAAGGAGTACATCCTCGCAGGCGACGTGATGCAGGTGCAGATCTCTCAGCGCGCCTCGCGCGCCTTCGAGGCGCCGCCGCTCGCGCTTTACCGCGCGCTGCGCGGGCTGAACCCGTCGCCCTACATGTTCTATTTCGACTTCGCCGATCATCACGTCGTCGGCGCCTCGCCCGAGATCCTGGTGCGCCTGTCCGGCGACACCGTCACGCTGCGCCCGATCGCGGGCACGCGCCCGCGGGGGCGCACGCCGGAGGAGGACGCGGCCATCGCGTCGCAGCTGCTCGCGGATCCGAAGGAGCGCGCCGAGCACGTGATGCTGATCGACCTGGGACGGAATGACGTCGGGCGCATCGCGGCCACGGGCAGCGTGAAGGTGACCGAGAAGATGGTGGTCGAGCGCTACTCGCACGTGATGCACATCGTGTCCAACGTCGAGGGGCGGATTCGACCCGGGCTCGATGCCGTGGACGTCCTCAGGGCGAGCTTCCCGGCGGGCACGGTGACCGGGGCGCCGAAGGTGCGCGCGATGGAGATCATCGACGAGCTCGAGCCGGTCAAGCGCGGCATCTACAGCGGGGCGGTCGGTTACCTTGGCTTCAACGGCGACATGGACGTGGCGATCGCGATCCGCACCGCGGTGCTCAAGGACCGCCGCCTTCATGTCCAGGCGGCCGCGGGCGTGGTCGCCGATTCGGATCCCGCCGCCGAGTGGCAGGAGACGCGCCACAAGGCGCGCGCGCTGCTCGCTGCTGCCGAGCAGGCGAGCGGGGAGGCGCCATGATCCTGATGATCGACAACTACGACTCGTTCACCTACAACCTCGTGCAGTACCTGGGCGAGCTGGGGGCGGACGTGGAGGTGCACCGGAACGACGCGATCTCGGCGGCCGAGGCGGAGGCGAGGCATCCATCGCATATCGTGCTCTCCCCCGGACCGTGCACGCCCGACGAGGCGGGGATCACGCTGGAGCTCATCGGGCGGCTGGCCGGGAAGGTACCGATTCTCGGCGTCTGCCTCGGGCACCAGGCGATCGGCCAGGCGTTTGGCGGCAAGGTGATTCGCGCGAAGCACGTCATGCACGGCAAGGTTTCCAGGGTCTCCCATGACGAGCAGGGGTTGTTCACCGGGATCCCACAGGATTTCATTGCCACGCGCTACCACTCGCTGGTGGTGGAGCGCGCGAGCCTGCCGCGCGAGCTCGAAATCACCGCGGAATCCGAGGACGGGGAGATCATGGGGCTGCGCCACCGGGCGCTACCCGTCCAAGGCGTGCAGTTCCATCCCGAGGCCCTCCTCACGGAGCATGGCCACCGAATGCTGGAAAATTTCATCGCAGGGGGAAGACCATGAAGCAGATCACCGTCGCCGAGGCGATCCAGCGGACCGTCGAGCACCGCGAGGTGTTCCACGACGAGATGCTCCACGTGATGCGCCAGATCATGCGTGGGGAGCTCACGCCCGCGCAGATCGCCGGCTTCATCATCGGGTTGCGGGTGAAGAAGGAGACGATCGGCGAGATCGCTGCCGCCGCGCAGGTGATGCGAGAGCTCGCCACGCCGGTCGAGGTCGCAGACGATCGGCACCTCGTCGACACCTGCGGCACCGGGGGAGACGCGGCGCACACCTTCAATGTCTCGACCTGCGCGGCGTTCGTCGCGGCCGCCGCGGGAGCCAAGGTGGCCAAGCACATGGGCCGCTCGGTGTCCTCGGCCTCGGGAAGCGCGGAGGTCCTCGAGGCGCTCGGCGCCAACATCGCGCTGACCCCCGCGCAGACCGGCCAGGCGCTCGACAAGCTCGGCATCGGGTTCATGTTCGCGCCGGCGCACCACGCGGCCATGAAGTACGCAGCGCCGGTGCGCAAGGAGCTGGGGGTGCGCACCCTCTTCAACATCCTCGGCCCGCTCACCAACCCGGCGGGGGCGAAGAACCAGGTGCTGGGCGTCTTCCACTCCGACCTCGTCGGCATCCAGGTGCGCGTGCTGCAGCGGCTGGGATCCAAGCACGTGATGGTGGTCTACGGGCTCGACGGCCTCGACGAGATCTCGATCTCCGGCGAGACGATGATCGGCGAGCTCGTCAAGGGTCAGATCAACGAGTACAACTTCCATCCTTCCCATGTCGGCCTGGAGCTCTACGACCGGCGCGCCATCCAGGTGACCACCGTCGAGGAGTCGAAAGCGATGATCCAGGCGGTGCTCGACAACCAGCCCGGCCCGGCGCACAACATCGTGGCGCTCAATGCCGGCGCCGCGATCTACGTCGCGGGCGTGGCGGGCACCTTCAAGGCCGGGATCGAGCGGGCCACCCAGGCCATCAAGAGCGGCGCGGCAAAGCACAAGATGGAGGAGTTCATCGGCTTCAGCCAGAAGCTGAAGAAGGCATGACGATCCTGGAGCGCATCGTCGAGGCGAAGCGGGCAGAGGTCGCGTCCGCAAGGAAGAGTCTTCCGGAGCATCGCCTTTCCGAGCTCGCACGCGAAGCACCGCCGGCCCGCGACTTCGCCGGGGCGCTGAGGGCCAGGAATCCGGCGGTCATCGCCGAGATCAAGCGCGCCAGTCCTTCCCGGGGCGTGCTCCGAGCCGACTTCGATCCCGCGTCGATCGCGCGCAGCTACGAGCGCGCCGGCGCTGCGTGCCTGTCGGTACTGACCGACCGGGAATTCTTCCAGGGCGCGCCTGAGCATCTTCAGGCAGCGCGCGCGGCGTGCGCGCTGCCCGTGCTTCGCAAGGATTTCGTCATCGATCCCTACCAGGTGCTCGAGTCGCGCGCGATGGGCGCGGATTGCATCCTGCTCATCGCCGCATGCCTTTCCGCCCGGCAGATGGCGGAGCTCGAATCGGCCGCGCACCCGCTCGGCATGGCTGTCCTCGTCGAAGTTCACGACGCCGATGAGCTCGATGTCGCCCTGCGCCTGCGAACGCCGCTCATCGGCGTTAACAACCGCAACCTTAGGACGTTCGAGACCCGACTGGAAACGACGCTTGAGCTCCTCCCGTGCGTGCCGAAGGAGCGGCTCGTCGTCGCGGAGAGCGGAATTCTCGAGCGCACCGATGTCTCCACACTGCAGGACGCAGGCGTCGGCGCGTTCCTCGTCGGGGAGGCCTTCATGCGGGCTCCCGACCCCGGCAAAGTGCTCCAAAATCTCTTCTTTCCGACCTAAGTACTTGAAAATAAGTAACAACCTCTTTGTCGCGCCAGCGCAACAGGTGAGCGTGTAAAGCACTGTAATTCCATCATTTGCGTTGCTCGCGCGAAGTCGCCCTTGGGAGAATCGGTCCAGACCTCTCGATTCGGAGGGGTTTGAACAACCACCAACCCTGGGGGAGTACCTCATGAAGAAGAAGCTTCTAGCAGTAGCGGTCGTAGGCGCGCTGGCATCGCCGGTCGCCTTTGGCCAGACCCTGTACGGTATCGTCGACGTCGGCTATCAGAACGTCGACAACGGCGCTGATGGCGACTTCAATCAGGACTTCGTCGTCACCGGCCAGCACAGCAGCTCGCGCCTCGGCGTGCGCGGCAGCGAAGACCTCGCGGGCGGCACCTACGCGATGTACCAGATCGAGTTCGATATCCAGGCGGACACCGGCGCCACCGCAGGCTCCGGCATGACGCACCGTCTCACGATGGTGGGTCTGGGCAGCAAGGCCTGGGGCGAGCTCACGCTCGGCCGCCAGTACACCCACGTGTTCCATACGCGCGCGTTGGGCCTTTCGGCGGGCACGTCGACCTTCGCCTCGGCGTTCGGCCAGCAGCCGGGTACGGTTCGCGCGAGCAACTCGGTCAAGTACTCGAGCCCCAACATGGGCGGCTTCAGCGTCGGCGCGATCTGGGCGCCCGGCTTGGCTGACGGGAATGGCAACGAGGCTACCGCCGACGGTGAGGATAACAACTACTGGGATGCGGCCATTCGCTGGACGCCGGGACCCTTCGGTGCCGCAGCCGCGTACGGCGTGGAAACGGCCGAGGATGCTGCCGGCGAAGCCGAGAGGACGATCACCGGGCTTTCGGCCTATTGGGACAACCGGGCTTTCGGCGTCTATGGCACCTACATGATGCAAGAGGTTGATGACGCCGGCGCGACCACCTCGGACGTCACCATGATGGCCATCAGCGGCGTCGCGCGCTTCGGCGGGAACAACGAAGTGCACGTGATGTTCGGTGAGTCCGAGGACGACGTAACGGATGAGTCCACCTCGACGTTCTGGGGCGTGTCGTTCGTGCACCGCATGTCCAAGCGTACGCTGGTGTACGCGGGATACGGACAGACCGACAACGACACGTTCGCGGCTCTCAAGAACACCGCGATGGCGCCTGCGGCGACCCCGGGTGAGACGATCTCGGGCTTCCAGGTCGGCCTCGCGCACTCGTTCTAACAAGCAAGCAGCTGCACCTTTCGACGGGCGCCTTCGGGCGCCCGTTTTCTTTTTGGGCCTCGTAAAATCGGCGGCATGCTGGACCGGCTGATAACGGAGTTCGACCGCGCCCTGCGCGCCGTTGCCGGGGTGCATCGCGCCGTCCGCGCATCACCTGGTGAGAATGTTCCAGATGTAGAGATGGAACGGGCCGACCAGTCGCATGCTGCGGCGCTGATGCGAGTCAACCACGTGGGCGAGGTGTGCGCGCAGGCTCTGTACCAGGGGCAAGCGCTCACTGCACGCGACGCGCATGCCCGCGAGACGCTCGAGAAGGCGGCGCGCGAGGAGGAGGACCACCTGGCCTGGAGCGCGCAGCGCATCCGCGAGCTGCACGGACGACCGAGCCTCCTCAATCCCCTCTGGTATGCCGGGTCGCTCGCGATCGGCGCGGCGGCGGGCGCCCTGGGCGATCGGTGGAGCCTCGCCTTCCTTGCCGAGACGGAGCGGCAGGTGGAGGAGCACCTTGCCGGCCATCTCGAGGCCCTCCCCCCGGAGGACGCCCGCACGAGGGCCGTGGTCGAAGCGATGAAAGCGGACGAAGCCAGGCACCGCGCCGCGGCGCTCGAGCTGGGCGCGGCGGAGCTTCCCGGGCCGGCGAAGCTAGCGATGCGGCTTGCCGCCCGGGTAATGACGACCGTCGCCTACCGCCTCTAGCGTGCTGAACGTCTACATCGGGTACGACCCGAGGGAAGCGGTCGCCTTCTACACGCTTGCGCACTCCATCCTCGAGCGCTCCTCGATCCCGGTGTCCATTGCCCCGCTGATGCGCCCGCAGCTCGCCAACCTCTACCGGCGGGAGCGCGGCGCGACGGAATCCACCGACTTCAGCATGACCCGCTTTCTCGTGCCGGCGCTGAGCGGGTATCGCGGATGGTCGCTCTACCTAGACTGCGACATGCTATGCCGCACGGATATTGCCCAGCTCGCTTCGCTCATGGAAAGCGAGAAGGCCGTCCAGGTGTGCAAGCACGACTATGTGCCCAGCACCGAGCGAAAGTTCCTGAACCAGGTGCAGACGCGTTACCCGCGAAAGAACTGGTCTAGCCTGATGCTGTTCAACAACGAGCGCTGCGCGGCCCTGACCCCGGAGTACGTGAGCACCGCCCCCGGCCTCGACCTGCACCGCTTCACCTGGACCGAGGAACGGCTGATCGGCGCTCTGCCGCTCGAGTGGAACTGGCTGGTGGGCGAGTATCCCTACAACGCCGACGCCAGGATCGTGCACTTCACGCTCGGGGGACCGTACTTCGAGCCGTACCGGAAGTGCGACTACGCCGAGGAGTGGTTCGCCGAGCGCCGCCGGATGAAGTCACCGGCTCAGGCCGGGGAGAGTACATAGCTCTGCACGGGCTGCTCGTAGCCCTTGAGGCGCAGCGGCTCCCCCTTGCGCAGCTCGTGGTCCCGGGCGGGCACATCGAGCAGCTCGCGCGTACGCTCGTCGGTTAGCACTTCGGCGTGTTCGGCCTCGGAGCACAGGCGCGAGGCGAGATTGACCGCCGGCCCGACGGCGGTGTACTCGAGGCGCGAGGCGCCGCCGATGACGCCTACGGTGACGAATCCGCTCGCCACGCCCACGCCGATTCCAAGGCGCAGCTGCGCGTCGGACCAGCGCGCGATGAGCGCCATCGTGTCGCCGCGGATCGCCTTCGCCATGTGGAGCGCCCGGGGCGCGTGATCCAGGAAGGGCACCGGCGCGCCGACGAGGATCAGCACTCCGTCGCCTGCCTGGTCCTTGATCGTGCCGCCGAAGCGCGCCGCGGCCGCACCGACCACGTCGTAGTACTGGCGCAGGATCTGGATCACCTTCTGGGGCGGCGTGTCCTTGGAGAACGCGGTGAAGCCGCGCAGGTCGCAGCAGACCACCGAGAGCTCGAGCGAATTCTCCTGCGTGGCTGCTCTCAGGCCGCGCTCGTGCACGAGCTCGGCCACCTGCGGCGCGAGAAAGCGCGACATGAACTGCGCGCGCCGGCCCTGGATAACGTGGTACTGGACCGCGCCGTAGAGGAAGATGAGCATGCCGATGGTCGTGGGGATCGGCGCGAGCGCCTGCGGGAGCACCATGCCGGAAGCCATGAACGGTGCGCCGAGCAGGAACGCGACCACGCGCAAGCCCTCGGCCTTGTCGGGGCGGCGCTTGAGGAGCAGCAGCCCGGAAAAAGTGGCGAGAGCGAGCGAGATGCCGAGCGGCGCAAAGAAGAGATGAAACCACCACTGCCGCGGCGTTCCGGCTTCGAGCAGCAGGTCGCCCGCGAAGTGCGCCTCGCGCTGTGCCGGGAAGACGCACGCAAGGACGCCATAGAGAATCGCGAGGCCCTGCGCCACCCGCAGCAAGCGGTCCGGGCCCTCGGTATAGAGATTGCGCGTCGGCACGGTGCGTCGAACCCGCAGCAGCCATTCATAAGCGAAGAAGAACGCCAGCGTCTCCGGAATCGCGAACACCCCGCCCCAGGCCGGGACGCCTTGCTGCGCATAGATCGGACGCGCGACCAGCGTGCCGAGGGCGATCGCGATGCCAACCGCGCCCAGAAACAGCCCGAGAGCCCGGCTGGTCGGCGAGCGCCGGTCGGCAGCGGTAAACGCGACCGCCATCCCCAGCGCGAGGAGCGCGGTGATGACGTGCGGTACGGTAAGAGGATCCATCGGGAGCGATGTTACGCCGCGCGCAGCCTCGCTTCCCGTGCGAGCGTGTGCGCCGCGATGTCGAGAGCGCCGAACTGCGAGGCAAAGTCTAGCCCGTTCGCCTCCTCGATGAGCCGTCCCATTGCAGATGAAATGAGCCAGGCATCGCCGCGCGGGTTGCATTCGAGGACATACAGCGCCCCGGAGTCCGCGTCGCGCGCGATGTCGGTGCCGAGGAGTGGCTGGTCCGGGAAGGCGGCGTGCGCCTTCTCCGCGAGCGAGATCACGTCCGGGTCGGCGCAGAGGGTGTAGCGCGAATCGCGCTTGTTGGATACGACCGTGATGCCGCCGCGCGCCTTGAAGTCCCAGCGCGACTCGAGCGGCACGTAGCGGTGGTCTGCCTCGCAGCGCCAGCTCATGAGGGTGCGGCCGAACAGCGTCACGACGCGGTAGTTGGCGGGCCAGCGGCCGGTGTAGATGAACTGCTGTGCCAGGAACCCGGGTGCGCGGTAGCGCACGCGGCCGGTGCGCTTGATGAAGATCTCCGCCCCCTTGCGGCCGAGGTCGGGCTTGACGACCACGTAGGGGCCCCAGTCCTCGGCATCGAGGGAGGTCTGCTCACGAACTGCCGTCCATTTGGGCACGAGCAGTCCGAGCCGCTCCAGCCGGGCGTATTGCTCGCTCTTCGGAAACTCGAACCCCTGGCACACCGGGCCCCGGGGCGGCCTGAACTTCTTGATCGGCATGGGAGAGACGGTGAGCGTCGGTTTTCCGGCGTCGAAGCGCCGGTCGCCGATCCCGGCGTCCTTCGTGTCGACGATGTAGACCTCGGCGTCCACCTTGCGGGCGATCGCCTCGTAGTCGGCGCGATCCTGCTTGGCTTCCTGGTGGACGAGGATCAGGTTGGGCGGGCTCAGGCTTCGACGACCTCGAAGTCGCGGGTCATCTCCGCGGTTTTCCCAAGCATGGCGGACGCGGAGCAATACTTCTCGTGCGAGAGCCGGATCGCGTGCTCGACCACGTTGCGCTTGAGGGAGCGCCCGTGTACCACGAAGTGCATGTGGATGCGGGTGAACACTTTCGGATCGGTCGACGCGCGCTCCGCGGTGAGCTTCACTTCGCAACCGGTGACGGCCTGGCCGCTCTTCTTCAGGATCACGACCACGTCGTAGGCGGTGCAGCCGCCCGTCCCGAGCAGCACCATCTCCATCGGGCGGGGGGCGAGGTTGCGGCCTCCGCCGTCCGGTGCCCCGTCCATCGCCACGACGTGGTTGCTCCCGGTCTCGGCGAGGAAGGTCATCCCGTCGCCGGTCCATCTCACCCTGCATTCCATCCGAGCGTCCTTTTCGTGTAAAATCCGCGGCTTTCCCGCGTCTCCACGCACCCGCGTCCCAATGACAACCTATACCGCAAAGGCCGGTCAAGTCGAGCAGAAATGGCTGCTGGTCGACGCCCAGAACAAGGTGCTCGGGCGCCTCGCCTCGCAGATCGCCTCGCGCCTGCGCGGCAAGCACAAGCCGGAGTACACGCCGCACGTCGACACCGGCGACTATGTCATCGTGGTGAACGCCGCGAAGGTTCGCGTCACCGGCCGCAAGGCGCAGGACAAGGCCTATATCCGGCACACTGGCTTCCCGGGCGGCATCCGGCAGACCAACTTCACGAAGCTTCAGGCGACCCGCCCCGAGCGCGCGATCCAGCACGCCGTGAAAGGCATGCTGCCCAAGGGTCCGCTGGGCTACGCGATGATGAGAAAACTCAAGGTGTATGCGGGCGCGACGCACCCGCACACCGCCCAGCAACCCAAACCTCTGGAAATCTGATGGTCGGCGACTACTACTACGGAACCGGAAGGCGCAAGAGCGCCGTGGCGCGCGTGTTCCTGAAGCCCGGAAAGGGCGCAATCAATGTGAACGGCAAGCCGGTCGACGATTTCTTCGGGCGCGAGACCGGCCGCATGGTGGTTCGCCAGCCGCTCGAGCTGGTGAAGGGCCTCGCCAGCTTCGACATCATGGTGAACGTGTATGGCGGCGGGGAAAGCGGCCAGGCGGGTGCCGTGCGCCACGGCATCGCGCGCGCGCTGATCGAGTATGATGCGAGCCTGAAGAGCGCGCTAAGCGCCGCCGGCCTGGTGACGCGGGACGCGCGCGAAGTGGAGCGAAAGAAGGTTGGCCTGCACAAGGCGAGGCGGCGCAAGCAGTACTCGAAACGCTGAACGCACGATTCCGCGAACCGAAAGCCGCCTCCGGGCGGCTTTTTTATTTCTATGATTAAAGCAGGCATCGTCGGAGGAACGGGGTACACGGGCGTCGAGCTGCTGCGCCTGCTCGTCCAGCATCCCGAGGTCGAGCTGAAGGCGATCACCTCGCGCAAGGAGGCCGGTACGCCGGTGGCAGCGATGTTCCCCAGCCTGCGCGGTCGCGTTGAGCTCGCTTTCACGCAGCCGGGGGCGCAATCGCTGCGCGGCTGCGACGTCGTCTTCTTCGCCACGCCGAACGGCGTCGCCATGGGCGAGGCGCGCGCCGTCCTTGAAGGCGGGGCGCGCCTCATCGACCTCTCGGCCGATTTCCGGCTGAAGGACATCGCCGAATGGGAGCGCTGGTACAAGGCGAAGCACGCCTCGCCCGAGCTCGTCGCCGAGGCGGTCTACGGGCTGCCCGAGGTGAACCGCGAGGGAATCCGCAAGGCGCGGCTGGTCGCCAATCCGGGCTGCTACCCGACCGCCACCCAGCTCGGCTTCCTTCCGCTGGTCGAGGCGGGCGTCGTGGATCTGGGCCACCTCATCGCCGACGCGAAATCGGGGGTAAGCGGCGCAGGCCGCAAGGCGGAACTGCACCTGACGTTCTCGGAAGCCTCCGACAATTTCGCCGCCTACAACGTCGCGGGCCACCGGCATTGGCCCGAGATTCGCCAAGGCCTCGCCCGGGCCGCGCGGCGCGACGTCGGGTTGGTATTCGTGCCGCATTTAACACCGCTCATCCGGGGAATTCATGCAACCTTGTATGCCAGAGTGACCCAAGAGACCGACTTCCAGGGCCTTTTCGAGAAGCGCTACGCTCGCGAGCCGTTCGTCGACGTGATGCCGGCGGGCAGCCTGCCGGACACGCGCTCGGTGCGCGCCGCCAACGTCTGTCGCATCGCTGTCCACCGGCCGCCGGAGAGCGCGGGCCGGTCCGACACGCTGGTGGTGCTCTCGGTGATCGACAACCTGGTAAAGGGGGCGGCGGGCCAGGCGGTGCAGAATATGAACCTGATGTTCGGCCTGCCGGAGACGACGGGCCTGGGGCACGTTCCGGTGGTTCCGTGAAGCGCGACCTGAGCGGCAGCTTCTGGAACCTGCGCAAGCGCTTCGGCATCGCCGCGCCGCGCGTCGCGGTCCATTCGCACGTGCCGTGGTACTGGCGCTGGACCGGGGTCGCGGTCCTTCTGGGTGTCGCCGCCGCATCGGCCGCGTGGTTCTACGACGCCGGCCGGCGCTACGCCGGCTTCGAGCGCAGCGAGCTGGAGCAGCAGCTGGCCGGGATCCGTGGCGAGCTGCAGGACGCGCGCGCCGAGCTCG
>Ga0105107_10000709_pt1 | contig 21340 bp, 13 predicted proteins | sample PPLLaktember2015_6_FD_79335 | JGI IMG/M metagenome (GOLD analysis project Ga0105107, IMG submission 79335) | Freshwater sediment microbial communities from Prairie Pothole Lake near Jamestown, North Dakota, USA - PPLs Lake P8 Core (1) Depth... | ecosystem: Environmental > Aquatic > Freshwater >... | reverse complement strand
CGCGCCCAGCGCGAGCGCCACCAACAACCCCCACACAATCTTCCTCGCGGGCTTCACCATGCACGCAGTCTCCAGCTCACCCAATCACCCAATCACCCAATCACTCAATCACTCAATCACTCAATCACTCAATCACTCAATCACTCAATCACCAATCACCAATCACCAATCACCGATGATTCGCCCGATCGTCAATCGACCGATCGCGCAATGAATCGCTCAATCTGCAATCGGCAATCATCAATGGACTAGCCGGCGACAGTACCGTCGGGCGCCGCATTGAGGTCCATCGGCGCCGTGCTGTCGCCGAAGCTCTTCATCCCGTCCAGCCCCAGGATGTGCAGCACGCTCAGCATGGGGTTGGCCATCGGCGTGGCGTCGGCGGCCTTCAGGTGCAGCCCGCCCTTCAGCGCGCCGCCGGCGTGGCCGACCAGGAACAGCGGGCATTTCTTGTGATTGTGGATGTTCGAGTTGCCCATCGGCGAGCCGTAGAGCACCAGCGTGTTCTCGAGCAGGCTCTTATCGCCGTCCGGCGTCTCCTTCAGCTTCTTGAAGAAGTACGGCAGCAGGCCGATGTGGTAGCGGTTGATCTTCTCGAACTCGAGGATGCGATCCTCGCGGTCCTGGTGGTGCGAGGCTGGATGGAAGCCCGTGCTCACGCCGCTCTCGGGGTAGACGCGGCTCGACGCGTCGCGGCCCATCTTGAACGAGAACACGCGCGTCGTGTCGGAGGCGAAGGCCAGGACTTGCAGGTCGAACATCAGCCGCACGTGCTCGTCGAAGGAGTCGGGCACGCCGATGGGCGCGCCGGGCAGCTCGCGCGCCTCGCCGCTGGCGTTGTAGGCCTCCACCTTCTGGATGCGGCGCTCGATCTCCCGCACATCGTCCAGGTACTGGCCCAGGCGCACGCGGTCCGCGGCGCCCAGCTCGCTGCGCAAGCGGCCGAGCTGCTCGGTCATCAGGTCGAGGATGCTCTTGTCCTCGGCGCGCCGCTCGCGACGCTCGCCCGGGGTGGCCCCCACGCCGAAGAGCTGGTCGAAGGCGACGCGCGGGTCGCGGATCATCGGCATCGGCGTGTTCGGCGCCGACCAGCTGATGCTGTCCGTGTAGACGCACGAGTAACCGTAGGAGCAGCCGCCCGCCTGATCCACCGGCTCGATGCAGAGCTGCATGGAGGGAATGGGCGTCTCCTGCCCGTAGCGCTGCGCGTAGTACTGGTCCAGCGAGGTGCCGGCGCGCACGTCCGAGCCCTGCGTCTGCCGCGGGTGGCTCTGGGTGAGGAACACGGCGCTCGATCGGAAGTGGTCGCCGCCAATCTCCGGCAGCTCGAAGGCCTCGGCATTGCGCACGTCGGTGTTGCTGACGATCGTGAGGTGCTCGCGGAACGGCTCGAGCGGCGCCAGGCTGCTGGGCGACAAGTCGAAGTTCCGTCCCGTCGCGGCCGGGGACCACAGGTGCTTCTGGGCCCCGACGACGGTGGCGCCAGCCGAGCCGTGCACCATCTCGATGGCCGAGAGGCGGACCTTGCCGGCCGCCGTCTTCGCGAGTGCCGTGCGCGCGGGCACCATGGCCTCGAGCAGCGGCAGCGCCATCGTCACGCCCATCCCGCGCAGCATGGTGCGGCGGGAGATGTGCTTCCTGGTGATGAACATTCGCGTGTCCCCTCTTGTCCGGTTCCCGGCGCGGATTCACTCCCGACGCCGTGTCACTCCCGACTGCCGACTCCCGACTCCCGGTGTTATCTCTCCACCGTCGTCTCGACGGCCTCTGCCTTCGCCATCTGAAACGCGGCGCTCTTGACCACGCCCAGGATGAACGACGAGATGCGGTCGTCGTTCCTCGAGGCGTCGGCCACGATGGACCGCACGGTGGGCATGTCGAACGGTTCGACGCGGCGGCCCAGTGCGTAGGTCATCAGGCTCTCGGTGAAGCTCAGCTTCACGAGGTCCGCGTGCTTCAGCAGCGCCTGCCGCAGGCCGCTGGGGCCTTCCATCTTCGTGCCGTCGTACAAGTCGCCCACCGAGTCGATGGCGACGCCGTTGTCCTTGATGCGCCAGGCGCCCGTGGCGTCGAAATTCTCGAGGGCGAGGCCCAGCGGGTCGATGACGCGGTGGCACGAGTTGCAGGCCGGGTTCTTCCGGTGCTCCTCCATGCGCTCGCGCGTCGAGAGCATCTTGCCGCCCACGGTCGACTTCACCGAGTCGTCCAGTGCCGGCACGTTGGGCGGCGGCGGCGGCGGGGGTGAGGCCAGCAGCACTTCCATCACCCACTTGCCGCGCAGCACCGGCGAGGTGCGGTCGGCGATGGAGGTGAGCAGCAGCACGCTCCCCTGCCCCAGGATGCCGCGGCGGTTCGGGTCGGTGAGCGTCACGCGGCGGAAGTCCTCGCCGAGCACGTTCGGGATGCCGTAGTGCCTGGCGAGGCGCTCGTTCACGTACGTATAGTCGGCGGTGAGGAGATCGGTGATGGGCCGGTCGGTGCGGACCAGGCTGTCGAAGAACAGCTCCGTCTCACGCACCATCGCCTCGGTGAGCGTCGTGTCCCAGTACGAATAGAAGTGGTGGTCGGGGCGCACGAGCTTCGCGTCCTGCAGGCGCAGCCACTGCGCCGCAAAGCGGGTGGAGAGCGCCTCGGAGCGCTTGTCGGCCAGCAACCGGCGCACCTGGCGCTCGAACACGGCGGGGTTGCGCAGCTGCCCCGACGACGCCACCCTGGTCAGCTCGGCGTCGGGCAGCGCGCCCCAGAGGAAGAACGAGAGCCGTGAGGCCAGGTCGAGATCGGCCACGCGGTAGGTCTGCCCCGCCCGGACCGTCGCCGGCACCTGCTCCATCCGGAACAGGAAGCGCGGGCTGGCCAGGATGGCCTGCACGGCCAGCCGCACGCCCGACTCGAAGTCGCCCTTCTCGCGGCCCTGGTCGTAGAAGCGCATCAGGGCGCGGAAGTCTTCGACCCCCACCGGGCTGCGATAGGCCCTCGAGGCCAGTCGCCGCACGATCTGCTCGGCGCAGGAGCGCTCTTCGGCGGCGGCGGTCGGCCGGCACGAGAAGACCATCCGGCGGCTGAGCGTGTCCGACACCCCGGTCACCTGCATCGGGCCCGTCACGGCGAAGTCGCGGATGTGCGGCAGGGCGGTCGTGCCGAACACTTCGCCGATGTTCGTATCGGCCAGGGTGTGCTCCACCGGCATCATCAGGTCGTCCACCGGGCCGTCGAAGCGCGCGATGAACGCCGCCGACACGCGCTGGGGGCCCGCCTTCACGTGGATGGGAGTCGAGAAGATGTTCAGCCCGTTCGGATCCTGCTCGTTCATCCGCGGATTGATGTCGATGAGCGCGACGCGCTCGCCGTTGATCGACAGGTCGATCTGCTCGCCCGCGTAGGGACCGCCAAACAGATCCCCCGTCGGGCCCGAGTGCAGCAGGATCTTGAAGACGTAGTCGCCGTCGGCCGGGAACACGTGCGTCACCGACAGGCCGCCGCGCGTGCCGAGCGGCGCGCCCTCGACGTGGCGCATCTGCGAGGCGGTCCGCGGCACCTTCCAGGTCGTGGTGCTGGCCGACGCGTTCCGGTCGCCCACCGCCAGGCGGCTGATCTGGCTGGCCGCGCGCAGGTAGCCCTCCATCAGGGTCGTGGAGATGACCTGCGAGTCGGCGACGTTGTCGAAGCCGTCGCTGATGGTGTCGGCGGGCAGGAACGCGGTGATGTCCACCTCGATGCCCAGCAGATCGCGCACGGCCCGCTGGTACTCCGCGCGGTTCAGGCGCTGCGAGGGCCGCGAGCCGGGATTCGGGTTGGCCACCGCCGCGCGGTCGATGGTGGTCTCGAAGGCGGCCGCCAGGGCCTGGATGGCGGCCGGCTCCGGCCGCTTCGCGTTGGCCGGCGGCATCATGCCGGCGCGCAGCTTGCGGATGATCTTCTCGACGACCGGCGCGTGCTCGAGGAGGTTGGCCGCGTCGAACGACGCGAGCGACAGCCCGCCGGCCTTCCCGCGATCGCTGTGGCAGGTGGCGCAGTACTGCTTCACCATCTGCGTCTGCTCGGCCGGGGTGAGTCCGGTGGCCGGGGACGCCGCGTGGGCCGCCATCGGACGAGGCGCGGCGGACGCGGCCGCGCCAGGCCGCACCTGGGCCGCCGGGGCCAGTCCCAGCCACGCGACCATTCCGACGATGCCTGCAGTGCCGATCGCTCTTCGCTTCATCGCACTCCGCTCGTTACGGGAACACGAAGGACACGAAGCACACGAAGGAAGTGCCACGAAGACAATCCTTCAATGGCCGTCAAGCGAGGCCCTCGAGCTCTCTTCGTGCGTCCTGCGTGCCCTTCGTGCTCTTCGTGTTCCCGTGAACAGGTTCTCGTCAACACGACACGCACTTGTGGTTGTTCTTCGCACCCAGGCTCTCGAGCAGCTTCAGCGCCTCGGGGAACGGCTGCGTGCGCTGCACCGGGCCGTTGGCCATGTCGGCCGTCGTCTGCCCTTCGCGGTTCACGCGCGTCACGTCGGCGCCGTTCGAGACCAGGTACTTGATCATCTCCACGTCGCCACGGGCGGCCGCGTGGTGCAGGGCGGTGTTGCCTTCGTGGTCGGCTGCGTTCACGTACGCGCCGGTTTCCTCGACCAGGTACTTCACGGCGGCCAGCAGGCCCGTTGGCGCGTAGCGATGCGAGTTGGCGGCGAACCCTTCGGCGTAGCCCACGCCGGCCGCGGCCTGGAGCGGGGTGACCGCGGGACCGCCCACCGGTACCGGCGGAATGCCCGACACGTCCTGGATGTTGAAGCGGTCGCCGTCGCCCGTGCGCGGGCGGCCGGCCGGCTTGATGGTGGGAATCGTCGGATCGGCGCCGTGCGCCAGGAGCAGCTTCATCGCCTCGACGTCGCCGCCATAGGCCGCGCGCCAGAACGGCGTGGCGCCAATCTCGTCCACGCCGGCGAGATCGAAGTTGTAGCCCGAATACCAGACCTTGCGCATGAGGCGCTGGTTCGGGTTCGCGCCCTTCTCGAGCAGGACCTTCATGAAGTCGAGATAGGTGAGCTGCTGCTGCAGGTACGCGCGCGGCTGCGGGTAGAGCGCCTTGGGCGCCCACTGCACGTTGATGGTGGCGTAGAGCGGGGCGACACCGTTGTCGCTGGCGAGGTTCGGGTCCGCTCCCTTGTCGATCAGGTAGTTGCCGATGTCGAAGTACCCGTTGACGATGGCCACCACCAGCGGCGTGGACTTGTCGCCCGGGTTCAGCTGGTTGACGTCCGCGCCGGCATCGACCAGCGCCGTCACCACCTCGGCGTGGCCCTGGCGCACGGCGAAGTGGAGCGGCGAGAAGCCGCCGGAGGTGCCGACCAGCTCGTTGTAGCGGAACTGCCGCGTCACGCCCGGCACGTCGGGCGGCCGAGGTCCACCGGCCGCCGCGCGAGCGGCGTTCTGCGCCGCGCGCTGGCGGAAGAACTCTTCCTCGGGGCTGCTCAGCTTCGTCAGGTCCACCACCTTGGAGGTGGCCTTGATCTCCGCGCCGCGCGCGAGCAGCAGCTTGACGACGTCGACGCGGTTGTAGGCCGCCGCGAACATCAGCGGCGTCTGGCCCATCGCGGTCTCGCGCGCATCCACGTCCGACCCGCCTTCTACCAGCATCGTCACCGTGCGGGGATCGCCGGACTGCGCGGCGAACATCAGCGGCGTCGTGCCCGTGGTGGAGGTGGCCTTGACGTCCGACCCTCCGGTGAGGAGCGCGGCCACGACCGCGGAGTGCCCGGCCTGCGCCGCCATCATCAGCGGCGTGTAGGCGCCCAGGCGCGTGGTGGCCTTCACGTTGGCGCCGGCGTAGAGCAGCATCTGCACGAGCTCGGCATCACCGGCCCGTGCCGCCCAGTGCAGCGCGGTGGTGCCGTCGCCCTCGGCCGCATTCACGTCCGCACCCTGCTTGAGGAGCGCGCGGACCGCCTCCTTGTCACCGCTGCGCGCGGCCTCGATGACGGTCGCGGCCTGCGCCGCGGAGAGGATGGCCGTGAGGCAGAGCGCGCCGACCACGCCGAGCCCGCCGCCCGAGAACACCCGTCGCGCCATGTGTGCGCTCCTACGCCTGCGCCGAGATCGTCGTCGTCTCGGGCGCGTGGTTCAGGTCCATGGCCTCGGTGCTGTCGCCGAAGCCCTTCATGTCGTCGAGCCCGAGGATGTGCAGCATCGAGAGCATGGCGTTCGCCATGGGCGTGCCGTCGGCGGCCTTGATGTGCAGGTTGCCCTTCAGCGCCCCGCCGGCGTGGCCCGCCAGGAACAGCGGGCAGCGCTTGTGGTTGTGGACGTTCGAGTTGCCCATCGGCGACCCGTAGATGACCATCGTGTTGTCGAGCAGGCTCCCGTCGCCGTCCGGGGTGCTCTTCAGCTTGTCGAGGAAGTAGGGCACCAGGGTCAGGTGGTACTTGTTGATCTTCGCGAAGTCGAGGATGCGATCCTCGCGGTCCTGGTGGTGCGAGGCCGGGTGGAAGCCGGTCTTCACGCCGCTGTCCGGGTAGACGCGGCTCGAGCCGTCGCGGCCCATCTTGAACGAGAACACGCGGGTGATGTCCGAGGCGAACGCCACGGCCTGCAGGTCGAACATCAGCTTGACGTGCTCTTCGAACGCGTCGGGCACGCCCATCGGGGCCATCGGCAGCTCGCGCGGCTCGCCGCTGGCGTTGCTGGCCTCGATGCGCTGGATGCGCCGCTCAATCTCACGCACGTCGTCCAGGTAGTCGGCGAGGCGGGCGCGATCCACCGGGCCGAGGTTCTTCTTCAGCTGCGCGACCTCTGCGGTGATCCAGTCGAGGATGCTCTTGTCGGCCTTGCGCCGCGCGGCGCGCTGCTCGGGCGTGGCGCCCACGCCGAACAGCATGTCGAACGCGGCGCGCGGGTCGCGCACCATCGGCAGCGGCTCGGTGGCCGATGCCCAGCTCACCGTGTCGGTGTAGACGCACGCATAGCCGTAGGCGCAGCCGCCGGCCTGGTCCACGTTCTCGATGCACAGCTGCATCGACGGGATGGGCGTGTCCTGCCCGTACTTCTGCGCGTAGAGCTGATCGAGCGACGCGGCGACATGAACGTCCGAGCCCTGGGTCTGCTTCGGGTGCGCCTGGGTGAGGAACACCGCGCTCGAGCGGAAGTGATCCCCGCCAATCTCGGGCGGCGTGAACGCCTCGGCGTTGCGGACGTCCGTGTTGCTGATGATGGTGAGGTAGTCGCGGTAGGACTCGAGCGGCGCCAGGCTGCTCGGGCTCAGGTCGAAGGCCGAGCCTGTCTTCTCCGGCGACCAGAGGAACTTCTGCGCGCCAATCGCGGTGGCGCCCGCCGAGCCGTGCACCATCTCGATGGCTGCCAGCCGCACCTTCCCGTTCGACCGCGACCTGGCGAACGCGGTGCCGGCCGGCACCATGGCCTCCAGGAACGGCAGCGCCACGGTCACGCCCAGGCCCTTCAGGGCGGTGCGGCGGGAGATGTGCTTTTGCGTGATGAACATCGACTCTGCTCCTCTATCTGACTTCCGTGGTCTCAGCCGCCTCGGCGCGGCCCATCTGGAACGCCGGGCTCTTGACGAGCCCCAGCACGAACTGCGACATCCGGAAATCCGCCTGCTCCGCGTCGCGGACGATGGCGCGGACCGTGGGCAGGTCGAAGTGCTCGACGCGCCGGCCCAGGCCATAGGTCATGAGGCTCTCGGTGAAGCTCAGGAGGAACACGTCCTGGTGCTTCAGAATGGCCTCGCGCAGGCCCTGCGGCCCCGGCATCTTCGTGCCGTCGTACAGGTCGCCGTTCGAGTCGATGGTCGAGTCGCCGTCGCGGATGCGCCAGGCGCCGGTCACGTCGAAGTTCTCGAGCGCCAGGCCCAGCGGATCAATCACGCGGTGGCACGAGTTGCACGCGGGGTTCTTGCGGTGCTCCTCCATGCGCTCGCGCACCGAGAGCACCTTGGCGCCCTGCGCCGCGGACACCGAATCGTCCAGCGAGGGCACGTTGGGCGGCGGCGCCGGCGGCGGCGATCCGAGCAGCACCTCCATGATCCACTTGCCGCGCTGCACGGGCGAGGTGCGGTCGGCCACCGAGGTGAGGGCCAGGATGCTGCCCTGCCCCAGCAGGCCGCGGCGGTTCGGGTCGGTCAGCGCCACCTTGCGGAATTCGGGTCCCGTCACGTTCGGCACGCCGTAGTGCTTGGCGACGCGCTCGTTGACGAAGGTGTAGTCGGCGGTGAGTAGCTCCAGCACCGGGCGGTCGTTCCGAACGACGGCATCGAACAGCAGCTCGGTCTCGCGCTTGAGCGCATCGGCCAGCGTGCGATCGTATTGCGGATACTGCAGGTAATCCGGGCTCAGCTTCACCAGGTCCTGCAGCCGCAGCCACTGCGAGGCGAACCGCGTGGCCAGGGCCTCGGACCGCGGGTCGGCCAGCATCCGTTTCACCTGCCGATCGAGCACGGCCGGCTGGCGCAGCGTCCCCTGCCCCGCCAGTTTCAGCAGCTCCTGATCCGGGCCGCTGCCCCAGATGAAGAACGACATCCGGGTGGCCAGGTCGTAGTCGGTGATGCGGTAGTTCTGGCCCGGGCGCACGGTGGCCGGCACCTCTTCGAGGCGGAACAGGAACTTGGGGCTGGCCAGCAGCGCCTGGAGCGACATGCGGACGCCCTCTTCGAAGTCGCCCTGCTGCCGGCCCTGCTCGTAGAAGGCCATCAGCTTCCGCACATCCTCGGCCGACACCGGGCCACGGTAGGCCAGCGATGCCAGGTGCCTGATGATGCTGGTGGCGCATGCCGCCTCTTCGGCGGGCGCGGTCGGCCGGCACGTGAAGATGCGGCGCCGGCTCGGCGAGTCGGAGACGCCCATCACCTTCACCGGGCCCGTGATGGCGAACTCCCGCAGGTGCGGCAGCGCCGTAATGCCGAAGCCGCTGCCGATCTGGCTGTCGGCCATCGTGTGCTCGATGGGCGCGATGAGGTCGTCCACCGGCGCATCGAAGCGCGCGATGAAGGCCGCCGCCACGCGCTGCGGGCCGGCCTTCACGTAGATCTTCGGCGTGACGAGGTTCATCCCGTTCGGGTCGGACTCGCTCATCGAGGTGTTGATGTCCAGCAGGGCCACGCGCGCGCCGTTGATGGACACCTCGATCTTCTCGCCGGGGAAGCTGCTGCCGAAGAGCTGCCCGGTCGGGATGGAGTGCAGCATCATGCGGAACGTGTACTCGCCGTCCGCCGGGAAGATGTGCGTGACGGAGAGGCCGCCGCGCGTGCCGAACGGCGCGCCTTCGACGTGGCGCATCTGCGACGCCGTGCGCGGCACCTTGTAGGTGGCCTCGGTGGGCGCCGCGTTCGCGTCGCCCACGGCCAGCGTGCTGATGGCGCTCGCCGCGCGGAGATACCCTTCGAGCACGGTGGGCGAGAAGCCCTGCGCGTCGGCCACGTTGTCGAAGCCGTCGCTGATGGTGTCGGGCGGCAGGTAGGCCTCGACGTCCAGGTCGAGGTCGAGCAGGTCGCGAATCGCGTAGGTGTACTCGGCGCGGTTCAGGCGCTGGAACGGCCGGCGCCCGGGATTGGGGTCGAGCGCGGCCGCCTGATCGATCCGCGTCTCGAGAGCGGAGGCCAGATCGCCCAGCACCTTCGCGTCGGGACGACGGGCGCCCGCGGGCGGCATCATGCCGGCGCGCAGCTTGCGGATGACTTTCTCGGCCACCTCGGGGTGCTCGGTCGCCGCCGCGGCGTCGAACGACGCCAGCGTGAGGCCGCCGGCCTTGGCGCGATCGTTATGACAGGTGGCGCAGTATTGCTTGACGAGCGCGTTCTGATCGGCAACGGGGAGGCCGGAGGCGGGGTGGGTGGTCATCATCGCCGGCGCCGCCACAACGGGCTTGGCGACCCGTGGCGCCGGCACCGACTGGGCCCGCTGAGACTGCCCCACGGCCGGGCTGGCGCCCTGGCGCGGGGCCTCGCCCGCCAGCAACGTGAGGCCAGCGCAGACAACCCCCGACACGGCGAGCGTGTATCTGGACTTCAGGCGCATAATTTCACGCCGAGTATACGGCCAGGCGGGCAACGGATTGTCAGGAGTTGTCATCTGGCTGAGACGGCATAAATTACCTGTGCTCAATGCTTTGAAGTCCTCGATCGGGGGCGGAAGGGACCCCTCCCATGGCAGCCATTTCGGTCTCTTTTTTTCGCGACGCGGGACACTTCCGGAGCTGGCTCGAAGAGCACCACGACCGCCACACCGAGCTCTGGGTGGGCTTCTACAAGAAAGGCACGGGTCAGACGGGCCTGGACTACCCCACCGCGGTTGACGTCGCCCTCTGTTTCGGCTGGATCGACGGCATCAGGAAGGGCCTGGACGAGGTGAGCTACATCAACCGCTTCACGCCCCGGAGGGCCCGCAGCATCTGGAGCCGCGTGAACATCGCCAAGGTCGAGGCCCTCATCGCGCGCGGCGAGATGCACCAGGCCGGCCTGGACGCCTATGCGAAGCGCGACGACGCGCGGTCGGGCGTCTACTCGTTCGAGAGGCGCCCCGAGGCCTTCCCGGCGGCCATGGAGCGCCGGTTCCGCGCCAACCGCGCGGCATGGTCGTTCTTCGGCAAGCAGCCGCCGGGATATCGTCGGCTCGCCATCTGGTGGGTGACCAGCGCCAGGCGCGATGAGACGCGCGAGCGGCGGCTGGCACAGCTCATCGACGTGTCGGCCCGGGGCATGCGCCTCGGCGTGCTCTTCGGGCAGACGGGCGCGGTGCCCTCGAAGCCGACGAAGAAGGCCGCGAACAAGCCACGCGCATCGGCGAAGACACTCTCCGCGGCGAAGAGCCCGGCCGCACGGACGAAGGTGACGGGCGGCGCCACCAGGACGCCTCGCTCCGCGAAGACGAAGGCGCGCCGATGAAGATCGGCGTTGACCTCGGCGGGACGAAGATCGAGGCCGTGGCGCTGGCGCCGGACGGCCGCGAGCTGGGGCGCGTGCGCGTGCCCACACCACGCCGCGATTACGACGGTACTCTGGACGCCATTGCGGACCTCGTGCGGCAGCTGGAACAGGCACACGGCGCGCCGGCCTCCATCGGCGTGGGCATCCCGGGGGCCATCTCCCCGGCCACCGGGCTGGTGAAGAACGCGAACTCCACGTGGCTGATCGGCCGCGCGTTCGACAGAGACCTCGCCCGGCGGCTCCGGCGGCCCGTCCGCATGGCGAACGACGCCAACTGCTTCGCGCTCTCGGAAGCCACCGACGGGGCGGGCGCGGGCGCGTCGGTCGTCTTCGGCGTGATCATCGGCACCGGCGTGGGCGGCGGCCTCGTCGTCGGGGGCCGGCTAGTCGAGGGCGCGCATCGGATTGCGGGCGAGTGGGGACACAACCCGCTGCCGTGGCCGGGGGACGAAGAGCGGCCCGGGCCGCGCTGCTACTGCGGGCGCGACGGGTGCATCGAAACGTTCCTGTCCGGGCCCGGACTGGCCCACGATTTCGCGGCCGCCACCGGGCGGAGGCTGGAGGCCGGGCAGATTGCGGGCGCCGCGCTGTCGGGGGATGTTGGTGCGGTGGCGGCGCTCGCGCGCTATACCGACCGCATGGCGCGCGCCCTGGCGACCGTAATCAACCTCCTGGATCCCGACGTCATCGTCCTCGGCGGCGGCGTGTCGAACATCGAGGCGCTCTACACGGACGTGCCCGTGAGGTGGAAGCCATACGTGTTCTCCGATGAAGTGCACACGCGGCTCGTTCGCGCGCGATACGGGGACGCGAGCGGGGTGAGAGGAGCGGCCTGGTTGTGGTGAAAGCACGAAGGTTCAAAGCACAACGGGTTCACGCGCGCTTGGACCACGACGCGCGTTCACTGGACGCGTGAGACCTGCTGCAACTCGGCGATCGCGGCAGCGAGCGCGGGGCGCTGGTCGCGGGGGACCAGGTCGCGGGCGGACCAGAGCATCTTCGACGCGGTGTCCCAGTCGTTCAGCAGCAGGGCCACCGACGCGAGGCCGACAGGAGCGCAGCTGTTCTTCGGCTCTGCCTTCTGCACCGACAGGAACAACTGCTGCGCCAGGCCGGTCTGATCGATCGCCAGGGCCATCTGCCCGGCCGCGCACTGCGTGGCCGGCTTGGCGTCGGGCAGGAGGGCGGCCGACAGCGACTGCACCGCCTCGAGGGCCCGGCCCTCGACCACCAGCGGTGCGGCCGCCTTGATCGAGGGATGCTCGTCGGCCGGCACCAGATTGAGCGGCAGCGGCCAGTTGAGCTGTCCGCCCTGCGCGCTCTGCATCTGGCGCTGCGCGAACTTGATGGGCAGCACGATGACCGCCGGGAGCCGGTCTGGCGCGCTGGCCATGAACACCCAGACGCCGGCAGTGAGACCGAGGAGGTTCCACTCTCCCTTCTCGTTGGCCTGCACCGAGAAGGTCTTCTGCCCGGCGAACTGCTCGCCTCGGAATCCAACGGTGGCTTCCGCCGAAATCGTGGCCGCCAGAGGCGTCTCACCTGTACGTGTGGTGCCCTTCAGCCGGTACGCCGTCTGCGCGGACAGCGGGACACGAACGGATTGCACGACGACCAGCAGGACCACGAACGCCCAGACACGAACGCGCATTGGCACCCCCCTGTCGAGATAGACGGCAGTACGTTCAAAGTTACGAGAACTTCAGCCCTGAGCGCCTCACCACCTCAGCGAAGGTCCAGACTGTATACCGCCACCGGCCACACCTGCCGCCCCTGCCGTCGCGCCAGCGGGCCGGGCGGGCGGGTGTCGGCCGGGTCCACGCGGGTGACGCCCAGGCTGCGGAAGGCCACCTGGTTGAACCCTCTGCGGAACAGCCGGCGCGCGGTGTCGGCGGGGACCGTGATGACCGCCGTGCTGGCATCGGGCACGCCCGGCAGGAACCGGCCCACCTCTTCGCCGTTCACGTCCAGCGCCATCGACGCCTGCATCACCGGCTCTTCGAAGCGCGTCCGCGACCGCACCGTGATGGTGACGTCACCTCCGTCCTCCAGCGCCAGCGGCACGGCCAGCACCGCGGGCGTCTGGCCAATCCACCAGGCCGCGCCCCAATCGTCGCCCCCAGCAACATCCCATCCCCCGAGCAGGAACTTCTCGGCAGTGCGATCGAACGTCAGGCTGAACGAGGCCCGCGGCGTCTCGGGCGACAGCACGTCGTACTTGTCCACCGGTACGCCCTCGCGCCACGCGAACCACACGTTGGCCGGAAACGCGAACGGATACCAGTAGGGCGACCGCGTGTGCAGTTCGGCCTGCTGCCGGACGATACGGCCGAAGCTGACGGGCTCGTCCTTGGGGAGCATCCCCGCGGTGTATTGGACCATCAGCAGGTGGTTCCACCACAGGGCGCCGACCACCAGCGGCGCCAGCGCGACGAGCGGGCGGCGCAGCACGAAGCCGATCACCACCGCCAGCCCGGGCGCGAGCATCACCAGCGCGCTCGAGAACCGTCTGCCGCCAAACGACCATCCGCCGGCCCAGTCCTGTGTGGCGCCGTTCACCCAGGCGGTGATGAAGAGGATGAGCAGCGCCGACAGCGCCCAGCGCCATTCGCGCCGCAGGTAGGCGACGGTGCCGATCACCGCGATGTAGGCCACCGGCGTCCACGACAGGAAGCCGTGCCACGACGAGAACAGCGTATCGATCCAGCGCGAGCGCAGCGGGTTGAAGTAGCCGCCCTGCCCCAGCAGGTCGTACTCGTAGCGCGTGAAGAGGATGTAGCTGTGCCCCAGTTGCAGCAGAATCCACGGCAGCGCGCCGAGGAACGCCCACAGCGCCAGCCGCATCGTCCGCCGGATGCGCTCGGTCCGCGGCACACCGACGGCGCTCAGTGCGAGGATGCCGGGATAAAAGGCGAACAGCGACTCCTGCGACCGCGCGAGGAAGGCGAGCCCGATGAACGTGCCGAGGATCAGGCTCTGCTTCACCGTCGCGCCCGGCGGCACCCAGCGCGCGGCCGCCACGACGAAGAGCGCCACGAAGCCGAACGACGCGGCGTGCGTCATCGACGGCTCGTAGACCATGTACCAGTAGAGCGGGGTGGCGCCGAAGGTCAGCAGCACCGCGATGAAGGCCACCGCGCGCGGGAACTCGCGCCGCAGGTGGCGCAAGAGCGCCATCAGGCCGACGGCGCCGATCGCGAACGACGAGATGAGCACGGCGCGCACGTACGGCAGGCCGAGGCCGAGGGCGATCGGATCCGCGGGTGCCGGCCACAGGCCCACCCAGCGGCCGAGCGCGTCGGCGACGGTCACCATCAGGTAGAGCGGCAGCCACACGAGCAGGGGCCCGATCGGCACGACGTGATTCGGGCGCGGCGGCTGGCCGAGGAACGCGTACTCCGCCGCGATGTCCAGATCCCGATCGAAGATCACGCTGCGAAGCTGCGTGAAGTACGTCACGCCGTCGGTCGTGATGCCGTGCGCGTCGGCCATCTGCACGCCAAGCGCGTAGAGCAGCACCAGGGCCAGGGCGTGCACGTCCTTCGTGTCGCGGACGAGCGCCGCCCACGGCACGCCGCGGCGCCGGGCCCAGCGCCACGACGCGAGCGCGACCACCGGCAATCCCGACGCGAACACGAGCCAGGGCGAGGGCCGGGGCGGCAGCGAGAGGAGGAGCCCCAGCCAGAGGATGACGAGCGGTGCCAGCACCGCCCCCGATGATACATTCAGCTGTGATCGATCCACGCACCCTCGCGGGCAATCTCGATCTCGACGCCGACGGCCTCTGGTGGCCGCGCTCGCGGTCGCGCGTGGACTATCCAGACGAGGGCAACGCGTTCTGCTTCCAGGTGGAGGACCAGTCGTTCTGGTTCCAGCACCGCAACCGGTGCATCCTGGCCGCGGTGGCGCGCTTCCCGCCCGCCGGCGCGGTCTTCGACATCGGCGGCGGCAACGGCTTCGTGGCCCGCGCCCTCGTGCAGGCCGGCCATCCGGCGGTCGTGGTCGAGCCCGGCGCTGTGGGCGCGCGCAATGCCCGGGCGCGCGGCCTCGCACCGGTCATCTGCTCAACGCTGGACGACGCGGGTTTTCGTCCCGGGTCGCTCCCCGCCGCGGGCCTGTTCGACGTGCTCGAGCACATCGAGGACGATGGCGGCGTGCTCCGCCGTCTCGCCACGCTCGTGCAGCCGGGCGGCCGCCTCTATCTCACGGTACCGGCCTACCAGTGGCTCTGGTCCGGCGAGGACGAGCTCGGCGGACATCACCGGCGCTACAGCCTGCGCGCGCTCACCGGCGTGGTGCGCGACGCCGGCTTCGAGGTGGAGTTCGCCAGCTATTTCTTCTGGCCGCTGCCGCTGCCCATCCTCCTGGTGCGCGCGCTGCCGTGGCGAGTGGGATACCGTCCGCCCGTCGATCTCGAGGCGATCCAACGGGAGCTGAAGCCGCCCAGGGGCCCGGCAGTAGGCGTCCTGGTGGCGCTGCTCGGCCTCGAGCGGAAGTGGCTGGAGCGGGGTGGACGCCTGCCATTCGGCGGCAGTTGCCTGGTCGTCGCGCGTCGCCCCTGAACGCCGCCGCCTTCGCCAGGGCTTCGGCGGACAAGCCCGACTCCCGACTCCCGACGAGTCTACTGACGATAACCCGCTCCCCGCACCACCTGCCCCGGCCGCGCGTCGGTGATCTGGCCATCTGCGACCACGGCCTGCCCGTTCACCAGCACGTGCCGGATGCCCTCGGAGTAGTGAGTCGGGTCGGTGAAGGTCGAGCGGTCGCGCACGGTGGCGAGATCGAAGATGGTGATGTCGGCCTTGAAGCCCGGGCGCAGCAGGCCACGGTCGTGGATGCCCATGCGCGTGGCCGGACGGGAGGTGAATCGCCGAATGGCATCCTCGAGCGGGATCAGCTGCTCGTCGCGAACGTAGGTGCCGAGGATCTTCGTGAACGATCCCCACGCGCGCGGGTGCGATTTCGAGATCGAGAGCGGCCCGTCTTCAGCGCGGGCCCCCGAATCCGTCCCGATCGACACCATCGGATCCGCCAGCGCCGCCCTCACATCGTCCTCCCGCATGATCGAGATGATGACGGAGGCCTCGGCGCGATCGGCGATGACGAGGTCCATCGCGGCGTCGCGCGGATCCTTCCCCATCTCCCTGCCGATCTCCTCGAGCGTCTTGCCTTCCCACTTGCGCAAGCTCGGGTCGAGAACGGACGACAGCAGCACGCCTGACGCGCCGCCCGAGCCGTACCACTGGTTCTCCCAGTCCTTCGGGCTCGGATCTTCCATGTCGCGCTTGACGCGCTCGCGCTGGGCCGGGTCCTTCAGGCGCGCCAGCAGGGCATCGGTGCCGCCCTCGCGCACCCACAGGGGCAGGCACGCGTCCAGCCCGTTCGAGGCGCGATCGTAGGGATACATGTTGGCGGTGACATCCAGCCCGCGGGCGCGCGCCGCCTGGAAGTGCTTCAGGATCTCGGGCATGCGGCCCCAGTTGGCGCGATAGGCGGTCTTCAGGTGCCAGACCTCGGTGGGGATGCGCGCGCGTTCGGCGACGGCGAACGCCTCGTCCAGCGAGGCGATGATCTGGTTCGACTCCGAGCGCTGGTGCGTGAGATAGCGTCCGCCGTGCTCGGCGGCCACCTTCGCGAGCTCGACGATCTCGTCGGTGCTGGCGAACCGGTCGGGCACGTACTGCAACGAGGTGCTCAGGCCGAGCGCGCCCTGCTCCATGGCCTGGCGCACGAGCGTCTTCATCTGCTCCAACTCCTCGCCGGTGGCCGCGCGCTGCGAGTCGCCGATCACGTACGAGCGCAGGCCGCCGGCCCCGACGAAGGTCCCCACGTTGATCGCCGGCTTCGAGCGCGTCTCGAGGCGGGTGAAGTACTCGCCCAGCGTGCGGAAGTCGAGCGCCACCTTGAACGAGTCGAACTGCGCCTTGGCCTCTGCAGCCAGCCGGTCGTTCAACGGCGCGATGGAACTGCCCTCGCCCGTGATCTCGGTGGTGATGCCCTGCGTGATCTTCGACGCGGCACGACTGTCGGCCAGGATGTTGAACTCCGACTGGCCGAGCATGTCGATGAACCCCGGCGACACGTAGGCGCCCGACGCATCGATGGTGCGCCCCGCCAGGCGCCCCGCCAGGCGCCCGACGGCCGTGATCTGATCGCCGACGATGCCGATGTCACCCTCGAACCAGGGGGCGCCGCTACCATCCACGATGCGACCGCCGGTGATGAGGAGGTCGAAATCGGTCGTGCGGGTTGGTGTGGAAGGCGCCGGCGGCGTGGTCGTGCAGGCAGCGGCGAAGATGGTGGCGAACAACAGCGTTCTTTTCACGGCCCGGATTGTACAATCACCGCTTCATGCAGCGTGCCTGGCCCCTGGCGGCCTGTCTCATTACCGGCGCGGCGCTCTATGTAGGCCGTGGCGTGCTCGACGCCGTGCTGATGGATGGGCGGCCGGTCCGCGTGGCGCTGCTGCCACCGTGGGAGTCGCTGGCGGGCTTCCTCCTGCTGGCGGGCCTCGCGTGGTTCCTGGTCGATCGGCTCAATCGCGTGCGAGCGGGCTCCGCCGGGCGGGCGCCGGTGGGCGCGCTCGTGGCGCCGGCCACCGCCCTCGCGGTGCTGCTGATCCCGTTCACGCCGGTCCTTCCCGATCGCTGGCCCGTGCTGCAGGTGCTGGCCGGACCCATGAGCCTGCTGGTGTGGCTGTCGGTTGCCGGCCTGCTGATCTGGACATGGTGGCAGCACCGGCTGGTGGCGGCCGGATTCTTCGCGCGTCGCAGCGTGGCGCAGGTGTCGGTCCTGATCGGCCTGGCCACGGCGCTCGTGAGTGGCGCCGCGGCGGCGCGGCTGACGAACACGGTGCTGTTCCCCGCGGGCGACGAGCCGCACTATCTGGTCATCGCGCAGAGCCTGTGGCGCGACGGCGACTTCAAGATCGAGAACAACCACCAGCGCGGCGACTACCGGGAGTACTTCCCGCGGGATCTCGACCCTCACTACCTGACGCGCGGCGCCGACGGGGAGATCTACTCCATCCACCCCGTCGGCCTGCCTGTCGCCCTGGCGCCGGTGTACGGCATCGGCGGCTATGGCGCCGTGCTGCTGGCGCTGGTCGCGATGGCCGCGGTGTCCGCGGGGCTGATGTGGTGGTGGGTGGCCACCGCGCTGGGATCCCCTGGCGCCGCCACCTTCGCCTGGGCCGTCATCGCCGGATCGGCGCCGTTCCTGTTCAACACGTTCACCGTTTACCCGGAGATTGCCGCGGCGCTCGCGGTGATGGTGGCGCTGACCACCCGGCACCCGGTGGTGCTCGGCCTCGCCTGCGGCGCCCTGCCGTGGCTGAGCACCAAGTACGCACCGATGTCAGCAGTCCTGCTGCTGACGGGGGCAGGCATGATGCCCCCCCAAAACGCTTCCGTTTCGGCGATCGCGAAGAGCGTCGGGCCGTATGGCGCGCTCCTGGTGGCCTGGTTCGGGTTCTTCTACTGGATCTGGGGATCGCCGTGGCCCCAGGCGCCCTACGGCGCGATGGTGCAGACCACGCCGTGGAACCTGGTGTTCGGCGCGCCGGGCCTGCTGTTCGACCAGGAGTACGGGTTGCTGCCCTACGCGCCGGCCTACATCCTGGCGGCGACCGGTCTCTGGGTCCTGTGGCGAGCCGGCGGTCATCAGCGCTGGACCGCCATCCGCATCGTCCTGGTCTTCGGCGCCCTGCTTGGCACCGTGGGCGCGTTCCGCATCTGGTGGGGCGGATCGGCGGCGCCGGCCCGGCCGCTGGCGTCGGGCCTGCTGGTGCTGGGCCTGCCCATTGCGGCGGCGTTTGCCGCCGCGCCCCTCGGCTCGGCCCGTCGCGCGGCACAGCACCTGCTGATGTGGCTGGGCGTCGGCATCGCGCTCACGCTGACTTACGCGCAGGAGGGCCTGCTCATCGCCAATGGCCGCGACGGCACGTCCAGCCTGCTGGAGTGGTGGTCGCCGCGGTGGGAACTGTGGACGCTGGCGCCCAGCTTCATCCACCACGAGGCGCCCACCGCGCTCGCCCACTCGATGGCGTGGCTGCTCGTGGCGGGCGTGGCGGCGTGGGCGCTGGCGCGCTCGCGCACACGGAGACCGGCGATGGCCGCCCTGGGCGCCGTGATGACGCTCGGCGCCGCGCTCGCCTCGGTGTCGCTGGTCATGCCGCTGCTGCCGGACGACCCGCCGATGCCGCGAGTGCACCTGCAGGCGCGATCGCGCCTCCCCGCGCTGGACCATTACGACACGCGCGCGCGGCCGGCCGCGGTGGTCTTCGATCCGCTGCGCAAGACCAGCGCCGCGGAGCTGCTGCCGGCGATGACACTGGGCGTGGCGCCGGGACTGCGCACTGACCCGCAGCCCGTGCGCGTGCTGCACAACGGACGCTTCTCGCTGCCGGCCGGCGACTACCGTGTCGATGTCGCCTTCGCGCCAGGAGAGCCGTCGGCCGGTGGCGAAGTGTCCCTGCAGGTCGGTCGCGTGGGCCCGCCCGTGCAGACGTGGCCGGTGACGCCAGGCGCGGGCACGATCAGCCACACCATTCACCTGCCGCTGGACGCGGGCTTCGTCGGCTTCCGCGGCACGCGGGAGATGGAGCAGGCCATCCAGGCCATCACGGTCACGCCCACCGCCGTGGTGAACCGCGGCGAGCGCGTGCAGGCACCGCCGGTTCTCGGGGCGGCGCAGTACGGCGCGACGATGGTGTTGCTGCACGACGACCAGGTGAATCCCGAGCCCACGGGCTTCTGGGTGCTCGGGCGCCGGCGGACCGTCGTGAGCGTCGCACCCGCGTCCGAGGTCACCGCTCCCGCAAAGCTGCGCCTGCGGAGCAGTGTGAGCGCAAACGAGGTGACACTTCGGACGCGGGGATGGGAGCAGGTGGTGATTCTCGACGCGGACACCCCGGTGGACATCACCCTCCCCGCGCCGGCTCACGGCCTGGTGGAGTTGACCATCCTCGCCAGTACCGGGTTCGCCCCCATCGACCGCGACCCGGCTTCGCGCGACCGACGGTTTCTGGGCGTATGGGTGGAGGTGGTCCAATGAGCCAATTGAGTGATTGCGCGATTGCAGATTGGCGATTCATTGGAGATTGAGGGATTGCAGGATTGGGCGATTAATCGGGTCATTGCGGGATTGATGATTGAGGCATTCATTCGGTGACACGCTGAATCGCTCAATGCTGCAATCGACCAATCGCTCAATCAATCGCCCAATCGCCCAATCGCCCAATCTCCAATCAATCGCCAATCTGCAATCACCAATCGCTCAATGGCCGCCGCTCGCGGTACACTCTTCCCATGTCACTGGCAGACATCCGCCGTGAGTACCGCAGCCACTCGCTGGTCGAGCACGAAGCGGCCGACGACCCCATCGAGCAGTTCCACCGGTGGTTCAACGAGGCGCTCCGCGCCGAATCACTGGAGGTGAACGCGATGACGCTGGCGACGGTCACGCCCGGGGGCGATCCGTCGGCGCGCACCGTGCTGCTGAAGGGGTTCGACGAGCACGGCTTCGTGTTCTACACGAACTACGAGAGCGCCAAGGGGCAGGACCTGGCCGCCCATCCGCGCGCGGCGCTGCTCTTCTTCTGGGCGGAGCTCGAGCGGCAGGTGCGCATCACCGGCGAGGTCTCGCGTGTCTCACGCGAGGACGCCGCCGAGTACTTCCAGTCGCGCCCGCGCGAGAGCCAGATCGGCGCGTGGGTGTCACCGCAGAGCCAGACGATCCCGCACCGCCGCGTCCTCGAGGAGAACTTCGAATCGCTCACCGCGCAGCACGAGGGCGCCTTCGTCCCGCTGCCGCCGTTCTGGGGCGGCTACTGCGTGTCTCCGGAGCGCATGGAGTTCTGGCAGGGCCGTCCGAGCCGATTGCACGACCGCCTGCTCTACACGCGGACCGACGGCGGGTGGAGCCGCGTGCGGCTGGCTCCGTAGGAGGGAGACGGAGAGAGCTGGGTGCTGCGTGCGGCCTCCATTGAGCGATTGGCGATTGCAGATTGGCGATTGATTGGGGATTGGCGATTGAGGGATTGAGGGATCAATTGGGGGATTGTGAAATTCATGATCCGGGGCATTCGCTTCGTTCACCGGTGGTGAATCACTGAATCGCCCAATCCCCCAATCTCCAGTGAATCGCCAATCTGCAATCGCCAATCGCTCAATGAAGCGCCGCACGCAGCACCCAGCACTCCCCCCTCCTACTCCACCTCAATCCTCCCCTCCCCCACCTTCACCGCCTTCCCTCCTACCTGCACGCGCGTGATGGCGTTGGGGGCCGCGGCGTGGATGCGCATGTGGATGCGACTCGGCCGCTTCATGCGCACGCCCTGCAGGCTGACCATGTCGTGCCACCGCTCGGCCGGCACCAGTTCGTGCGCCACCAGGTAGGAGCCCAGCGGGCCGCTGGCACCACCCGT
>Ga0105107_10000708_pt1 | contig 21373 bp, 21 predicted proteins | sample PPLLaktember2015_6_FD_79335 | JGI IMG/M metagenome (GOLD analysis project Ga0105107, IMG submission 79335) | Freshwater sediment microbial communities from Prairie Pothole Lake near Jamestown, North Dakota, USA - PPLs Lake P8 Core (1) Depth... | ecosystem: Environmental > Aquatic > Freshwater >... | reverse complement strand
GGTACCTGCAAATCGTGTGTCAGGCACCTGACGATCTCGGTGCGCCCGCCGCGCAGCAGGCCCGCGAACTGGTACTCGGAGAGCGAGTCCGGTACCGGCGTGACGGCACCGAGGATCGTCGCCGGGTCGGCACCGAGCGCGACCGCGACCGGGAACGGCGTGCCGGGATGGGTGCGCGCGTGGTCGCGGAAGTCGAGCGCGCCACCGCGGTGGGCGAGCCAGCGCATGATCACCTTGTTTCGCGGGCGCTCGGTTTGCAGTACCTGCTGGCGGTAGATGCCGAGGTTCTGGCGCTTCTTGAGCGGCCCGCGTGTCACCGTAAGGCCCCAGGTGATGAGCGGCCCGGCGTCGCCAGGCCAGCAGGTCTGCACGGGCAGTCGCGCAAGATCGACGTCCGCGCCCTCCCAGACCACCTCCTGGCAGGGCGCGTTCGAGCGTTCCTTCGGCGCCATGTCGAGCACCTTCATGAACACCGGCCGCGTGGTCTGCCACGCATCCTTGAGGCTCTTCGGCGGCTCGGGTTCCTTGAGGAACGCGAGCAGCCGCCCGACCTCGCGCAGGCTCTCCGCCCAGTTCGCCGGGTCGGCGCCCATCGCACGCGCGACGCGCTCCGGCGTGCCGAAGAGGTTGCCGAGGACGGCGATCGTGCCGCCGCCCGGCGCCGGGAACGAACCCTTCGGACGCTCGAACAGGATCGCCGGCCCGCCTGCCTTGAGCACGCGATCGCACAGCTCCGTCATCTCGAGTCGCGGGTCGACCTCGACCCGCACGCGTTTCAGCTCCCCCTGCGCCTCGAGTTGTGCAATGAAGTCGCGAAGGTCGCGGTACGCCATCAGCACACCGCCCCGGTACCGCCGTCCATCGGCACGATCGCGCCGGTGACGTAGCTCGCGCGGTCCGAGGCGAGGAACAGTGCCACTTGCGCGACCTCCTCGGGGGTCCCCAGCCGTCCCATCGGTATCCGCGCGCGCGTGCGCTCGAGCAATGCGTCGACCGGAAGGCCGGTCATCCTCGACTCGGCGGCGAGACCCTCCTCGACGCGCGAGGTCATCGTCAGGCCGGGGTTGATGCCATTGACGCGCACGCCCTTCGCCGCGTACGCCGACGCGAGTCCGACGGTCGCGAGCGCGAGCGCGGCATTGGCCGCACCACCGGGCAGGTGCACGGGACTCGCCACCTTGCCGCCCATGCCGATGACGTTGACGATCGCGCCACGCCCGCGTTCGGCCATGCGCTTCACGACGATGTCCGTCGGATGGATGTAGCTCATGAACTTCGCGTCCATCGCCGCACGCCACGCGGCGGCATCGAGCTCCTCCGGCGGGTAGCGCTTCGCCGCACCGGCGCAGTTCACCAGCACGTCGATCGGCCCGAGCGCCGCCTCGATCGCGTCGATCACGCCGCGCGTGGCGGCGGCGTCGACTAAGTCCGCGGCGAACGCCACCGGCCGGTGCTTGCCGCCGCGCACGTGCACGAGCGCGGCGTCGAGGTGCTCGCGGCTGCGCGAGACGATCGCCACCCGCGCGCCTTCGGCGGCGAACGCCGCCGCGCACGCCCGCCCGATGCCCTTGCTGCCGCCGGTGACCGCGACGACGCGATCCTCGAGTCCGAGATCCATGGCAAGTCTCCCCCGCTTTCGTGCACATCTTATCGAAACGGCCCGGCACGGCTGGCGCCGGAAGGACCGCCGCTACAATGCCGCATGGCCGATGGCGTCAACCTGCGCGATCACGGTGCCGCATTCGTCGCGACCCGCAGAGTGGTGTTCGGCATCGTACTCGCGAGCTTCGTCCTCTCATTCTTCCACCGCACGGCCCCCGCGGCGATCGCGGGGGAGCTGACCCGCGCGTTCGCGATCAACGCGGCCGCGCTCGGCACCCTTGCCGCGACCTACTTCTACGTCTACACGGTGCTGCAGATCCCGGTCGGCGTGCTCGCGGACACGCTGGGTCCGCGCCGCATCCTGGCGGTCGGCTCGCTCGTCGCCGCGCTCGGTTCGCTGATCTTCGCGCTCGCACCGGCGTGGCAGCTGGCGGCGGTCGGCCGCACGCTGGTGGGGATCGGCGTCTCGGTCGCGTTCATCGCGATCCTCAAGATCTCCGCGCTGTGGTTCCCCGCCAACCGCTTCGCCACGCTGTCGGGCGTGACGATGCTCGCCGGCAACCTGGGGGCGGTAGTCGCCGGCGCGCCGCTCGCCTGGATCGTGACGCAGGCGTCTTGGCGCACGGTGTTCGTCGCGCTAGCGGTGCTGTCCGCTGCGCTGGGCGTCGCGACGTGGCTCTGGGTCCGCGACCGTCCCGAGGACCGCGGCTTCCGTCCGCTGAACCCGGCCGCCGCGGCAGGCGGTGTGCGTGTCGGCTGGAGGAACGCCCTGTCGAGCGTGCTCGCGAACCCGGCGACGTGGCCCGGATTCTTCGTGAACATGGGCATCGGTGGCAGCTACCTCGCCTTCGCGGGGCTGTGGGCGGTGCCGTGGCTCGAGCACACCTATGGCATGTCGCGGGTGGTTGCCGCCCAGCATGCGAGCGCACTGCTCCTGGGCGTGGCCTTCGGCTCGGTCGCGATCGGCATGATCTCCGACCGGCTCGGCAACCGCCGGGCGGTGATGCGGGTCTATGCGTTCCTCTACGCGCTCTCCTGGCTTCCGCTGGTGCTGCGCGTGCCCTGGCCGGTGTCCGCGACCCTCGCCTGGTTCCTGCTGATGGGGCTCCTGATCCCGGGCTTCACGCTGTCGTGGGCCGTCGCCAAGGAGGTGAACCGTGCCGAGCACTCCGGCATCGCGACGTCGGTGGTCAACGTCGGCATCTTCCTCGGCACGGGCATCCTGCAACCGCTGGTCGGATGGGTGATCGACCGCGGGCGCGCGGCCGGCGCGCTCGAGGCGGCGTGGCACCAGGGATTGGCGATCATGGCCGGTGCCGCCGCGTTCGGCGCACTGATGACGCTTGCGGTACGGGAGCCGCACCGGCATCGCTGAACGGCGCTTTCAGGCGTCGACGTCGAACGCATCCGGCGGCTCGCCGCGCTCGTGGCGCACCCACATGCCCGCCAACGCCGCCTCCAGGTGGCGCGTGAATCGCGCCGTGTCGAACAACGCACAGCCCTCGCGCAGTCGGGCGAGCTTGCCGCGCACCGCCGCGAGCGCCGCGGCATCGGTCGCGAGCGACTGCGCCAGCGCCTCGTACTCCGGAAGGCTCTCCGTGACGAGCTCGGGCAGGCCGACGGCATGGAGCAGGCTCGCGCCGACACGACCGGCGAACGACCTGCCGCGGATGCTGACGACCGGCACGCCTGACCGCAGCGCATCGCTGCCGGTGGTGTGCGCGTTGTACGGCAGCGTGTCGAGAACGAGGTCCGCGAGCCGGTGCCGTGCGAGGTGCACGGGGGGATCGCGGTACGGGGCGAACACCAGCCGCTCCGGCGCGACGCCGCGGCGTTCGGCCTCGCGACGCAGGTTGCGCGCCGCCACCGGCGTGGTCTCGACGAGCCACAGGACGCTGCGCGGGACCCGCATCAACAGGCGCATCCAGACGTCGAACACCTCCGGCGTGATCTTGTAGCTGTTGTTGAAGCAGCAGAACACGAATCCGTCCTCGGGCAGCCCCTCCTCGACACGCGCGGGCACGTGCGGGTCGACGGCCCGGCGGTCGTCGCTGGCCTGGTAGCTGTCGGGCAGGCGCACGACGCGCTCCGCGTAGTGGCGCTCGTCCTCCTCAAGGATTACCTGCCGGTCGGCGACGATGTAGTCGACGTAGGGCGCCCCCAGCGTGCCCGGAAAGCCGAGGTAGTTGACCTGGACGGGGGCGGGACGACGCGCGAACACGCCCTGGCGGCCGAGGCCGTAGTAGCCGTTCAGGTTGACCAGCACGTCGATCTCCCGTGCGCGCACTTCGGCGGCAGCGGCCGCGTCGTCCAGCGCAGCGATCGGCACGACGTCGTCGAAGGCGGCGACGATGCGCCGGCGCAGCTCGCTGCCGTCGTCGTGGCCGTTGTCGAAGGCGACGAGCTCGAAGCGCTCCCGGTCGTGGGCGTCCCAGACGCCGGCCATCAGCAGCGACGTGGCGTGTGCGCGGAACTCGCCGCACACGTAGCCGACGCGAATCTTGCCGTGGCGATAGCGCACGCCGTCGCACAGGGGCTTGCGGTGCGCCGGAAAGCGGGCCGCCGCGTAGGTTGCCGCGCAACGGGCGAGTTCCACGGGGTCGTCGCAGATCCCCTGGAAGGCGAACGGCTCGACCGCGCGACGCCCTGCGCGGACGCCGTCGCGAACCCGCTCGAGCAGCGGTCCGACGCCCTCCCAGTCGCAGCAGAGCATTCTCGCGTGCAGCTGCTGGCCCGCCGCGAACGGGTAATCCGGTGCAAGTTCGACGACACGTGCGAACGACGACGCAGCCTCGTCGTGGCGCTTCAGGTCGAGCAATGCGGCGCCGCGATTGAACCAGCCCTCCGCGTAGTCGCTGTGCGCCGCGACCGCACGGTCGAAGTTCGCGAGCGCTTCGCGCGCCTGGCCGAGATCGCCCTGCGCGATGCCGAGATTGTTGAGAATGCCGGCGTCGCCCGGCCGCAGCCCGATCGCCCGCTCGAGATGGGCGAGCGCCTCGGCCGGACGATGCTGTGCGAGCAGGACACTGCCGCAGTTGTTGAGCGCGTCGACGTGGCCGGGGCGCGCGGCGAGCACGCGCGCGTACTCCGCGAGCGCCTCGTCGGCTCGGTCGAGCGCGACCAGTGCGTTGCCGTGCCCGAAGCGGGCGTCGGCGTCGTGGGGATCGAGCGCGAGCGCCTGCTCGAAGCCCGCGAGCGCGTCATTGCCACGCCCGACTTCGAGCAGCGTGTCGGCACGACTGCGGATCGCACCCGCGTGATGCGGGTTGATGGCGATGACGCGGTCGTAGCACGCGATCGCCTCCCCGCGCCGTCCGAGGTCGCGCAGCACGTTGCCGCGGTTGTGCTGCGCCTGAAGGTGGTCGGGGACGAGCGCGAGCGCGCGTTCAGTGCTCGCGAGCGCTTCGTGGAGCCGGCCGAGCTTGCGCAGCGCCAGTGCGAGATTGGTGTGGGCGGACGGGTCGCGGGGGTTTTGCGCGATCGCGCGTGCGATCAGGTTGGCCGCGGCCGCGTGCTGGCCCTTCTGGTGCAGTACGACGCCGAGCAGGTGCATCGCGTCGAAGTGCGCCGGGTGACGATCGAGCGCGGATCGGTAGAGCCGCTCCGCGGCGTCGAGCGCGCCCTGCCGGTGCCGCTCCACGGCTTCCGCCACGATCGCCGCGACGCCGGTTCCGGTCGAATGCGACGAGACCATGGCCCGTTCCGCTATCGCCCGAGCTCGTCGCGCAGGAACGCGTCGACGCGCCGGTTCGCGTCCACGCGCGCGGCAGGATCCGGCCCCACGCGCACGCCTTTGCCCGGCGCGGCGCCAGGTTGCGCGGCGAGCCACCGCAGCGCGCCCAAGGCATCGCCGCGACGGCCTGCGGCAGTGAGCGTGCGCTCACTGACCTTGGTCGTGCAGAGCTCCTTCATTCCGCGCGAGCCGAGGCTGTCGGGAAACAGCACGGCGTAGCCCGCGGCCAGCATCCCTTCCGCTCGCGCCCGGTGCCGCCCGGGGAGTTCGGCTTGCGTGTCGCGTGACGTGCCGAACAGGCCACTGCAACCGTGTAGCGCGATCACGGCGGGACGACCACCGTCGGGCACCGCGCCGGCAGGACGGTAGTACAGGGCTTCGACCTCGACCCCGTTGCCGCCCGCAGCGTCGAGCGACGCGAAGCGCACGCGCTCGGGCGCCGGCAGCGCCGCACAGGCCGAGGACATGAGTCCGAACGCAAGTAGTGGCGTCGCATGCCGCATCAGCGCGATGTTGCCGCAAACAGCCCGACCCCTTGCTGCATCCATGCAACAGCGGCGGCGAGGATGTCCGGACGGTTGACCGCGATCAACCGTGCGCCATTCCCACGTAATTAGCATGGATTCGTCATCCGGCCACTCCGGCCGGCCCGAAGCGCCCGATCCAACCCCGACGGAGATTCGCATGACGTTGCCTTCCCTTCGCCCCGTAGCCGCGGCCCTGGCGGCTGCCGCGCTGTCGCTGCCGCTCGTTGCCGGCGCGCAGACACCTCCCCCGGCGCCGACGGCCACGGTGTACCCCGCGTGGCAGAGCCCGCCCAACTGGACGGCCAACTGGATGGTCGGCCTGCGCGGCATCGGCATCTATCCGAACGACGACTCGTCGATTCCCGGCGTCTCGGTCGACAGCGCGTGGACCGTGGAGCTCGACTTCACGTACTTCTTCAACCCGAACGTGGCCCTCGAGCTGATCGCCGCGACGGCCAAGCACTCCGTCGAGCTCAACGGCAGCCAGATCGGCAGGGTGGGTGTGCTGCCGCCGACGCTGACCCTGCAGTACCACTTCACGCAGTTCGGCGCGTTCAAGCCCTATGTCGGCGCGGGGCTCAACTACACGTTCTTCTACGACCGCGACCTCGCCAACGACACGCTCGAGATCGGCAGCAGCAGCTTCGGCGCGGCGCTGCAGGGCGGCGTCGACTACATGCTCGACCGCCACTGGTCGCTCAACCTCGACGTCAAGTACATCTGGATCGACACCGACGTCGAGGCGAAGGCGACCGGCGGCAAGGTCGGCAGTGTCGACATCGACCCGTGGGTCTTCGGCATCGGCGTGCGTTACCGGTTCTGACCCGCAGGCGGGCGGTGCAAAGGCGCGCAGGACTTGCGCGCCTCGAGTCAACGGCCCGGCGCCATGCCGGGCCATTGACATCGGAGTTGCCGGCTTCGCCTCATCCGATGCGCCCGGTATCCGGTCCGGCGGATGGCGATGGGCCCGCGATCAGTCTGCGCACCTCGGCAAGCATCGCAGCGACCGCCGCTTCCGCACACGGTGTCAGCCGGTAGCTTGCATAGTCGAACGACTGCCCGGCGACGGACACCAGCCAGGCCTGCGGCGCGCGGCCGTACAGCGTCTCGCACCACGCGAGGAGCTCGCGCGGATCGTGGAAGTGAGCCATTGTCGACACCGCGCGCGCGTCCGGCGCGAGGCCGCGCACACGCACCTCCCCCGGCTGCCCCTCGACCGTCGCGTCGAGGAAGACCACCCGGTCGACGGCCGCGAGGTCCTCCGCCAGCTCCGCGGTGAGCACGTGCCGCGACACGACCCGCACCCCGTCCGGCACGGGCCCGGTGGCCAGTCGCTCGGCGGCCAGCGGACCGATCGCGTCGTCACCCCGGATCGGGCTGCCGTAGCCGATCACCAGCGTGCGCGACGCCGGCGCCGCGCCCGACCGTCCGGGCACCTGCCGCTGCGTCGGTGCCGCTCGCGCGTGCGGACGCATCAGCGTCGCTCGAGCCGGTCCACGACGCGGCCGCGCGCATCGGCAAGCTCGACCACCAGCGGCATCTCGCCGAAGGCGTGCGACGCGCACGACAGGCACGGGTCGTAGCAGCGGATCACGGCCTCGACGCGGTTCAGCATGCCCTCCTGCATCCGGTTGCCGTCGACGTAGGTCTCCGCCACCTGGAGGATCGACTGGTTCATCGCGAGGTTGTTGTGCCCCGTGGCGATGATCAGGTTGACCCAGGTGATGAGCCCGTTGTCGTCGATGCGATAGTGGTGCATCAGCGTGCCGCGCGGCGCCTCGGACACCCCGATGCCCTCGTCGCGGTTGCTGCGCGCGCGGGCGCGCACGCGCGTGTCGAGGATGTCGGGCGACTTCAGCAGCCGCTCCATCATCTCGAGCGCGTAGATGATCTCCACCAGGCGCGCGTAGTGGTAGTGGAACGTGCTCGCCACCGGCCCCTGCTCCTGCAGCATGCGGAACTCGGCGAGCGCGACGTCGGCGTAGGGGGTGCCGCAGGCGTCGGCGTTGTTGAGGCGCGCGAGCGGCCCGACGCGGTAGATCCCCGCCGGGTAGCCCAGCGGCTTGTAGTACGGGAACTTCATGTAGCTCCAGTCCTCCGCCGCCTCGCCGATCAGTCGCTCGTACTCGATCGCCGGCACCATGTCCTCGACGATGTTGCCCTTCGCGTCCTTGATGCGCAGCAGGCCGTCGTAGTGCTCGAGGTGGCCCTTCGGGCTCACCAGGCTCAGGAACAGCGTCGGCTGCGTGCCGAAGTGCCGCGCCTCGTCGACGAAGCGCGGCACCAGCGTCTTGTAGAACGCGTAGGTGCGCTTGGCGACGTCGAGCCCCTCGGGCAGGAGCGCGAGGATCGCGTCGCGCTTGACCGCGTCGAGCGGCTCGGCGACGCCCCCCGGCACGACCCAGGTCGGGTGGATCTTCTTGCCGCCCAGCATCTCGATGATCGTCTGGCCGATCTGGCGCAGGCGGATGCCGTCGCGGGCCAGCGCCGGATCCTTGCGCATCACGCCGAACACGTTGCGGCTCGCCGGATCGGCATCCCAGCCGAGCAGCAGGTCCGGCGAGGACAGGTGGAAGAACGAGAGCGCATGCGACTGGGTGATCTGGGCGAGGTTCATTACCCGGCGCAGCATTTCCGCGGTCGGGGGGATCGTCACCGACAGCAGGTGGTCGCAGGCCTTGTTCGAGGCCAGGATGTGGCTCACCGGGCAGATGCCGCAGGTGCGCGCGGTGAGCGCCGGCATCTCGCGATAGGGCCGCCCCTCGCAAAACTTCTCGAAGCCACGGAACTGCGTGAGGTGGAAGCGCGCGTCCTCCACCTTGCCCGCGTCGGAGAGCGTGAGCGTGATGCGGGCGTGGCCCTCGATGCGAGTGACGGGGTCGATGGTGACGATGCGGCTCATGGTATCGGTGCTCGGGTGATGGGGTCGTTACGGTTCGGGGCGGCGCATGGCGCGGTGGTTCGACGACCCGGGCGCGTCGGTCGCAGGTCACGCGCCGAAGCGGGTGACCGTCGCGGGATCCGGGGTGCGGCCCTCGATCAGCTCGGAGAGGACGTACCAGATCGCGTCCGCCCGCGGCGGGCATCCCGGCACGTAGACGTCCACCGGCACGCAGTCGTGCACGGGCCGCACCGGCGACAGGAGCTCCGGGACGCAGGCGACGGGGATCACCGGGTGCGTCGTGACGTTCTCGCGGAAGGCGCGGTCCATCACGTCGGCGAGCTTGAACTGGTTGCGCATCGCCGGCACGTTGCCGTTGACCGCGCAGTCGCCGAGGCTCACCAGCAGCGTGCAGCACTTGCGGAAGGCGCGCGCCTTCTCGAGGTCGTCCGCGTTGCTGACCGAGCCTTCGAGAATGCCCACGTCCACGTGTTCGGGCAGCACCTTGGCGTCGACGAGCGGGCTGTAGACGATGTCCACCTTCGTGGCGAGCTCGAACAGGCGCTCGTCGATGTCGAGGAACGACATGTGGCAGCCGGAGCAACCGTCGAGCCACGCGGTGGCGACGGTGATGCGTCGCGTGCTCTCGTCGCTCACTGGACTACCCTCCGCGCTGACGCGCTTCGGGGCTGATTCGCCCTCGGGGCGGCCCTTCGGGCTCATCGCGTCTGCCTCCGTCGGGCGAGGATCGGCAGGAAGTGCTGGTCCTTGACCATCTCGCCGACCGACGTGCCCTGCTTCACCAGCGCGCCGGTGGGGCACACCTGCACGCACTTGCCGCAGCTCGTGCAGGTCTCGCTCTCGCCCCAGGGCTTGGCGAGGTCCGAGATCACGAGGCAGTCGACGCCGCGGCCCATCACGTCCCAGGTGTGCGCGCCCTCGATCTCGTCGCACACGCGCACGCAGCGCGTGCACAGCACGCAGCGGTTGTGGTCGAGGCGGAAGTTCGGATGCGAGCTGTCGACCGCGTAGCGTGCCTGCCGGTACGGCACGCGCACGTGATCGACGCCGCAGCGCTGCGCGAGCGTCTGCAGCTCGCAGTGGCCGTTGGAGACGCACACCGAGCAGACGTGGTTGCGTTCCGCGAAGAGCAGCTCGACGATCGTGCGCCGGTAGCGCCGCAGCCGCTCGCTGTCGGTGGTGACTTTCATGCCCTCGGCAACGCGTGTCGAGCAGGCCGAGAACAGCCGGTTCTGACCGGCGATCTCCACCATGCAGAGGCGGCAGGCGCCCCACACGGAGAGGCCGTCCAGGTGGCAGAGGCTCGGGATGGGGATGCCGTTCTCGCGGCAAACCTCGATGATCGAGTCGTTGTCGCGCGCGGAGAAGTCGCGCCCGTCGATCTCCAGCGTGACGACGCGGACGCCGGGCGGTGCGGTGGGCAGGGGCATGCGGAAGGGACCTGTGGTGTTCGATCGGTTCAGTCGCCCGGCACGAGCTTGCGCTCGTACTCGTCGCGGAAGTAGCGCAGCGTGCTCACGACGGGGTTGGGCGCGGTCTGCCCCAGCCCGCAGAGGCTGGTGGCCTGCACCACCTCGCAGAGCTCCTCGAGCAGTGCGAGGTCGCGCGCGGTGCCCTGCGAGCGCGCGATGCGGTCGAGCAGGCCGTGCATCTGCTGGGTGCCGGCACGGCAGGGTACGCACTTGCCGCACGACTCGGTCATGCAGAATTCCATGAAGTAGCGCGCGACGTCGACCATGTCCGACGTCTCGTCCATCACGATCATGCCGCCCGAGCCCATCATCGTGCCGAGCGACTTCAGGCTGTCGTAGTCGACCGGGATGTCGAGCTGCGGCGCGGGGACGCACCCGCCCGAAGGCCCGCCGGTCTGCACCGCCTTGACCGCCTTGCCTCCCGGGATGCCGCCGCCAATCACCTCGATGATGTCGCGCAGCGTCGTGCCCATCGGCACTTCGATCAGGCCGGTGTTCTCGATCGTGCCGGCGAGCGCGAACACCTTCGTGCCCTTCGACTTCGGCGTGCCGATCGAGGCGAACCACGCGCCACCGTTGCGGATGATCGGCGCGATGTTGGCGAACGTCTCGACGTTGTTGATCAGCGTCGGATGGCCCCACAGCCCGTACTCCGCGGGATAGGGCGGCCGCGGCCGCGGCTGGCCGCGCAGACCCTCGATCGAGGCCATCAGCGCGGTCTCCTCCCCGCAGACGAATGCGCCGGCGCCGAGGCGTATCTCGATCTCGAAGGCGAACTGCGTCTCAGCCACCTTGCTGCCGAGGAAGCCCGAGCGCTTCGCCTTGCGGATCGCGGTGGTGAGCCGCTCGACCGCCAGCGGGTACTCGGCGCGCACGTAGACGTAGCCCTTGTTCGCACCGATCGCGTATGCGGCGATCGCCATGCCCTCGAGCACGCGGTGCGGGTCGGACTCGAGTACCGCCCGGTCCATGAACGCGCCCGGGTCTCCCTCGTCGGCGTTGCAGACGACGTACTTCTGCACGTCGGACATCTTGGCGACCGTCGACCACTTGAGGCCCGTCGGGTAGCCGCCGCCGCCGCGACCGCGCAGGCCGCTCGCGATGACCTCCTGCACGACCTCCGCGGGCGTCATCTCGGAGAGAGCCTTCACCAGCGCCGCGTAGCCGCCGGCCGCGACGTAGCCGCGGAAGCTCTCGGGGTCGATGACGCCCGAGTTCTCGAGCACGATGCGCTGCTGGCGCGCGAAGAAGGGCTGGTCCGTCGGGCAGCGCAGCCGCTCGACCGGCACGCCGTCCACGCTCGCGGCGATGTCCGCCGCGTCCTCGGGCTTCACGTCGCGGTAGAGCGTCGAGTGGGCGAGGTCCGCACCGTGGTCGGCCACCGCCACCAGCGGCCCCGCGGAGCACAGGCCCATGCAGCCGACGCCCTTCACCTTGCACGACGCCCCGCGATCGGCACAGGCCTTCTCGAGCGCATCGTGCACGGGGGCCGCCCCCGACGACTGGCAGCTCGCCGCCATGCACACGCGCACCTCGTGCCTGAGAGGGGCCTCTTCGTCGCGATAGGTCTGGGCCAGTTCGGCGAGTTCGTCGACGTTCATCGCAGTTCCCCGATCTTCGCCACAAGGCCGTCCGCCGTCTGCTTGCCCAGCACGTTGCCGTCGATCACCACCGCGGGCGCGAGCCCGCAGGCGCCGACGCAACGCGCGGTCAGCACCGACAGCCGATCGTCGCCGGTAGTCTCGCCGGGCTTCACGCCGAAGTGGTGCTCCACCGCGTCCACCAGCCCGCCGGCGCCCTTGATGTAGCAGGCGGTGCCGGCGCACACGACGCAGGCGTGCCGGCCTTTCGGCTTCAGCATGAACAGGTGGTAGAACGTGGCGACGCCGTAGACCTTGGACAGGGGCAGATCCAGCGATCCGGCAACGAAGCGCAGCGACGACTCGTCGAGATAGCCGAACGCGTCCTGCACGGTGTGCAGGGTCTCGATCAGCGCGTGCCCGGCATAGCCGTTGCGGCGCATGGTGCCGTTGACGAGCTTCCAGCGCTTGTCGTCGCTGGGCAGCGTGGGGCGAACTTGCTGCAAAGCCATGGATTCTCCGTGCAGGGAGGGCGCGCGGCGAATGCGGGAACCTGCGAGCCGCGACGGACTGCCACCGGCGCCGGGACAATCGCGCCACGCGACGCCACGCTATTGTCCCCGCTCTGCATTGCCGATTTCCTGATCAGGATCAGGAACCGCCACCGACGCTATGTGCGCGGATCGCTCAGGGCCCGACCGAGCACGTACCAGGCAGCGAGCTTGTCGGCGAAGGGCCGGGTATGAGCCGGGCTGGTCGACGGCAGAACCAGTGTCCGGTAGCCTGCCGCGCACCATTCGGGGGCAACCGACGCCGCGGTGTTGCCGTTGAAGCACACGAGCGCGACGTGTGGCGCGAGGCGCCGGATGCGCGCCGGATCGCCGTGCGTCGCGTCACGAATCGCGCCGTCGCTCGAGCCCTCGCGGCGGCAGGCGATGATGACGTCCCACAAGCCCACGCCGTGCACGCGCAATCGTGCGAGCCGCGCGGCATAGGGCAACTCGGGCAGCGGCTCGCGCAGGATCGCGCCCAGGATGGGCCAGAAGTGGTTGCGCGGGTGCGCGTAGTATTGCCGGGCCGCGAGCGACGCGATGCCGGGAAAACTGCCGAGCACCAGCACGCGGGTGCCGGCGTCGACGATCGGCGGCAGGCCGCGCCGGCGCGTCGGCATCAGCGTTGGGGCCACGCCGAGAGCCGGATCGCGTAGTCGAGTGCGATCCCCGCGAAGATCGCAAGCCCGAGCCAGTGGTTGTGCAGGAAGGCGCGGAAGCACGCCATCCGCTCGCGACCGCGGATCAGGACCACGTGGTACGTGGCGAGCACTGCCGCAACGGTCACCCCGGCGAAGTAGACCGGGCCCATCGCGCGCTCGACGCCGACCCAGGCCATGCCCGCGACGTATACGGCATAGCAAAGCGCGATCGCCGCGACGTCGAAGCGCCCGAACGTGATCGCCGAAGTGCGGATGCCAATCTTGCGGTCGTCGTCGCGGTCGACCATCGCGTACTCGGTGTCGTACGCGATCACCCAGAACAGGTTGATCGCGGTGAGCGCAAAGGCGAACGGCGGCACCTGTCCCTGCGCGGCCGCGAAGGCCATCGGGATGCCGAAGCTGAAGGCAATGCCGAGGAATGCCTGCGGCAGCGCGAAGAAGCGCTTGAAGAACGGATACACGAAGGCGATCAGCACCGCGGGAAACGACCACAGCACGGCAGTAAGGTTGGTCGCGAGCACGAGCAGGAACGCGCAGCACGCGAGCACCGCCGCGAGCAGCAGCGCCTCCCGCGGCGCGACTTCGCCGGTCGCCATCGGCCGCGACGCCGTGCGCTCGACGCGGGCGTCGTAGCGGCGGTCCGCCCAGTCGTTGACCGCGCACCCGGCCGAACGCATGAGCACGGTGCCGGTAACGAACACGACCACGAGGAGCCACGACGGCGCGCCCTCGGTCGCGAGCCACAGCGCCGAGAGCGTGGGCCAGAGGAGCAGCGCGGTGCCGATCGGCTTGTCGAGGCGCAGCAGCCGCTCGTAGGCGTCGATGCGTCCGCGCACCCGCTGCCAGCGTGTCGGCGCGACCGGATTTGGCGCCTGCATCGGAGCGCTGCCGGCGTGCGCTAAAGCGGCAGTGCGAGCTGCTTGCGCAGGTCGCGGGGCGCGACTTCGTCGAGCAGGGCCTGGGGCACGGGGTAGCGCAGGCGCAGGCGCAGCTCGCGCTTCATGCGCGCATTGGCAAGGCGCCGCGATTCGCTCATGAACGACAGCATCATCGGCGCGATCCGCGCCTCGGCCTCTTCCCACGTCACGCGCGGCGGACGCGCGAGCTTGAACGCGTCCGCGACGGCGTCGAACCAGTCGCCCATCTTGAGCTCGGCGTCGTCGGTCACGTTGTAGGCACGGTTCGCCTTGCCGCGGAACAAGGCGGCGACCGCCGCCCGCGCCAGGTCGTCGGCGTGAATGTGGTTCGTGTAGACGTCGTCCTCGGCGGCGAGCACCGGCGTGCCCTGCCGGATGCGGTCGATCGGCAGACGCGTCCCGGCGTAGATGCCGGGTGTGCGCAGGATCGTCAGCACAACACCGTGCGCGGCCGCCCACGCACGCAGCCGATTCTCGGCAGCGACGCGACGGCGTGCGCGGGGCGTCTCTGCACGGCGCACGCGCGTCTCGCTCACGTGCGCGCCGGCGCAGTCCCCGTACACGCCCGTCGTCGAAATGTAGACGAATCGCTGTGGTATCCTGCCCGAGATCGTCAGCGCGGCCAGCAGCTTCTTCGTGCGCGGGTCGTCACGTCCTTCGCCCGGAGGCGGCGCGAAGTGCAGCACCCCGAACGGTGCCGCAGGAAGTCGGCGCAGCGTGCGGAAATCGTCGAGATCACCGACGATCGGCGCCACGCCGTGGGCCCGCAGACGCGGCACCTCCTCGATGCGACGGACGAGGCCGCAAAGTCGTGCGCGGCCGTTCAGGTAGCCCGCCGCGCGCATCGCGACGTCGCCGCAGCCGATCAGGAGAACACGAAGCACTTCGACGTGTGAACGCGAGCCGTGGGGTCGATTCCGGCGACGCACCGACAACCCGTAGCGCCATGCCGCAGATCATTATAAAGCCCAGCGACCACGCGTTCGCGTGCGCCACCGACGAAACCGTGCTCGAAGCGGCGATGAAGGCCGATCTCATCCTGCCCTACGGCTGCCGCAACGGCGCCTGCGGCAGCTGCAAGGGCGAGATCCTGGAAGGCGAGGTCGACTACGGGCCGCACCAGGCCACGACGCTGACCGACGACGAGAAGCGCACGGGGCTTGCGCTGTTCTGCTGCGCGAGACCGAAGACCGACCTCACGATCAAGGTGCGCGAGGTGCGCCGTGCCGGCGACATCCCGATCAAGCGGCTGCCGGTGCGCGTGGAGTCGATCGACAAGCCCGCGCCCGACGTCGCCGTCGTGAAGCTCAAGCTGCCGGCGAACGAGCGGCTGCAGTACCTGGCCGGCCAGTACGTCGACTTCCTGCTCAAGGACGGCAAGCGGCGCAGCTTCTCGATCGCCACGCCCCCGCACGACGACACCCTGATCGAGCTGCACATGCGGCACGTGCCCGGCGGCTTCTTCACCGAACAGGTGTTCGGCAGCTGGAAGGGTCGCGAGATCATGCGCATCGAAGGCCCGCTCGGCGCGTTCTACCTGCGCGAGGAGTCGGACAAGCCGATGCTCTTCGTTGCCGGCGGCACGGGCTTCGCCCCGATCAAGGCGATGCTGGCGCACGCATTCCACCACGAGGTCGACCGCCCGATCGTGCTCTACTGGGGCGCGCGCTCGCTCGCGGATCTCTACATGGCCGACGTGCCGGGACGCTGGCAGCAGGAGCACGAGAACTTCACGTTCATCCCGGTGCTCTCCGAGCCCCGGCCCTCGGACCGCTGGCCGGGGCGCACCGGCTTAGTCCACCAGGCTGTGCTCGACGACTTCAAGGATCTCTCCGGCTACCAGGTCTACGCCTGCGGCGCGCCGGGGATGATCGACGTCGCGCGGAAGACCTTTGTCGAGTCGCGCAACCTGTCGCCGGACGAGTTCTTCGCCGACAGCTTCACTTACGCCGCCGAAGCCGAGGCGCGCGCGTCGTAGCGCGGCGCAGCCGCGGCACGCGCGCGGCGTGCCTCGATGCGCTTCCAGACCTTTTCGTGGAAGTGGAAGGCCACGGTGTTGACGGCTGGCTCGACCAGCGCGAGCACGCTGCCGACCACGATGCTCCCCGTCAGCAGGTAGCCCACGCCGAACGCGACGACAAAGTGGACGACGGCGAAGGACAGAGTCTTGGTCATGGCGGTCTCCGGGCGGGGCGTCCCCGGCGGGTCCCGGGGGTGGGGCCAGAGCAGCCGGGCGGTCCGCGTCGATGACCGTAATAATAACGATTCGCGTTATCTTCGCAAATCGAATTAAATTAGACGGCCGATAATATTTATCTATTGAGTTCCGCCCGACCTAACGACATCATCGCGGCGCCGCGCCGCGCTCGAGCTCCGCGAGCGCGAGCTTCAGCGCGGCGGCGAGGTGCGCGTTGGCCGCATCGGCGCGGCCGAGGCGGGCGAGCATCTCGCCCAGCGCCACTCGCGTACGCCAGCCGTCGTCGAGCGCAAGGCTCGCCTCGTAGTAGGTCTGGGCCTTGCCCCAGAGCTGCTCGCGCTCGCACAGGCGACCGAGCGCGTCGAGCAGCGTCGCGTCCTCGCTGTGTCGCGCCAGCCAGCGCTCGGCGAGCTCGAGTTGCGGCTTGGCGTCGGGCAACCGGCACCCCGCGTACAGCGAGACGAGCTCCGCGTCCCAGTGCCGCTCGAGGCTTGTCGCCGCGATCTCGGCAGCCTCGCGGTCCCCGCCCAGGACCAGGAAGCTCCGCGCCGCCGCATGCGCGACGCGGGAATTCGTGCGTTCCGCGTCGGGCAGGCGGTGCCAGTAGGCGCGCAGGCCGGCGGCGTCCGCGGCAAGGCCGCGCAGCGCGTCGGCGTGCGCGACAGCACGCAGCAGCTCCGCCTGCCTCTTGTCGTAGACCTTGCGCTTCTCGAGCTGGTCGACGATCGGCGGCACCTCGGCGTGCCGTCCCGCCAGCGCGAGCGCGCGCAGCTCGAGGCGCAGCGCCGCGGTGTGCGCGCCCGCCTCCCCCTTCAGTGCCGCGAGTCGGACGAGCGCGTCGCCTCCCCGGCCGCGCTCGAGCGCGATCTCGGCCTCGAGCATCATCCTCGGCACCGCCAGCGATGGCACCTGTGCGTCGGGCCGCGACAGGAATTCCTCGGCCGCGTCAAACTCGCGCGTCTCCATCGCGGCCCGCGCGGCGATGAGTGCCGCGAGCCCCGAGGAATGCGGAATCGCGAGCGCCTCTTCGGCTGCGGCGCGGGCGCGGCCGAAGCGGCCTTCGAGCAGCCCGACCAGCGCGGCGTCCTGCTTCGCACGCGCGCGGGCGATGTACTGCGCCTTGCGGTGCGCCCGCACGTCGGCGGGCAGGCGGCCGAGCCGGGCCGCGAACCGCGCCACCGCGTAACCCAGCGCGAAGGCGGCGACGCCCAGCACGAGAAATGCGTTGAGGGACAGCTCGAGCCGATAGGGTGGCGCCACGAAGAGCACGTAGCCGACGTTGATGCGCGCGAACAGCGCGACCGCGACCGCGATCGCGCCGAGCAGCAGGAACAGCAGCAGCCCGCGCATGGATCGTCGCTATCGATTCGCCCGGGGCGGCGTCGAGGGCGGCGTCGCCGCGCGTCGCTCCTGCGCGGCCTTCAGCGCGCGCACCGCGTCGAGGCTCGCGCCGAGGTCGGGCAGCGCGTCCGGCAGCGGGAGCGCGAGCATCTGGCCGAGGGCGTCGGACACCTGCTGTACCGACCGGGCGCGCATGTCGAAGTACTGCCTGACCCACGACTGCGCGGCGCGCACATCGGCCTTGAAGTTCGCCTCCTGGCGGCCGAGGATCGATACGCGCGCAGAGAGCAGTCGCAGGCGCAGGTTCTCCCTCAGGAAATACGCCTGATCGGGCGCGACCAGCGGCGCCATCGGGCGATCGCTCACCTCGAGCCGGACCAGCGATCGGATCTCCTGCCAGGCATCGTCCAGGTGCCGGCGCCACGCCGGCAACGGCGTCGCCGGAACTTCGGCAGGTGGAGGCGGCAGGCGCTCGTCCCTGGCGAGCGGCAGCGTGTCGACCTGCGCGATCGCGGCATCGAGCTTCTGCGTGATCGCCGCGACATCGGTGAATGGGACGGCTTTGAGCCGTTCGACGTCCCGCGCGACCGCGCGGCGCACCGGCGCGACCTGCGGGCGGTCGAGTCGCCCGAGCTTGCCTTCCGCGAGCTGCAGCGCCGCCAGCGCTGCCGGGACGTCGCCTCCGAGCGCGATGTGCTGGTTGGCGATCAGCAGGATCTGCTCGACCTCGGCGAGCGCCAGATCGTCACGGGACGGCGCAAGATCCCGGTACAGCGCTTCGATCGAAGCCTGCTGGGATTGCGATTCCGCGAGCCGCGCCTCGAGCAGCGCCAGCTTGGCCTGCGCGTCACGGAGCTCGCCTGCCAGCCAGTCCCCGCGCGAGCGCGCCAGCGTCACCGATGCCTCGGCGGCCGCGAGGCGCCGCGCAGCCTCCTCGCGCAGCGCCGTGGCTTCGCGCTTCACGTCGAGCCAGGCGGCCGCGCCGGCCGCCGCGAGCGCCACCGCGACGACCGTGAGCACGCGGCGAGACACGGATCGGCCTTGCGCCGGCCCGGGACCCGCGGGCGGACTGACGACGTCTGGGGCCGCCCCCTGCGCGGCGGACGGAAGATCGGGATCGCTCATCGCATTCCAGGAAACGATCGTTCGATTCTAGCAAGGTGAGGCACGTTGCCGATCGACCCACGCCACCGTTGCTAGAATGACGACTCGATGACGCGCGTTTGGGCCGCGAGGCCCGCCTCCATGACGACCCCTTCGGCCACCGCTGCGGCCGACGCTTCTGCCCCACCGGCCCGATCGTGAACGGACTCACGCTGCTCGCACTGATCGCGCTCGCGGTCGGTGCCTACCTCGCGTATCGCGCGGGCGTCATGAAGGGGCGACGCGAGGCGCGAACGTCCGCGCCTGCATTCCCCTCGTCGACCCCGCCCGCGCTGCCCGCGGAGCCGCCGGTTCCGGTTGCCGCACCGAGTGCGGAAGCGCCCCCGGCTACAGCGCGAGACAGCGCCGCGGAGACGCCGGAGCGCACGATGCCGGTACAAACTGGCGCCGACGCGCCGGACCTCGGGTCGCGGGATGCGGAGCTGGTGCAGCTGCGTGACTTCGCCGAGGATCGGCGCGCGCTGCTCGCGGCGGTTGCCGACGCGCGCGCCGACGTCGCGCGCTACCGGCAGATCGTCGTCGACATCGAGAACAACGCACCGCCGCCGCTCCTTGCGGGCCCGGGTGCCCCCGACGACCTGCGGCTCATCGTCGGCGTCGGGCCCGTGCTCGAGCGCATGTTGCAGCAGCTGGGCGTTGGCACGTACCGCCAGATCGCGCGATGGACCGAGCGCGACATCGACCACTTCGACGCGCGCCTCCCCGAATTCCACGGCCGCGTCCGGCGCGACGACTGGGTCACGCAGGCCCGCGAACTGCACCTGAGCAAGTACGGTGAGCGACCGTAGCATCGGCCGCTCGCTCGTCCCCGTCGCCATCCTGGCGCTGGTCTGGGGAGCGAACTGGCCGATCCTGAAGCTCGGCGTCGCCGAGCTCGCGCCGCTCACGTTCCGCGCGCTGACGCTGCCGTTCGCGGGGCTCGGGCTCCTCGCGATCGCGAAGGCCTCCGGCGAGTCGGTGCGCATCCCGCGCGCGATGTGGCCGATGGTCGGCCTGCTCGCACTCGTCAACATCACCGGCTGGAACGGGCTCGTGCTGTTCGGCGTGCGCGAGATGGAAGCCGGACGCAGCGCGATCATCGCCTACACGATGCCCGTGTGGGCAACGCTCGTGTCGCTCGCGGTGCTGCACGAGCCGTTGGGCCGGCGCAAGCTCGTCGGCCTCGCGCTGGGAATGGCCGGGATGCTCGTGCTCCTGGGTGACGACTTCCGCGCGATCGAGCGGCGGCCGTTCGCCGCGCTGATGATCCTCGGCGCCGCCGTGGTCTGGGCGTGCGGCACGGTACTGCTGCGCAAGTTCCAGCCGAAGATCCCGCAGGACACGCTGACCGGCTGGATGATGATCGCCGGATGGGTGCCCATCGCGCTTGCGGCACCACCCTTCGATCCGGCCTGGCGTCAGGCGCTCGACGGGCTGTCGCCGACGGCCTGGTTCGCGCTCGCCTACAACATCGCCATGGCCGGCACGCTCGCGCACTGGGCGTGGTTCACGCTGGCGCGCACGCTGCCGGTCGCGGTGTCGTCGATGGCCTCGCTGCCCGTGCCCGTGGTCGGCGTGTTCGCCGGCATGCTCGTGCTCGGCGAGCGCCCCGGCGCACCGGAGTGGATCGCGCTCGCGCTCGTGATCGCCGCCCTGCTCGCCGTGCTGTGGCCGGGCAAGCGCACGGAACTGCCCCCCGCGCCGGCGCCGGACGAAGGCTGACCGGCGCACGCGTGCCGGGCCCTGGCCGACCGGGTCACGCAAGCTCGGGGATCAGCGTCAGCGTGCGGCGCTCGCCGAACCAGGCGTCGAGATTCGCCTTGCAGAGGTCGCCCATCGCCTGCCGCGTCTCGCGCGTTGCGCTGCCGACGTGCGGCAGCAGCACGACGTGGTCCATCGCGAAGAGCTCCGGCGGCACGTTCGGCTCGTCGGCGAACACGTCGAGAGCCGCGCCCTTGATCGTGCCCGACCGAAGCGCGGCGACGAGCGCCGGCTCGTCGACGATCGAGCCGCGTGCGATGTTGACGAGCGTGCCCTTCGCGCCTAGTGCTGCGAGCACTTCCGCATTGACGATGTGGCGGGTCGCCGCGCCGCCGGGGCACGCGACGATCAGGAAGTCCGACTCGCGCGCGAGCGCCGGGAGGTCAGGCAGGAACCGATAGGGAATGCCCGGCTGCGCGGCACGTCCCGTGTAGGCGATGCGCATGCCGATCGCCTCGAGGCGTTTCGCGATCGCCTTGCCGATGCGGCCGAGCCCGAGGATGCCGGCGGTGCGGCCCGCGAGCTTCGTGGTGAGCTCGAAGCCGCGCTGCGTCCACTGGCCGGCGCGCACGAACCGGTCGGCCTTGGCGAAGCCGCGGCCACTCATCAGCACGAGCCCCGTCGCGACGTCGGCGACGTCGTCGGTCAGCACGTCCGGCGTGTTCGTCACCTTGATGCCGCGCCCCCGGCAGTAGTCGATCGGCACGCCGTCGTAGCCCACGCCGAACACGGAGATGATCTCGAGCTTCGGCAGTGCGTCGAGCAGCGTCGTCGGCGTCACCGTCCCGCCGCCCTGCACCAGGCCGCGGATGCGCGCACCGTCCGCGGCGAGCAGGCCGGACTTGTCGCTGGCGTGGACGTAGTCGTGGCAGTGGTAGTCGCGGTCGAGCGGCCCGGACAGGAAGTCGGGCAGCGACGCGGTGACGATGATGTCGGCGCTCATCGGGGATCCTCTCGGTTGGTTGCAGCAGTTTGCGCCTCGGTG
>Ga0105107_10000705_pt1 | contig 21393 bp, 20 predicted proteins | sample PPLLaktember2015_6_FD_79335 | JGI IMG/M metagenome (GOLD analysis project Ga0105107, IMG submission 79335) | Freshwater sediment microbial communities from Prairie Pothole Lake near Jamestown, North Dakota, USA - PPLs Lake P8 Core (1) Depth... | ecosystem: Environmental > Aquatic > Freshwater >... | reverse complement strand
GCATAATACCATTGCGGCGCATTGTCGCCGACAATCAGAACCCTGTCTCCCGCTTGAAGACCCAAGGACATCAAACCCAGTGCCAGGGACTTCACATGGAGGTAGTAATCCTTCCAGCTGAAGGGCTGCCAGATCCCATGGTGCTTGTGGCGCATGGCCCTGCGGGTGTCACCATATTTTTCACAGTTGTGCTTGAGTAGCTTGGGCCAGGTATCTCCTTTTTCTCCGTAGAGTTGTATGGTCCCGGTCGTCATGGTCTCACGCCGCTCATTCACCCGAGCCACCTCTTCTTTCGCCTGTAGTGCTTCACGTCGCGATAGCTCTTTCTGGATCCAAGCGCGGACAGTCCCAGATAGAATTCCCGAACGTCCTCATTATCCCTTAGCTTGTCCGCAGGTCCTCCCATCACGATTCTGCCGTTTTCCATGACATAAGCCTCGTCTGCGATCCCAAGGGCGGCTCTTGCGTTTTGCTCCACCAGGAGGATGGCCATCTTCTGGTCGGATCGGATTCTGTTGATTATGTGATAGATGTCCTCAACGATTAGAGGGGCAAGACCGAGAGAAGGTTCATCCAAAAGCATCAGTCTGGGACGCGCCATGAGCGCGCGTCCGATCACCAGCATCTGCTGTTCCCCGCCGGAGAGGTAGCCGCTTGTCCGTTGTCGGAGAAGACGGATCTTCGGGAAGTAGCCAAAAACGAGTTCCAGATCTTTCTTGACTCCAGCCCGGTCTTTCCGACAGTAGGCGCCTACAAACAGGTTTTCCTCAACATTCAGGTGTTCGAGAACCCTTCGCCCCTCCATGGCCTGGCTGATGCCCATCGCGGCGATCGCCTCGGGACCATACCCGTCGATCCTTTTGCCCTCAAATTCAATGCTGCCGTCCGTGACCTCTCCCTCTTCTGTTTTCAACATCCCGGATATCGCCTTCAGGGTGGTCGTCTTGCCCGCGCCATTAGCGCCCAGCAGGGCGGCGATCTTCCCTTCATGCACTTCGAGGGACACGCCTCTCAGAACCTGGATGACCTTCATGTAGGCCACTTCAATATTTTTCACCAACAGCATTTATTTTCCCTTTCCCAGGTACGCACTGATGACCTCCGAATTCTCGGTGATTTCAGAAGGGGCACCCTCGGCAATCTTACGGCCGAAATCGAGCACGACGACTCGGTCTGCAAGGTCCATCACGACCCCCATATCGTGCTCAACGAGGACAATGGACCGAATCCCATCTCTCAGAACCGGAGTGTCGGCATAGGTGGATCCTTGGCCCTCGAAGACATCGATGATGAATCGCGCGATGTCTTCTTTTTCTTCAAGGTTCATCCCTGCCATGGGTTCGTCAAGGAGCAGAACCTTCGGCTCAAGAGCCAGTGCCCTTGCCAGCTCAACTCGTTTCCGAAGGCCGTAAGGCAGAAGCCCGACGATCTTCTTTCGAATCGGCGCAATTTCCAGAAAGTCAATAATCTCTTCCACGATCCGTCGGTGCTGGATCTCCTCCTGTTGCGCCCACCCTAAGTAGAGTGCACCCGTCACGAAATTCTGTTTCATCAGCACGTGTCGGGAAGCCATGATATTGTCTTGAGTGCTCAGCCCGGTGTAGAGCTCGATGTTTTGGAAGGTTCTGGCAATCCCGACCTTGGCCAGCTTGTCGGGTCGCATTCGAGTAATTTTTCCCCCCTCATAAAGGATCTCACCCCTCTGAGGTTTGTAAAAACCGCTGATGCAGTTCAAGAGAGCGGTTTTGCCCGCTCCATTGGGTCCGATGACAGCGACAATCTCATTGTGCGCGATGTCCATGCTCACGTCTGACAGCGCACTGACGCCGCCAAAGCTGAGCGACAGTTGATCAATCCGCAACTTCACGGGCCGTTCAATTGGCATCTGCGGTCATCCCCTGCTGAGAATCTTCTTGGCGATGATGACTTTTTCGATCTCTTTGGTCCCTTCAAAAATTTCGAGAACTTTTGCATTGCGCCAGTAATGAGCCACATCGTACTCTTCCAGGATTCCGTATCCACCATGAAGTTGAATCGCCTCATCGGCCACTTTCACCGCCACCTCCGCGCAATACCACTTGGCCATGGAGCTGAGGGCCGGATCAGGGGCTCCGGAATCCAGCTTTGATGCGGCGCGATAGCAGATGGATCGAGCCGCTTCCGTCATGGTGACCATCTCCGCGATTTTGCCTTGCACCAGCTGGAAGGTCCCGAGAGAGTTTCCAAACTGCTCCCGGCGACGGACGTGGGCGACGGCCTTGTCCAGCGCACCCTGGGCCGTTCCGACTCCCAAGGAAGCCACCTGCACGCGGGTTCGGTTAAAAAACTCCATGATGTTGTAGAAACCCCTTCCCTCCTTACCCAGGAGGTTGTCCAGAGGGACTCTAACTCCTTTCAACGCCACTTCACCGGTGTTGGACGCCCGGATCGAGAGTTTGCCGTGGAACGCGCTGGCTTCATAGCCGGGTCGGTTCGTCTCCACAAGAATCGTGCTGAATCTTTCGTGTATTTTGGGATGCTCCGGGTTGGTGACGCAGAGAACGATCAGGAATTGGGCGAGCGTCGCATTGGTGATGAAGATCTTGCTTCCGCTGATGACATATTGCCCATTCTCTTTGATCGCGGTGGTGCTGACAGAGGTCACATCGCTCCCCGCATCCGGCTCTGTGATGGCAACTCCCATTCGCATCTCAGCCCGGCATATGGGAGGGAGGTATTTCTCTTTCTGCTTTTCAGTCCCCACAAGCTGGAGGAGCTGGGTCCCAAAGAAGGTCGATTCAATGGCGTGGGCAATGCCAAGGTCCACGCGGGCGAACTCCTCGACGATCAGGCACTGTTCCAAATAACCGAGTTCCGCACCTCCGTACTTCTCGGGGAGAAACACGGCCAGGAAACCGAGTTGGCCCGCCTTTTTCCAGAGGCGGTCGTCAAAGGTCTCACGGGCATCCAGGTCCCTGGCAACCCCTCTGAATTCACCTTCTGCGAATTCCTGGGCTGCTTTGCGGATATCCAATTGTTCTTTTGTCAGGCTGAAGGCCATATCTTTCATTCCTACGTGAGATCCAAATCCAGCAGAAAACAAGGTGGGAAAGGACAAGTCTTCTCGATTTAGTCAATGTATCGATAATCGATACATTAAATTTTCTGTTCTGTCAATAGCCGGAACCATTGCCGTTGACAGACAAGTTCGACGATTCTCTAGGCTTTCCGTGTGATCTCCCGCTCCTTTGGATCTCAGCGGTATCTTCCGCGGATATCTTTCTTGAGAATTTTTCCCTGGGGGTTTTTCGGCAGGGAATCGACAAACTCAACCGACTTCGGTGCCTTGTAGGACGCGATGTGCTCCTTGCAGAAAGCGATCATCTCCTTTTCACTCACCTTCTCCCCTGTCTTCAAGGCGATGACTGCGTGCACCCGCTCAACCCACCTGGGGTCCGGCACCCCGATCACAGCCGCTTCCGCAACCGCGGGATGCTTGTAGAGCACGTCCTCCACCTCTCGGGAATACACGTTCTCACCGCCGCTCACGATCATGTCTTTCTTTCTGTCTACAATATAAATGAACCCTTTATCATCGTAGTAGGCTAGGTCGCCGGTGTGAAGCCATCCATCCATGATCGCTTCAGCAGTCTCTTTTGGCTTTTTCCAGTATTCCGTCATGATCGAATCGCTTTGCGCGATGATTTCCCCCACCACGCCGGGACCCACATCCCGGTTCTCCTTGTCCACCACCCGGACGTGAACCCCGAGACTCGGCTGCCCGCAGGAAGCCAGCACTTTTTGCTCTTCAGCCGGCTTGTCTAAAACCTGGTGGGCTTCCTTGGGAAGGGTGCAAATCTGCGGCCCTGATTCTGTTTGCCCGTAGCCCTGAGCAAAAATCGGGCCGAAAACTTCGAGTCCCCTTCGCAGGAGCTCCACCGGCATGGGGGAGGCCGCATAGTAAATTCTGTTCAGGCTGCTTAGTTCATACTTCTTCAGGTCCTGATGCGAAAGAAGCGCGCTGAGCTGCGTGGGGACAAGTTGCATGTCTGTCACCTTCTCCTCTTGAATGGTCTTAAGAACCGCCACCGGATCAAAAGAGCGATTCGGCAGGATCACATTGCATCCTCCCGTAAGGAAAAAAGGCCACACGTGGCTGTCTCCGCCGATATGGAATAAAGGCAAGACCATGAGGTGCTTGTCTCCCAGCTTGGTGCCCATTTCCAGTGCCTTGATCCTTGTGTTATCCAGTTTTTGAGCGTGCGTGTAAAGGGCTCCCCGTGGAAGCCCGGTTGTCCCGCTGGTGTATAAAATAATGACGGGATCGTCCCTGCCCACCTCTACATCCGGTTCACCCGACTCATCGCCGCTGAGCAGTTCCTGATAAAAAACCATGCCCGGCGCAGAGCCTTCTAAACAAACATAGTTCTTCACCTTGGAAAGATGGGGTTTCAAGCGCTCGACTGTATCAAGAAGCTCGGGGCCCACGAATAAGGTGTTTGCTTCCGAGTAATTGATGAGATATTCGAGCTCCTCGGGGTGGAGCCTCGGGTTGAAAGGGGATGCGATGAATCCCCCTTTCATGGCGGCACCATAACATTCCGTGTATTCGAGGCAATTCCACGACAGGATCCCGATGGCCTCGCCCTTCCGGACCCCGGATTGCCGGAGAGATCGGATCAGGCGGTTGACTCTAGCATTGAACTGGGAAAAGGTGATTCTCCGGGGGCCGGAGACGAACGCTTCCTCGTCAGAATTCAGGAGCGCATTCCTGTAAATGACATCTGCAAAGGTTCCCCTCCGGTAACGGCTCAACTCTTTCAGGATGAGTTTATCGGGCATCTTTTTCTCCTCATGAGCGCGTGATAGCGAGCGTTGATTTGCGCGCCTGGTCTGGAAAAATTCATGAACTCCAGCTTGGGCCATAGCCAAAAACTTCAGTATATTCTATTAGAGAAGATCCGGCCTTTTGTCAATTTCTTCATAGTCAATGTTTTTAGCTTTTGCCCTTGCCTACGCGAATAAATTGTGTTAATCCTCCATACCGTTATACAAGAGGAGCCCCAACCCGGATGAGGCTTCACCGGACCTATCTGGGACAAAACCGATTTTATGCCTCCCTATCGAATCGGGTTTTCAAATGCCATGCGGCCCAAGCACCTCAAAAGATATGTCAGTGATTTGAGCGCAAATGAAAAAGTGCTCATGGCGATTGTCAGAGCCGCAGAGAACTTCAAAAGGACCCACACGGCTGTTTTCAGGAGTTACGGCCTTTCCTTCCCGCAATACAATGTGCTGAGGGTTCTGGACGCATCCCGGAACGGCCGGAACAAAATTTCCGATATCAGCAGGATCATGCTCGTCCCCGGGGCAAACATGACAGGCATTGCCAAGCGACTGGAACGAGACGGTTTTCTGCTCAGAAAGCCAGATCCCCGCGACGAACGTGTAACCCTCCTTGAAATCACGGCAAAAGGAAAAAGAACCCTCAAGAACATCAAGGATGAAAAGGACCGCATCCTTGAAAACCTTCTCAGCAGTTTTTCACGGAAAAACAAACTGGATCTTCTGGACAGCGTCAAACACCTCATCAAAAAAAATAGGCTTTCATCTTAGTCATTAGGTACTCTTCACCTTAAGAGCGACGGAACCACACTGATCATCGGGAGCACGGTTATGGAAAATTCGAGCTCCTTTCAGAGGAAACGCGAGGGTGCCGACAACCGTACTCATGAAAAGCAATGTATCCCTGAGTCGCCCCGAGGGAGCGGAGATGGTCCTTCCCTGTTCGGTCGGTAACGTGGAGGACTTGCTCCGTCACGTAGGAGAAAAGATCGATTTCATTTTCCTTGATGCGCAAACAGGCAAGCTGAGACCGGACATCGACATTGTCGTGAACGGGAAAGAAATATGGTTCTACCCCGAGGGTCTCAGGAAACCAGTCCTGCAAGGGGACTCGATAGAAATCACCCTCCTTCCGCTAGGGGGCGGCTAGAAAGCTTGCTTATGAAGAACGAGAACTCAAGAGGGATCACGTTTTACCGGCGGTTACCGCGAATGGATTACTTGAAGCCGGCGGGCTTGGCGGAGGCTCTTGACGTCCTCTATGAGAATCGCTACGGTCGATGTCTTGCTTACGCCGGGGGTACCGATGTGATCCCAAGGCTCAAAGCAAGGCTCATCAAACCCCCTGAGGTCCTTGTGGATTTGAAAGGGATCCGCGAATTGAACTTCATCTCCTGCGATGATCATTTCGGACTGAGGATCGGCGCCCTTGCAACGATCTCTTCCGTCATTGCAAACGCATCGGTGGGAGAAAAATACCCTGCTCTGTTCGAGGGCGCTCGAAGCATCGCCTCCATTCACATTCAAAATCGCGGTACCCTCGTCGGCAATATCTGCAACGCCTTTCCCTCTGCGGATTCCGCCCCTGCCCTCCTCTGTCTCGGAGCAAAGGTCGTTTGCCTGAGCAAGACAGGCGAGAGGACGATAGACCTTGATCAATTCTTCCTCGGGCCCAACACAACCTCGCTCGGGCCTGGTGAAATCGTAAAAGAGCTTCAGGTGCCTCCCGTGGCTGTTGGCACCCGCGGCGCCTACGTCAAGTTATCCCCCCGGAGCAGGATGGACTTGGCGGTCGTCGGTGTCGCCGCGGTTGTGAGGGAAGAGAAAGGCGCTTTCGCAGTGGCCCGAATCGGCCTCGGTGCCGTCGCTCCAACACCCATGAGGTCTGTGAGGGCGGAGGAACGACTCAGAGGCGAGGGGATCAACGAAAAGACAATTCTAGAGGCCGCAAGGTTGGCTGCCGAGGAATCCAGGCCGATCGATGATCATCGTGCTACGGCCACGTATCGCCGGATGATGGTGGACGTCTTGGTGAAGCGCGCGATCCATCAGGCGCTTGGGAGCTAAACCCTTTTGATCAGGTAAGCAGGTGCTTCGTCCATGAAAAGCAGAACAATCCATTTCGTACTCAATGGTCAATCCGTTGGAGTAGAGGTGAAACCGTGGAGAACGCTTCTGGAGATAATCAGGGAAGACCTGAAGCTCACAGGGACAAAAGAAGGCTGCGGTCACGGCGAATGCGGTTCCTGCACGGTCATCATGGGTGGAAAGACCGTGAACAGTTGTCTGGTGCCGGCGTTGGAGGCGGAGGGCCAGGAGATTCTGACTATTGAAGGGTTTTCAAGGCAAAGCAAACTGAACCCGATTCAGGAGGCCTTCGTAGAGCGCTCGGGAATGCAGTGCGGTTTTTGCACGCCTGGAATGATTATTTCCGCCAAGGCGCTGCTCGACAGAAACCCTGAACCGAGTGAAACGGACATCCGGGAAGCCATGGCGGGCAATTTCTGCCGGTGCACGGGCTACACGAAAATTGTCGAATCCATCGGGGCAGCGGCAAAGGCGTTGCGGGAAGAGAAATAGCGCATGGATGAGTTTTCGGTAATCGGCAAGAGAATCCCCCGTATTGACGGCCGGGTAAAGGTCACGGGTGAGGCCAAATACGCTGCTGACTATGAGCTGCCCGGTATGCTCTGGTGCAAGATGGTTCGGACGCCTCACGCCCATGCCAGAATCCTGAACATCGATGCCAGTGCCGCTCAACGGCTTTCCGGTGTGAAGGGCGTGCTCACGGCTAAGGATTTCCATGGTTGGCGCTGGGGATGGATGCCAAAAACCCGTGATGAGGCTCCTCTCGCAGAGGACAAAGTGAGGTACCTTGCTGAGGCGGTGGCAGCCGTCGTTGCCGTTGACGAAGACACGGCGGAGGAAGCCGCAGAGAGGATCGAAGTGGAATACGAGGAATTGCCCGGCGTCTTTGACCCGGAAGACGCGATGAAAGAGGGAGCTCCAAGAATCCACGATCATCTGGAAAACAACCTCAGCTGGGAATTCCACATGGATTTCGGAGAGGTGGAAAAGGCCTTCCAGGAATCCCACCTCGTGCGGGAGGACCGTTTTCAAACAGGCCGCGTGATCACGGGATACCTGGAACCCCCTGCAGGGGTTGCAATCTGGGATTCCTCAGGGATCACCCTGTGGGCTGCAAAGCAGAGCCCCTATTTTGTCTACCGGCACCTGGCTTCATGTTTTAACCTGCCCTTGAACAAAGTCAGAATCATCCAGCCTTTTATTGGCGGCGGGTTTGGTGGGACGAAGAACGATTCCCTGGCAGGGGACTTCTGTGCCTGCCTGTTCTCCAAGATGACGGGCAAGCCGGTCAAGTTTGTCTACAGCATGGAAGAGGTGCTGATGACCTGTCGCAGGCGCCACAACATGATTGTCCACAATAAGATGGGCATGAAAAAAGACGGAACCCTCACCGCCATGCACAGCCGGGTCATTGCGGATGGAGGCGCCTGTACGGCCATCGGACCACTGACCATGTTCCTGACAGGGTGCATCAGCACCCTCCCCTACAAGCTGCCCAATTTCAAGCATGACGCCTACAGGGTTTTCACGAACAATCCCATCGGTGCGGCCATGAGGGGGCACGGCATCACGCATACCCGCTTTGCGGCGGAGATTCAGATGGAAATGATGGCCGAGGAGCTGGGCCTTGATCCCGTGGAAGTCAGGCTCAGGAATGCCATCACAGCTCCCCATGAGACGATCAACAAGGTGACCGTGCACTCCTGTGGCCTGAAGGAGGGTCTAAGGACACTGGCCAACACTCCCAACTGGAAAAACAGGGAGGAAAAGAGAGAGAGTAAAGGGCGGACACGCCATGGGGTGGGGCTCTCAGGGACTTCCCATCTGGGCGGAGCAAGGCAGCGGGGTCATCAATCCTGCGCCGCCGCGGTCAGGCTCTGTGAAGATGGAAGCATTGATTATCTGACCGGCGCCACGGATTGCGGGCAGGGGTCTGACACGGTTCTGGTTCAGATCATCGCTGAAGAGTTAGGACTCAGGGTGGAAGACATTGATATCAAGAGGGTGGATACGGCGGTAACGCCTTGTGATGCGGGAAGCTACGGAAGCCGTGTGACGGTCCTGGCCGGAGAGGCTGCGCAAAAGGCGGCTGCAGACCTCAAAACCCAACTGGCCAGATTCGCATCTGAAAAATGGGAGGCCAAGCCTGAAGACATTGTTTTCAGGAACGGGCAGATTTATGTCAAGGGATCGCCGCAACACACCATGCCGTTCCAAAAGCTTGCGCAGATTGCTTGTTACTCCGGATCCGGTGCAGTGCTTGTGGGCAAGGGATACTCTCAATACGGCATCGAGGTTCTGGACTTTGACAGGGGTGAAGGCAACAGCGGCACGTCTTACAGTTTCACCTCACAACTCTCCGAAGTGGACGTGGACGTGGAAACAGGCTTCGTGAAATGCACCGACATGATCATTGCGCACGACGGCGGGAAACCCTTGAACCCCATCAATGTGGAGGCGCAAAATCAAGGGGCCGCCGTGCAGGGACTGGGGCAAGCGATTTATGAAGAATTCAAGATGGACAGGGGAAAGACTCTGAACCCCAACTTGATTGATTACAAGATGCCTTTGTTCACGGACAGCCCCAAGATCGACGTGATTGACATTATTACGGAAGACCCCTTTGGTCCCTATGGCGCTAAAGAGGCTTCTGAAGGAGCGATCATCAGTTCGCCGCCCTCCGTGATCAGCGCCATTCACCATGCGACTGGAATCTGGTTCAAGGAGCAGCCCGTAACGCCGGAGAAAATCGTTATGGCCTTAAAGGAAAAGGAGAAACAAGGCTCATTGAAATCATGAGAAGAAACGAAGAAAGGAGGTGATCTATACCCGTCACATAAGGCTGGAACCTTCACGCAGTAAGGATCGCACAGATAATCAACTGAACCCGATTCAATTTAAGGAGGCACCATGAAAAGGAACAGGTTTTATGCGTTGGGGGTGGTGATTGTGGCGCTCGCGTTCTTGTTCTGTACGTCTGTGGAGGCAGCGCCTGCAAAAGATAAGATCCGGGTGGGCTGGGTCACCTCTCTCTCAGGTGTGAATGCCCCCGGTGTGATGGTCACAAGTGGAAATGTGTACAAGATGTGGGTCGAGGAGGTCAACGCAAAGGGCGGGTTGATGATTAAGGAATACGGGAAGAGGCTGCCCCTCGACGTCACCATGTATGACGACAAGAGTGACATAGGCACCATGACCAAGCTGCTCGAGAAGACCATCGTCGAGGACAAGGTCGACTTGATATTCTGTCCTTGGGACACAGCCTTTATCTTCGCCGCAGCACCCATTGCCAACAAGCACAAGATGGTGCTCCTGGGAGGTTCGGGGGGGGCCTTGAAACTAAAGGGGATCATAGGCCAACTCCCATACTTCTTTCAGGTTTTGAGTTTCGCGGACACCCACCTGCCCGCGCTTGGGGACGTCTTTGCGGAGGTCGGTGTAAAGAGCGTATATATCGCTTACATCCAGGACCTTCACGGCCTGGAGTACAACGAGGTGGCGCAGCAGGATTTCAAGAAAAAGAACATCAGCATCGTGGCCGCAAAGAGCTTTCCCCTGGATATGCAGGACTTCACCCCGTTGTTGAAGGAGGCCAAGGCGGCCAATGTCGATGCCTTCGCGGGTTTTCTGTATCCGCAAAATGCTTTTCCCGCGACCGGACAGGCCATGGAGGTTGGCTTCAGCCCCAAGGCCTTCTATATGACCGTTGGGCCGTGCCTGGCAGGGTATCGTGATGCCTTTACCGCCAAAGGAATCGATGGCGTCATGGGCGCCGGCGCGTGGAACGTCAAGACCTCTCCCGGAGCAAAGGAATTTTTCGACAACTATACCAAAAGGTGGGGAATGGAACCTGAGGGATGGGGCACGCTCTTCTACTACTCTTCACTCCAGTTTTTCCAGCAGGCCATAGAAGAGGCAGGGACCCTGGACCAGACCAAGATCAGAGACATCATGGCTTCAAAAACATACCAGACCGCTATGGGACCCTTTAATTTCACGAACGGGATCAATTTGAATCATCCCGGCGAGGTCGGTCAGTGGCAGAACGGAGCATGGGAAGTCATTGACGTGGGAAAGAAACGGACGGCGAAACCGATATACCCAAAGCCCGCGTGGCAGCCGCCGCCGCCTCCTCCGAAAAAGTAGTTCTCATAGCAAGTTGCGCAGATGCGATTGAGCCCGGATTGGGGGGTGTGGTCTCTTTAGAGCCGCAACCATTTCTTCAGTGCCATTCATCGGCGCCGAAAAGTCAGTGGGTTATGGTGTAAGCCCTTTGGTACAGACCCTCCGGTTGGCTTGAAGGTCTGCGCCTTCTTCAGGGAAGGTTCGAAGGCAAGGGGGCGGTTGGCGGGATGCGTCCATTTCCGGTTGCGGACTCGCCAGAGACCACACCCCCCCGTCCTGGGCTCAACCCGTCTCTGGTTGCGGCCATACGCCTGCATTAGGATGTAGCGGAGCAAAACGGATTATGCTCATTAAGTTCCTGGACATTGCGATCGGCGGGTTGCTCATGGGCGGTATCTACGCGCTGATTGCTGTCGGCTTTGGTCTGCAATACGGCGTTGCCCGCGTTCTGAACATTGCCCATGGGGAATTCATCATGCTGGGGGCCTTTTGCACCTGGACGCTTTTCACCGGTGCGGGTGTCACCCCTCTGGTTTCGATGCTTTTCTGCGCCCCCTTCTTTTTTGCGATTGGGTTCGTCATTTATAGAACATACTATACCCCTCTGAGGACTTCTTCTGACTCGCCGGCAGCCTTCGAAGGCAACTCCATGCTGGCATCCTTTGGTCTCCTCTTCGTCGTACAGAACCTTGCGTTGATCATTTGGGGCACTCCGGTCAAGGGTTATTCGTACCTGGCGTTTCCCATCCAGTTGTCAGGGGCGGTCTTCGCGGCGAACCGTATCGTTACTCTGATAGCCTCCGTCATCCTCGGTTCTGCTTTCTATGTTTTCTTAGTAAGCACGCGCACCGGGAAGGCGATCCGGGCGGCTGCTCAAGACCCGGATGCAGCCGAACTCATGGGGGTGCGCATTAACAGGGTTCTGGCTATCTGTTTCGGTTTCGGCATCATGATGGCCGCATTGGGCGGGCTGTTGCTGAGCATGACCTCCATCATGCTCTCACCTGTCATGGGTATGCAATACACACTCATCGCTATCATCGTGGTGGTCCTTGGGGGATTAGGCAACATAAAGGGCTGCTTCATCGGAGGATTCATACTTGGTCTGGTCGGCTACATCGTCAGTTCTTCACAGCCGGGATTGTCGATGGTCGCCTACTACGTGATCTTCCTGTTCTTGCTCCTTGTGAAGCCAACTGGACTTTTCACAAAATGAGGAACCGGATATCCTCATGAAAACCCCAGGAAAGAAATACGGCTCATTCATTGCACTGATCACCTTACTCGCTCTGCTTGTGGGGGTGCCCGGATATATGTCGTCCTACACGGTCATCCTCATCACGAACATCCTGATGTATGTGGTCTTGACGCTCAGCTGGGCCATTTTCTCGGGGCCTACGGGCTACATATCCCTAGCCTCTGCCGCCTTTTTCGGCACGGGTGTGTATGCTTCGGCTCTGCTCAGTTCCAGCCTGCCCCTGCCTGTCGTTATTGTCATCGGCGGCAGCGCAAGCTTCACCCTCGCCTTCCTTGTCGGCTCCCTGACGCTGAGGTTAAAGGGCATGTATTTCACTATGTTCACCTTTGGCCTCGTCGAGCTTGTGAGAAACTCCCTTCACTGGTGGGAGGTCAATATGACGGGCACGGTCGGCAGATTGATCATCTCGGCCGACAACGTGCCCATCTTCTACTCCATGGTAGGCATCTTCGTGTCGGTGCTTCTCGTTTCCTACCTGATCAAGCGTTCCAGGTTCGGCCTCGCCCTGGAAAGCATAGGGGAATCCGAGGAGGCTGCGGCCCACAGCGGTGTGAACGTCACGAGAGTGAAGGCAGTGACCTTTGCCGTAAGCGCCTTTTTCATGGGGGCGTCAGGGGCAACCATGAGTATGCGGTGGACCTACATCGACCCGACCACCGCATTTAATATCCAGTTCTCTTTCATGCCCGTCCTCATGGCGATATTCGGCGGCACAGGACACCTCTATGCCCCCATTGCGGGGGCGACCGTCTTCTCCCTCCTCGAAGAGTTGCTGACAACGAAATTCCCTTACTATTACATGCTCATCTTCGGCCTTATCATGCTCGCGGTTATCCGCTTCATGCCGCACGGCCTGGAGGGGGGCATTGAGAAATGGAGGAAAAACCTGGAGAAGGGATCTGCGGTGAAAACATGAAGATACTGGAAGCAGAACGATTGAACAAACACTTTGGGGGCTTAATCGCCGTGTCGCGAGTTGACCTCCATGTGGAGGAAGGCGAAATCCTGGGCCTCATCGGTCCCAACGGCGCGGGCAAGACGACCCTTTTCAATCTGCTATCCGGTGCTTTGCGAGCGGATTCGGGGGTCATACGATTCAAAGGGCATGACATCACCGGGTTGAAGCCGCACCAGATAGCGCGCAGAGGGATTGCACGGACCTTCCAGTCGGTCAAAATTTTTTCCAGAATGTCCGTTATTGACCATGTAAGGTTGGGTTATCTTTTCGGAAAGATCGAGTCAAGGGGCGAGGATGAAGCGGAGCGAGAGGTTGGGGAGATCTTGGAGTTTGTAGGCCTGGCTTCTATGCGAGACGGCCGCGGTGGGGAACTGATTCTGGCAAACCAGAAGCGACTCGAAGTGGCCAGGGCACTGGCTGCAGGACCGGCTCTTCTGCTGCTCGATGAGCTCATGGCCGGGCTGACGCCTACAGAGATGGCGGAGGCCATGGAGCTGGTCAAGAACATAGGCCAGAGAGGCATAACGATTGTGATGGTGGAGCACGTGATGAAGGCGATCATGAATAGTTGCGAGCGAATCATCGTTCTGAATCAAGGGGTGAAGATTGCGGAAGGTACCCCGAAGGAGATTGCCGCGAACAAGACGGTCATCGAAGTCTATCTGGGAGAATAGCCCTGTGCTTGCAATTAAGGAAGTCAGCACCTTTTACGGAAAGATACAGGCTCTGTGGGAGGTGAGCTTTGAAATCCGTGAGGGAGAAATCATCGCCCTCGTGGGCGCAAACGGTGCAGGGAAAACCACGCTCCTCAATACCATATCAGGCATCGTTCGCGCTGCATCAGGGAGTGTCGCCCTCTTCGGCAAGCCCATAGAGAAACAAGCGGCGGCTTCCATCGTGGAGGCGGGCATCTCTCAAGTCCCTCAGGGAGGAAGGCTTTTCCCTGATATGAGCGTCCTCGAGAACCTGGAGATGGGGGCCTACCCATCGAAGGCCTGGACGCATCGAAGAGACACGATGGAGAAGGTTTATCACATATTTCCCAGGTTGAAGGAGAGGAAGAGACAGGTGGTGAAAACCTTGAGCGGCGGCGAAAAGCAGATGGTCGCCATAGGCCGGGGCCTCATGTCCAGGCCGAAACTGTGCATGTTCGACGAGCCGTCCTACGGCCTTGCACCGAAGGCGGTTAAGGAGATCTTCAAGGTCATCAGACAGCTGCCTGAGCAAGGAATCACGGTCTTGCTCATCGAACAGAATGTCAAGCAAGCTCTCGAGTTGGCGCATCGGGCATGCGTTTTGGAGAACGGAAGGCTGACTCTGGAAGGGCCGTGCTGCGATCTCATCAGGAATGATCATGTAAAGAAAGCTTACTTGGGGCTGTGATGATCACCGTCAAAGTCCGCACGATTCTCACGATAAAGAAGATCCTCGGCAAAGGGGAAGTCGACGTGCCTGTTCCGGAAAACACCACCCTGCAGGAGCTCGTTGCGATCTTGGTGAACAGGTTTGGAGATGAATTGACATCCCTCTTGCGCGGACCCGAAACCAGAAATAGCCTTCCCACCATTCGGTACATGGTTAACGGCCGGGACATTGCTTTTCTCAACGGCATGGAAACAGCGCTTCACTCAGGAGATGAGGTTCTAATATTGCCGCCTGTCTCTGGAGGTTGAAAGAGAGGCAGGTCTTTTATTCTTAAACTCTATAAGATGGAGGTGTAACATGTATCAGGGTGGATATACGGGGAAAATCTTGCGGATCAATCTCACGAATCAAACCTCAAAAGAAGAGACGCTGCCTCTGGACGTCGCAAAAGACTTCATCGGAGGTGCAGGATTCGGGATCAAGTACCTTTTTGATGAAGTCAAGGCCGGCACAGACCCCTTAGGTCCTGACAACAAACTCATTTTCGCCTCCGGACCTTTTTCCGGCACCACGATCCCCTGCGCGAGCCGCATGTCGGTTACGGCAAAATCCCCTCTTACGGGCGCTGTTGGGATGGCTCTCACAGGAGGATACTTCCCTGTGGAGTTGAAATACGCCGGCATCGATGTGCTCATCATTGAGGGAAAGGCGGAGAAGCCCACCTACGTCTGGATCAAAGACGGTAAAGTCCAGTTTCGCAGCGCCAAGAAGGTTTGGGGCATGAAAACCACGGACTGCCAGCAGATCATCAAGAACGAATTGAACGACCAGAACGTGAGGATTGCCTGCATTGGGCCGGCAGGCGAACACCTGAGCAAGATCGCCTGCATCATCAATGAGCTGAGAGCTGCAGGCCGCAAAGGGCTCGGCGCGGTCATGGGATCAAAAAACCTCAAGGCCATCGCGATTAGGGGAAGCGGAGAAGTGGCAATCGCCGACAAAGAAAAATACAAAACAGCAAGAGATGAATTTGCCAAAGCTATGAAGGACAGCCCTGTCCTGTATCCCCAATTCTCAAAACTTGGCACCCCCATGGTGGTCGATCACGCCTGCGCCATCGGCATCTTCCCCACCAAGAACTTCTCCGCCACAGGCGAGTATGCTCCTGCAGATAAGATCGGTGTCGAGATGCAGCTGTCGCGCAATGTAGGAAGTGAACACTGCTACGGATGCCCGGTCGGTTGCAGCCAGGTAAAGGTGGCTACGACGGGCGCCTATGAAGGAATCATGGCCGAAGGTCCGGAATATGAGACTTTTTTTTCCTTTGGCGGGGAAACCGGCGTTGACAACATTGACGCGATCATTGCCGCTGATCGGCTCGCAGATGAACTGGGGCTGGACACGATCTCTGCAGGCGTCACGATCGGTTTTGCCATGGAGTTGTATGAGAAGGGAATTCTCACTGACAAGGACACAGGCGGATTGAAACTCAACTTCGGGAATGACGAGGCCATGCTCACGCTGCTCCGGCTGATGGCTTATCGTGAAGGGATCGGGGGCTTGCTCGCAGACGGCTCCAAGGCCGCCGCAGTGAAGATCGGAAAGGGCTCTGAGAAATATGCCATCCACGTGAAGGGGCTGGAGCTTCCGGCCTATGATGTGCGGGGCGCCAAAGGCCATGGTCTCAACTTCGCTACTTCTTACACGGGCGCGGACCACAACCGGGGATATGCCTTCCAGGAAATTTTCGGCATCCCTGTCCCCTACGCAGTCGATCGGTTTTCAGCCGAGGGGAAAGGAAAACTCACCAAGTGGAACCAGGACGTCCGCTCTGTAGCCTGCGACGCTGCCACGATGTGCGCGTTTCTTCTGGACATGGCGGTGCCTGCCATCGCCACCCAAAACACGGCCAACTTGATGGAAGCGGTCACGGGATTGAAGCTCAGTTCGGAAGAGGTCCAGACTGTGGGAGAACGAATCAATAACCTGGCCAGAGCCTTCAATGCGCGAGAGGGGTTTACCCGGAAAGATGACACCCTCCCTGAGAGATTGATGACAGAACCTCTCAAGGCGGGCGCCTCCAAGGGGCACTTCATCAGCAAGGAGGATCTCAAGAAGATGCTGGATGAATACTACACGGAACGGGGCTGGGATGTGAACACGGGCACACCGACGAGAAGAAAATTGACGGATCTTGGGCTTGGGTATGCGGCAGACGCGTTGAGACTCTAGCCCCCTCCTGAAACCCCTCCCATCAAGGGTGGGGAAGGAGGATTGCGTTCAGCGAAATCAACCCATGGATGTCTTGGGGACCATGAACAGGAGGTGAGCATGAAGACAAAAGCCGCGGTCGTTTATGAGAGATCGGGGAAATTCACAATTGATCAAATTGAAATCAGCGAGCCCAACGATGATGAGGCGCTGGTTCGCATCGTGGCCACGGGCATATGCCACACGGATCTGGCCGGCAGGGAGCAGTATTTGCCGATTCCACCGGCCCGCGCCTTCCCTGCTGTCTTCGGGCATGAAGGGGCCGGCGTGGTTGAAAAGGTGGGGGCCCGGGTGAGCAAGGTGAACCCGGGTGATCATGTGGCCTTGAGCTGGAATTCCTGCGGGGCATGCCCGTCGTGCAAGTCGGGTAACGAGCCCTATTGCGACAATCTCTTCCTTTACAATTTCAACGGGGCCCGGACGGACGGGACCACGACCCTGCGAAAAGGGAACCAGGTCATTTATGGGTCCTTTTTTTGTCAGTCTTCTTTCGCCAATTACGCGCTAGCCAGCGAAAGGAACATGGTCAAGGTGAGAAAAGACGTTCCCCTCGAAATCCTCGGCCCCATGGGGTGCGGCATCCGGACCGGCGCGGGCGCCGTCATGAACACCCTTCGTCCCAGCCCCGGCGCTTCCATCGCCATATTCGGCGTGGGACCGGTGGGCATGAGCGCTCTTCTCGCTTCGGTCGTGTGCGGCTGCACCACCATTATCGCGGTGGATGTCATTCTGGAACGCCTTGAGAAGGCAAAGAAGTTCGGAGCCACCCACACCGTCAACGCTAAAGAGGTAGACCCGGTTGCGGCGATCCGGGACATCACCGGCGGGGGAGCGGAATTCAGCCTGGAGTGTGTCGGCAGCCCCAAGGTTCTTCGCCAGGCTGTGGACGTCTTGCCGCGCCGCGGGGTTTGCGGGCTTCTCGGGGGTGTGCGGCCGGGAACAGAGGTAAACCTCGATATGGACCTGATCATGAACGGCCGGACCGTTCGAGGGGTCCTTGCAGGCGACTCCATTTCGGATCTATTCATTCCCAGACTGCTTGAACTTTACAGCCAGGGGAGGTTTCCCTTCGACAAACTGATCACCTTCTATTCATTCGATGACATCAACAAGGCGGTGGAGGATATGGAGCACGGCCGGGTGATCAAACCGGTTCTCCGATTCTAGAATTTCAGCTTGCTTTCATGCACCGTGCACGGATGTTTTTGACACGCTTCTGCTTTAACTTCTTAAAAAGGAGGTCATCGTAATGTCAGGAAAACTGGTGAAATTGCTGTCAGACTTAAAGGAACCCGAGGCCTTGCAGTTCGTTGAAAAGGCTCTCGCAGAAGGGGGTGATCCTGCCGCCCTTCTGGAAGATGCCCGCGAAGGCATGGCGGTTGTGGGACAACGATTTGCGAAGGAAGAGTACTTCATCCCGGACCTTATTTTTTCTGGAGAAATCCTGAAAGGCATTGTCAAGATGCTTGAGCCCCGTCTCAAGAAAGGGAAAGAACAGAAACGTCTGGGAAAGGCTGTTATTGGGACAGTCGCCGGAGATATTCATGACATCGGGAAGGACCTCGTGGTCTTCATGCTGGATGTGAGCGGCTTCGAGGTCCTGGACCTGGGCATCGATGTGCCGGCACAGAAATTCATCGACGCCATCAAGGAGAGCGGGAGCAAGATCGTCGGGCTGAGCGGATTTCTGACTCTGGCTTTCGATTCGATGAAGGGAACCATAGACGCCATCCAAAAGGCAGGACTCCGGGACAAGGTGAAGATCATGATCGGAGGCGGCCAGATTGATGAACAGGTGAGGCGCTTCACCGGCGCAGACGCTTACGGAAGAGACGCTATAGCTGCCGTTCAATTAGCCAAAGGCTGGATAGGAGGGTAGAGCGATGGAAAAGAAATGGGAGGCCATGACGCCGGACGAAAAGCAGGAGGCTCAATTTCAGAAGCTGCTCAACCCCAAAGATCCTCAGGGGAATGCTCTTAAATTCCAAAGCCCGCAAGCAGAGGCTGCTTACAAGGCAAGCATAACCAGAATCAAGGATGCCGTTCAGTTAAAAAAGACTCCGGACAGAGTACCGGTCACTTTACTTCCGAGTATGTTCCCTTTTATTAATGCCGGAATGACCGTTCAAGAGGCCATGTACGACTACGACAAATGCGCCGCAGCCTTCAAGAAATTCATCCTGGAATATAAGCCGGATATGCATATAGGCGCCGCACAGGCGGGACCGGGAAAGTTCTATGAAATCCTTGACTACAAGCTGTACAAGTGGCCGGGCCATGGGGTCGCACCCGAGCATTCCTACCAATGCGTTGAGCAGGAATACATGAAGGCGGGTGAATATGATCTCTTGATTACCGACCCGTCGTTTTACTTCAGGAATTTCTACCTGCCGCGCGTATTCGGAGCGCTGGAGGGGTTCACGATGCTTCCTCCTCTCACGGGCATACTCGAAATCTATGGGGTTGCCTTTAATTTTATACCCTATGCCCTGCCCCCTGTTCAGGCTACCTTTAAGGCCCTCTTTGAGGCCGGTGCAGAAGCGCTGAAGTGGGCGATGGTGATCGGTGGTTTGAATGGTGAGTTGGCATCATTAGGATTTCCCAATATCCTGGGCGGATTCACCAAGGCACCCTTTGACACCATCGGCGACACTCTCAGGGGGACCAGAGGAATTATCATGGACATGTACCGGCAGCCTGATAAACTCCTTCGAGCCCTGGAAGCCCTGACGCCTATCATGATCGGCATGGGCGTGGGTTCGGCACAGCAGACCGGAAATCCTCAGATATTCATGCCCCTCCACAAAGGGGCCGATGGTTTCCTCTCCGATGAGCAGTTCAAGAAATTCTACTGGCCCACCTTTAAAGCAGTCCTGCTGGGCCTCATTGAAGGGGGATGTATACCCTTCCCTGCGCTCGAGGGGCATTGGGGCTCGCGTCTGGAGATCATTCAAGACATACCGAGAGGCAAGACCATGTGGATGGTCGACCAGACAGATATGGAGAAAGCCAAGCAAACATTGGGTAAGAACGCTTGTCTCATCGGAAACGTATCCTCCTCCATGTTGAAACTGGGCATGCCCCAGGACGTTAGAGACTACGCCAAGAAACTCATCGATACGGCCGGCAAAGGCGGTGGTTTCATCATGAGCAATGGGGCGTTTTTCGATGAGGCAAAGCCGGAAAACGTGAAGGCCATGGTGGAATTCACCAGGGAATACGGAGTGTACAAGTAACCTATCATGAGAACAATCGTCTCAGGCGTTTCAAAAGAAGTGTGCATCACCGGCGACGGCCCGACGATGCTGATCGGGGAACGGATCAACCCGTCGGGCCGCAAGAATCTGGCTGAGGCATTGAGGAACGGTGATTTTGAGGTGGTCCTTAAGGAGGCCATGGCCCAGGTCGAGGCCGGTGCGGATATTTTGGATGTCAACGTGGCATGCCCCGGCGTGGACGAGATTGCCGTCCTGCCGGAAGTGCTGAAAAAGGTGACGGCCTCTGTGGACATGCCCCTTTGTATCGATTTCAATCATCCCCGCGCGCTGAAGGAGGCTCTCAAAGTCTACAAAGGAAAGCCGATTGTCAATTCGGTCACCGGCGAAGAGGCTTCTCTCAACGAGATATTGCCTCTTGTCAGGGAATACAGGGCCGCGGTGATCGGCTTGACCATGGACGAGGGAGGGATACCAAAAGATCCAGGGAAAAGGCTGGCCATTGCCCGTAAAATTTTGGAGCGCGCAAGCTCTCTCGGTATCTCACCCGAAGATGTGATCATCGACTGTCTGGCTTTGACCGTCGGGGCGGATTCACAGGCGGGTCTGACAACACTCGAAGCCGTCCGTAGAGTGAAGGAGGAGCTAGGCGTCAATCAGACTCTGGGGGCAAGCAACATCTCTTTCGGCTTGCCGGAGCGCAGTGTGATCAACCACTCGTTTCTCACCCTGGCGATCTCCTCAGGGGTCACCTGCCCCACCGTTGATGTGGCCAAGGTGCGGCCTGCGATTCTGTCCGTAGACTTGCTCCTGGGGCGGGACCGTTTTGCCCAGCGCTACCTGAGGAACTTCAGACGGCGGATTCCTTAAGGTGAGGTTACTTCCCGTACTCCTTGCAGAAGGCCATCATCGCTTTTACATTTTCTTTCCTGGATCCTTGTATCCCCGCTCCGGTGGAGAAGATAAATCCTCCACCCTCCCCCGCCACGTCCATGAGTTCCTCACAGTAAACCTTGACCTCGTCGGGAGTGCCGGCGCACAGGAGATCCAGGGGCACATTTCCCGCCAAACATGCCACCTTCCCCACTGTTTCCTTGGCCTTCTTCATGTCCGTTCGATCAAACCACCACACCACCTTACCTTTTGGAATATCCGAAATGGCTTCGAGACGATCGTTGTAAGCTCCCTCAGCAAAAAGTTGAGGCACCAGTCCTTCGTTGACGAGACCGATGATGAGCTTCCTGAGACTCGGCCAGTAGAAGCTTCTGAACTGCTCCTGCGACATGAAG
>Ga0105107_10000704_pt1 | contig 21413 bp, 13 predicted proteins | sample PPLLaktember2015_6_FD_79335 | JGI IMG/M metagenome (GOLD analysis project Ga0105107, IMG submission 79335) | Freshwater sediment microbial communities from Prairie Pothole Lake near Jamestown, North Dakota, USA - PPLs Lake P8 Core (1) Depth... | ecosystem: Environmental > Aquatic > Freshwater >... | reverse complement strand
GGGGCGGCACCGGCCTCGGCGTGGGGGGCGGCGTCGACGGTTTCGGCGCCGCGGTCGGCTCATTAACCGGCCTGGCCGCGGCAGGCGGCTTCGGCGGCGCGCGCAGGATCATCGTTTTCTCGAAATCCTCATTCGCACCCTGACCGGCGGCAGGCCCACCGGCAATGTATTTCAGCTTGTACTTGCCGATCTCGATCACATCGTTGTTTTGCAGGATGTGTTTCTTGATCGGGCTGCCGTTGACCACCGTGCCATTGGTCGAGCCGAGATCCTCGAGAAACGAATCGTTGAGGATCGTGACGATGCAGGCATGCTCGCCGCTTACCGCCAGGTTCTCGATCTGGATATCGTTCGACGATTTGCGGCCGATCGTGATCCGCTCCTTGTCGAGCGGCACTTCGCGGATCATCGAGCCTTCAAGAGAAAGTATCAACTTCGCCATAGTAGTATCCCCGTTACTTATCTGAACCAGGACTTCAACCGGTCAACCAAACCAGCGCGGGCCGGGAAACTCTTCAGCACACGCGCCAGAATAACCGAAACATTGTCACGGCCGCCATTGTCGTTCGCTTGCTGGACCAGTTGCTCTGCCGCCAGAGGCAGATTGGCCTGCAACGACGCCAGCGTCAACTCCATTGCCTCATCGGTCACCATGTCATTGAGACCGTCGGAGCACAGCAGATAGATATCGCCGATCTGCACCGGGTAGCTGTGCACTTCAGCCTCGACCTCCGGATCGATGCCGACCGCCCGCGTAACCAGGTTCTTGTTCTGCGAGTGGCGCGCCTGCTCCTTGGTGATCAGTCCGCTGTCGATCTGTTCCTGCAGCAACGAGTGATCCCTGGTGAGCTGCTCCAGCTTCCCGTCGCGGAACCGGTAGAGCCGCGAATCCCCGATATGGCCGACCACCAGCGCGTTGTCGTGCCACAGTGCGACGACCAGCGTGGTACCCATGCCGGAATACTGGGACTGGCCCTGCGCCGCCTGAAATATCGCGTTGTTGGCACGCATCGCATGTTCGCCGACCAGCCGCTCTGCCGTCGCGGTATCGAGTGCGCCATTCACCGCAGCCAGCGCTTTTTTCAGCTCTGAACTGACCATCGCCACCGCGATGCCGCTGGCCACTTCTCCCGCATTGTAGCCACCCATGCCGTCGGCCAGCACGGCCAGACCCAATCCGGCATCGGCCGCTATGCTGTCCTCGTTGTGCGAGCGCACCATGCCCGGGTGGGTGGCAGTCGCGACTTCGATGACGTTCGACATGTTGCTCATCGATTGGCCTCAGGCCCCCGTCGCAACCGGAGCCGGTTTTGCCGCCAGCGTGCCCAGGCACAGCCGGATGGCCCTGGCCATCTGCTCGCCGCTCTGATACCGCTGATCGGGATCCTTGGCCAGTGCCCTGTTGGTCACCGCAGCAACGCACGCCGGCAATGCGGGTTTCAATGTGCGGATGTCCGGATGCTGCTCGTTGGCGATCTTGAACATCAGCTGCGCCATCGAGTCGCCCTGGAAAGGCAGGCTGCCGCAGAGCATCTGGTAGAGGGTTACACCCAGTGAAAACAGGTCGGAACGGCCCTCGACTTTCTTGCCGGCGAGCTGCTCCGGCGACATGTAGGACGGCGTGCCGAGCACCATTCCGGTCTTGGTCTTCGACGAGTCGGTGATGCGCGCGATGCCGAAATCAGTCACTTTCGCGGTATCGCTTTCCGGTTCGTACATGATGTTTGCCGGCTTGATGTCACGATGCACGACATTCTGCTGGTGCGCGTACCCCAACGCCTCGCTGACGCGCGCGATGATTGACAGCACTTGCGTTACCGGCAGCAATGCATCGGGTTTCGTGAACGGGACCAGATCACGGCCTTTGAGAAACTCCATCGCGATATAGGCCAGATCATGTTCTTCACCGGCATCGTAAATGGTGACGATGTTGGGATGAGTCAGGCGCCCGGCAGTTTCCGCTTCGCGAAAAAAGCGCTCCTTGACCTCGACCAGTTCGTCGCCCTCGAACTCCTGCGACAGCGCCATGGTCTTGATCGCCACCACGCGCCCGATCTTGGGGTCCTTGCCGAGGTAGACGACGCCCATCGCACCCTTGCCGAGTTCCTTCTCGACCTGATAGCGGCCGAGCATCGGCTTCTCCATGCCGCCGCCGGCGAGCATCATGGTCCCGCCCGGATGGCCTTGCGCACCGCCGAGAATCACCGTTTCCGACAGCGCCTTGGCCCGCGTCAACCGCTGCTCGAGATCGCGGAACTTGGGGTTGAACTCGGCCATGTAGCGGAACACCGATTCCGCCTTGTTGAACTGGCGCTTGCGTTCGAAATCCAGCGCCAGGCTGTAGAGGTTTTCCATCACCGGATCCGTCAGCGGGCATTGCCGGAACTTGTCCCAGGCCAGATCGAGTTGACCCTGGGCCTGGTAGGCAATACCGAGCATGCGATTGGACTCTGCGGAATCGGCGTCGGATCTTTCCTTGCCGCGCTCGGTAACGAGAAAGCGCTTGGTGGTCAGGGCGGCATAGCCGACGGCAAGCAGCGCGACCGAACTCATGAACTGGATCCAGGTGAGCTGGGTCACCATCAGGCCGAAATGTGCGCCGATCAGCGATGCGCCGACGGCCAGGCTGAGTATCGCGGCAATGCCCGCCTTCAGCCGCGGCAGGACGACAATCAAATACAGCGCCACTGCCAGAAAGACACCGAACTGCACCCAGATACCCCACGACGGTGTGACAAAAAAATGCTCGCCGAGAATACTCGACACCGTATGCGCCAGCGTCAGCACCGGGGCTGTCGCCGGCGACAGCGGCGTGACCTGCGCCGAACCGAGGCCGGCAGCCGTAGCGCCGATCAGCACGATCTTGTCCTGGAATTTGGCGGCGGGCACTTTGCCGCTCAACACGTCAAAAAACGAGTCCACCGGAAACGCCGAGCGGCCGTCGCGGTCGGCATAAAAGAAGGTGTGCATGCGCAGCTCGGAATCAGTACGAACCCGCAGCTTGCCAAGCTGCAATGATTCGCCCCAAGCCGGCTTGATATCGGGGACGCCGAGGTTCAGGCTGCGCGCGGCCACCACCACCGACAGCGCGGGAAAAACCTGATCGTAGTAACGAACCAGCAGTGGTTCGGCGCGCACCGCACCATCGACATCGATATCGGCGTTCAAGTGCCCGATGCCGGCGGCGGCCGCGCCCAGTTCGGCAACCGGATACAATGGAAACACACCGGGAGGCGGCAGCGTGTCCACCCCGCGCGACCCCGCCATGCCATTGGCCAGCACATAGGCGGGCAGTGGTTTGTCGGGATTGCCTTGGGGTTCAGCCAGTTGCTGGAACACCAGCGGCAGTACGACGTTGCCGGCGCGCTGCATGCTGCCGGCGAGTTTGCGGTCGGTGTTGAGCGCCTGCTCGGCTTCGGCCAGCACCGCACCAATCCGTGCCAGACCATCGTTGGCGTCGGTGGCCTTGCCTGGATTCGGTGCAGCAGGCACCGTCAGCTCATTCTGCAAAGCCAGCAGCTTCTCGATGTACGTCAACCCGGCATCGCGCTGCGGCTCAAAAAAGAATGTCGTATTGGCAACGACCTTGGCTTTGGCGCCGGCGAGCAGGTCGACCATCCGCGCATGGACTTCGCGCGACCAAGGCCAGCGGCCGATGTTGGCGATGCTGGCGTCGTCGATGGCGATCACCGCAATGCGGTCGGACGGTGAGCGGGAAGCGGCCTGGACGCCGAGATCGTAGGCCTTGCGCTCCAGGCTCTGCAGCAGGTCCCCGCGAGCTGCAACCAGCATGACTACGGCGACGATGAGCCCGAGAAACCAGTCGGCTTTCCAGAAACCCAGTTTTTTCATCCCTTTTTGCGCCCGTTCCGCGTTGTTTTTGTGTTTCTGATGAATGGCTTACGACGGAGTTTGAGGGATTTTACGATATTCGCCTCTGAAAGCTATGTTTTTTTAAGGACTTAGTGTCAAAACTCACGCGCAATTACCGCCGTTCCGACTACCGGTCGCGAAATACCGACGGACGTGCAACCAGCGCCATGGTGATGCCCAGCGCGCCTTGGAGAATTCGATAAATACCAATAAAAACAATGAGTTAATTCAGTCTCGAAAAAAAGGCCACGCCGTGGCGTGGCCAGACGTCGGCCGCCGTGTTGGGGCTGATCGGCCCCGCTCCGCGGGCGCCGATCGCTCAGGTTCCCAGCAATGCTCCTTTTGCCAGCCCATGGGCACGCGCAAATTCACCGCCCGACAGCTTCTTGCCGTCTTCGCCGCGGGCGCGCAGCACCTCGATGACGCCGCCCTGGGCAGTCACTTTGAAACTGGAGTCGGTAACGTCCGACACTTCGCCGATCTTGCCGGCGACATCGGCGTAGCGGCGAAACAGATGTTTCCGGGCGTCGAAAATCTGCACTTTCCTGCCGTTGAGCGTTGTCCATGCACCCGGCGCCGGATTGGTGCCGCGGATCAAGTTGTAGACGAAGTCAACGTGGTTCGACCACTGAATATGGGCCTCACCGGGGCGGCACCACCCCTCATAGCTCGCCTGCGATTCGTCCTGGACCGTCTCGGTGTGTTTGCCGGCAAACACCAGGTCGGCCGCCTCAAGCATGGCCTGCACCCCCATCGGGAACAGCTTGTTGAAATACACCTCGCCGATGGTCTCGTCGGGTCCGATATCGCAGGTTTTCTGCAGGATCACCGGACCTTCGTCGAGTCCCTCGTTCGGCCGGAAAATGGTCAGCCCGGTTCTGGTGTCGCCGCGGATGATCGGCCAGTTGATCGACGACGGGCCGCGATATTTCGGCAGCAACGACGGGTGATACTGGATCGTACCCAGCCGCGGCAAATGGACAAATGTGTCCGGCGCAAACTGCAGCACATAGGCCATCACGCCGATATCGACGTTCAGGGCCTTCAGGGCATCATGCGCTTCCGGCACGCGCAACGACGGGAACTGAAATACTTTCAGGCCGTGCGCTTCCGCAGCGGTGCGCAGCGGGTCGGCCTTGGCGCCGGGTTTCTCCGGCGCGCAAAACACGCCGGCAACTTCATCCTTGCGGGCAAGAAAAGCCTCCAGCACCGACTTGCCGAAATCCTGCTGCCCGATGATTGCGATTTTCATGTCTTGTATCCTCTTGGTCTGCCCGGTGATGCTCAGGCTTTTTTCTTCGGCGGAGCACTGAATGCGCCGGCGCCCTTCAGTTTGCCGATCTGCTCGTCACCGTAGCCCAGCACATCCTTCAGCACTTCATCGGTGTGTTCGCCGAGCAGCGGCGAACGCTTGATCACGGCCGGGGAAGCGGACAGCTTGATCGGCATGCCCACGTTGTACCACTTGCCGCGCTGCGGATGGTCGAGTTCGACGTACATGTCGCGGCCCCGGATGTGCTCGTCGTTGGCCAGGTCCTCGGTGGACATGATCGGACCGCACGGTACGTCCAGCGGATTCAGTATCGCCATGAACTCGCGCTTGGTGTATTTCTCCGCAAACTTGTTGATCAGCGTCCACATCAATGGCTGGTTCTTGCGGCGCTCGCCGATAGTGGAAAACTTGGGATCGGTTGCCAGATCGGGCATACCCAGGTCGGGCCCGATGCGCTTCGCCAGCGCATCCCAGACAGCCTCCTGGACCACGATGTAAAGCCAGTCGTTGGCACCGTGGGGCTTGCAATGGATCGCGTTGCCGAGCTGGCCACCGCCCGAATCGTTGCCGGCGCGCGGCACCTCGCCCATATTCTGATAAGTCGGCACCGAATACTCCGACAGCGACTGCCGGGTCAACCGCTGGTGGTCGCGCCACTTCACGCGGCACAGATTCATCACCCCGTCCATCATCGCGACTTCGACGTATTGCCCCTGGCCGGTGCGGTTCGCCTGGTGCAGCGCCGCCAGCAGGCCGATTGCCAGATGCAGGCCGGTGCCGGAATCGCCGATCTGCGCGCCGGTCACAAACGGCGGGCCGTCGGGCATGCCGGTCGTGCTCATCGCGCCGCCCATCGCCTGCGCGACATTCTCGTAGGCCTTGAAATCGGCATAAGGTCCGCTGGAGCCAAAGCCCTTGATCGAGCCCATGACGATTTTCGGGTTGATTTCATGGATCTTTTCCCAGGTGAAACCGAAGCGATCGAGCACGCCCGGGCCGAAGTTCTCCATGATGATGTCGCATTTCTTCAGCAGATCGACGAATACGGCCTTACCTTCGGCGTTCTTCATGTTGACGGTGATCGAACGCTTGTTGCAGTTGAGCATCGTGAAATACAGGCTGTCGGCGTTGGGCACGTCACGCAATTGGCCGCGCGTCGCGTCGCCCTGCGGCGGCTCGAACTTGATCACGTCCGCGCCCATCCACGCCAGCAGCTGCGAGCACGTCGGGCCCGCCTGCACGTGGGTCATGTCGAGAATTCGAACACCCTTTAAAGCTTCCATTCTGATCTCCAAAAATTCTGCGGCAGATTGAAAGGCTGACTGCCTGTTGTATTCGCTACAGTGACTGCGGCAGCAAACCCCTCCGCAATATTAAATGCAGTTACGCCGCGCCACCGCTAACCCGTTACCCCGGCGGGAGGCCGCAACTATAGGTAATGGCCACCACCCTAGCCTTGACCAGAGTCAAGATTCCACTCCAAAAATTTAATTAATAAACAAATAGTTATATAATTCAACGACCTGCTTTCATCCGTGCTTTCGTTCGCCGCTCATGACCCAGCTTGCACTGCATCCCCAGTCCAAAATCATCCGCCTGCAACTGCGGCAGAACCTGGTTCTGAAAAACCTCGGCGCGGCGCAGTGGAACGAATTCGAGCCGCTGCTGGAAATCATCGACTACACCAAGGGCGAAACACTGGAACTCCAGGGCACGCATCCCATGGAGCAGTATTTCGTCATCGACGGCATTTTGAAACGGACGGTCTCCAATTCGCATGGCAAGGAGATGATTTTGCGGTTCGCCGCCGAAAGCGACATCGACACCAGCTACGCCGCATGGCGGCTGAAGACGCCGATGCCGTATTCGATACGTGCGGTCACGCGCGTGCGCGCGGCCAAACTGTCGATGCTGCAGTGGGCTGCATTCCTCGAACGGCATGCCCGAATAAAGGGCGAGTTCGAGCTTGAAGTAATGAAGCTGATGAGCGAAGTCATGGCGCACACCATTACCCTGCATCTGCTCGATGCGCCGGGTCGCGTGCAGCGCTTTATGCGCAAGCACACTGAACTCGCCGAACGCCTGCCGAAAAAGGAACTGGCCTCTTATTTGAATCTGTCACCGGAAACGCTGAGCCGGTTGAAGCGGCGCGGAAAAATCTGACTCCGCCCGGGCGGACAGCGCGGCTGCGTTTGATGCATCGCAATACCCATGGACTGCAGGCCCAATTGGACAGTCCGGGTGCAAAAATTGACCGGGGTCAAGAGTGCATGTCCGCACCCCGCCCTATGATACGCCCCAGCAAATCACAACCACCGAACCACAACCGGATTCGAGTGGTGTGGATCCGCCGCAAATCGACGCAATTCGGCCTTGTTTGCCCCCCGCGGCGGATTCAGATGCGAAAAATACCTGTTCAATCGACGGCAAGAACGCGAGGCATCCCGACATGACGACTGACACGCAATCACCAGAACTGACCGACGGCTTTCACCTGGTCATCGACGCCCTCAAGCTGAACGGCATCGACACGATCTTCGGTCTGCCCGGGATCCCCATCACCGACCTCACCCGCAAGGCACAGGCGGCAGGCATCCGCGTGATTTCGTTTCGCCATGAGCAAAACGCCGGCAACGCCGCCGCCATCGCCGGTTTCATGACGCAAAAACCGGGCATCTGCCTGACGGTGTCCGCCCCCGGCTTCCTCAACGGACTGACTGCACTGTCCAACGCCACCACCAACTGCTTTCCGATGATCCTGATCAGCGGCTCCAGCGAGCGCGAGATCGTCGACCTGCAGCAGGGTGACTACGAGGAGATGGACCAGCTGGCGATCGCCAAGCCGCTGTGCAAGGCCGCTTTCCGCGTGCTGCACGCCGAGGACATCGGTGTCGGCATCGCGCGTGCCATCCGCGCTGCCGTCTCCGGGCGGCCCGGAGGCGTCTACCTCGACCTGCCGGCCAAGCTGTTCGCGCAGACGATGGACGCGGCAGCCGGCAAGGCGTCGCTGATCCAGGTGGTCGACCCGGCCCCGCGCCAGATCCCGGCCCCGGACGCCGTGCAGCGCGCCCTCAATCTGCTGAAGGGTGCCAAGCGTCCGCTGATCGTGCTGGGCAAGGGCGCGGCCTACGCACAGGCCGACGCGGACATCCGTGCCCTCGTCGAGAAGACCGGCATTCCCTACCTGCCGATGTCGATGGCCAAGGGCCTGTTGCCCGACACGCACCCGCAGTCCGCTGCCGCTGCCCGCTCCTATGTGCTGCCCGAGGCTGACGTGGTGATGCTGATCGGCGCCCGCCTGAACTGGCTGTTGTCGCACGGCAAGGGCAAGACCTGGGGCGGCAAATCCCACAAGGATTGGGGCGGCCAGAAGTTCATCCAGATCGACATCTCGCCGCAGGAGGCCGACAGCAACGTCCGCATCGACGCCCCGGTGGTCGGTGACATCGGTTCCTGCGTGGCGGCGATGCTTGGCGGCATCAGCACCATGGGCAGCGGCTGGCCCAAGCCGTCTCCGGACTGGCTCGGCGCCATCGACGAGCGCAAGGACAGGAATATCGCCAAGATGGCCGAGACGCTGGCCAAGAACCCGGTGCCGATGAATTTTCACAGCGCGCTGAACGTGATGCGCGACATCATCAAGACCAACCCGGACGCCATTCTGGTCAATGAAGGCGCCAACGCGCTGGACTTCACGCGCAGCATTGTCGACATGTACAAGCCGCGCAAGCGCCTCGACGTCGGCACCTGGGGCGTCATGGGGATCGGCATGGGCTTTGCCGTCGCGGCCGCCGTGGTCAGCGGCCAGCCGGTAATCGCGGTCGAGGGCGACAGCGCCTTCGGTTTCTCCGGCATGGAAGTCGAGACCATCTGCCGCTACAACCTGCCGGTGTGCGTGGTGGTTTTCAACAACAACGGCGTCTACCGCGGCACCGACGTCAATCCGACCGGCGGCCCCGACGTGGCGCCCACCGTGTTCGTCAAGGGTGCACGCTATGACAAGCTGATGGAGGCCTTCGGTGGCGTCGGCGTGCATGTCACGACGCCGGCGGAATTGCGCAAGGCCGTGGAAGCAGCCGTCCGCTCGCGCAAGCCCACGCTGATCAATGCGGTCATCGATGAGACGGCCGGCACCGAAAGCGGCCGCATCACCAGCCTGAATCCGACGAGCGGAAAAAAGAAATAATCAGCAGGACATCAACCGGGCTGCGGAAACCCCGCTCCAGGCACACCCGCCTGCAGCGGCAGAGTCGCTTCGTCCGGCAACCACCGGATCAGGTTTGAACGCGCCGGCCGGGACAACGTGGCGCGCATGCCGTCAGTCGACTGGGCGGAAGTCGGCGCGCGTTTAATCACGCGGCCCGACGGCGAACGCGGGGCCACCCATTTTCCGGCATCTCCCGAAAAAACTCGCGCCCCGACCCGACCTCACGCCCGACGCCCGGTCCGGCACTGGAGCGTTGCCACGGAATCTGACCTGTGCCGCGTCAAATCCTGCGGCGATCAGGATCTACCGTTGCCGCAGCAGCGATGCCTTCAACTTGCTCAGCAGCGGCCATAACAACATCAGCAGCCCCAGCGCCATGATGCTGCCGACGAGACCGTTGGAGAAAAATATGCTCACGTCGCCCTGGGACATCAGCATCGCCTGCCGGAATGCGCTCTCGGCCTGGTCGCCCAGCACCAGCGCCAGCACCAGCGGCGCCAGCGGATAGGCCAGCTTCTTGAACGCGTAGCCCGCGACCCCGAACAGCAGCATCAGCCAGATGTCGAGCATGGCGTTATGCACGGTGTACGCACCGACAGCGCAAATCACGATGATGACCGGGGCAATAATCGAGAACGGCACGCGCAGGATCGCCGCGAACAGCGGCACGCAGGTCAGCACGATGATCAGGCCGGCGATGTTGCCCAGATACATGCTGGCGATCAGCCCCCACACGAAATCCTTCTGTTCGACAAACAGCAGCGGGCCCGGCTGCAGCCCCCAGATCAGCAGACCACCGAGCAGCACGGCGGCCGTCGGCGAACCCGGGATGCCCAGCGAAATCATCGGCAGCAACGCCGCGGTGCCGGCGGCATGCGCAGCCGTCTCCGGCGCCACTACCCCTTCCGGCATGCCGGTCCCGAACTTGGCGCCATCAGGCGACATGCGCTTGGCGATACCGTAGCTCATGAATGACGCGGGCGTGGCACCGCCCGGCGTAATGCCCATCCAGCAGCCGATGACGCAACTGCGCAGCGAGGTCAGCCAGAACTTCGGCAGTTTTTTCCAGGTTGCAATGACGATCCGCGGATCGATTTTGGCGGTACGGCCGGAGAACGACAGCCCCTCCTCCATCGACAGCAGGATTTCGCCGATGCCGAACAGGCCGATGACCGCGATCAGGAAATCAAAGCCGCGCATCAGTTCATGCCAGCCGAAAATCAGCCGTAACTGCCCGGTTACCGTGTCGATGCCGACCGCCGCCAGCGCGAAGCCCAGCATCATTGCCGCGACGATCTTGAACGGCGGCTCCTTGCCCATGCCGATGAAACTGCAAAAGGTCAGGAAAAACACCGCAAAAAATTCCGGCGGACCGAACTGCAGCGCAAATTTGGCAACCAGCGGCGCCAGGAAAGTGATCATCACCACGGCAAAAAACGCGCCGATGAACGACGACGTGAACGCGGTCGTCAGCGCCTCGCCCGCCTTGCCCTGCTGCGCCATCGGGTAGCCGTCAAAGGTCGTCGCCACCGACCACGGTTCCCCCGGAATGTTGAACAGAATGGAGGTAATCGCCCCGCCGAACAATGCACCCCAGTAAATACAGGAGAGCATGATCACCGCCGAAGTCGGCTCCATCGTAAACGTCAGCGGCAACAGGATCGCAATACCGTTGGCACCGCCGAGTCCGGGCAGTACCCCGATCAGTACGCCCAAGGTCACCCCGACGAACATCAGCAACAGGTTGAACGGTGTCAGCGCGACCGAGAACCCGTGAAAAAGGGCGTTGATTTCTTCCAAGTTGCCAGCTCCTCTAAGTCAACGCAGCCGATCAATAGCCAAGGAAACCCAACGGGTTGTAGCCACCCTTGAACAGCGGCACCTTGAACCACACTTCAAACATCATGAACATGACGGCGCTGACCGCGACACCGAGCAGCACGCTCTTGATCCAGCCATACTTGCCGAGCCAGACCATGAATACCGCGATATAGGCTGCAGCAGCCACGTAGATGCCGATCAACTGGATGCCCAGCACGAAAATTGCGGCGGGCACCAGGACTGAAAATACCTGCCTGAGCGGCGCCCACTCGACGAACACGCCGCCCCGTTTTTTCCCGAACAACGCCTGCGCCAGCGTGACGAGGCTCGAAACACAGATGAACACGCCGATGTAAAACGGAAAGTAGCCGGCCTGGGGACCATCCTCGACCCAGCGGAAACCGAGGCGGGAACTGTCAAACACCACCATTCCGCCGAGGCCGAAGAGAATCAACGCGACGACGATTTCCATCGTCTGGACCGAAATGCCGGCGCTCGTGGCGCTGTCAGAACCGTGTTTGTCTGCCATAGGATTACGCGATAGCCTGAAGAAAACCTCGGAAGATCGTGTCTGAATCCGGCGCGCAGCCGCCGGGGCGGCCCCCGCTGGGGCCGCCCGGCGTGAAGCGGAATACCGTTACTTCTTGGCGAGGAACCCGGCGTCCTTCATCAGGCCATAGTGCAGCGTTTCCGCCTTGGCCACCCAGTCCGCATAATCCTTGCCGGTCATGAAAGTCTGGTTGAACGCACCGTCTTCCATGAACTTCTTCCACTCCGGCGTCGCGCGCACCTTGGTGAACAGGTCGATGTAGAACTTGACCACGTCGTCGGATACACCAGCCGGCATGAAGATGCCGCGCAGCATGACGTAATCCGTCGGCACGCCAGCCTCCCGGCAGGTCGGGATATCACCCCAGGCCTGGGTCTCGGTGACCTTGTTCTTGTACGGCAGACGCACGGAATCAAACACGCACAACGCGCGCAGTTTGCCGGCGCGCCACTGTGCCACGGCCTCGATCGGATTGTTGACGCTCGAGTTGACGTGCTTGCCGACCAGCTGGGTCGCCACCGCGCCACCGCCCTTGAACGGGATGTAGGTGAACTTGACGCCGGCAGCCTTCTCAATCGCCGCAGTGACGATCTGGTCCTCCTGCTTGGAACCGGTGCCGCCCATCTTGAAGGTGTTGGGACCACCTTTTTTCACCGCGTCCAGATATTCCTTGGCCGTCTTGTAGGGATCTTCGGCATTCACCCACAGCACGAACTGGTCCAGCGACAGCATCGCCACCGGCGTCAGATCCTTCCAGTTAAAGGGTACGCCGGTCGCCATCGGGGTCGTGAACAGGTTCGACAGCGTAATGATGATCTTGTGCGGATCACCCTTGGCGGCTTTCACCTCGAGGAAACCCTCCGCCCCCGCACCGCCCGACTTGTTGACAGGAATCAGCGCCTGCTTCATCAGGTTGTGCTTGGCGACGATGCCCTGGATCAGGCGCGCCATCTGGTCGGCACCACCGCCGGTGCCGGCGGGAATGATGAACTCGACCGGTTTGGTCGGCTCCCACGCCGCCACAGGACCGGATGCGGCGACCAGCCCGAAGGCAGCGACCAGCGGCAGCAAGCCGCGCGAAAATGCTCGTTGAATACCCATTTGACTCCTCCTTGTTAATTGAACAACGGGTGCTGAGTTATAACCGCGGCGATTGCCGCAGCCCAACCTTGTTGTAATGTCGTAGCGGCTCATTCTTTCGCATTTGCACCCCTGAAAGAATTGACCGCAATCAAGAATCGAGTATATCCGCCACCGCTGCAACTGTCATCGCGGACACACCATGCAGCCGTTTCCATTACGCGAAACAGGAGCAGCGACCGCTACGCACTGCGAGCGACACCTGGCCTGCGAATTCACCCAGCAGCCGGAGGTTATGGGCGATGCCGGATTGCGCAGACACCGTGCAGGTTCGGGTCGCCCACGAGAATGGGCACCTCGCCAATAAACTCAATTAAAATAAATAGTTATATTAGATTGCTGCGCGGCACACCAGTTAACCCAAAGGCGGGCTCACGTCGGTGCACCGCGACCCAGCACAGATGCCTGGCACAGTACAGGTGCCCGCTAGCGGTGCACGAACACTGGAATCTTCGCGCCGGCAAGAACTTTCTGCGTCTGGCTGCCCAGCAACACTCTTTTCAAGCCCCCCTGGCCGTGCGATGCGATGAAAATCAGGTCGCATTTTTCCTTCTTCGCGGTAGCGAGAATCACATCAGCCGGAAAATCGCTGGTGGTCTGGATCAGTTTGTACGGCACCCCCGCAGCCTTCGCCGCTTTTTCGACAACGCCGAGGTAGTGCTCGGCCGCCTTGCGGATCGCGGCGGCATGTTCCGCGGAAGTCCCGTAGCCCACCGGAAGCAGATCTTTGTAGACCAAGGGCGTTGCCGGCGGCGCAGCGTAAACCGCGGTCAGCTTGGCGCCTAGCGATTTGGCCAGCTTGGCGGCGGCGTTGATTGCAGAGCGGGACAGCGCGGAGCCGTCCGTGGGTACCAGAATGTTCTTGAACATGTTCATCACCTCATTTCGCGTAGGGCAGCACCCAGATCAGCATGCCGAGCACATAACAGACCAGTGAACACACTATGGTGAAAGGCACGCTCCACGCCAGAAATTCGCGCAGCGACACCTTGCGGCCCTCTTCCTTCTCGCCGAGGGACAGTGCGACATACAGCGCCGGCGCGCCGGCCACCGTCAAGTTGCTGCCCAGCGTGCCCGACCACAGCAGCATCCAGTACAGCGGCCACGGTTCGATGCCCGAAGCGCCCATGTCCTTGATGGTGCGCAGGAAGGTCAGGATATAGGCGTCGTGTTCGACGATGCCGACGATGGGCACGGTGATCCAGTACAGCAGCGTCGCGCCCAGTGCATAGTTGTCCAGGAATATCGGTTTGATCTGGTTGGCCAGCAGGTCGAGGATATGGCTTTTCTCGAGGCCGCCGACCAGCGCGAACAATGCGACATAGAAAAAGATCGCCCGCCAGTCGAGTTCCTGTATGGACTCCTCGAAACTGTCGGCCTGCTTGACGCGGTCGCCGAGCAGGGCGAGCACCAGTACCAGCGAAATCGCGCCGGTCATCGAAATGAATCCCAGCTGCACACCGATGTATTCGCGCATCGACATCGCCACCACGGTGCCAATGAACCAGACCACGACGACGGTCGCAAACAGCGGGTTCTCGATCTTGGCTTCGAGGCCGAGGCTGCTCAAGTCAGCCACGCGCTTGTGGCCGCGGAACCCGTAGAGCCACATCGCACCGAGGGTAATTACAAAAGTCACCATTAGGATCGGAAACGAAGACGCCCGTCCGTGCTGCCAGAAGAAATCCCAGAACTCGGCGCCGGCCACGCTGTGCAGCATCTGCGGCGGCAGATCGCCGATCAGCAGCGCGGTGCCCATGAAATTGGCACCGAAACCGATCATCAGAATTACCGGCACCGGCGACAGTTTCATCGCACGCGCCAGCGGCAGCGCGACCGGCGCCATCATCAGGATGGTTACCACGTTGTCGACGAACATCGAAATGACGCCCGCGAGGAAGGTCAGGATCATTACCAGGAATCCCGGCCTTCCGCCGGACAGCTTGAGCGCCTGTATCGACAGCCAGCTGGGCACGCCGGACTTGCCGAAATGCCCGGCGATGATCCAGATGCCGACCAGGATCGCCATCACGTTCCAGTCGACGAACTTGAAGGCCTCGGTCTCGGTCATGATGCCCAGCCAGCACATCACCGCGACGCCGATCAATGCGGCCAGCGTACCGTCAATGACGTTAGTGATTACCACCACGATCGTCAGCGCAAAGACGATCAGTGTCAGCCATTGCATTGCTTCCATGCAGTATCCCCTTGTTTTGTAATTCTTTTTTCAGTACCGGACAGGCGTCGCCGCAGATGCCGTCCTGTCCTTGATGCATTGATTCTGCCACCGCTGCCGCACACTGCTTCGACCTGCGGCCACACCGTGCCGCTGGTGCGGAACGGGCAACCGGTGCAGGCAGATCCGGGCGTCGGAAAAAACCTTGCCCGGCCGGGCAAAGGTCTCGCGTGCAATGCTGTGCATTGCCGGCAGGGCCGGGGGCGCCGGAATGCCCGGCGTCCCGTGATGACGACCATGCCGCAGCGGCGTTGTGTCTGCCGCTGTAGCTACTCCCCTTTGGGGTGGCGTCCCGATAAAACCGAAAACCGGGACGCACGCACCGGGTTCTATCATGTACGCTTTGAACGCGTCAACAATAGCCGCTGATGCGGCCGTTGTGCATCGCATTCAATGCCCCGCGCAGCGACCGTTCAGAACAGCCCGACCACCTTGCCTTCATCGTTGAGATCGATCCGCTCGGAAGACGGCACCTTGGGCAGACCCGGCATGGTCATGATGTCGCCGCAGACCATGACGATGAATTCGGCCCCCGCGGCGAGCCGCACTTCGCGGATGTTGATCATGTGTCCGGACGGGGCGCCGCGCAACTGCGCATCCGTCGAGAAGGAATACTGCGTCTTGGCTACGCACACCGGGTAATGGCCATAGCCATCCTCCTGCAGTTTCTTGATCTGCGTTCGCACCTTGCCATCCGCGGTGACATCGGCTGCGCCGTAGATTTTGGTGGCAATTGCCTTGATCTTGTCCCACAGCGGCAACTCGTCCTCGTAGACAAATTTGAAGTTGGACGGCACTTTCTCGATCAGCTCGACGACCGCACGCGCAACGTCGGCAGCACCCGCGCCGCCGTCAGCCCAGTGTGTTGCAAGAATGACCGGGGCTTCGTGATGCGCCATTTTCTTTTTCAGCAGTTCGATTTCCGCTGCGGTATCGAAAGTGAAACGGTTGATCGACACCACGCACGGCAGGCCGTAGTGGTTGCGCACGTTGTTGACATGGCGCTCGAGATTGGCGATGCCTTTTTCCAGCGCACCGAGATTCTCCTTGTTGAGTTCCTTGACATCGACGCCGCCGTGATACTTGAGGGCGCGGACAGTCGCGACGATCACCACTGCGTCAGGTTTGAGTCCCGCCTTGCGGCACTTGATGTCGATAAACTTCTCCGCGCCCAGATCCGCACCGAAACCGGCCTCGGTCACCACATAATCAACGAGTTTCAGCGCCGTCTGGGTGGCGATCACCGTATTGCAGCCGTGCGCAATGTTGGCGAATGGGCCGCCATGGATGAACGCCGGATTGTTTTCAAGCGTCTGCACCAGATTGGGCGCCAGCGCATCCTTCAGCAGCACGGTCATCGCGCCATGCACCTTTAGATCCTTCGCGCGCACCGGTTTTTGGTCACGGGTGTAGCCGATGACGATATTGCCCAGACGCGTTTTCAGATCCTTCAACGAAGTCGACAGGCAGAAAATCGCCATCACTTCGGAGGCGACGACGATATCGAAGCCGTCCTGGCGCGGATAGCCGTTGCCGGGACCGCCCAGCGACACCGTGATGTCGCGCAACGCGCGGTCGTTCATGTCCATCACCCGCTTCCAGGTGATGCGGCGTACATCAATGCCCAATTCGTTACCGTGGTGGATGTGGTTGTCGATCGCAGCGGCCAGCAGATTGTTGGCCAGCGCAATGGCGTTGAAGTCGCCGGTGAAGTGGAGGTTGATGTCTTCCATCGGCACCACCTGCGCATAACCGCCGCCGGCGGCCCCCCCCTTCATGCCGAATACCGGGCCCAAAGAGGGCTCGCGCAGGCAGATCATCGCCTTCTTGCCGATCTTGTTCAGCGCGTCGCCGAGACCGACAGTTGTCGTGGTTTTGCCCTCGCCGGCCGGCGTCGGGCTGATCGCAGTGACCAGGATCAGCTTGCCGTCCTTTTTGCTTTTCAGGCTGTCGACAAATTCCAGCGACACTTTGGCTTTGGTATGGCCGTAAGGCACCAGATGCTCTTCCGGGATACCCAGTTTCTGCGCGATCTTGACGACGCGCTCCATTTTCGCCGCTTGGGCAATTTCAATATCCGACAGTGCCATGTTGCTCATCTCCTCAACGTAAAACGAATGGGTGTCCGCGTGCAGCGGACAATTTTGGATGCAGCCTAGACCTTTGCGACGTTCGCCAGCACCTGCCCGCCGCCGTAGCTGGAGCGCGGCGTCAACTCGCCGCCCTTCATCACCTTGACCGCGCAGTACTTGAACTCGGGAATCTTGCCAAACGGATCGAGCGCGGCATTGGTCAGCAGGTTGGCGGCCGCCTCGTAGAAGCAGAACGGGATGAACACCGCCCCGCGCGGTGTGCCGTCGTCGGGTCGCGCGTACAACGAAATGATGCCGCGCCGTGATTCGACCGTAATCACCTCGCCGCCCTTGGCACCCAACTGGTCGAGATCCAGCGGGTGCATCGACACGGTCGGTTCCGGCTCGATCGCATCGAGCACGCCGGCGCGGCGCGTCATCGCACCGGTATGCCAGTGTTCGAGCTGGCGACCGGTGATTAGCACAAAGGGAAATTCGCGATCGGGACGTTCGTTGGCCGGAATGATGTCCGCCGGCACAAACGTCGCTTTGCCCGTCTCGGTCGGAAATTTATCAATAAAAACAATGGGTTGACCTGGATCACCTTCCTGTTCGCAGGGGTAGGTGACGCAGCTCTCGGCCTCCAGCCGCTCCCAGGTGATGCCGGCAATCGAATTCATGGCCTGGCGCATCTCGTTGAACACGTCTTTCGGCCCGTTGTAGTTCCAGGCCAGGCCCAGCCGGCGCGCCAGCTCCTGGATGATCCACAGATCGGGTTTGGCTTCGCCCGGCGCCTCCAGCGCCTTGCGCCCCAGCTGCACCATGCGGTCGGTGTTGGTGACCGTGCCGTCTTTTTCCGGCCATGCGGTCGCCGGCAGGATCACGTCGGCGTAGTAACAGGTTTCGGTCAGGAAAATTTCCTGCACCACCAGCCAGTCGAGTTTCGCCAGCGCCTCGCGTGCGTGGTGTGCGTCCGGATCCGACATTGCCGGGTTTTCGCCCATCACGTACATGCCGCGGATATCGCCCGCGAGGGTCGCGTGGATGATCTCGACCACGGTCAGGCCGGGCTTGGGATCGAGTTTCGTGTCCCACAGCTTTTCGAACCGTGCCAGCGCCTGCGGATTGTCGACGCGCTGGTAATCAGGGAACACCATCGGGATCAGGCCGGAGTCGGAAGCGCCCTGCACGTTGTTCTGCCCACGCAATGGATGCAGGCCGCTACCGGGGCGGCCGATCTGGCCGGTCATCAGGCACAGCGCAATCAGGCAGCGCGCATTGTCGGTGCCGTGCACGTGCTGCGAAATACCCATGCCCCACAGGATCATCGAACCCTTGGACTTGGCATAGACGCGCGCCACTTCGCGGATGGTTGCTGCCGGGATGCCGCACAGCGGCGCCATGGCTTCCGGGCTGTAACCTTCGACGTTCTTCCTGAGTTCCTCATAGCCGATGGTGCGCGACCGGATGAAATCCTCATCGACCAGGCCCTCATGGACGATGGTATGCATCATCGCATTGAGCAGCGCGACGTCGGTGTCGGGCTTGAATTGCAGCGAATATTTTGCATGGCGCGACAGTTCCGAACGCCGCGGATCGGCATAAATCAGCGTGGCGCCGTTCTTCACCGCATTCTTGATCCAGGTCGCCGCCACCGGGTGGTTGGAAATCGGGTTGGCGCCGATCAGGAAAATCACCTCTGCCCGCGCCACGTCATTGACCTGGTTGGACACGGCGCCGGAATTCACCGCCTCCATCAGCGCCGCCACGCTCGAGGCATGACACAGGCGCGTGCAATGGTCGACATTGTTCGAGCCGAAGCCGGTGCGCACCAGCTTCTGAAACAGATAGGCTTCCTCGTTGGTGCCCTTGGCGGAACCGAATCCGGCCAGCGCCTTTTTGCCGTGTTGGTCGCGGATCGTCTTCAGCTTGCCGGCGGCCAGATCGAGCGCCTCTTCCCAAGTCGCTTCGCGGAAATATTCCAGCGGATTTGCCGGGTCCATCGTGAAGTCGGCGTGCTTGGGCGCGCCCGCCTTGCGGATCAGCGGCTTCGTCAGCCGCTGCTTGTGGTGCACGTAATCGAAACCGTAGCGTCCCTTGACGCACAGGCGCTCGTGGTTCGACGGCCCGTCGCGGCCATCAACGGACAGGATTTTGTTGTCCTTGATGTTGTAGGTCAGCTGGCAGCCGACGCCGCAATACGGACAGACCGAGTGCACCTGCTTGTCGGGCTTGACCAGTCCCACTGCGCGCGCCGGCATCAGCGCCCCGGTCGGACAGGCCTGCACACATTCGCCGCAGGCGACACAGGTCGATTCGCCCATCGGATCGCCGAGATCGAACACGATTTTCGAATGCTCGCCGCGGAAGGCGTAGCCGATCACATCGTTGACCTGTTCTTCGCGGCAGGCGCGCACGCAGCGCGTGCACTGGATGCACGAGTCGAGATTCACCGCAATACCGTAATGCGACAGGTCGGCCTGTGGCTGATGCCGTGGCGCGAACCGCGGCTTGCCGACCTGGAGCTTGCCGGCCCAGTGATCGAGCTCCGAGCTGAGCGTATGGCGCTGCTCCGGCATGTCGGCGAGCAGCAGTTCCATCACCATTTTCTGTGAGGCAACGGCCCGCGCGCTGTTGGTGGTGACTTCCATGCCCGGTGCCGGCTGGCGGCAGCACGACGCCGCGAGTACGCGTTCGCCCTTGACCTCGACCACGCAGGCGCGGCAGTTGCCGTCGGGGCGCATGCCCTCCTTGTAGCAGAGGTGCGGAATCTCTACGCCGTGGCGCTTCGCGGTCTGAATGATGGTCTCGGACGCATAACCCACAACGTCCCTGCCATTCAGCTTGAATTCAACCGGCATCGCTGCCAGTTCGTCTTTGCTCATTGCGGTCATCTCGTCACCTCCGGTACGGCGCAGCGGACAGCCCGCGCCCTACGCGACCTCTTTCGGGAAATACTTCATCACCGTACGGATCGGATTCGGCGCCGCCTGGCCGAGGCCGCAGATCGACGCATCCGCCATCGCACCCGACAATTCCTCGAGCAGGCCCTGGTCCCAGCGCGGCGCATTCATCAACTGCAGTGCCTTCGCGGTACCCACGCGGCATGGCGTGCATTGGCCGCAGGATTCCTCGGCAAAGAACTTCATCACGTTGCGCGCGGCGCCGCGAGCCTTGTCCTGGTCGGATAAAATGATCACCGCTGCCGAGCCGATGAAACAGCCGTACTGATTCAACGTGTCGAAATCCAGCGGTATGTCGCCCATCGCCGCCGGCAGAATGCCGCCCGATGCGCCGCCCGGAAGGTAACCGTAGAACTGGTGGCCCGGCAGCATGCCACCGCAGTATTCGGCGATCAGTTCCTTGACCGTAATGCCGGCCGGCGCCAGATGCACACCCGGCCTGCGCACGCGGCCAGACACTGAAAATGAGCGCAGCCCCTTGCGGCCATGCCGGCCGTGACCGGCGAACCAGTCCGCGCCTTTTTCCAGGATGTCGCGCACCCAGTACAGGGTTTCCATGTTGTGCTCGAGCGTCGGGTAGCCGAACAGCCCGACCTGGGCCACGTACGGCGGGCGCAGCCTTGGCATGCCGCGCTTGCCCTCGATCGATTCGATCATCGCGGACTCTTCCCCGCAGATGTAGGCGCCGGCACCGCGGCGCAGATGGATCGGCGGCAGCGGACACGGCGGATCCGCCTGCAGGGCCTTGATTTCCTTTTCCAGAATCGCCCGCACGCCGGCATATTCATCGCGCAGGTAGATGTAAACCTCCGCGATCTGCACCGTCCATGCCGCGATCAGCATGCCCTCGAGGAAACGATGCGGATCGCGTTCGAGGTAATGGCGGTCCTTGAACGTGCCGGGCTCGCCCTCGTCGATGTTGACCGCCATCACCCGCGGACTTTTTTCGCCGCGGACGATGCGCCATTTGCGCCCCGCCGGGAAACCGGCGCCACCCAGGCCGCGCAAGCCCGAGTTTTCCATGGTCTTGATCAGCGACTCGGCATCGCGCTTGCCCGCGAGACATTCGATCGCGATGTCGTATCCGCCCTGCTTGCGGTACTCCGCATACGACACGTATTTGCCGACGGCGCATTTTGTCTTCTTGCCGGCTACCAGCGACTGCACTTTGCTGACGGTCGCCTGTGGCACCGGGTTCTGGCCGACCACCGCAACCGGCGCCTGCTCGCAGCGCCCGACGCAGGGCGCAGGAATCACCCGCACCTTGTCGCCCAGCGC
>Ga0105107_10000703_pt1 | contig 21415 bp, 11 predicted proteins | sample PPLLaktember2015_6_FD_79335 | JGI IMG/M metagenome (GOLD analysis project Ga0105107, IMG submission 79335) | Freshwater sediment microbial communities from Prairie Pothole Lake near Jamestown, North Dakota, USA - PPLs Lake P8 Core (1) Depth... | ecosystem: Environmental > Aquatic > Freshwater >... | reverse complement strand
CGGGCGCAACCAAGCGGTGGCCGCGTGCTTGGCCGCTGTGCGAGGAGGTATCAACATGTTCGATCGAAGCGTCTATCGCTCCAGACGGGACAAGCTGAGGTCGCTCGTGGGATCCGGGCTCACCCTCTTCTTGGGGAACGACGAGAGCCCCATGAACTATGCGGACAACGCCTACCGATTCCGCCAGGACAGCTCGTTCCTCTATTATTTCGGCCTCGATACCCCAAGCCTCACCGCACTGATCGATATCGATGAAGGCACGGAGGCCATCTATGGTGATGACCTAACGGTCGAGGATTTTATCTGGACAGGACCTCTCCCGTCCCTGCGGGACCGAGCCGCGCAGGTGGGGGTGGAGGGCACGATGGCGCTGTCCCGATTGGGGGATGTCCTGGCGCGAGCCCGGGACAGAGGGCGAACGATCCATTTTCTCCCTCCCTACCGTGCGGAAAACAAACTGAAACTGCTGAGCTGGCTGGGTATCCCTCCTGACCGCGCAACGGCCGAGGCTTCCGTCGCGCTCATCCGGGCCGTGGTCGACCAGAGGTCCATCAAGTCCCCTGAAGAGATCGCAGAGATCGAAAAGGCCGTCGATGTCTCCGTCGATATGCACCTCATGGCCCTTCGAATGGCCGGGCCCGGCGTAGCCGAAGCCCAGATCGCGGCGGCCGTCCATCAGGTTGCCCTAGCCTCCGGGGGAGGACTGTCGTTTCCCATCATCGCGACGGTCCACGGCGAGGTCCTGCACCAGCATGCTCAAGTCGATACCCTTCGGAGCGGAGGTCTGTTCCTTCTCGATGCCGGAGCGGAAACCGCCCTCCACTATGCCGGCGATCTCTCCACGACCATGCCCGTCGACCCCAGGTTCACCGAGCGCCAGAAGGATATTTACCGTGTTGCGCTCGAGGCCCACGAGACGGCCAAGGCGTCCCTCAAGCCGGGAGTCCGGCATCTGGACGTCCACCTCGTGGCCTGCCGCAGAATCGCTGAGGGGCTCAAGGACCTCGGGCTCATGAAAGGGGATATCGACGAGGCCGTGCGCCGGGGGGCGCACGCCCTGTTCTTTCCCTGTGGCGAGGGACACATGATGGGGCTCGACGTTCACGACATGGAAGACCTGGGCGAGGTCTACGTCGGCTACGAGGGGCAGCCCAAGAGCACTCAGTTCGGGCTGAAATCTCTGCGCTTGGCCCGGCCCCTCCTGCCGGGCTTCGTCGTGACCGTCGAGCCAGGAATATATTTTGTCCCGCAGCTCATCGACAAGTGGCGGGCCGAAAACCGGTTCCCGGAGTTCCTCAACTACGACCGTATCGAAGCCTACAAGGATTTTGGGGGCCTTCGCAATGAGGAAGACGTCGTCATCACGGCCGATGGCCATCGCGTCCTGGGCCGGAAGAAACCCCTGACCATCGAGGAGGTTGAATCGGCCGTCCGCGATCCGGACATCTGACGGGACCCCCCTGACCCGCCGTCGTTCTTGAGCGATCTGTTAGTGGTCGGCCCGACGAAGCCGGTCATTCGGGAACGATCCGGACCGTGATCCTGGACGTGGCCCGGATCGGAAGGAACACGACGAGATCCGTTCCCTCGAGCCGGCGATTCAGGCCCACCTTTGCCTCCCGGGCCTCTTTCCCGTTCAGGAGGATCCGGGGTCGATCGCCGTTCCAGTTTTTCACATGGAAAATGGGGTTCATGGCCGGCGAGGAGGCGTTCGCCGAAAGGCCGATATCGATGCTCCTGGGCTTTCCCGCCTCATTCGCGATCTTATAGCATCGTTCACTTCGGTCATAACCGCTGGAATGGATGTCGGCGTCGTTCAGGATGACGTCGGGGGGATAGGCCCAGGATCTCCCGAATTCGATGACGTCCCGGGCGGGCATCGTATTCATTCCGTAGAGCGCGGCCCAGAATTCCCGGTCGTCCTTTTCGTGGAGGACGGGATCGGAGATCGGAAAGCTCGAACAATGCGACGGCCGGTCGGACGTCAGGGTGGTGCGTCCGTCACACCGGGCCTGGCCCACCGGGAAATGGTTGCATCCGCTGGCTCGATCGTACGAGGCCATGTTCTCGAAGCGGAGCCACATCCGGTTCCCCGGTTCGAAGCAGATGAAGGGCTTGTTCTGCGACTTGAAATGGTATTGCTGAACCGTATAGGGATGGGAGACATCCCAGCTGAAAGGTCCGTAAGGCGCGGCGTTCGGGTTTTCGACATAGGATACATTGGCTGTCTTCCCGGAATAATCCGCGACGGTGACGTAGTCCCTCTCCAGAAGATCGGAAACGGCTTGCCCCGGGTGCAGCAGCGCCAGGGTCTCCTGGAATTGTCGCGGTTCTCCGAGGCTGCCCTTCTTCCAGGACACCTTCCGGATGGCGCTGGCGTCGGGATAGATAAAGTAATACTCGTCAATCCAGCATTCCCAGCCGGTCTTGGGGTCCACCCGCCACGTGTGGTCATGGGCGCTGACCGGCGCGTACCTCCAGTGGACGACCACGCGGGCGTCGGTGTTCTCGATGATCCGAACATGGGAAAACCGACAATGCCTGTCCTGCATATGCTCAAAACAGCCTTCCTGGTCCTCGGGGCCCCGCCCCCAGGCTTCCACGCTCTGGTCGGTCATCCAATTCTCGTTCTCGGAAACCCATGATGCGCCGTAGCGGATGCCTCTCCAGAAGACCAGCTTGACGTCGGAGCCTGGAAAGCAGACCACGATATCCGGATCCTGGTCGACCGGCCACAGCTGATCCCAACCCGGATAGTATTTCAGCTTAGTATAGAAGGCTCCGAACCGTCCCGGGTTCTTTTCGATGGTCGGCAGTCTTCTCGGGAAGATATCGGGTTTCTTGACGTCCGCCGCAGCATGGCTCTCTTTGATCCTCGCCGCCGGCAAGGCCCGATCGTAGACTTTTACTTCATCCAGGATCCCATCCAGTCCATAATAGGCCGCCACGGTCCCCCAGGTTCGATGGATGTCGGAGGGCTTGCCGGGGCGGGCGACCATCCCCAGCTCATAGTTGGACCGCTTGGCGGAGATCGAACCCAGGATCTTGTTCGACGCGACCAACGCTCCGTTCAGATAGAGGGCCACCTCGGCATTGGCGCGGTAAACCCCCACCACGTGCGTCCACGTCCGAAGGGGAATCGCGTCCCGCCCGCTGGTGCAGGAGATCCATTGGCCCCCGATCGCGCACTCCATGGAGGCCTGCCCCAGGGGGCCGACCATCAGCCGATATCCGCTCACCTCCTCGGATTCGGACGTGAGGATCGGACACCAGTTCCAGGGATATTCGCCGAGCGCGATCCAGGCCTCCACAGTGATCTCATCTCCGTTCACGACCCGGTCCGGCCCGGAGCTTTTCACGCAGGCCGTGAAGCCGTCCAGGCGTAATCCGTTTCCGCGGACCCCGGGCGCTTTTTCGGCGTATCCTTCCAGGGTGTCCATCTTCCCGCTCACGACCTCCTGCGTTTTGCCGTCAACCAATGTTTCAAACGTCCAATGGGCCTTAGGATCCTGGGCGGCGGCCTCGATAGCGCAGAAAGCCAAGAGGATCATCGCGAGTCCTTTGTTCATGACTTGATACTCCTTAGTCCGAGAGTCCCTTTTTCTCTGTGGCGGGCGTCCCGTCAGGGTCCAGAACCTCGAAGGATCCCGAAAGGACCGTGGCCCCGCTCTGGATGACAACCTTGTACCGACCGGCCTTCGCCATGGCGCGGGCGGGAGGGTAGACCCCCGCAGGGGCGGGCGGGCCGTCGGGGACGAGGTCCCACGAAACGGAGTTGACGCCCGCGCAAGCCTCGCGGTCGATTGTCTTGACCGTCTTCCCCTCCGTGTCGAGGATCGCGATCGTCGATCGCGCAGCCTCCAGGAGATGGAAATGGATGACCGCAGGTCGTGACGTTCCCCAGATCCAATCTCCCCGATAGTCCCGGGACGCCGGGCGGCGTGCGGGCTTGATCCCGAACAGGTGGCCGCCGCCTGCCTGAACCGCCGGCGTCGCCTCTCTCACGGGAACGACGTCGAGAGTGAACACGCCCCGTCCGTGCGTTGCGGCGACCAACTCGTCCTCCTCCGTCTGAACGACTAGATCATGGACGGCGACCGGCGGGAGGTCCGCGCAGAGGGAAGACCAGGTGTCTCCGTTGTCGTCACTGGCATAGACGCCGCCATGGTCCGTTCCGATATAGAGAAGACCGGCCCTTTCGGGATCTTCCCGGATGACATTCACCGATTCCGCTGGCAGATTACCCGAGATCGGCTCCCAGGTCAGACCGCTATCGCCTGAGCGGAAGAGGTAGGTCTGGAAATCATCCTCCCGGTACCCTGTCAGGGCGATATAGACCCGGTCCGCGTGGTGAGGTGATGCCTCGAGGCGACTGACCCATTTCGTCGGCAGTCCCGAGTTGATCAGCCGCCACGAGGCCCCGTCGTCGTCTGTCACCCAGACGTTTCCATCGTCGGTCCCTACGAAAAGCAGGCCCTTCGTCAGGGGCGACTCGGAAACCGTCGTGATGGTCCCGAAAGGGACGTCCCCTTGTCTTTCGGGTCCCGGCGCCGTGGATAGGTCCGAACTGATGGCCGTCCAATGGTCGCCTCCATCTACGGACCGGAATAGCCGTTCGGCGCCACAATAAAGGGTCCTGGAATCGTGTCGGGAAATGATAAAAGGCGTCATCCAATTGAACCGGAACGGAGGTTGCCCCTTCTCCGGCCCGGGCCGGATGGAAACCGCCTGACCGGTCCTCATATCCTTGCGCTTCATGCCCCCGAACTGCTGCTCGTAATAGATGATCTCGGGGTCCATGGGATCGGGCAGGGTGACATAGGAATCTCCCCCGCCCCAAAGGTCGATCCATATGTGCGACCAGGAGTCCGGGATCCCGTCGTCGAGGCGGCGGTCCCCGCGGCCGCGCAGGGCGGCGTTATCCTGGGTGCCGCCGTATATCCAGTAGGGAGAGCCGGCCCCGGCGGCGATGGCGTAGAACTCCGTGATGGGCAAGTTGTTCAAATGCAGCCAAACCCGCCCGCCGTCGTTCGAGACATACAGGCCGCCATCGTTCCCGAGGACGAGACGGTCCGGGTCGCGAGGATCGATCCACAGGTCGTGGTGATCGAGGTGCAGGGCCTGGGTCGGCAGGGGGCTCAGCCGAACGATTGGGCCCTCGACCCGCGAGAATGTCTTCCCGCCGTCCACGGACCGGACGAGGCCCACACCCAGGACGTAAACCACGTTCGCGTCCTTCGGCGAAACCCGGATATCGCCAAACGCGTATCCCGTTCCCGCCGCGAGTTCTCCCTCGTTGACCTTGCGCCATGAGGCGCCCTTGTTGTCCGATCGGTAGACCTCGCCGCCGATAGGGACCGCCTTCGTATCCCGCCCAGGTCCTCGTTTGACGGGCGTCAGGTTGTCGATGACCGCATAAACGACGTCAGGACTGGCGGGGGAGACGTCGAGCCCGATCCGGCCGATTGACGGGCCGGATGGGAGGCCGTTGGAGAGCTTAGCCCAGGAACCGCCTCCGTCGGTCGTCCTGAAGATGCCGCTTCCCGGGCCGCAGGCGGTATTGTTCCAGGCTTTCCGATCCCGCTCCCAGGCTGCGGCGTAGAGGATCCGGCTGTCGGAAGGGTCCATAACCACGTCCACCACGCCCGTCCTCTCGTTGATGAACAGGCTTTTCGTCCAGGTCCTGCCTCCGTCCGATGTCTTGAAAACCCCGCGCTCGTCATTGAACGTATACTGGTGGCCGATGGCGGCGACATAGACGACTCCCGGATCGGCAGGATCGATCACGATCCTGCCGATGTGGTGGGTGTCTGTGAGCCCCATCTTCTCCCAGGTCCGCCCGCCATCTGTCGATCTGAAGACCCCCTCCCCGGCGAATGAGCTGCGGGCCATGAGGCTCTCGCCCGTGCCGATCCAGACGGTATCGGGATGCGACGGAGATACCGCCAGGTCCCCGACGGCCATGGTCGGGCCCTGATCGAAGACCGGAATCCACGTCATCCCGCCGTTCACTGTCTTCCAGACGCCGCCCGAGCCGGCCCCGATATAGATCGTGCCGGGCGAGTCCGCCGGGCAGTCGATGGTCTCGATGCGCCCCCCCGCGGACTTGGGGCCGAGCCCCTTCCAGGACATCCCCTTGAATGGGGAGGCTTCCCGGAACTCTGATCGGGAGGGGAGGGGTGCCCGGGAGGGCTGACCGAATTCGCGATGATGTCCGTCGGCCGCCGAGATCAGGGCTGCCGAGACGATGAGGAGAGAGGCCGCTCTCCACAGCCGGGAATCAGGCCTGGATGTCATGAATTCACCTCCTCAGGACCAGTCGGATTGCCCCTGAACGGGCTGGGTCCTTGCGCCGAAAAGAACATCACGGCCGACGTGTACAGAACGACGCCCAATACGACCCATTTCAGAACGTCGAGGGGCAGCGATTTCACGACATAGGCGGCCAGCAATACGCCCAACACCCCGAACGTCGTCATCGCAAGTGCGGCTTTGGGGTCATAGGCTTTCTCTTTGACGAACCGGGCGCTACCCGCGGCCATCAGCATGGCGGTGGCCGTCATCATGATAGGGAAGGCCGTTTTGGGGTGCATGCCGAGTGCGAAAACCGTGGCCATGCAGGGAGCGTAGAAACCCACGCCGATCGTCTGGAGGGCTCCGAAGACGAAGCTGACAACGACGGCCACGGCAAGCTTCCAGCCTGTGAGGCCGATGGCTTCACCGCCCAGGGGGAGCCATTGGAGCCGGTCTGCGAACATGATGAGAGCGACGGCAAGCAAGCCGAAGCCCATGCCCAGCTGGATCTTGCGGCGGGACATCTTCGACACCACGCCCGCTCCGAGAACCGCCCCGGCTGGAGCGGCGATGGCCATTGAGACCAGGGTCAGGGGCGTGACGGCGACAACGGACATGAAAATGAAGGCCTGGGTCACGGTGGGGATGGTATTTCCGACATTCATCGTGCCGGGGATGACTCGGTCGTCGACCATCTTGAAGAATTTGAAGAGCGCCGTCTGTTGGGCGAAACTCCCGATGCCCAGGGTGTCGAACATATTGGTGATGAAGCCCGTCCCGAATAGCCAAGGCCAGGGAGTTGGGGAGAATTCTTTTCTGCTCTTGTAGGCATTGGCCACGAAGTAGAATCCGAAGAGCGAGGTCTGGAAGCCAAGGGCGATCTTAAGGATATTAACGATGTCCATGGCCGCTCATGTTAAATAACGCCCTGAGGGGCGTCAAGGGTTTTGCCGATCTGCTTCAAGGCGGTTTCTGCCGCCCTTCGCACCATGTCCCGATAGGACGGGACGGCCATGGCCCGTTTGAGAAACGGGACAGCCGAGGGATCACCTGTTTTTCCGATGGCCGCCAGGGCTTCAGCCTGGACCCGATAGCTCGCGTCCTTTTGAAACAGGCCCATATAGAAATCGAGGGACGATTGGCCCTTCAGATCGCCCAAAGCGACGATCGCTGCGGCCCGGACTTGGGAATTCGGGTCCTGACAGGCCTTTTTGAAGATGGCCGGGCCGTTCTTTGTCTTGAGCTGCGCAAAGGCCTCGAGAGAGCTCTTGCGGACCGCCCAGAAGGGGTCCGTCTGCAGGCTGGCGATCAGGGCCGTTCCGGTTCGAGGATCTTCCTTGAAGGCCAAGAGCCCCGCGGCCGCGTCCATCCGCCCAATCACCTCGTCGTGCCGGAGCTGATAGAAAAGCTCGGCACGCTCCTTCGGAAAGGTGAGTTCCTTGATGAGGACGTTGTCCTCATCGAACCGGACCAGCAATGGTTCCTCTTCGAGGGGAAACTCGAACGTCTCTACGCGCTCGTCGATCCAGACCTTCCGGATGTCTGTCTTCCCGGGGGTGACGAGCTTGATGGACACGGGGACCCGGAAGACGGGAACGCCCCTGGAATAATCCTGGACCTGGGCGACTTTGAGCCGGACGACCTTCCCGGCCGGGTCCCATTCCCTCTCGACCTCGAAGACGGGATGGCCGGGGTTGAACAGCCACTGGTCGAAAAACCAGTCGAGATTCTGTCCGGTGACGGTTTTGACCGAGCGGATAAAATCGCCGGTGTCGACGGAGTCGAAAGCGTAGCGATGGAGGAAATGACTCATCGTTTTGAAGAACGGTTCGTCGCCCAAAAGGGAACGGAGCATGTGCAAGACGCGCGCCCCCTTGGGGTAGGAGTGCGAGTCGAACATGTCATCGGGCTGGTCGTAACGATCGGAGACGATCGGCCGAATGTAGCGCGTCCTGGCTTCCCGAAGGTAGGCGTTCAGCTTGCCGAGGAGGTCGATCGCGCCCTCATCGTCGCCTTTCTCGTAGCGATGGTAGAGGTAGTCCGAATACGTCCCAAAGCTCTCATTGAGCCACGTGTGGGCCCAGCTCCGGAGAGTGATCAGATCTCCCCACCACTGATGGGCCAGTTCGTGGGAAACGATGCCGATGGCGGGGAAATCGGGCTCGCCCTTCTCGTCGACCATGATCCTGTGGGTCATGGCCGTGGCCGAGGTGCTCTCGGCTCCCCCGCCGAAGGGAACCGAGATCTGGGCGTATTTTTGCCACGGGAAGTCGTAGCCGTAGATCCTGCTGAAGAACTCGATCATCTTCGGCGTCTTTCCGTAGGTCGGCTTGACCTTGGCGACGTCCCGAGGGTAGACCCAATAGCTCACGGGCAGGGTCCCATAAGAGTCCCTGACGATGACGTACGGCGCGGCCGCCAGGAAGATGAGATATGTCGAGTGCGGGAGGTCTTGTGACCAGTGATATGTCACCGTGCCGGCTGCCTTGTCCTCGAGCACGCTGACGAGCCGGCCATTCGCGGCGACCTTGAGCCCGGCCCTGACCGTGGCCACGATCTCGTTAGTGGCCTTGTCGTTCGGGTAGTCGAAGCAGGGAAACCAGTGGTGGACGTTTTCGGGGAAAGAGTCCGAGAACACGAGCTGCGGATTGTCGGTGGTTTCGGGCATAAACCGCAGGCCGATCTTCGGGTCCCGGCCGTGATAGAAGCAGGTGAACGATAGCTCCTCCCCGAACTTATAGGGTCGCGCCAGATGAACGGTGAGCTCTTTCTCCGTCTGGTCCAGCGTCAAAGGGAGGCCGTCGTCGCTAACGACAGACGTCACCGTGAACTCCTCGGCGTCGAGGACGCAGGCCGTCAGACCTTCCCGCAAAGACGCCACCGTGACCGTGGCCGCGCCTTCGAACGTTTTCTGATCGAGGTCGAGATCGATCTTGACCAGATAGTGGAGCGCGTCATAAGACCGGCTGCGCTCGGATTGGAGCGTCTTTTTCGACCAATCCACGGTTTGGCCGGAGGACGGGAGAGAGACCGCGACGATCAGGATGGCGATGATGGCCGTGTTCTTCATGATCTTACCTTTTCCCGCGCTCCATCTGCGCGCCGTCAAAAATTTGGAGAAGGCCATCGCTCTTCTTCAGCGCTTCGACCTCCGCAACCGTCCGGGGGACGCCCCGGGAGAGGTTTTCGCACCCCCTGTCCGTGATGGCGACCGTGTCCTCGATCCGGATGCCGATCTCCTCCTCGAGGCGGAACAACTGGATATCGCAGGCGAAGACGAATCCGGGCGCCAAGACCTCGTCCGGACCCGCGAATGTCCCCGTGACATCGTGCGTGGCCAGGCCGATCATGTGGTTGTAGCCGCCGTAGCGGACGATGCCACGGAAATCCTGGGCGAACCGATCCAATCCTCTATTCTTGAGCATGACCTCGACGGCGGCGCCAACCTGTTTGAAGGTCACGCCAGGGCGGTAGTTCGCCAGGCAGACATCCCGGACAGCCAGAGCCGCCTCATAGAGCTCCTTCTGGCGGGGGGTGAATGCGCCCGCCGCGGGAAAGGTCGTCGAAATATCCGCGTGGTAATCGGCAAAATCGGGGCCCGCATCCAGGATGATAAAATCCCCGTCCTCCAGCGTTCGATCGTATTTGTGGTAGTGCCCGAAAGCGTGGTTCTTCCCGGACATCAGGATGGGGGAGTAGGCCATGTCCACAGCGCCCTTCAGGCGGCAGACGAATTCGAAGACGGCTTCCAGGGCCTTTTCGGAGACGCCGGGGCGGGTCGACTGTATCAGGGCGTTGTGAGCCTTGACGCCGATTTGGGCGGCGCGCCGAAGGACTTCGATTTCGGCAGGACTCTTGATCTTGCGCAGATCCCAGACCAAGGCCGAACAGTCCCGGACTTCGACCTGGGGCAATTTATCGCGCAGCTGCCTGACGAACTGGAGCTCCCGGGTGAGGCGGCCATCCCAGGGATTGAGCATCATCGTCCTCTGGAGGATGTTGAATTTCTCGCCGGTGTTCTCGGCGCCGAGTTCCTCAGGTTTGAACATCGTGTAGAGAATCCCGGCCCTCTGGCTCAGGCTCATAAGGGTCGATCCGAATTGTTCGGCCGGCAGGACCCTCTCGATTCCCGTGATCCCCCTGGGATCTCGGATGAGGCTAAGGGGGAGGCCTTCTGCCTCCGCCTCCTTGTCGCCGATCGTGAAGAACAAGAGGCTTTCTCTCCGGATTCCGTCAAGGATAAGACAGGCATTGGGGATTTCAACTCCTGTGAAATAGGCGAAATCATGACCCTGACGGAATCCCCCGTTTCCGGCGGGTGTTGTCGCCCCGAGGATGACAGCGATACCGTCGGGGATCTTATCCATAAGCCGGGCCCGTCTGGCGGCGTATTCAGTCCGGTCAAAAAGGAGCGGCGCAGCCGGCAGGGCGTGAACCAGAATCGCCAGGATGAGGACTGCGCCTAGACACCTCAAATGCTTTTTCATGATATCGCTCCTCTTCGTCAAAAAGACTTAGGCGGGCTCCAAAGGCCTTGACATAAGAAACGGTGATATTGTAGATTCATTACGTTAAGAAAGAAAGTAAAATCTTGTTTCTTGAGCACCAGATCGCATTTGGATCCCGAGACCTCGGATCAGTAAATTTCAGCGAACTTTTAATGGCGCCCCGAGGGTCTGGGTCCAAGTTGAAGCTAATCGGTTTCGAGGCGAGGTCCATATTGTGAAGGGCGCCGCTAGGCCGCCGGCCCGATTCGCTCACGGGAGGAAAAGAATGAGCAAGATCCGGAATAGGCACCAGGCGCTGCGCCGGGCTGCGATGAGCGCTGCCGCGGCTCTTCTCCTGACCGGGAGTTCGATAAGCCCAGCCGAAAGGGGGGCTTCGACACCGGAGCGGGCGGCGGCGTCAACGGCCGCCCTCGCAGAAGGTCTCTTGGGCCGGTGGACGCTCGACGAGATCACCAATAGCGCCGTCATCGAAATGGTTACCGGCAAATCGGACGCGCTAACCGGGAATTATCGTGTGACGACCGGGGCTTCCGGCAAGGCCATCAAGTTCGACGGCTATACGACCGCCGTCACGCGCAAGGCCGCAGACGCTCCCAAGCCAGCCGGCGCATTCCGCGTCTCGGCTTGGATTGCTTTGGCCGCCTACCCATGGAATTGGTGCCCCGTCGTTTCCCATCAGGAAGAAAACGGCGGCTATGCGCTCGAGATCGGGCCCGACGGCGAGTTGGCGATGAAGGTCTTCACGGGAACGGTCTGGCGGACATGCATCTCCGAGGCAACCCTGCCCCTCCGCGCCTGGTCTCACGTCGCGGGCGTCTTTGATCCTGAAGCCGGCCTTGTGATCTATGTGAATGGAAAGGAGGAGGGGAGACTTCCGTTCCGGGGACGGATGGTGGGCGCCCGGCGCGCCGATCTCCTCATCGGCTCGACGGCCGCGCCGTTGAAACCCGCCCTGATCCATCGCGAGTTTGGAACGCTGCCGGACTTTTTCTCTCTCGACGCGATCGTGGACGAGGTCGAAATCCGCGCCCTCAGCGGCCCCGACTTGGGGAACGAACGACCGGCTCCATCCGCCCGGCCGGCTGTCGCAGCGAAATCCGGAGTCCCCTCATCCTTCTCGGCTGCGTCGATCGCCGCTATGGCGGCACGGTCTTCAAACTCCGCGCCCGAGATCGCGCCGCGAGTTCTTCCCGCGGGGCCGCCCGGTCCGGGACGTTTCGGCGCCTATTTCGCGGATCTGAAATTCTATTGGGAATGGGACGATCTTTGGCGGACGGCGGAACACCCCGACATCGTCGTTCAGTTCGACGGCTCTCCCGTGCGGCTGGTCTTCTGGCGGGGAACACGCTACTCGCCGGCCTGGGTAAGCGAAAACAACCTATGGATGGCCGACCAGAGCGTGGAGGCTTGGAACAACGAAGAGGGCTGCTTCGAACACATGCAGGACCGCCACTGCGTCTATTCGCATGTGCGCGTCATCGAGAATACGCCGGCCCGCGTGGTCGTTCATTGGCGTTACGCTCCCGTCAGCTCTCATGACAACCTGTGGCGGGTGGACCCGCGCACTGGTTGGGGCTGCTGGATCGATGAATACTATTACATCTATCCCGATCAGACCGCGGTTCGGAACTATACCTGGGAGAAGGGGTCTTTGGGGAGGCCACGGCAGTTCCAGGAATCCATCCCGCTGACGGGTCCGGGTCAACGCCAGGGCGATGTGATCGAAAGCGACTATGTGACCGTGGCCAACCTGGGGGGCGATAAGCAGGTTTTCTCATACATCGAGAACCCGGGGCCCGAGGGCTCCAAGAAGGCGCCTGATAACCCTTCGATCCAAAGGCATCATCTCAAAGCGAAGAACCAGCCCTTCATTGTGTTCGAGCCCGGCGGGCGAATGCATTACCTGCGCGATATGAATATCGCGTCGCTCGCCAGGGCGGGAAGCTGCAGCCACTGGCCCGTCGGCCAGATGCGGTGCGATGGCCGCACCCAGAGGACGATTGACCGGGCTACGAGCTTTCTCGGCTTTCCCATCACCGATCCGGTCGTTCACGAGGGCGATACGCGCGAATGGGCGAATTCGCTGTACGGCATGAACGATCGGTCGTTCGACAGCCTGATACCTCTGGCCCGCTCCTGGGCGCAGGCGCCCGAGCTGCGGGTGGAGCGGGATGGCGGAGCCAGAATTGTCGTGCGGGGCTACGACATGGCGCAGCGCGCCTACATTTTAGAGTGCGAAGGCGCGGCGCCGAGGACCGGTGACTCCGTGGGCGTGGTGCTTGCCGCAAGCCCCGATTTGCCGCTGGTCAACGCCTGCCTTGTTGTGAAAAACTGGGGTGACAAGACGCCGAGCCTCTCGATTGACGGGATGCCATCCGTCGAGGGTCGTGATATCCGCTTCGGCCTGGTGCCTACCCTGAGTGGAACAAACCTCCTCATTTGGATCGTCAGGGAATCGACCTCCCCAGTCCGAATCGAATGGACAACCCGGTGAATCTGCTCTCCAGGACCTTGGCCCTCGCGGCAATCCTTCCGGCTCTGTTGCTGCTCCCGAATCCTGCTGCCGCCGGCCGGCCTATCTCCGGCCCGGTGCCGGAGCATGCTGCTAGCGCGAAGACGCCAATAGCCTGGTGGAGCTTCGAAGTCGACCCGGGCGCTTTGCCGGCCGGAGGCGTGCCCGCCGGGAGGGCGGCCGACAAACCAGGAATCGTTCCTGCCGTGACTCGCGATTCCGTCTCCGGATGCGCCGATCCGATCCGCGGCAATTTCCGGTTCGTCCGTGGAGTCTCCGGAACCGGACTGAAGCTTGACGGCTACACGACCGCCGTTATTCGGGCCGCCGCCGACGCCCCACGGACGGAAGGGCCCTTCTCGCTTGAGGCCTGGGTAGCCCTGGCCGCCTATCCCTGGAACTTCTGCCCCATCGTCGCCCGCAGGAGCGGCGACGCCGGCTTTGCCTTCAGCGTCGGCCCGCGCGGGCAATTGAGCTTTAGCGCGTCGGACGAAGGCGAATGGCTCGAATGCGTCTCCGCGCCGGTCCTGCCTCTCCGGACCTGGGTCCATGTGGCCGCCGTCTATGATCCCGGAACGGGCATCCGGATCTATGCGGATGGAAGGCTCATCGAGGCGGCGGCGCGGCCGACCCGGTTCAAGCCGGCCGCCCAGGCGGATCTCGTCCTGGGCAGCGTTATCGAACCGGTCCGCCCTTCCCACGCCGTCGGGCGCGGAGACGGGACGCTGCCCAGCTGGTTCAGCCTCGACGCCATCCTCGACGAGCTGAAGCTCCACGCGGGCGCAATGGATGATGCCTCTATCCTGACCGCGGCCAGAACGCCGGCTGGGCCTCATGGACCGCCTGATATCCCGCTCCGCAAGATGCCTTCGGGGGAGGCCGCGCCGGGTCCGTTTGGCGCTGTTTATGCGGACCTCCGATATTGTTGGGAATGGGATGACCTGTGGCGGGTGGGCGAGCATCCCGACGTCGTCGTCCGGTTTGAGCATTCGCCCGTTCGCGTCGTGTTCTGGCGAGGTCTCCGCTACTCCCCGGCCTGGGTGACGGAGAACGGGATCTGGGTCGCTGACCAGAGTGCCGAGTCGGGTAATGTCGAAGGATGCATCGAGCATATGCAGGACATCCATTGCCAGTACTCGCATGTCCGGATCCTTGAGAGCACGCCAGCCCGGGCTGTCGTGCACTGGCGCTACGCCCCGGTCAGCTCGCGCGACCACCGCTGGCCCGCCGACGAGCGGACGGGCTGGGATTGGTGGGTGGATGAAACCTATACGTTTTACCCCGATGGTACGGCCGTACGGAAGATGGCCTGGCGAGAGCCCGGCCCAGAGCCAGGGTCGCGGCTCCCGTGGCTCCAGTTGCAGGAAACGAGCATCCTTTGCCATCCGGGGCAGAACGCCAAAGATGTCCTCGAGCGGCAGGCCATCACCTTGCTCAACCTGGCTGGCGAGCGCCGCACTTATGCTTGGCCCGATAACGACGATACGAACACTCGCGAGCGGCGCAATCGAACCGATGATCCCAGCATGGTTCGGCGCATCGAGCCGGCCGGTGCGTCCATCCAGATCGTCCATTCGCGGGCGGCCTATCAGTCGTTCATCGCCTTCGAGCCGCCGGGGAACCGGTTCCGCGTCTACGTTGGACGAGTGCGCGATGAACTCGTGAACTTCCCCGCCTACAACCATTGGCCCGTCAATCAGACGGCCTCAGACGGACGTTTTGCCCAGGCCGCGGACAGGGCGTCGAGCTTCTCGATCGCGCAGGGATATCCGGTCATTCGCGAGGGCGGGAAGGGACTGCGCTGGACGAGGATGCTTTACGGGATGAGACCCAGGGATCCCTCGCCGGGCCGGGCCGGCGGATCGGCGGACGTGCTCGCTGCGGCCCGGTCGTGGACCCGGCCGCCCGCGATGAGGAATCTCGGGGACGGGTCTGAGGCGATCGGCTATGACGCGTCTCAGCGTGCGTACCTCTGGCGATATAAGGCGGGGGCCCGGCCGGGCGCCCGGAAGACGGCTGCGGATGAGGGGACGATCCTGAAAGCCGTGATCGAAGCCTCGGAGGCATCTCCCATCGAGAATCTCTGCTTGGTGATCGAGGGCTGGGATAATACGGCCGCCGAGGTCCTCCTCGATGGCCGGTCCGCGGACGTTGTCCGTTTCGGCCGCATCCAGGGGCTGGAGGGCGACGGCCTGGCTATCTGGATCGAGCTGCGTTCGACGCGCCCGGTCGCCCTGGAGATCCGGGGAGGAGACGGTGGGGTGTCGCCTCAAGAGGCCGTACCTGAGGGCGCTATTGGAGGCTGAAATGGGCATCAACAGGCGGCGCTTCCTTCGCACGGCGGGCTTGGGGGCGGCGACGGCTTGGTGTTACGGTTTCCAATCGTGCCGCCGCTCCCGCCCACCGAACATCATCGTCATTATGGCCGACGACATGGGCTATGGCGATGCGAGCTGTTATAACTCCAAGTCCCGCATTCCCACGCGCTACATCGACCGGTTGGCCTCCCAAGGCGCCCGTTTCACGGACGCGCATTCCCCCGCCGCTGTCTGTACTCCCACCCGTTACGGCCTCTTGACCGGCCGCTATGCCTGGCGGACGTGGCTCCAGCGAGGCGTCATCGGCGGCTACACTCCGCCGCTGATCGAGCCGACCCGCCCGACCCTTGCTTCGGTCCTTAAGTCACGACGCTATCGGACGGGCTTTTTCGGGAAATGGCATCTCGGCGTCGGCTGGACCCGCTCCAACGGCTTCGTCCCGACCTACGAAGACGCCGAACGCATGGTTCGCGGCTCCTCGCAGGATCCCGACCCTTCGACCGGGCTCAACGTCGACTTTGCCAAGCCCATGCATGGCGGTCCCACGGCCCTCGGATTCGACGAGGCTTTCTTCACGGTCTCCTGTTCGACCATCGACGGGCCCTTCACCTTCATCGAGAACGACCGCGTGGCCGCGATCCCCGATCATCAAGTCTCCGAGTTTTATGATATGACCGGGGGTGAAGAGGGAAGCCCGAGACGCGGTTGGATCGCCCCGGGCTTCAAGCTGGAGGAGGTGGATATCCGTTTCACCGAGCGCGCGGTCCGGTTCATGGAGAGCAGCATCGCCACCGATCCCGCCAAACCCTTCTTCGCGTACCTGGCGCTCTCGTCCCCCCACACGCCCTGGATCGTTCCGGACTTGGTGAAGGGCAAGAGCGGAGACGGGCCGCGCGGCGACCTCGTTGTGTTGGCTGACTGGTGCCTCGGGCAGATCATGGCGACTTTGGACCGCCTCGGAGTGACCGGTGATACTCTGGTTATCTTCACCAGCGACAACGGGCCGCATCCGGGTACGGACGGCCATGAATCGGCGGGGTCCCTCCGTGGACTCAAAACGCACATCTGGGAAGGCGGTCACCGCGTGCCCTTCATTGCGCGCTGGCCAAAACGGATCGAAGCGGACCGGACGGTCGAGGAACCTATCTGTCTTACCGACCTGATGGCCACGTTCGCCGCCGTCGCGGACGCGGACCTTCCGGAGGAGGCGGGGCCGGACAGCGTCGACATCTCGCCGGCCCTGTTCCGTCGCGGCCGTGCGGCGTCGCATCCAGGACAAGGCGCCACCCGAGGAGGGCGGGATCGCCTGCCCCTTCGCGAGGCGCTTGTCTCCCATTCTGAAAATGGAACCTTCGCGATCCGGCGCGGCGCGTGGAAGCTTGTCCTCGACAATCCGACCTCGGGCGGCTGGATGCGCCCCCCGGGAAAGCGGCCGGAGCCGGGCGCTCCCGGCCAGCTCTACGACCTCTCCGTTGACCCGGGTGAGATGCGCAATCTCTGGGCGGAGCGTCCCGACGTCGTCAGGCAGTTGACGGCGCTCCTGCAAAAGTACCGCCGGGATGGCCGCAGCGTTCCGCCTCGGCGAAGCCGGTGAGCGGGGCCGGGGGTCCGACGTCCCATCTCGGTCAGAATATGCTCTGATTCGGCGTCGAGCGTCCCATCGGCCATGAGGGGGTTGAAGACAGAGAAATTCCGATGGACTCAACCCTATCCGCCGTATTCCTGCAGTGTTTCCCACCAGGCCACGATATTTTCCGCAGGCACTCCGCCTTGAATGACATGGATCGGCGCGAAAACAAAGCCTCCGCCTGGCGCGAGATCTTCGATCCTGCGTCGCGTTTCATCACGGACTTCCTGCGGCGTGCCGAACGGCAACACGCGCTGCGTATCGCAACTGCCGCCCCAGACCGTCAGGTCCCGGCCCCACTCCCTCTTGAACTTGGCCGTGTCGTCCATCCCGCGACAGTTCACCTGCCAGGGATTGATGATATCCACGCCGATTTCGACCAGCAAGGGCAGTGTTTCGTAGATTGCGCCGTCGTTGTGAAAGAAGATCAGCACGCGCGTACGGCCTGTGGCTTTGCCCTTCAGAAACTCGAACAGCCGCTTATGGTAAGGCCAGATGAGTTTTTTATACATGCCGAGCGAGACAAGCAGGCCATCCTGGCCGCCGAGATCATCGGCTTCGGACACGATCACCGTATGGCCTTCCAAGAGCTCGAGGACCCGCCCCCAATAGGCCATCTTGAGCTCCAGCTCCTTGCTCATCAGCGCGTGGACCATTTCCGGCTGAAGAACCATGTCCGTGTAGAACTGTTCATAACCCCGCAACCACATCGCGTGTTCCCACATGCCGGAGCTCATCCGTTCGGCGACAAAGCCTCGCCCTTCTTCGAACGCTACCACGTCGGCGCGTTCGCGGTAGTTTTCGAACCGGGCCGGATCCAGAGGGTCGGGCCAAGCGTAACGCTCGATGTCCCGAACGGTCTCGGCCGCGGCGAGAGGGCTGAGATAGAGGTCGTAGTAATGGCCGCCGGGGCATGGCATCTGCCAACCGAGGCCGAACTCATCGATCAGCCGGTCGTGCCCTCCCTGAAGGCCGAGGTCCCGCGCCAGCCCAGGCCGCGAGGGCGCTCCGGGCCTCACGCTCTTCACGTCCACCCCAAGCCGATCGCGCACATCGTCACCGGTCTCCGCCATCTGGGTCACGCGGTCGAGCACATCGGGCTCGCCCGGCAATCCCAATAGGCGTCGTAGCCGGCGGAGCGCGTTCACATTGATCCCGCTGACCAGGGTCCCTCCGAGATCAAAGGGCACACGATCGGGCTCTCTGTGAGACAAGCTCGTCAATAATCGGTCTCTGCCGTTCATGACGCTCTTTCAAGCCGGCTCAGATCATGGCCGGTTCATTTCTCGACTTTCCATCGGGGACCGGAACCGGAGACCAGAAGGACATTGCCCCAAGCCGTGAAATCGCCGGTACGGATAATGGTCTTAACCTCCCGGCTGCGGGATTTCAGCTCGGAATGCCCGATCACTTCCACCTCAACGCCCTTACCGAAGGCCGTTGCAGCCTTTTCGAAATGCATCGGATTGTGTTCGCGCGTCTCTTGAGCGACGACGATCTTTTCCACCGAATGCACAAGAGCGATCTCGGCCAACACATCCAGCACAGAAGGTTTTCCCGGAGACAGGGCTATGTCGATCAGCTCCACTTGATCGGGACACGGGAATCCCGCATCAACCACCAGCAGCCAATCCATATGTCCCTGCCGGTTGAGAGCTGAATCGATCTGCCTGTTGATCATGCCGACTTCCTTCATATTAGTCTCCTTCCCTTCAATGAAGATTCCACCGTTGTCTCAAGGACAACCGGATGGTACGCTTCCCGAAGCTTAAACGATAGGTCCGTCCGCGCTCCGTTTCCAGTTTCAGAAAGGACGGACACGAAATATTCCGCCGTTGTTCTTCCCATGCTCGATTCCCTAAGCGGCGCCGACACACGCCAGGACGAAATCATGTCCCCGATCCTATTCTGGCTCGGACGCCCTAGCTGGGCCGCACGCCTTGCCGCAGCGCCTATCGTGTCCTCCTCCTTTGCCCTCGCCTGCGCCGTGGCAGGCATTCGGCTTGATTCATGAACAGTCCGGACTCGCTTCAGTTACAGATGTTGACTATTTTACCACCCTTATTCTACTTAATATAGTAGCAAAAGAAACTATCTAAGATATTCAACTTTTCTATTTATTTTTATTTTGTTTTCTGGCTGAAAATGGCGTCTCGATATTATTAATAATGGAAAGAAAGTTAAAATTAGTCCTTGACATATTCATTTCGGCAATATATCTAGCTATATGAGCAATGGTGTATTCTACCTATCTATTAAGCGCCTGAAATTAACGCCTGGAAGATTCGCCGGAGGGCTGACACATCGCTCGGGGGCTGGTCGATAACAGCCTGCGATTTCAGGCCGGGCGGGCCGGATGATGCCATGCCTGTCGACCCAGGAGGAGTGATATGAGTCGACATCGCGTAAGGACCCGCCGCCAGTTCCTCAAGGAAACTGGGGCCGCGGCTTCCTCGGCATCGCTGGCCCTGCTGTCGGGCTTCGGCCTGACCGGGTGCGCCCGCCGGTCCGGGCGCAAGCCCAATGTCGTTCTCGTTCTAACCGACGACCAGGGCTATGGTGACCTCGGCTGTCACGGGAATCCGAACATCCGTACGCCGCGATTGGATGGCTTCCACGCCGAGAGCGTCCGCTTTACGAACTTCTATGCTTGTCCGCTCTGTTCCCCGACCCGGGCCAGCCTCCTGACCGGTCGCTACAACTATCGCACAGGCGTCGTCGATACTTGGGTCGGGCTGTCTCTGATGCGCCCGGAGGAGCTCACGGTCGCCGAGCTGCTGCGAGCGGCCGGCTACCGGACGGGAATCTTCGGAAAATGGCATCTGGGAGACCACTACCCCCTGCGGCCGCAGGAGCAGGGATTCGAAGAATGCCTGGTCCACAAGGGTGCGGGGATGGGCGGCCGGTCTAATCCCCCGGGAAATCTTTATTATGATCCTGTGCTTTACCACAACGAAGAAGCCATGACCTATCGGGGCTACTGTACAGACATCTTCTTCCGGGCCGCGGAGGATTATATCGAGGCCCATGCTGCGGAGCCGTTCTTCGTCTATCTCCCCACAAACGTTCCCCATGTCCCTCTGGAGATCGCGGCGGAGGAAGTCACTCCCTATACCGAATTAGGGCTGGACGAGACGACGGCCCGGCATTATGCGATGCTGTCCAACCTGGACACCAATTTTGGGCGCCTCCTCGATACTATCGAGCGGCTCCGCCTGACCCGGGACACGATTGTCATCTTCATGAGCGATAACGGGCCGGCGTACGGAAACCGCTTTAACGCCGGGCTGCGGGACGTGAAGGGATCGGTCTATGACGGGGGGATCAAGGTGCCCTTCTTCCTGCGCTGGCCCGGGCGATTGACGGGCGGGGTTGACGTGGACCGCATCGGCGCTCACATCGATGTGCTCCCGACGGTCCTGGAACTCTGCGGTGTTCGCGGGCCACGGAACGCGGAGCTGGACGGCGCCAGCTTGGTTCCGCTATTGGCCGGGACCGCGCCCGATTGGCCGAATCGCACCCTGTTCTTTCAGCAATGCCGGCCCGACGAGAACGGCGTCGACTGGCCCCGCCCGTTCGTCCATTGTGCGGCCCGAAGCCAGCGTTTCAAGATCGTCATGTCCGCCCGTCCGCCCGCCGGGCGTTTTTCGCGGGCCATCCCCTTCGAGGAAACAGAGCTTTTTGATATGGCCGCCGACCCCGGCGAACGGTCCGATCTAGCCCTGGAGAATCCCGACATCGTCGAACGGATGCGGGCCGAGTACGAGCGCTGGTTCCGGGATGTCACTGCGGGCCTGGCTCCGGTCCGCATTCACTTGGGCTCTCCGTATCAGAATCCCCTGGTCCTCAACAATCAGGACTTGTTCGGCCCGCAGGCTTCTGTATCCTATTCGAGCTATAGCCGGCTCGCCCGGAATCCGAAGGAGGAGCCCGACGGCTCGGGCGTGTGGAACGTCCATGTTGTCCGCCCGGGCCGCTACCGCATGGTCCTGCGCTTCGGACAGGTGAGCAGGGACACCTGGATCCCTCTCAGGAAAGGCCGAGCCGTCTTCAAGCTGGGCACAGCCGAAGCGGTTTTCGATGTGGCCGAAGGACAACGGGAGGCGGAGTTCGTCACGGACCTTGCGGCTGGAGACGGCACACTGGAGGCGCATTT
>Ga0105107_10000702_pt1 | contig 21420 bp, 21 predicted proteins | sample PPLLaktember2015_6_FD_79335 | JGI IMG/M metagenome (GOLD analysis project Ga0105107, IMG submission 79335) | Freshwater sediment microbial communities from Prairie Pothole Lake near Jamestown, North Dakota, USA - PPLs Lake P8 Core (1) Depth... | ecosystem: Environmental > Aquatic > Freshwater >... | reverse complement strand
GGGTCTTGCGCTAATTGTCTGTCTATGTTAAATTGGGCCATGAGGTATCCTCCTAAGTACGGTTTGATCCAGATTTGGTTCATGTACACAGAGGATATCTCCCTTTTATTTCCCTATACTAGATATTGTGGGACACTGGGAGCACGATTTCGACACCGGTGCTCTCTTGTCCGGTAACTATCTCTATGTCACAAATGTCCCCTTCCGTCCGTTTGTACTCTATCCAGCGGCGCCTAATGGTATCCAGACGCAAGCCATTGAGGATTGAGGGAAACGGTTCGTGGAGTAGATTCGGCGAATACTTTATAATTGAGCCATGTCTACGCCTATTTTGGCTACGAAGCTTTATATCCCCCTACCTCGAGCAAAAATTGTTCTCCGTCATCGCCTGATTGAGCGGATGAACGAGGGTATGCACTGCAAACTGACCCTTATATCAGCATCTGCTGGATTTGGCAAAACCACCCTAATCAGTGAATGGATCACTGGCTGCAAACGGCCGGTGGCGTGGTTGTCGCTGGACGAGGGGGATAACGACCCGGCGCGCTTTCTGATGTACCTCGTGGCGGCTTTGCAGAAAATTAAGGCGAATATTGGAGCAGGAGCGTTGGCGATGCTCCAATCCCCTCAGCTACCGCCGACCGAGTCAATTCTGACAAACCTACTCAATGACATCAGCACCATTGCGGACAGCTTCCTCATGGTGCTGGATGATTACCATGTAATTGATTCCAAACCAGTTGATCACGCCCTGGCTTTCCTCATCGAACACCAGCCGCCGCAGATGCACCTGGTGATCACCACCCGTGAGGATCCCCAGTTACCTCTATCCCGGTTGCGCGCTCGGGGTCAATTGACTGAGCTGCGCGCTGCCGACTTGCGCTTTTCCCCCGCCGAGGCCGCTGAGTTTCTCAACCGGATGATGGGCCTGAACCTCTCGTCGGAAGACATCGCCGCACTCGAAATCCGTACCGAAGGCTGGATCGCAGGTCTGCAACTGGCGGCCCTCTCCTTGCAAGGGCACACTGACACCGCCGGTTTTATCCAGGCTTTCACCGGCAGCCATCGTTTTGTACTGGATTATCTGGTTGAAGAAGTTCTTCAACACCAGGCTGAACACCTCCGCAGCTTCTTACTAAAAACAGCGATTCTCGACAGGTTTTGCCCTCCCTTGTGCAATGCTGTCACTGAGTCGGAGGATGGCAAAGAAATTCTGAATATCCTGGAACGCAGGAATATGTTCCTCATTTCGCTCGACGACCAGCGCCAGTGGTATCGCTATCACCACCTTTTCACTGATGTGCTTCAAACACACCTGAACGAGTCGCAACCTGAGCAAGTATCCAGCCTGCACCAGCGCGCAAGCGCGTGGTATGAACAGAACGGATACCCTTCCGATGCCATCCACCACGCCCTGGCTGCTAAAGATTTTGAGCGCGCAGCAGGCCTAATCGAGCTGGCATGGCCGGCAACAGAGGCTGGAAGTATCGAGCCAGCTAAATGGCTTGGCTGGGTAAAGCGGCTGCCGGAAGAGTTGGTCCGTGAGCGGCCAGTGCTCAATGTTGGGTACGCCTATGCATTATTGGGTAGGGGAGAGCTGGAAGCCGCAGAGTCCCGATTTAAGGACGCCGAACACTGGTTGGAACCGGCAGATGCGATGAAAGTGCAGCTGGTAACCCCATCCATTGAGACATGTCCGGAGAGGAGTCGAAGGATGGTCGTTGTAGACCAGGAACAATTTAATTCTCTACCTGCTGCAATTGCTGTCGGTCGCGCCTATATCGCCCAGGCACTCGGTAATATTCCAGATACGGTCCGGTATGCCAGCCGAGTACTCGAGCTCGTGCCCGAAGGGGAACTTCTCAGGCGCGGACAGGCGTCCATGCTCCTGGGAATGACCCACTGGGCAAGCGGGGACCTGCAAGCTGCCAACCGCGTCTTCGCCGAATACACCATGAAACTGCGGGCAGCCGGGAACATCCCGGATGCAATCAGCACGTCCGTTGTTCTGGCAGATATCAGGCTGGCACTGGGGTATCTTCACCAGGCGATCCATATGCTTGAACAACTATTACAATCTGTACTGGATCAAGGTGAACCAACTCCTCTCGATACTGCTGATTTGCACAGGGAATTAAGTAAGCTGCATCTTGAACAGGGTCATTTGGAGGCTGCCGCGAAACACTTACAGAGCAGCAAGGAACTGAGCGAAAAAGCGCAGTTACCAGTTTTACGATACCGTTTGTGTATTGACCAGGCTCAGCTCAAGACAGCCCAGGGCGACCTGGAAGGGGCTCTCGCACTTTTGGATGAAGCGCAACGCCTGTATATCCGGTCCCCCTTGCCTGACTTCTGTCCCATATCTGCTATGAAAGCCCGGATATGGGTTGCGCAAGGCAAATTGATCAAAGCCCTGGAGTGGGTACGCGAGCAGGGCCTTTCCGTTTATGATGCGCCCAGCTATCTGCGTGAGTTTGAGCACGCGACGCTGGCCCGAGTGCTGATCGCCCGGTATAAAATCGACCAAGAGACTTACTCTATTCACGAGGCAATCGGTCTACTGGTACGCCTTCTTCATGCGGCGGAGGAAGGTAAACGGATGGGCAGCGTGATCGAGATCCTGGCGTTGCTGGGGCTGGCTCACCAGGCGCAGGGGGACAGCACATCTGTACTCACGGTGTTGGAACGCGCACTGTCCCTGGCCGAACCGGAGGGATACGTTCGCATCTTTGTTGATGAAGGCGAAGCGATGCGATTGTTAATTGAAAAACAATCGCACAATCGGGGCCATCCACTGAGCAGTTATGCGGACAGACTCCTAGTTGCCTTTACACAACCGATGGTTGCGCCAAAATCGGCATTCATCCATCAGAAATCAGACATGATAGAGCCTCTGAGTGAACGCGAACTGGAAGTGCTCAAGCTGCTCCGAAGCGAATTAAGCGGCCCGGAAATTGCCCAACAACTGATCGTGTCGCTCAACACCGTGCGCACTCATACCCAAAATATTTATACTAAACTGGGGGTGAACAATCGCCGGGCGGCCGTCCGCCGCGCCGAAGAACTCGATTTGTTGTAACGAAGCCTCATTTATCAATCCACGGTCCTGGCAGGGATTTTGAATCACCTGCCGGACCTTTTTGTTTCCCTCACAGCCCCCGATCCATCAATCATCACCTCCATCATTACATGTAATGATGACGCCTCATCATAATTTCTTGTATCTTTTGATTGCAGAAATGAATGAATGCTTACCTGTAGACACGAGGCGCAGCATGAGTGAAACACATGCATTAACGGAATACCATGACGAGTCTGGACTTTGCGAGATTCGCCTTAAGGGGCACCTTGATGACCGGTGGGCCGACTGGTTGATGTACGTGACCATCACTCTGGAAGATAACGGTAACACTCTATTAATCTGCCCGGTAGCCGACCAGGCCGCGTTTCATGGCTTGCTGAAAAGAGTGCGCGATCTGGGCATGCCCTTGCTCTCGGTCAACTTCGTTTGTCCTGACCAGGCAAAATCCCAGGAGGACAAACAATAAAACCTATCCGTGTACATTTTCATGTTTACCAATCAAATCAATTCATAACAGGAGATAAAAAATGAATACGTACAGAATGAATGCAGTAATGGCAGGCGCCCTCTACATCCTGGGGACGGTCTTTGGGGTTTCGGGTGCAGTGATTGGCGGCGAGGCGCTTACCTCGATCATTTCCGGCAAGCCGCTTGCCGGTGTGGATATCCTGAGCCTCGCTGCCGCCAATTCGTCCCGGCTTACATGGGGTGCTTTTTTAACCCTGATGATGGGGATTTCGCTGGTAGCAATGACGGTTTTCCTCTACCCGGTTATGCGAAAAGCCAGCAAAGAACTGGCGATGGGGATGATCCTTTTCCGTGGGGCACTGGAGGGTATCTTCTATTGCCTTTCGACCCTCACTATTTTGACACTTGTCGCGGTTGGCGATGAATACATTGCCACCGGAGCTGATTCGGCTGTTTTACAGACCATTGGCAATGTCTTGTATCAGTTCGAAAACCTCAAAGCCCCGGTCAGTAGCATCATTTTTCTCATTGGAGCTACATGTATATACCTTTCCTTCTACCGCACCCGGCTGATCCCCCGCTGGTTGTCCGTGTGGGGCTTCATCGGCGTGGCTACATCAATGGCTGCCGCCCTGTTGTATTTCTTTCACATGGATCCCGGCATAGGGTTTTATTTGGAAATGGTGATGTTTCCACAGGAATTAGCAATGGCGGTCTGGCTGATCGTGAAGGGATTCAATCCATCGGCGATTGCTGCTGGCCCTGTAAAAGAGATTAAACGAAGTGCAACTACTCAGTCCTGGGGTAATTACCCACCCGCTTAATGTTAGCTGAATGCAGGGCTCTCAACTCACGAGAACTGAGAGCCCTGCACTTATATGGTGATATCAACGATCCATAAAAACCTGTGAACCCAGGAGAAAAAATATGGCTAACAAAGAAAGAATTAATTCGCCCCAAAAGATCCCAAGAATAGTGGCACTCACATGGAGCGGTAAGGCCTTAGTCGTGACGCTGTTCTTCCGTTTACTCTTTGGAGGGTATCTGATAGGAATGGATCAATACCGCGTTAATGATGTTGAAAGCGCGCTGACAGTCCTGTTGATATATGGCTTGATTGCCCTCTTCGCAACCCTGTTCATATCAGGCACAAGATATGGACTCTTAGGCATAATTGGTCTAGATGCCATTTTCATCGTATTACAGGCTGTTTTCACAATCCTTAGTTTAAGTCAAATACTAGACCCGGGACTGCATGACCCAATGGTCAATTGGTGGGCCACATTGTTGATGTTTCTATTCTCGCTATTGACGTTCATGTTCTCAATTAGAATTTATAGAGAGCCCCAAGTTAATCTTGAACGAGATTACGGAGGAGGTGCAGTCGGTATGAAAGTGAAAGCCATTGTTTACATGGAATACGGCCCGCCGGATGTGCTGCTACTAGAAGAAGTGGCGCAAACCCAAACGCCCGATCCTGGGGATGGAATTGGCCGGGGAGGTTGAATCCACCGGTAAGAAGGTAACCCGCTTTAAGCCCGGCGACCAGGTTTTCGCATCCGCCTTTGCCGTCAATTTTGGCGGCCATGCCGAGTACAAATCCCTGCCCGAAAACGGGGTGCTGGCGTTCAAACCGGCCAATCTCACCTACGAGAATGCCGCCCGCAGACACGCGTCGAAGTCCTTGGCAGGCGTTGTATAATTACTTTATGCCTGCACCGATATTGGCCACAAAACTGTATATTCCTCCACCTCGGGCTAAAATGGTCCTACGCCTCAGTCTGACCGAGCGACTGAACGAGGGTCTATCTGCGGGTTGCAAGCTGACTCTCATCTCAGCCTCTGCCGGGTTTGGCAAAACCACTCTGGTCAGTGAATGGGTGGCTGGCTGCAAACGACCGGTGGCGTGGTTGTCGCTGGACGAGGGGGATAACGACCCGGCGCGCTTTCTGATGTACCTCGTGGCGGCTTTGCAGAAAATTGAGGCAAATATTGGCGCAGGAGCGTTGGCTGTGCTCCAATCCCCTCAGCCACCGCCTACCGAGTCAATTCTGACAAACCTACTCAATGAGATCACCACTATTTCGGATAGCTTCCTCCTGATGCTGGATGATTACCATGTAATTGATTCCATACCAGTTGATCAGGCCCTGGCTTACCTTATCGAACACCAGCCGCCACAGATGCACCTGGTCATCGCTACTCGTGAGGATCCACATCTGCCCCTGGCCCGGTTACGCGCAAAGGGTCAATTGACTGAGCTGCGCGCTGCCGACCTGCGCTTTACCCCCGCCGAGGCCGCTGAGTTTCTCAACCGGATGATGGGCCTGAACCTCTCGTCGGAAGACATCGCCGCACTCGAAATCCGTACCGAAGGCTGGATTGCCGGCTTGCAGTTAGCTGCCCTTTCGATGCAAGGATGTCAAGACGCCGCCAGTTTCATCAAATCGTTCACCGGCAGCCACCGGTTCGTGTTGGATTATTTGGTTGAGGAGGTCTTGGGACAGCAGTCCGAAAGCATCCAGGCTTTCTTGCTCCGCACATCTATCCTCAATCGCATGTGCGGCTCCCTTTGTGACGCTGTTCTACTCAACACATCTGCTTCAGGGCAGGAAACCGCCGGTCAAGCGACCTTAGAATATCTCGACCGCGCCAACCTGTTTATCGTCCCCCTGGACAACGAGCGGCGTTGGTACCGCTATCACCATCTCTTTGCTGAATTGCTGCGACAACGACTGCAGCAGAGTGGCAATGTGGTCGAATACCACATACGTGCCAGCCAATGGTACGAAGACAATGGTTTAGAGCTTGAAGCTTTTCAGCATGCTGCTGCGGCCACTGACATTGAGCGCGCCTCGCGGTTGATTCAAGGAAAGGGGATGCCCCTGCACGTTCGCGGCGCGCTGATCCCTGTACTGAGCTGGCTGGAGTCGCTGCCTACGACGGCACTGGATGAAAGGCCCATGTTATGGGTGATGTATGCCGGGGCATTAACAACTGCTGGTCAAACCACCGATGTCGAACAAAAACTTAAGGCGGCTGAAGCTGCTCTGCAAGGTGCTGAGCTAGACATTGATACCCGCGATATTTTAGGACGTATTGCCAACAACCGAGCTACCCTGGCTTTTATCCAGTACCAGACAGACACAGCTATTGTTCAGGCACGCCGTGCCCTGGAGTATTTGCGCCCCGATAATCTGCCTGTCCGCAATATAAGTACCTGGGCATTGGGTGCTGCCTACCTACAAAAAGGAGACCGCACGGCGGCCAGCCGTGCGTTTATTGAAGCCATATCCATCAGCCAGACGATAGGACATACCTTCGTCACTAAATTGGCCACGATGGGTCTTGGTAGGGTACAGGAAACAGAAAACAGGCTCTATCTGGCCGCCGAGACCTACCGAAATGCCCTAGAACTGTTTGGTGAGTATCCGCTGCCATCTGCCAGTGAGGCGCATCTTGGCCTGGCCCGTATCTGCTACGAATGGAACGACCTGATAGCCGCTGAACAGCACGGGCAGCAGAGCCTCCGACTGGCGCAGCAGTGGGATCGCGTTATTGACAGATTCATTGTTTGTGAGGTGTTTCTTGCCCGCCTGAAACTGGCGTGGGGGGACGCAGACGGGGCGGCCGCCATATTAGCGGAGACCGAGCAGTCCGTGCGCCAGCATAATTTTGTGCATCGGATACCCGATGTAGCTGCTCAACAAGTGATAGTGTTGCTTCATCAGGGCGATCTGGATGCAGCAGCTCATCTCGCGCAGACGCATGAGCTCCCCTTTAGCCAGGCTCGGGTATATCTGGCCCAAGGAGACCCGTCTGCCGCACTGGCAGTGCTGGAGCCGGTGCGCCAACAGATGGAAGCCAAAGAATGGGCGGATGAAGTGCTCAAGGTGATGGTTCTACAGACCATCGCCCTGCACGCACAGGGCGAAAAGGATAAGGCCGTGCAACAGCTCCGTGAGGCGCTCGCTCTGGCAAAGCCGGGCGGCTTTGTACGCATCTTTGTGGATGAAGGCGAAGCGATGCGGTCATTGATTGAAATACAAACGCGCAATAGAGACCATCCGCTAAACAGTTATGCAGACAAACTTCTGGCTGCCTTTGCCCAGGCGGTGGCTGCGCCAAAATCAGCAATTATCCCTCCAAAATCCGACATGATGGAGTCTGAGGGTCATCCAGCCAAAAACATACTGATCGATCCTTTAAGCGAACGCGAGCTGGAAGTGCTCAAGCTGCTCCGCAGCGAATTAAGCGGGCCAGAAATTGCCCAACAACTGATCGTATCGCTCAACACCTTGCGCACTCACACCAAAAACATTTTCAATAAACTGGGGGTCAACAACCGCCGGGCGGCCATCCACCGCGCTGAAGAACTCGATTTATTCTAGCTGGCTCCAAACACCAACCTTCGCCCCAGCAGGTGTAAAAAACCACCTGCTGGGGCTTTCGTGTTTTAAACCATTAATCACCACATCATTCACATCATGTGGTGATGACGCCTCACCACATCAAGCTGTATCCTTTGGGCAGATAAACCACAAGAGGATACCTGAGACGCAAAATGACTAAACCGCCAAGATCGACTGCTCTGCAATACGATATCCGCATCAGGGGGCACCTGGATGACCGGTGGGCTGATTGGTTTGATGGTTTGACCATCACACTTGAAGATGACGGTAATACTCTTCTCAGTGGTCAGGTGATTGACCAGGCGGCGTTGCATGGCTTGCTTAAAAAAGTGCGTGATTCAGGAATGCCATTGGTCTCGATCAATCGGGTCCAATTCAATGAATCTCATCCATATCGTACCAATAAGGAGAAAAAAATGAACATAAGCGCAATCCCAACAAAAAAGATAGATACGAAAGTCCTGCTCTCGACCCTGTGGATCGTGGTGATGATCAACATGCTGAAAGCGGACATCCTCTCACTGAACATCCCCGGCGCGGCGGAAGAAGTGGCAAGGACATCCGCCAGCGCGGGCGCGTCCATTCCCCAATTGATGTTGATCGGGGCGATCATGGGGCAACTCGGCATTGCCATGATTATCCTATCCCGCGTGTTGAAGCACGGCATCAATCGCTGGGCAAATATCGTTGTGGGCATCGTCACCATTGCCTATATCTGGGGCGGCATAGCTCCGTATCCCCACTACATTTTCATCGCCACAGTCGAAACCCTCTGCCTGCTGCTGATCATCGGGTTTGCATGGACATGGCGCAACGTCGAAGCCTAACCAATTCAAGAGAAAAGGAGCAAACCATGAAAACCTTGCAGAAATCTGGCGGTATCGCCGCGCTGTATATGGCAATCAGCCACCTGATCGGCCTTGTAATCTTCATCGTCGTATTGGACTATCTCAACATCACCGACCCGGCCCAAAAGGTCGCCCTGAACGTTGACAAACAGACGGTTGTCTTTTCGACCAACCTGCTTATGTACGTCTTTTTTGGCTTTGCGCTGATCGTCCTGTCGCTGGCTTTGTACGACCGCATGAAGTCTGGAGCGCCAGCGCTCATGCAGGTGGCAACCGCGATCGGGATCATTTGGGCCGGTTCGTTGATCGCCAGCGGGATGGTTGCGAATTCCGGGCTGGCTACGATTGTTCCCCTTTACGCCAAAGACCCGACCCAGGCTGTGTTGACCTTTCAGGGAATTGAAGCCGCGGCAAACGGGCTGGGCAACGCCAATGGCGAAATCCTCGGCGGAATGTGGACGCTGCTGGTCAGCCTGGCGGCGCTGCGGATTGGTGGACTTCCCAAATGGCTGAACGTCCTCGGCGTGTTGGTCGGCGCGGTGGGCATCATTACGACCATCCCAGCGCTGAACACGTTGGTTGCTGTGTTCGGCCTGGGTCAGATTGTCTGGTTCGTCTGGCTGGGTATCACCCTATTGCGCAACAGTCCAAGCCGGGCAGCGTAATATCTAAGCCTTTTCAACTTCGAGTTTCAATAGCAAACAAGAGTATTGGAGAGGTTAACTCTCAACCTCTCCAACTTTGAAAAGTGATCGTGGAGGATGACATGAAAGCGATTGTATACACAAAATACGGACCACCGGATGTTCTTCGGCTAACAGAGGCCAAGAAACCAGCGCCCATGGATAATGAAATACTGGTTAAAGTAAATGCGACAACCGTATCAACAGGGGTGTTGTGGGCTCGAACTGGCAAACACCCGGATTCCAAACTGTTTACTCTCGCGGTGCGAATGATGTTTGGTTTAACAAAACCCAAAAAGACCATACGGGGGTATGAGGTATCCGGGGAAGTTGAAGCAGTTGGCAAAGATGTAAATCTGTTCAAGAAGGGGGACCAGATTTTTGGAACTACCACTGGGTTGGGAGCCGGAGCTTATGCCGAGTATGTATGTCTGCCCGAAAAATGGAAACAAGGCGTAGTAGCCAAAAAACCTGCGAATATGACCTATGAGGAAGCCGCCGCCGTTCCTATCGGGGGTATGGCAGCGTTATGTCTTCTTAGAAAAGCAAATATCCAGAGGGGACAAAAAGTCCTTATCTATGGCGCTTCTGGAAGTGTAGGTACTTTTGCGGTGCAGATTGCCAAGCACCACTTTGGGGCAAAAGTAACCGGGGTGTGCAGTACTTCGAATTTAGAATTGATACGCTCTCTAGGAGCCGATAAAGTCATTGATTACACTCAAGAGGATTTCAACCAGAGCGGTGAGACCTATGATGTTATTTTTGACGCAGTGGGCAAGATTTCTTCTTCACGCTGTAAAAGCTCCCTGAAGGTAAAAGGGATATATCTGACCGTCAAATCCCCGACAAGCGAAAAGACCGAATATCTGATCTTGCTCAAAGAGCTTATTGAGGCGGGAAAGATAAAGGCGGTCATTGATAGACGCTATTCGTTAGAACAGATCGCCGAAGCGCACCGCTATGTCGAGCAAGGGCATAAAAAGGGGAATGTGGTCATTACGGTGGATTGTTATAAAGGAGAGTGAAAATTGAACATCAAAAAACTGGTCATTGAATTTGGAACCGTATTCGCAATAGCCTTAGTGGCTGTTGCGCTGGTGACATTGCTGTGGAACTTCATCGTGCATGGAGAAAGCAGCGTAGATTGGCAAACATCATTCAGTTTTGCGATCACGTTCGGCATTATCTTAATATGGGCAAGGTTACGGGAAATCAAGGATAAATAGAGTTTTCAAAAATCTGAAATAACAGGAAGAAGGAAAAAATGAGAAGGATCTTTACATTCACAATCATATTGATGGCACTGACAGCCTGCACAGCGTTCCAGGTCCAGACACTTGAAACGACTGGGACGGACATACCTGAGGCGGGTATGCCGAATCCTGCCTCGGTCTATTGCAAGCAGGAAGGTAACACGCTCGAAATTCGCACGGCTGCGGATGGCAGCCAATCCGGAGTGTGTGTTTTTCCGGATGGCGGCACCTGTGACGAGTGGGCTTATTACCGGGGAGAGTGTGGTCCCGCAGCACAAAATAGCCCAACACCTGCCATGACCGTGGAGGCAACCAAAGAAGGAAGTGGTGGTGGCCCAGGGGGAGGTAATAACTCCGGAGGAAATGCGTCAGGCGGTTACATGGCGCCAGGTACCACTGAAGAGTTCACTGACTGGTGGGGGGTCATCGAGAGTACGGAACCCGGCGCACAGTATGATGACTACTTCGAGCGGCAGGACCTGGGGCAGAACATCTACTTTGGCATTGATTCATTGGACCCGGCGGTACAAGCGCAGATCAAGGAACTGCGCGACAGCGGAAAGATTGTCCATATCTATGGCACATTATTCAGTAATGTGCCGGACTACAACGGCTCGCAGGTCCAGGTGGACCGTATCGAGGTGGAAGGGTAAGGATCAAAATAAAACAGGTCTCCGAGTTCACCCGCGTGGCGGGTGAACTCGGAATTTGGATGTACTCAAGAATTAACAGGGACTAGGAGATGAATCTGGTGGTTAAGCTATTGGTGATGATTGGCAGCAGCGCTTCTATTGGTTTTGGAATTTGGCACTTTTTTGTACCCAGAGCTTGGAATTGGTATTCCTATATTGATCGCAATGCGACCGAGTTAGTAGCAGCCGTTCGAGCTATTAACGTTTTCTTCTCATTATCTTTAGTTCTATTTGGCACCGTAAATATACTTTTGATTTATGGAGACAAATCAAATCGATATTCAATCATAGTGCTGCTTGCGGCAACAAGTATTCTGTGGCTGACGAGGTTATTTTTTCAGGTTATTTACCCACAAGGTTCACTGGTTCCAGGTCTCCAATACGGAATGTTGTCAGCTTTTATGATTGTTTCTCTGTGTTACGTAATTTCGCTTATGATGATGTTGTTCCAAAGACCTCAGGCAGGTGTTTAGCTATTTGCCTGACAGGATTGGCGTTTATCCCTAACAGGTATCAACTATGCTAACGGACCGAATAAATCAAACTGTAACCCTCAAAGACGGCAGGCGCATGGGCTTCGCCGAATACGGTGAGGGTACCGGTTACCCGGTGTTCCACTTCCATGGCTCGGGCAGTTCAAGGTTTGAGCATCCTTCAGCGGAAAGCATGCTCGACCAGATAGGTATTCGATTTATCTCCGTCGACCGGCCGGGACATGGTCTCTCCGATTTTCAACCTCAACGCCGTTTGGTGGATTGGCCTGAGAATGTCTGCCGCCTGGCTGACCACCTGGGAATCGGCGAGTTTTACGTGGAAGGATATTCCGCGGGTGGGCCGCATGCATTGGCGTGTGCTCACCAGCTCCCAGAAAGGGTTCTCGCAGGTGCAGTGTATGGCTGCGTTGCGCCTATGAACCGCCCTGGAGCCTACCAGGGATTGCCATTTTTCAACCAGGTCCTGGCAAAATCTGCTCGCTCGTTCCCCTGGTTTACAAAATTAATCCGCTGGCAGATGCGGGGCATGGTGATGGGAGACATCGAGAAAACCACTCGCCAATTGATGTCTTCCATTCCGGCGGCGGATAAGGCGGTTCTGTATGCACCGCAAGATTTCAGGATGTTTGTCAATGCGGTCCGGGAAGGTTTTCGCTCTGGTTCTCGGGGCGTTGCGTGCGATGATATCCTGATCAACCAGGCATGGGGGTTTGACCCGGCAGGCGTGCAGCCGCGGATCGATATCTGGCATGGCGAGGCGGATGTTAATGTTCCCCTGCATGCCGCCAAGTTTTTGTGTGCGGTTATTCCTCACACCCGCGTGACGTTCCTGCCTGGAAAAGGGCATTTCTTTTTATTCAATTGCTGGCAGGATGTGCTTTCGAGGCTGGTATGTGGGGTATAACCAAATGGCAACTGTATGATTTTCGGATAAAACCGGCTCCGTAACACGCCTCGCGGATTCTCGGCAAAGAAGATCATCCTAGCGACACGCTGCCGCTGCTTTTTGGGTGTCTGTTTTATAATTGAGCTATGTCTCCAGTATTGGCCACGAAACTGTATATACCCCCCCCTCGGGCTAAAATTGTCTTACGCCCACGCCTGATCGAGCGGCTGAACGAGGGTCTCTCTGCGGGTGGCAAGCTGACCCTGATCTCTGCTCCAGCCGGGTTTGGCAAGACTACCCTGGTCAGCGAATGGGTGGCTGGCTACCAGCGACCGGTGGCGTGGTTGTCGCTGGATGAAGGGGATAACGACCCCACACGCTTTCTGACATACTTCATCGCCGCTTTGCAGACGATTACAGCAAATATTGGAGCAGGTGTGTTGAGTGTGCTCCAGTCACCTCAGCCACCGCCAATCGAATCGATTCTGACCGCTCTGCTCAATGAAATCATTACCATCCCGGACAATTTCGTCCTCGTCCTGGATGACTACCACGTTCTGGATGCCAAGCTGGTTGACAATGCCCTCAGCTTTTTGCTTGAGCACCTGCCGCCACAGATGCACCTGGTGATTGCCACTCGCGAGGACCCCCATCTCCCCCTGGCCCGGTTACGCGCCCGCGGCCAATTGACAGAACTGCGTGCCGCCGACTTGCGTTTTACCCCCGCCGAAGCTGCCGACTTTCTCAACCAGGTGATGGGCCTGAACCTCTCGGCAGAAGACATCGCTGCGTTGGAAACCCGCACCGAAGGTTGGATTGCTGGCCTGCAGCTGGCCGCGCTCTCAATGCAGGGTCGGTCAGACGCCGCCAGTTTTATCCGGGCCTTCACCGGCAGCCACCGCTTTGTGCTGGATTATCTGGTTGAGGAGGTTCTCCAGCGCCAGCCAGAAGGTAATCACAGCTTCTTGCTAAAAACTGCCATTCTTGACCGCATGTGCGGCCCGCTGTGTGATGCCGTTACTGGCCGAGAAGACGGCAAAGGAATGTTGGAAACACTCGAGCGGGGCAACCTGTTTATCATTCCACTCGATGACCAGCGCCAGTGGTACCGCTATCATCACCTTTTCGCCGATGTACTGCAGGCGCGTTTACTGGACGAGCAGCCGTATCAAGTATCCAGCCTGCATCAATGTGCAAGCGTGTGGTACGAGCACAATGGTTCGGCAACCGATGCGATCCGCCACGCGCTGGCCGCTGAGGATTTCGAGCGAGCAGCGATCTTGATCGAACGGGCAATACCAGAAATGCGCAGGAATAGACAGGAAGCCACGGTCACAGAGCTTGGCTGGCTAAAGGCGCTACCTGACGAGTTGATCCACTTCAGGCCGGTGCTCAGCGTTGATTATGCTTACGCGTTATTTGGTGGCGGCGAGCTGGAAACCGTTGAGGCTCGACTGCGGGACGCCGAACGGTGGCTGGACGCGACGGCCGACACGGCAGGGATGGTTGTCGTGGACGAAGAGCAATTTCGCCGTCTGCCGGGTATGATTGCCCTTCTGCGTGCCGCGCAGGCCCTGACCCGGAACGATATGCCTGAGGCAGTGGAAAACGCTCGGCAGGTACTCGATCTCGAACCGGAGGATGCCCATCTGATGCTGGGTGGAGCAGCTTCGGTGTTGGGGCTGGCCGCATGGGCGAGCGGGGATCTGGAGGCCGCTCGGCGGATGACAGCTGACGGTATGGCGAATGTGCGGCAGGCCGGGTACCTCTCTTCCGCTATCGGCGGCGCTATTGTCCTGGCGGATATCCAGATCGTTCAAGGCCATCTCCACGAGGCAATGAGCACCTATGAGCGGGGATTGCAGTGGTCGATGGAGCCAGGCACGCCAGTCCTGCGGGGAGCAGCAGACATGTTCGTGGGCATGAGCAACCTTCACTATGAGCATAACGACCTGAAGACCGCCACGCAGCACCTGCTCACAAGCCAGGCTCTGGGAGAACTGGCCGCGTTACCGCAAAACCCGTATCGCTGGCGCGCGGCGATGGCGCGCATCCGGGAGGCTCAAGGCGATCTGGATGAGGCGCTTAATCTGCTCGAGCAGGCCGAACGCCTATACGATGGCGCCTTTTCTCCGAATGTGCGCCCGATTGTGGCGCGGAAGACACGGGTGTGGTTGACACAGGGTCGGTTGGATGAAGCCCTCGGCTGGGTGCATGAGCAGGGATTGTCCGTTGAAAACGAGCTTAGCTACCTGCACGAGTTCGATCACATCACCCTGGCCAGGGTGCTCCTGGCCGTCTATCAGAACGACCACGCAGACCGCTCAATTCAAGAGGCAATGGGGCTGCTGGAGCGCCTGCTGAAAGCCGCGGAAGAACGTGGGGGAAAGGGAAGCGTGATCGAAGTCCTGGTACTGCAGGCGATTGCGTATCAGGCACAGGACAACCATCACCAAGCCCTTTCCACACTGGAACGCTCCCTGGCGCTGGCCGAACGGGAAGGCTATGTGCGCATCTTTGTGGATGAAGGTGAAGTGATGCGATCCTTGATTGAGGATCTTTCCCGCAAGCGAGACCATCTGCTGAGCGGTTATTCAGACAAACTCCTGGCTGCCTTTGCGCAACCAGTGGCGGCGCCTAAATCAGCAAACCTCCATCAAAAATCAGACCTGATTGAACCTTTAAGCGAACGCGAGCTGGAAGTGCTCAGGCTGCTGCGCAGCGAATTAAGCGGCCCAGAAATTGCCCAACAACTGATCGTATCGCACAATACATTTCGCACTCACACAAAAAACATTTACAACAAACTGTGTGTCAACAACCGCCGAGCGGCCATCCGCCGCGCCGAGGAACTCGATTTATTCTAGCTGACCCGAAAATCCCAACCCCAGCCCCGGCAGGTTTCACAACTACCTGCCGGGGCTGTTTTTTTCGCCAGCAATCACCACCTCAATCACATTAATGGGTGATGACACCTCATCCCATCGGGCAGTATGCTTTGGGTAGAACAACAACGAAAGGAAAAACGCAGACGCATGATGAGTGACAAACACACAATCGACGAAAAACTTAACCAGTATCCGTGCTACGAAATCCGTATCAAGGGACACCTGGATGACCGGTGGGCCGAATGGTTTGAAGGACTGACCATCACGCTGGAAGAGGACGGCGACACGCTTATCACCGGTCCGGTGGTCGATCAAGCGGCGTTGCATGGATTGCTAAAAAAAGTACGTGATTTAGGTATGCCATTGGTCTCGGTCAGCCCTGTGGAACCCGGTAGCTCGGATATGCCGGATATCAAATTGTAAATGGGCTTAAACCGCGTCAGTTAAAAATTCAACCAATAGGAGATAAATAATGAACTCAAACCGAATGTATGCGGCGATTGTAGGAGGGTTTTTTATCATCGGGACCGTAACAGGCACCATTGCCGCCATCATTGGTAAACCCATCCTGGATGCGCCAGACTATCTTATCAAGATATCAGCCAAAGAGAGCCAGATCATTATTTGGTCATTCCTCGTATTCCTGATGGGTGTCGCCTGCGCCGGGATTGGCCTGGCTCTCTATCCGCTCCTGAAAAAATACAGTACAGGCCTGGCAATCGGGGTGGTTGGATTCAGGGTGGCCGAGGGCATACTCGAAATCCTGGGCGGGGTTCTCACCATTGGCCTGCTGGCCTTGAGCCAGGAATTTGTCAAAGCCAGCACGTCTCACGCGACCTACTTCCAGGCCATCGGGGCTATCATCAAAGCCGGAGACGCGTGGCTGAGCAATGGCGCCGTGCTGCTGCTCTGGTGCATCGGCGCCTTGATGTATTATGCCGTCTTCTACCAATACCGGCTTGTCCCGCGCTGGCTCTCCGTCTGGGGGTTGGTTGGCATTTCTTTGGTCACCATCGGCGGGGTACTCGTCATGCTCCATGTCATCCCCGGTTTCGGGACTGTGCAGATGCTTCTCAATCTGCCGATATTCCCGCAGGAGATGGTCTTGGCGGTCTGGCTGATCGTGAAAGGAGTCAATCCATCGGTAGTCGCCTCCGGGGCTGTAAAAACTTCGACGAGCGAGCTTTTGAGCGCAGCATAGTTCGAGAGATGGGTCTCAAGGAGAAGGCAAAGTGTTAATAAGAGGTTCGAACGTTCTTTCGATATGGTGCGTCATCAACTTCATACTCGCCTTTCTCATATTGTGCTATGTCATCGTTCTCAAAGGGGACTCCCCAATTTTGCAAGTGGCTTCTTTTTCAGAAGCTGAAATTGCCAGCCTGAGTGCCAAGATTATAGCAGCGCTCAATTGTTTTACGATCCTGTACAACTCTTGCTCGCTGATGATCTCGGTATTGACGTGGCGTCTGATCCGCAAAAACCTGGTTGCGGGTGAAAAATGGGCTTTCTGGATGTTAGCGGGTGTGATCGGATTTCTTGAACTGATGGCATTTTTTGCTTCATCCTACATCGGGAATGGGCGCTGGCAGGTGAATCTGGTCCAGAGCATTCTTTATATTATAGGCATTAGCTTTTCAGGCTATTCCTTATTCCATGAAGGAGAAAAAAATGAATTCAACCTCTAAAATCGCAAGAACCGCCGGTCTGCTTTATTTACTTTACGTGGTCACCTCGTTCGTAGCCAATCTATTTGGGAAATTTGTGTTCGTGGAAGCACCGGTGACTGTCAATCACATCATGACCCATGCATTTCAATTCCGCATCGGTTTTGTGATCAACCTGTTTGCGGTCGTTCTTTTCCTTTTAGCAGCCTGGGCTTTGTACGTGCTGTTGAAACCGGTGAATAAAGACCTTGCATTACTTTTCCTGTTATTAAATTTAGCTGGTTTCGCTGTCTGGTTATTCAGCTCGCTGTGCCTGTTTGCCAGCCTGCTGATCTTGAACGGAGCAGAAACCAACCAGGCGTTCCAACCAGATCAACTGCAGGCGCTGGCGGTGTTTTTCTTCGGTTTATATAAAACCGGGGTTGTTATTGCTCAGGTGCCTTACGGGGTCTGGCTGTTTCCCCTTGGTTACCTGGTCCTTAAATCGGGATTTCTGCCAAAGATCATCGGCTGGTTGTTGATCGCAGATGGCATTTGTCAATTTGTGTATGTCTGCCAGCGTTTGATCCTCCCAGATCTTGGGATCATCGCTTACCCCTGCCTGGTAATCAGTTTTATCGCTGAGGTATCCCTGGCTTTGTGGCTTTCCATCAAAGCTGTGAAACCCCAGATATCCGCGAATCCTGAATAAAGAAAAGAGAAAAGATGAAAAACTCAAAAGGCACCTGGAAAAAAGCGTTCGTTCTGACCCTGGTGGGAGGCCTGGCCTTCTGGCTGGCTAACTTCGCAATCTCGCGAACCGCCATAGCAGCGGAATACAGGGCTGCCATGTCCATTTCTTATTTTCCAATGCTGCTTGAATCCTTGATTGGGGGCTTGATCATTGGGTTTTGGGTAGGTTATCCTTTGCTGCGTTTCTTTGATAGGATCCCAGGGAAGAATTCAATTCTTAAAGCAGTCCTCTTAAGTTCGATTGTCCTGGTCATCGTCACAATCCTGCTCGGTGGTCCTTCCAGTTTTTTTGCGACAGGAAATGTCTGGCGGTATTTCGTCATCGGCACAGTATTTAACGTAATCCGTATCACAGCCCTTGGCATCGCCATCGGTTATGTGTGCAAGATGCAATTTCGCGAATCCAAACCAACTGAAGTCGCAGTGAATCCAGCCAGGTTGGGATAAGGGAGAAGCCATGAAAATCAGCGTTACAGATCAAAGCAAAACGCATAATTCTCAGGACTTCTTAAAGAAACTGCTTACTCTGACAGCAGCAGGTGGAGCAGCATTCTGGATCACTGATTTACTGGTTGCAGTTTCCCCTATGGCTGTGGCATATAAAGCTGGATTTTCAATCTCTTCGCTGCCTGTAGCCCTGGTTGGAGCGTTAACTGGCGGCTTGGTCATCGCATTCTGCGTCAGTTTTTTCCTGATTCGCTTTTTTGACCGGCTTCCCGGTAAAGAATCCATCTTCAAGGCATTGATCCTAACCTTTGGCGTAATGATTATTATCGAAATCCTTTCAGCGCTTGGAGACCCGGCCCATGCCTCCGTTTACCTCCTACTGGATACAGGAATGAACGCTCCAAGGTTTCTTGCACTTGGATGGATGATAAGCCATGTATTTGATATGCAAAACAGAAAGGTTTAATTATGAAAGCAATAATTTGCCCCAGATACGGTTCACCGGATGTTCTTAAGCTCCGCGAGGTGGTCAAACCAGTCCCGCAAGAGGACGAGGTGTTGATCCAAATTCATGGCGCCTCTCTCAATTCGCGTGACTTACGCATGCTGCGGGCGAAACCAATATTTATGCGACTGATGCCTGGTGGTCTTTTTCGCCCTAAAAACAAGATCCTCGGAGCTGATGTAGCCGGGCAAGTCGAGGCAATTGGTTGTAACGTCAAGCAGTTTAAGCCAGACGATGAGGTCTTTGGGTACTTACCGAGTGCAACCGGTCGTGGCACTTTTGCCGAGTATGTATGTGCCAAAGAAAATCTAATAACACTGAAACCGTCCAACCTGACCTTCGAACAGGCCGCGGCTGTGCCTCTGGCGGCGATGACCGCCTTGCAGGGATTACGTGACAAGGGAAACATTCAACCAGGACAAAAGGTGTTGATTCAAGGTGCGTCTGGAGGCGTGGGAACCTTTGCTGTTCAGATCGCCAAAGCGTTGGGGGCTGAAGTGACGGCGGTGTGCAGCACGAGGAACCTGGTAATGGTGCGCTCCCTTGGAGCAGATCATGTCATCGATTATAAGGTAGAAGACTTCACCAAAAACGGGCAGCAGTACGACCTGATCCTGGCTGTGAATGGATATCATCCGATATCTAATTATCTGCGCGCATTAAACGCTGAAGGAACTTATGTCGTTGCTGGTGGCTCGATGGCTCAACTCTTCCAGGCGGCGAACAAAAGGAAAAAAGTTACTAAGACCGGGAGCCAGAAAATATATATCGCTTCGCTGGTGCAAAACCAAAAAGATTTGATCCTGATAAAAGAACTCCTTGAATCCAGGAAAATCATACCGGTTATCGATGGATGTTACCCGTTAAGGAATACTTCTGAAGCTTTCTGGTATTTTGAGAAAGTACATCCCAAGGGAAAAATCGTCATCACTATGGAAGAAAATCGCAAAACCTGACAAGGCGCAGCTCCCGACCCCTATTCCGCTAGCTTTGCAGCGGCAGGTGAGCTTGGTCATTAGATCGCTCAATACATTTACAATCTGTGCTGCCCACGGTTACGCACTTCAAGCCAAGCAACATCTTCTTAAGAACGATGATCTCCATCAAAAAGCCTGTACCCTTCCAAATTTAGGAAGATACAGGCTTTTGTTTACCATTATAACCACCGTGGAGAAGGCACCCATAGAACACACGGTGCTCAGAATCCAAATATCACCGCCGATAAAAAGTGGTTATAAATTATGGTTGATATCTCCAGCCAACGAACCGCCGCACCATGAGTTAGTTTCCATGCAATTGTGTGCATGTGATCAATTGAATAAAACAGGCTAATTCTCCCAGCGCACAGCATACTCCGGGCTGCGACGCCCGCCAAACAACTTGGCCAGCACAACCCCGGCGACAAACCCACCAATATGCGCCCAGAAAGCTGTTCCGCCTACATCAGGCCCACCCATTGATAACACACCGCTGAATAGCTGCAGTACGAACCACAAGCCCAGCACAATGGCGGCTGGGACCAATGTCAATCGTGTGAGAAATCCCAGGGGGATGAGAGTCAAAACCTTACTTTGTGGATACAGGATCAAATAAGCCCCCAGCACGGCGGCAATAGCGCCACTGGCCCCCACGGTAGGGATTTGCGAGGTCGGATTGGTCAGTACATGGGTCAGCGAAGCAACCACACCGCCCACCAGGTAAAACACTAAATACATCCCTTTTCCCATGCTGTCTTCGACATTATCCCCAAAGATCCATAGGTAGAGCATATTCCCACCCAGGTGCAGTAAACCCGCATGCATGAACATGGAGGTAAAGATATCGGCGACATCACCCAGGTCCAACCCAGAAGTAAGATTTCCTGGGATCATGGCATATTGATATACCAGGGCTTCCTGATTAGGGCCTGATAACCATTGCCAGGCGAAAACAAGGATATTGGCAATGATCAGCAAATAGTTAACTACCGGCACACGACGAGTGGGAATTTGATCTTTGATCGGGATCATGAGATTCGCTCCTCAATACTGGATGTGCAGCTTTAGCAAGTATTAAACCACATTCTCCGCGGGAATTTTGGGCAACCAGAAGATCATCAATAGAGCAGCTAGCAGCGCCAGAAATCCACCAAACAAAAATGGCGCAGCTGGACCGTAACCTTTCCATGCTCCAAGCCCCTGCCAGAGTAACCCGGCAATTAAGGAGGCGGGAAAAGCAGTGAGACCAACCGCAGCCGAGTATAGACCGTAAGCAGTCCCTCGTTTTTCGGCCGGCATTAAATCTGCGATATAAGCCTTACTGGCGCCTTCGAACAAGGCGTAGTAAACCCCATACAGACCAAAGAACAGCCAGACAGCTGTTCCGGT
>Ga0105107_10000701_pt1 | contig 21435 bp, 18 predicted proteins | sample PPLLaktember2015_6_FD_79335 | JGI IMG/M metagenome (GOLD analysis project Ga0105107, IMG submission 79335) | Freshwater sediment microbial communities from Prairie Pothole Lake near Jamestown, North Dakota, USA - PPLs Lake P8 Core (1) Depth... | ecosystem: Environmental > Aquatic > Freshwater >... | reverse complement strand
CCCGGGAGCACCTCGAGGTGATCGCCGTGGCGAACGCCGCGACGAGCGTCGTGGCGAAGGCCGTGGGGAGCGCCGCGACGAGCGCGGTGAAGGACGCGATGCGTTGTCGCGTCGTGAAGCCTCGGGTCAGGGCGGACAACCGCGCAAGGAACGTGGCGAACGTCGCGACGATGCCAAGGCGAAGGAACGTCCGCCGCGCGAGGCCCGCGAGGGGCGCGAACCGAGGGAACCGCGTGACACGCGCGAGCCGCGTGAACCAAGGGAAGCGCGCGAAACACGCGAGCCGCGTGAACCGAGGGAAGTGCGTGAGCCCCGCGAGAAGCGCGAGCCGCGCGAACCCCGGGCACCGAAGCCCCCGCGCGAGGAGCGCGAGCCGAGTGCCGGAGCCACGCCCGCATTGGACGTCGCAACCGGTGCGGAATTGCTGCCCGAGGCGGCCGCGCAAGGCGAAGACCGCCGCGAGGGCGGACGCCGCCGCCGGGGTCGTCGTGGTCGCGGCGGCAATGGTGGTGAGCGGATCGCCGGCGCGGCGGAAGCCGTCGCGGGCAGCGACGAGACCGGTGCCGCGGCCGAAGCTCCGATGCCGGAGCAGTTGGCGATCGAGCCCCTCGGCGCCGTGCCCGTCGACGTCGGTGCGATCCCGCTGCAAGTGTCGCAGCCGACTCAACCGTACCGCAGCGAGGCCGCGCCGGCCCCCGCGACGGCGCCGCTGCCCTCGCCGCCTGCTGCGGTCCGCGCCGAAGAGGTTGCTCGGCCGCCGCGCGAGCCGCGTCGCGAGTCGCTGATCGAGCGCGCGGCCGAAGCCGCGGTTCCCGCGTTGCCGGTCGCGCCTCCTTCGCGGCCGCGCAACCTGCCGGAGATCCCGCCGATCACGCTGGCGCTGCCGCTGGATTCGGGGCTCGAGCTCGTGCAGACCACGACGCGCGCCCCCGAGCCCGTGCCGGAATCCGCGCCCGCGCCGCGACCCAAGCGCGTCCGCGCACCACGTCCGGTGGTCGCCGACGAGCCGCTGCAGATCGTGGAAACCCGGCACGGGGACGATACGAAGCCGCAGGCCTGACGCCACGCCTCGTATGAGTCGGCCGGGTGCGCCGTCGCATGCGCCCGGTCGCGGTGAGCAATGAAGCGGCTCCTGATCGTCTGGCACACGCAATTCGGCTGCACGGGCGAGCTCGCCCGTGCAGCGATCGACGGCGCGCACGGCGTCGACGGCGTGGCCACCGTTGCCCTGCGCGCCCACGATGCAGGCGTCGACGACGTGCTCGCGGCCGACGCCTACCTCATCGGCTGTTCGGAGAACTTCGGCGGCATGGCCGGCCAGGTCAAGGACTTCCTCGAGCGCATTTACTACCCGTGCGAGGGCCGCATCGAGGCCCGCGCGTGGAGCGCGTTCGTGTGTGCGGGCAACGACGGTACCGGCGCGATGCGCGACCTCGATCGGGTCGCGAAGGGCCTGCGCCTGCGCAAGGTGCACCCGGGCATCGTCCACCGCAGCGGGCGCGTCGCTCTGGCGCATCCGGTGGAGGGGAGCGCGCTCGACGCGTGTCGCGAGCTCGGCGCGACGCTCGCGGCGGGACTTGCCGAAGGGCTCTGGTAGCGCGCGGACCCTCCGCGCGTCCGGCGTTACCTCGAGCGGGCGGTCACGCGCTCGATCAGCGCGTCGCTGGCCGTCTCGATCAGGTCCAGCACCCGCTCGAAGCCATTCGCGCCGCCGTAGTACGGATCGGGCACTTCGCGCACGTCGAGTTGCGGCGCGACGTCGAGGAACAGCCCCAGGTGCCCCTCGAATGCGCGCGGGCGCAACGCCGCGAGTTCGCGCAGATTGGCCTGGTCCATCGCGAGGATCCAGCCGAAGCGGTGGAAGTCGTCCGTCGCGACCTGCCGCGCACGCAGCCCCGCGAGGTCGTAGCCTCGGCTCGCCGCCGCGGCGATCGCCCGTCGGTCGGGCGGTTGCCCGACGTGCCAGTCACCCGTCCCCGCCGAGTCGATCTCGAGGTGGTCCGTCAGCCCGGCGCGGGCGGCACGAGCACGGAACACCCCTTCCGCGGTCGGCGACCTGCAGATGTTGCCTAAACAGACGAAAAGGATCGATTGCTTCGCCACGATGTCCTGCACCGGCGCGGACCCCGACCGTCGACCGGCGCTGCGGCGGTCGTCTTGCGGGCTTGCGTGTCGACCGCGCGCCGCAGATGATAGCGCGCCGCGGCGGTCACCGCCCTCGCCGTGCTACGCCTTCTCCCACGCCCCCGCCCGCCATGCGCCTCGTCCGCCCGCTGATCCCTGCACTCATCCTTGCCGCGATCGCCGCGGCGCCAGCGCTCGCCGCCGACCCGGCCAAGCTGCTGCGCGTGTCGATGTCCGACATCACCAGCCTCGACCCGCAGCAGGGCACCGACCTGATGTCGACCCGCGTCGCGAGCCACATCTTCGAGGGCCTGTACCAGTTCGACTATCTCGCGGCCCCGGCGAAGGTCGTGCCGAACACTGCCGAAGCGATGCCCGTGATCACCGACGGCGGGCGCACGTGGACGATCCGGCTGAAGCGCGGCATCCTGTTCACCGACGATCCTGCGTTCAGGGGCAAGCCGCGCGAGCTCGTCGCCGAGGACTACGTCTACTCCCTCAAGCGAAGGCTCGACCCGAACCTGCGCAGCGGCGGCGATCCGGCGCTCACCGACCTCCTGGTCGGCGCGCGTTCGTTCGTCGATCCCGCGCGCAAGCCCGGCGGCAAGGTCGACTACGACGCGCCGATTGCCGGGCTGCGCGCCGTCGACCGCCACACGCTGGAGCTGAAGCTCGCGCAGCCGAACTACACGCTGCTCGAGCGCCTCGCGGTGCTGGACACGTTCGCCGTGGCGCGCGAGGTCGTCGAGGCGGCCGGCGACGCGATCATGCAGAAGCCGGTGGGCACCGGGCCATACCGGCTGGTGGAGTGGAAGCGCGCCTCGCGCGTCGTGCTGGAGGCCAATCCGCGCTATCGGACGATCGCCTTCCCCGCGAGCGACAACCCGGCGCACCGGGACCTCGTCGCACGCATGAAGGGCCGCAAGCTGCCCGCGATCGGCCGCGTCGAAGTCAGCATCATCGAGGAGCCCACGCCCGAGCTCCTGTCGTTCACCCAGGGCAGCCTCGATCTCCTCGGCATCGGCGGCGACACTGCCCGGCGCGTACTCGACGGCGAGCGGCTGAAGGCAGAGTACGCGCAGCGCGGCATCGTCCACCACCGTGGCGCCTCGCCGTACCTCACGTTCACCTACTTCAACATCGACGACCCGACGGTCGGCGGGATGTCCAACGAGCAGGTGGCGCTGCGCCGCGCGATCGCGATGGGCTTCGACAACGGCGAGCTGATCCGCGTGCTGTTCGCCGGCAACGCGTTGCCGGCGAACCAGCTGCTGCCGCCGGGGGTCAGCGGCCACGACCCGTCGCTGCCCGTGAAGTCCCTCTACGACCCCGCCGGCGCGAAGGCACTGCTCGAGCGCTTCGGCTTCCGCGACCGGGACGGCGACGGCCTCCGCGAGCGCCCCGACGGCACGCCGCTCACCGTCGTCCGCGCCACGCTGCCCGAGTCCTGGTATCGCGAGGTCGACCTGCTGTGGAAGAAGAACATGGAGGCGATCGGCATCCGCATGAACGTCCAGCAGCAGACGTTTGCCGAGCTCCTCAACCTGAGCCTCAACGGCAAGCTGCCGATGTTCAACCTGGGCTACCGCCCGCTCGCCCCGTCGGGCTACGAGATCCTGCAGACGCTGTGGGGCAAGGCGCCGAACGACACCAACCGCTCGCGCTTCCGGCTCGCGGAATACGACGCCGCCTACGAGAAGTTCGTCGCCACGCCCGACGGTCCGGAGCGCGTCGCGCTCGCGCGGAAGATGTCGGAACTCGCCGCCGCGTACATGCCGATGACGCTGCACACGCATGGCATCGCCAACGTGCTCGTGCAGCCGTGGGTCGACGGCTACGCGCTCTCGGCGTTCGGCACGTCCTGGAAGTACCTCGACATCGACCTCGCCAGGCGCAAGGCGGCGGGCAAGTAGGGAACGCTCAGGTGCAGCCTCCATGCGCACGGCGCGCGATGCGCGGCGTCGCGTGTCGGCCGCAGACCATCGCGCGGCGACGGGCCCTGCGGGCCTGGCCTTCGGCCGCCGCGCTCAGATCTCCGTCGGCAGCGCGACGCCGAACAGCTTTTCGCGCAGCTGGTAGAGCCGGTCGCGCAGCTCGGCGGCGCGCTCGAACTCGAGGTTCTTGGCGGCGTCCTGCATTTCCTTCTCGATGCCCTTGAGCTCGCGCTCGAGGTCCTTCTCGGGCATGCGCTCGTACTTCGCGTGCGCCTGCGCGGCCTTCTGCTGCTTCTTCGCCTCATCCGCGTCGTAGACGCCGTCGATCAGGTCCTTGATGCGCTTCTGCACGCCCTGCGGCGTGATGCCCATCTTCGCGTTCCACTCGACCTGCTTGCGCCGGCGCCGTTCGGTCTCCCCGATCGCGGCCTTCATCGAATCCGTCATCGTGTCGGCATAGAGAATCGCGGTGCCGTTGATGTGCCGCGCGGCGCGGCCGATCGTCTGGATCAGGCTGCGCTCGGCACGCAGGAACCCTTCCTTGTCGGCGTCGAGGATGCCGACCAGCGACACCTCCGGTATGTCGAGCCCCTCGCGCAGCAGGTTGATGCCGACCAGCACGTCGAATTCGCCCAGGCGCAGGTCGCGGATGATCTCGACGCGCTCGACGGTGTCGATGTCGGAGTGCAGGTAGCGCACCTTGACGCCGTGCTCGCCGAGGTAGTCGGTCAGGTCCTCGGCCATGCGCTTGGTGAGCGTGGTCACGAGCACGCGCTCGTTGCGGCCGACGCGGATGCGGATCTCCGAGAGCAGGTCGTCGACCTGCGTGCGCGCCGGCCGCACCTCGAGCACCGGATCCACGAGGCCCGTCGGCCGGACCACCTGCTCGACGACCTGGCCCGCGTGCTTGTGCTCGTAGTCGGCTGGCGTCGCCGAGACGAAGATGGTCTGCGGCAGGAGCCGCTCGAACTCGTCGAAGCGCAGTGGCCGGTTGTCAAGCGCGGACGGCAGGCGGAACCCGTAGTTCACCAGGTTCTCCTTGCGCGCGCGGTCGCCCTTGTACATGCCGCCGACCTGCGGGATCGTCACGTGGCTTTCGTCGACGATCATCAGCGTGTCGCGCGGCAGATAGTCGATCAGCGTCGGCGGCGGCTCGCCGGGCTTGCGTCCCGACAGGTGCCGCGAGTAGTTCTCGATGCCCTTGCAGAAGCCGATCTCGATCATCATCTCGAGGTCGAAGCGCGTGCGCTGCTCGATGCGTTGCGCCTCGATCAGCTTCATCTGCGAGACGAAGAATTCCTTCTGCTGCGCGAGCTCGGACTTGACCGCCTCGACTGCATTCAGCACCTTCTGGCGGCCCGTCACGTAGTGCGACGACGGGAACACGGTGAAGCGCGAGATGCGCTGCCTCGGGTGGCCGGTGAGCGGGTCGAACAGCGTCAGCGACTCGATCTCGTCGTCGAAGAGCGAGACGCGCACCGCGCTCTCGGCGTGCTCCGCCGGGAAGATGTCGAGGACGTCGCCGCGCACGCGGAACGTGCCGCGCTTGAAGTCGAGCTCGGCGCGCTGGTACTGCAGCTCGGTCAGCCGCTTGATCGCGTCGCGCTGCGCGAGGCGGTCGCCCTCGCGCAGGTGCAGGATCATGCTGTGGTACTCGGACGGATCGCCGATGCCGTAGATCGCCGAGACCGTGGCCACGATCACGCAGTCGGGCCGCTCGAGGATCGCCTTGGTCGCGGACAGCCGCATCTGCTCGATGTGCTCGTTGATCGAGCTGTCCTTCTCGATGTAGAGGTCGCGCGACGGTACGTACGCCTCCGGCTGGTAGTAGTCGTAGTAGCTGACGAAGTACTCGACCGCGTTGTTCGGGAAGAACTCGCGGAACTCGCTGTAGAGCTGCGCGGCGAGCGTCTTGTTCGGCGCGAGCACCAGCGCCGGCCGCCCGGTGCGGGCGATCACGTTGGCCATCGTGAACGTCTTGCCCGAGCCGGTGACGCCGAGGAGCGTCTGGAACGCGAGCCCGTCGGAGAGGCCCTCGATCAGCTTCTCGATGGCTTCCGGCTGGTCGCCCGCCGGCGCGAACGGCTGGTGCAGCTCGTAGGGGCTGCCGGGATAGGTGACGCCCATCGTCGCTCTCGTCCTCTCAAACCTGCGAACCGGTCATTTTACGATCGAACGATCGTTCGTCGCAACCTCGCCCGCAGCCATCCCTTGTCCGGCACCGAATTGCAGCGTGGCCAGGCGGGCGTAGAGCGGATTCGACGCCACGAGCCCCTCGTGCGTCCCTGCCGCGACGACACGCCCGGCGTCCATCACCAGGATGCGGTCGGCGTGGCGCACGGTCGCGAGTCGGTGCGCGATCATCAGCACGGTGCGCCGGGCCATCAGCCGTTCGAGTGCATGCTGCACCATGCGCTCGCTCTCCGCGTCGAGCGCGGAAGTCGCTTCGTCGAGGAGCAGGATCGGCCGGTCGGCGAGGATCGCGCGGGCGATCGCGAGCCGCTGTCGTTGCCCGCCCGACAGCCGTACGCCGCGCTCGCCGAGGAACGACGCATAGTGCTCCGGCAGGCGCTCGATGAACTCCGTCGCGTAGGCGGCCTCGCAGGCGGCGCGGACCTCCGCGTCGCTCGCGTCGGGCCGGCCGTACCGCACGTTGTCCAGCACGCTCGCGGCGAAGATCACGGGATCCTGCGGGACGACCGCCAGTCGGTGGCGCACGGCCACCGGGTCGGCGCGGACGACGTCGACACCGTCGATGCGGACCGCGCCGGACTGCGGGTCGTAGAAGCGCAACAGGAGCTGGAACACCGTGGTCTTGCCCGCGCCCGAGGGGCCGACCAGCGCCACCCGCTCGCCCGCCGCGATCGAGAATGTGACGTCGGACAGCGCCGGCGTGTCGGGGCGCGACGGGTAGTTGAACGACACCGCGTCGAAGTCGACGGTGCCCTGACCCTGCACCGGGAGGGCCACCGGCTCGGCCGGCGCACGTATCGCGGGCTCGACGGCGAGCAGTTCGAACAGCCGCTCGGTCGCACCTGCGGCGCGCTGGATGTCGCCGATCACCTCGCTGATCGTGCCGACCGCGCTCGCCACGATCACCGCGTAGAACACGAATGCCGAGAGTTCGCCGGCCGAGAGCCGCCCGGCAAGGACGTCGTGGCCGCCGATCCACAGGATCACGCCCACCGCGCCGAAGGTCAGCATGATGACCACCGCGACCAACAGCGCGCGCTGTCGCACGCGGCGCTTCGCCGTCGCGAACGCCTCCTCGACCCGCTCCGCAAAGTGCTTGCGGTCCACCGGCTCGTGACCGTACGCCTGCACCGTGCGGATCTCGTGCAGCGCCTCGTCGACGTAGGCGCCGACGTCGCCGATGCGATCCTGGCTCGCCCGCGCAAGCCGCCGCACGCGCCGGCCGAACAGCACGATCGGTGCCACTACCAGCGGCACCCCGGCCAGCACGAGCAGCGTCAGCTTGAGGCTCGTGAGTGCGAGCATCACCAGTCCGCCGGCGAGGAGCAGGAGGTTCCTGACGGCCATCGAGACGCTCGAGCCGATCACCGTCTCGAGCATCGTCGTGTCGTTGGTGAGGCGCGAGATCACCTCGCCGGTACGCGTGACCTCGAAGAAGCCGGGCGGCAGCGTGAGCAGGTGGTCGAACACGGCGCGACGCAGGTCGGCGGTGACGCGCTCGCCGAGCCAGGACACGTAGTAGAAGCGCGTGAACGTCGCGACCGCCATCACCGCGATCACGACACCGAGCAGCGCAAGCGCCCGGTCGAGCTCGCCCGCGCTGCCCGCGACGAAGCCACGGTCGATCACGAACTTGAGCCCCTGCCCGATCGCGAGTACCGCGCCCGCCGCGACCAGGAGCGCGATCGCCGCCAGCGTTACCTGCCGCAGGTACGGCCGGACGAAGCGCCCGACGCGCGCGAGCGTGCGCAACGCCGTTGCCGGCGGGAGCTTCGGGGCGTCGACGGGAATGCGGTCGGGGCGTGCCATGCGCGGGATTCGGGGCCGGTCGTCGAACATGGGGCACGCCGGCCGCGAATGCAAGCATCGAGCGCGGGACGAACCCGGGTCGAGGCGGAGGCACGCGCTGCGGTAAAATCCACGATTGCCCGGCTCCCACGGAAACCCGCAATGAACGCGCCCCACCCTGCCAACCCTTTCGGCACCGTCGAGCTCGCACCGAAGGACCCGATCCTCGGCGTCACCGAGGCGTACGTTGCCGACACCAATCCCAACAAGGTGAACCTGGGCGTCGGCGTGTATTGCGACGACACGGGCAAGGTGCCGCTGCTCGAGTGCGTGCGGCGCGCGGAGCAGATCCTGGTGGCGAAAGGCGCGCCGCATCCGTACCTGCCGATCGATGGGCTTCCGGCCTACGACAAGGCGGTGCAGGCGCGCTTGCTCGGCGACGACAGCGAGATCGTGCAGGGCGGCCGCGCCGTCACCGTGCAGGCGCTCGGCGGCACGGGCGCACTCAAGATCGGCGCGGATTTCCTCAGGCGCTTCGCGCCCGGTGCCGGCATCTGGATCAGCGATCCCAGCTGGGAGAACCACCGCGCGCTGTTCGAGCAGGCCGGCTTCGCGGTCGGCACGTACAGCTACTTCGACCCCGCGACGCGCGGACTCGACTTTGCAGGCATGGTCGCCTCGCTGGAGAAGCTGCCCGCAGGCGCGATCGTCGTGCTGCACGCCTGTTGCCACAACCCGACCGGCGTCGACCCGACGCCCGAGCAATGGACGAGGATCATCGAGATCGTGCGTGCGCGCGGCCTCGTGCCCTTCCTCGACATCGCCTACCAGGGCTTCGCCGAAGGCATCGCCGAGGACGGCGCGGTGGTGCGCTGGTTCGCGGCGACACCGGGTCCGCTCCTCATCGCGAGCTCGTTCTCGAAGTCGTTCTCGCTCTACGGTGAGCGCATCGGCGCGCTCACCATCGTGGGCGCGAGCAGGGACGAGGCCGTGCGCGTGCTCTCGCAGGTTAAGCGTTTGGTTCGCGCCAACTACTCGAACCCGCCCTCGTTCGGGGGACAGATCGTGGCGACGGTGCTGACCACGCCCGAGCTCCTCGCGCTCTGGGAAGAGGAACTCGGCGGCATGCGCGAGCGCATCAAGGTGATGCGCTCGCACCTCGTCGCCGCGCTGCACACGCAGCTGCCGGACAAGGACTTTCGCTACATGCTGGCCCAGCGCGGCATGTTCTCGTACTCCGGCCTGTCGAAGGAGGCCGTCGCCCGCCTGCGCAGCGAGTTCTCGATCTACGCGATCGACACCGGACGCGTCTGCGTGGCGGCGCTCAACTCGCGCAACGTCGACTACGTTGCCGCTGCGCTCGTGAAGGTCGCCGGCTGACGCAGCGCCGGGACGCCCGACCGGCTTTGCCCATGAGCGCCGCCGAGGCCGCCCGAATTCCGCGGCCTGCGCTTGCGCTCGGGGCCAGCGGCCTCCTGCCGTTCGCCAGCTTCCTGTTCGGGCTGTGGTTCGGGTCGCCCGACCTCGCCGCCTGGTGCGGGAAGGCGCTGCTCAACTACGGCATGGTGATCCTGGCCTTCGTCGGTGCGCTGCACTGGGCGTTCGCAATGCAAGCGAGCGAATTTGCGGCCGCGGACCGCTGGACGTGGATGGGCTGGTCGGTGATGCCCGCGCTCGCCGCCTGGACAGCGGGAATGCTGCCGTGGCGGCTCGGCATCGGCGTCCTGCTGGCCGTGTTCCTGGTCCACCTCGCGCTCGACCACGTGCTGGCGCCGCGCGCCGCGCTGCCGCCGTGGTACCTGCGACTGCGCCGGCTGCTGACGGCCGGTGTGGTGTTGTGCCTGCTGGCCGCACTCGCGCGCTGAACCGAGCGTCGTCGTGGTGGCCTCATCGGGCCCGCAAACGCCTGTAAAGGCTCGATATGTTCACTCGCGGAACGTTTCGGCTATAATGCGCGACTTCGCCGCGGGAGTAGCTCAGTTGGTAGAGCGCAACCTTGCCAAGGTTGAGGTCGCGAGTTCGAGACTCGTCTCCCGCTCCACATTCCCGGGAGAGCGCAACCAAGCGCTCTCCCGTTTCGTTTCCGCCGGCCCGTTCAGGTCCGCGGCACCCCGGGCGGGGTGGCAGAGTGGTCATGCAGCGGCCTGCAAAGCCGTGTACGCCGGTTCGATTCCGACCCCCGCCTCCATCACCCTTCGGGTGCCATAAGGCGACGATCCCGCGATTCTCGCGTGGCCGGGAGGCGGCCGCGCGACAATCCCCGCGCACCGATCAGGCGTGCTTCATTCGCGGTAGCCGGCCTGCGTGACGGTCACGTCCGAGAACGGGATCAGTTCCCGCTCGGCATGCCGGGCCGCCCGGTCGTTATCGTCCGCCATCTTCAGCAACGTGAACGTCACGAGCCAGGAGATGCCGAGCGCAATCGCAGCGATGGTGATCCAGCCGATGGTCATTGTTATTTTTCCCGGGTCCGACCGTCACGTTCGGTCGACAGGGCTTTGTACGCGACAAGCCGTGCATATGTTTTGAGACTCATCAATTGCGCGATCGTTCTCCGGCAAAATTCCGGGCGGCTGGCGCCCGACGGTCCCCGCCGTCTATTTCGGCAGCGCGCAGTGCCCAGCGATCGAGGTCTGCCCCGAGCCGGCCGCGATCAGCGGTGCCTCGAAGCGCAGGTCGATGCGCGGCGCCCGCGCGTGGTCCCAGGCGAGGAAGAGCGCGAGCGCACCCCAGAAGGCCAACTTCAGGTAGACGGTCCGCCTCATGCGGCGTCGAATCCGAAACGCCGGCGCACGCGCAGGCCGATCAGCGTGCCGGCGAACGCCAATGGCACCCAGAGCCACCCGTGCAGGCTGCCGGTGGAAATGCCCGAGACCATGGCACCCACGTTGCAGCCGAAGGCCAGGCGCGAGCTGTAGCCCATCACGAAGCCGGCCGCGAGGCCGATCAGCCACTGCACGGCCGTGAGTGGGCGTCCGGTGGAAGGCGCACCGGCGGCCACCCACAACGCTCCCGCGAGGATGCCGATGTTGGTGATCGACGTCACGTCGAGCAGCACCGACTGGCGCAGGATCTCCGCGTTGCCCGGCTGGTTCCAGAACATGTTCGCTGCCGGGTCGAAAACCCCGGCTGCGGTCGCCAGCTTGGCCGCCCAGAGACCGAATCCGTAGACCACGCCCCACGGCTGGCCGGCCACCACGAGGTTCAGCACCGCCAGCGCCGCGAGCGCGACGGCCCCCCACAGCCAGCGCCGGTCGAACCAGGACGCACGCCCTTCGGCGCCGGACCATGCGAGCGCCAGCGCGACCGCGACGGCGAGCCCGGCGAACGTCGCCGCGAGCGCCCCTGCGACACCGAAGTGGTCGACCAAGCTCACCGGCTCGATCACGCCGAGCACGAGCCAGCGATCGAGGTGCACGGAGCCGAGGAAGCTGCCGAGCGCGAACAGCGGCAGGATGCCCATGTTGAGCGGCACGCCCATGCCAGCCTTGTAGAGCGTGCCCGAGCCACAGCCGTCGGCAATCTGCATCGTCAGGCCGAACAGGAACGCGCCGACGACGAGGCTCACGCTCGGCGGAGCGAGTGCGGCGTTCAGCTCCGGGAACTGCCCGAGCAGCGGCATCGACCCGAGCGCGGCGAGCGCGAGCAGGAGCGCCTGCCCGACGACGCCGCGCGGATCACGCGCGACGACCAGGTTGCGCCAGCCGGTGGTGAAGCCGAAGCGCGCGCCGGCGAGCGCGGCGCCCATCGCGATGCCGATCGCGAACAGCGCCGCCTGGCGCACCGACACGTACCACACCAGCACGAAAAGCAACGCGGCCGCAAGGGCCGCGATGGGAAGCCTGCGCATCGGACCTTCAGTTGAACGTGCGGTCCACCCAGAGCTTCCAGTCGATCACCAGTTGCTCGAAACGGTTCGGGACGTTGTCCATCGGCAGCGCGTCGGGGGCCTGGGTCCAGTCGACCATCGAGCCCGCATAGAGCTTGACGTTGTTCTGGCCGAGCACCTCGGACATCGCGAACCAGTTGGTCGCGGCCCAGTGCCCGGTGTTGCAGAACGAGATTGTGTCACGCCCCGGCTCGAGCGGCGTCGTCGCGGCGATCCTGCGCGCCTCGTCGGCCGTCACGAACGTCGTCGTCCCGGGCTTGAACCAGCTCGCGTGCTCGACGTTGACCGCACTCTTGAGCGTGCCCGGCAGCTTGGCCGCCTGGTGGCGGGTCTCGCCCTTGAAGAACGCGGGCGGTCGCGCATCGACCAGGCGCGAGCTCCCGCTCGACGCCGCCGCGATCGTCTGCTCGCGCGTCGCGACTAGCGACTCGTCGATGCGCGGCTCGAACGTGCTCGCCGCCACCGTCACCTTCACATTGTCGAGTGGCAAACCCGCGGCCGTCCACGCGGCCACGCCGCCATTCAGGACAGACAACTCCTTGAGGCCCAGCACCTTGAGCGTCCAGTAGACACGCGCCGCGGCGCCGAAGTCGGTGACGTCCTTGCCGGTGGAGACGACCACCACGTGGGTCTCGGGGATTAGTCCGAGGCTCTGTACGCGCTTGGTCAGCACCGGCAGTGCCGGCAGCTCGCCGGGATTGGACGCAGGACCGCGCCAGTTGCCGTACGGGGCGGAGACGGCACCGGGGATGTGCTTGTCGCCGTAGGACGCGGGATCGCGGATGTCGATGACGCGCACGCCGGGCTTGCCGAGCAAGGCGTTGAGGTCGGCGGGACCGAGCAGTGGCGGCGCGGCCAGTGCTGCGGCAGACGCAGCGAGCGCGATGAAGAAGGCGAAGAGGCGTTTCATGGCGTCGAGCTCTGCGGTGCAATGAGGGGATGTCATTCTGCGACACCTCGGCGCATGGACCAAAGACCCGTTTTTCACATGCTTAGAATGCGGCGGGCACGCCGCGCCAAGACTCGCCACTGTCAGGAAACTCGACGATTCAGGGCAATTTTGGCCGATCTGTCCATCACAGCCGTATTTGTAAAACTTTTCGTCGCTACCGTTGATCGGGCATGCACGCAAGGTCATGGCATATTTGTGTATCTTCGGCCGCAGGAGAACACCATCGGGCAAGAGGGAGATTCATGTCCGACGCCACCTCCAGCCAGGACACGCCAATGCGCACCGATGCACAGCGTCGCGACGCCGACCCGGACGCACCGGGCAGCAACGACACCGTCGCGATCCGCCACCTGCGCGGCGCGACCGAGTATCGCGGGCGGCGCGACGCGCTGCTCTCGACGGGCGACGTGCACGCCGAGTGGTTGCCCCCCGAGCGCCCTCCCGGCCAGCGGATGCGCGCGACGCTCCGCGCACGCGACGGCGGCCGCGACGTCTTCGTGCGGCGCCTGGACGACGGCCGTTACTGTGTGCTGGTAATCCAGACGGCGACCGAGCGCGCGGAAGAGGAACACGCAGCCTTCGTTCGCTTCATGGGTAGCGTGCTGCGCCGGCGCGGCTAGCCGCACCTCGCGCTCATCCTGGTTCGTAGACGTCGCGCGGCTCGCCGACCGCACGATCGTTGCCGAGTTCACCGGCCTGCCGGCGACGCGGCGGTGCCGGCGGCGTAACGAACAGGGCGCCGGGCGTAGAATCGAGACCGCGCCCGGATGGTGGAATGGTAGACACAGCGGACTTAAAATCCGCGGCCGCGAGGCGTGCCCGTTCGAGTCGGGCTCCGGGTACCCCGCCCGCACCCGCGCGGCTTCACGCGGACGTCGCCACCTCCACGGCCACGCCCCGTCGCGACGAGTCGAGCATCGCGTCGATCAGCGCGTGGATCGCGAGTGCGCTGCGGGCGCTCGCCAGCGGCTGCCGCCGCGCCTCGACCGCGTCGAGGAAGTCGGCGATCAGGCGCCGGTGGGCGTCGGGCGAGAACGCCATCGGATCGGCGCCGCCGCCACCGGCACTGCCGCCGTCGATCACGCGCGCCGGCGCGCCCTGCAGATTGAGCTCCAGCCGCTCCGCGGCGAGCACCGCGCTGCCGTTCGTACCGGCAATTTCGACGCGTTCCGGGTAACCGGGAAAGGCGACGGACGTCGCGTCGATCACGCCGACGGCGCCGCAACGATACTCGACGGTCGCGCACGCGATGTCCTCGGTGTCGATCCCGCGGAGCGGGCTCGTGCGGACGAGCGCGGAGACGCGCTGCGGCGGACCGACGAGGTCGAGCATCAGGTCGAGCGTATGGATCGCCTGGGTCAGCAGCACGCCGCCGCCATCGCGGGCGATTGTGCCGCGCCCGGGTTCCGCGAAGTACTCCGCCGAGCGCCACCAGCGGATCGATGCCGAGACCGAGAGCAACTCGCCGAGCGCCCCGCCGCGCAGCGCCTCGCGCAGCGCGATTGCACCTTCGCGAAAGCGGTGCTGAAACACGATGCCGAAGACCCGACCCATGCCCTCGATCGCCTCGACCAGCGACCTCGAGCGTGCGTGGTCGACGTCGATGGGCTTCTCCAGCAACACGTCCTTGCCGGCGCGAGCGGCGGCGAGCGCGATCTCGGTGTGCGTGCGCGGCGGCGTCAGCACGAGCAGCGCCTCGACCTTCGGGTCCGCTAGCAGCGCGTCCAGCGACTCCACCGCCGGCAGGGCATAGGTCGCGGCAAACTGCGTGCGACGCGCCGTGGAGGGCGACCAGCCCCCGACCACCGTGGCGCGATCGGCAAGCGCCTTGAGCGCCGCCGCATGCGGCTTGACCGCATTGCCCAGCCCGACGATACCCACTCCGATCCGACGCATCTTCCCTCCGTTGTTTGCCCGACGATGCGAATCTCGCCCATGCACGGTGCGCGCGTCAAGCGCGGCGATCCCGGGCCCGGAATGCCGCTTTCAGAAGCTCCCGGGCCAGCAGCACGCTGGTCGAGATCGCGAAGCACACGACCCAGTCGCGCACCGACAGTCCGACCGTGCCGAAGCCACGCTGCAGCGCGGGCACGTACAGCACCGCGAACTGGAGCGCGAGCCCGACGGCGAGCGACGCCCAGAGCCAGCGATTCTCGAAAGTCGCGACGAACGCGCTCACCTCGTCCGAGCGCACGGACAGCGTGGCGACCAGCTGGTAGATCACGAGGACGTTGAATGCCATCGTGCGTCCGTAGCGGACGTCGCCTTCACCTTCGATCAGCCCTCCCGGCAGCGATGCGTCGAGCAGGAGCAGCGTGCCGGCCGCCATCACCACGGAGGCCACGCCGATGCCGATCCACATCCGGTGCGTGATCACGCTGCTGCGCGGATTGCGGGGAGGATGCGCCATCAGCCGCGGTTCGGGCGGGTCGACGCCGAGCGCAAGTGCGGGGAAGCCATCGGTGACGAGGTTGATCCAGAGGATCATCGTGGCGAGGAGCGGCAGCACCAGCGCCTCGCCGGGCCCGGCGGTCAGGCCGATCACGCCCGCAAGCACGACGCCGAAGAACATCACCAGCACCTCGCCCAGGTTGGTGGCGAGCAGGTAGCGGAGGAACTTCTGGATGTTCGCGTAGATCGAACGGCCCTCCTCGATCGCGGCGACGATCGTCGCGAAGTTGTCGTCGGCGAGCACCATGTCCGCGGCCTCGCGCGAGACGTCCGTGCCGGTCACGCCCATCGCGATGCCGATGTCGGCGGCCTTGAGCGCCGGCGCGTCGTTGACGCCGTCGCCGGTCATCGCGACCACCTCACCTTCCGCCTGCAGCGCGCGCACGATAGCGAGCTTGTGCTCAGGGGCCACGCGCGCGAAGACGCGCGTCTCCCGGATCGCGACACGCCGCGCCGCATCGTCCAGCGCCGCCAGCGCGGCGCCGGTCATCACCGGCTCCCCGGCTGCGGCAATGCCGAGCTCGGCAGCGATCGCCCCCGCCGCCGCCGGATGGTCGCCCGTGATCATCAGCACCTTCAGTCCCGCCGTCTGTGCGGCGGCAACGGCCGCCTTGGCCTCGGGCCGCGGCGGGTCGATCATGCCGACGACGCCGAGCCACACCAGTTCTTCCTCGTGACTGGGCTCGAGCCTGCTCAACTCGACCGCCGCCAGGCGGCGGTAAGCGATGCCGAGCGTGCGCAGGGCTTCGCCGGCAAGTCCGTCGATGGACCGTGCAACGGCATCGCGGCGCGCGCCGTCGAGGGGCTGCTCGACGTCACCGACGCGCTCCGACGTACAGCGTGCGAGCAGCACGTCCGGTGCACCCTTGACGAACAGCACCTTGTCGCCTTCGCGCAGGGCGTCCGTGTGCGCGGTGCTCATCAGCTTGCGTTCCGCGGAGAACGGCAACTCGCCCACGCGCCTGAAGCGAGTGCGGATCCGCTCGTCGGTGAGCCCCGCCTTCAGGGCGGCGACCTTGAGCGCGCCCTCCGTCGGGTCGCCCATCACCGTGACGCGGCCCTCGCGTTCGGCGAGCTCCGCGTTGCTTGCGAGGTGGGCGGCCGCGAGCAGACGTCGCGCCTCGGTGTGTTGCGCGCCTTCGGCGAGCGGTTTGCCGTCGACCTGCATCTCGCCTTCCGCCGAGTATCCCGTGCCGGTGAAGGCGACGCGGCCCGTGGCGGTGACGGCCACGCGCACCGTCATCTCGTTCTGGGTGAGCGTGCCCGTCTTGTCGCTCGCGATCACCGTCGCGGAGCCGAGCGTCTCGACAGCCGCCAGGCGCCGCACGATCGCATTGCGCTTGGCCATGCGCTGCATGCCGAGCGACAGCACGACCGTCGTCACCGCCGCGAGGCCCTCCGGAACCGCGGAGACGGCGAGCGAAACCGTGTAGAGCAGCACACCGACCAGCACCGCCGTGGTGATGTCCTGCTGGAGCACCAGGATCGTCACCGCCACGACCGCCGCGATCGCGATCACGATCGCGCCGAGGATGCGCCCGAGGCGGTCCAGCTCGCGCTGCAACGGCGTGGGCTCGGGGGTCGTGGCGTGCAGCAGCGTCGCGATCCGTCCGAACTCCGTGTCCATGCCGGTCGCGGTCACCACCGCGAGGCCGTGACCGAACACGGCAACAGTCCCTGCGTAAACCATGTCGATCCGGTCGCCGAGCGCGGATGCTGCCGGCACCGGCGCGTCCAGCTTGTCCACTGCCGCGCTCTCGCCGGTAAGCGCGGCCTCGCTGGCCTTGAGCGACACCGAGGCGAGCACCCGTGCATCGGCGGGGATCGTCATCCCCTCCTCGATGACGATGAGGTCGCCGGGCACCAGGTCGGCGGCCGGGATCGAGCGCCGGTCCCCGTCGCGTACGACGATCGCCATCGCGGCGGTCATGCGTGCGAGGCCGGCCACGGCCCGTGCCGCGCGCTCTTCCTGGAAGAAGCCGAGCGCGGAGTTGAGCGCGACGATCGCGAGGATCGTCAACGCTTCGTAGGGCGCGCCGCCCGGATGCTCGATGCCCCAGACGACGAGCGACACGATTGCTGCCGCGACCAGCAGCAACACCAGCGGGCTTTCGAACTGCGCGAGGAGTCTGCGCCAGGTCGGAACCGGCGGCGTGGCGGCCAGGACATTGGGGCCACAGACTGCAAGCCGCCCTGCGGCGTCGCCGGCGGCAAGGCCGCGCCCGGCATCCGTGCGCAAGGCAGCGCAGACTTCCGCCACCGTGCGCGCGTGCGCATCCGCCAACTGATAACGCGTAACCATGGGGGCCGGCCGTCGGCCCATTAGACCGCCGACGACGCGACCACGGCCTGATGTGGGTCAAGGCCGCGCGCGCCCACTCGGAAAGGCGCGCCCCGCTGCGGGGCCCGCGGGAACGGGCGGCGCGAGAAAGGTGCGCCGCCCCGCGCTCTCAGCGCTTCATGCCCGGCATCGACGACTGCGCCATCCGGGCCATGTCGGCCATCAGCTTCTGCATCGAGCCGAAGGCACCCGTGCCGGAGCCGACCATCCGCTGCATCGCCTCGACGACGTTCTGCATCGGACCGAGGTCCGGCATCATCTGCATCGCAGCCTTCGCCTGCTTGACGCCAGGCATCCCCTCTGCCTGTTCCTCGATCAGCGCAAACAGGCGCTTCTGCATCTCGACGATCAGGTCGAACATCTCGCCCCAGTAGGCGAGGCTCCGCTCCAGCGCCTCCTGACCGGCCTGGGCGCTCATCGACATCAGCGCCTGGGGATCCCTCACCTCCGCGGCGCTGCGCGCCGCCTTCCTGCCGAACTCGCGCGCCGACTGCTCGCCCTCGAACTGCAGCTTGCGCAGCTTCGCCGTGTTGTCGATCGCCGTGTTGATGACGTCGAGCGCCATCCGCGCGTTCGCCTTGTAGAGCTCGATCGCCTGCTCGGGCGTCATCAGGTTCGCCATGCGCGACATGTCGGCCAGCGTCTTGTTCATCGCGGCGGTCGAGGCCGTCGACGGGGCGGCGGCGGCGGCTGGCTTGCGGCGCACTGCCGGGCGGCGCTTGGGCTTCGCGCTCTTCGCGGCAACGGCGGGTGGGGCGGCTTTGCGTGCCATCGGTCAATCCTCCTCGGGTGGGTACGGCGGGAAAAACGCGACTCAAGCCGGATTCGACGCCTGATCACCCGCCGGCGTCAAGACGGCGGCACCTTCGAGACGGCCGGCGCGAAGGTCCGAGAGCGCGATATTGGCATCCGCCAGCGCGTACCGCCGCGTGTGAACCGCGAGCGGAATGCGCGCGGCGCAGGCGAGAAAGGCCTCGCCGTCGGCACGGGTGAGGTTCGCCACGGAACGCACTACCCGCTCCTGCCACAGCAGACGGTACGGGAATGCCGGGATGTCGCTCATGTGGATGCCGGCGCAGACCACGGTGCCGCCGGGTCGGGTGGCGGCGAGCGCGGCGGGCACGAGCGCGCCGATGGGAGCGAAGAGGAGCGCGGCGTCGAGCAGCGCCGGCGGCGATTCGTCGCTGCCTCCCGCCCACGCGGCCCCGAGCTTCCGCGCGAAAGCCTGCGCCGGTTCGTCGCCACGCCGCGTGAAAGCGAAGATCCGGCGGCCTTTGGCGATCGCGATCTGGGCGATGAGATGGGCCGCGGCGCCGAAACCGTAGATGCCGATCACCTCGGCATCGGGTGCCATGGCGTAGGCGCGATAGCCGATGAGGCCGGCACACAGGAGTGGCGCGGCCTCGCAGTCGTCGTAGGCCGCCGGCAGCGAAAAGGCAAATCGCGCGTCGACGACCGCGTACTCGGCATAACCGCCGTCGCGCGTGCATCCCGTGAACTCGGCCTCCGGGCAGAGGTTCTCGTGTCCCGAGGTGCAGTACCGGCAATGGCCGCAGGTGCCGCCAAGCCACGGGACGCCGACGCGCGAACCCTGCGCGGGACCGGTCACGCCCGGTCCGAACGCGACCACCGTGCCGACGATCTCGTGTCCCGGAATCACCGGATAGCGAGCGTTCGCGAGCTCTCCGTCCACGAGGTGGAGGTCGGTGCGGCATACGCCGCAGGCGCGCACCTCGATCAGGAGTTCGCCGGGCCCGGGTACGGGCAGCGCGAACGTGCCTGGCTCGAGCGGCCGACCCGGCGCCTCGCAGCGCATCGCGTGCATCGTCGGCATCCGGACCCCTTCTGGCGCGATGACGGTAGCGCCCCATGCTAGGCGCCGCACCCCACCGGCCCCTTGATGGGAGTCAACCGCGCTACCATCTTCCGGCGGCCTCCTTGGCAAGGCAACCGCATGCGCCCCGTCGCGTGTCGGCCGCGTTGCATCTCGCGGCGACGGGCCCTACGGGCCTGGCCTGCGGCCGCCGCGCTAAGCACACCGAGAGCCACTCCCGAGCATGTCCTTCGACGATCCGAGAGGTACCTGGAACGCGCGCTTCGCCGGGCCGGAATTCCACTTCGGGCGTGTGCCGAACGCGTTCCTCGCCCGCGAGGCGGCGCGGCTTGCGCGCGGGCAGTCCGTGCTGTGCGTCGCCGATGGCGAGGGGCGCAACGGTGTGTTCCTCGCTGCGCGCGGGCTCGACGTCACCGCCTTCGATATCGCTGCCAATGGCGTCGCCAAGGCGCGCGCCCTGGCCGCCGAGCAGGGCGTGCACATCGACGTTCGGGAAGCGGACATCCGCGACTGGGACTGGGACGCGCGCACCTACGACGCCGTGGTGGCCATCTTCATCCAGTTCCTGACGCCGGCCGAGCGTCCCGCAGTCTTCCGCGGCATGCAGCAGGCGGTCGCGCCGGGGGGGCTCCTGTTGCTCGAGGGCTATCGTCCCGAGCAGGTCGGCTTCCGAACCGGGGGTCCGGGGAACACCCAGCACCTGTACACGCGCGAATGGCTCGAGGCGACCTTCCGCGGCTGGACGACGCTACGGCTCGACGCCTACGACGCCGAGATCAACGAGGGACACGGCCACGCCGGGATGTCGGCGCTGATCGACCTTGTGGCGCGCAAGCCGGGCTGACGCCTGCGCCCGACCGCGAAACGAGCCCGCGATCGACGTTGCCGACCGTGCCGTCGCGTCGCTGCGGTACTAGCGTCGAGCGGAGTTGTGCGTCGCCGCGAACGCCGAGCGCGCGAGGCGCTCGGCCTCGCTGTCCAGGGCGATCAGCGTGGCGCCCGGTGCGCTCTCCGCAGTGGTGCGTGACGCCGAGCGAAGGAATCCGGCAGCGGCGAAGGCCGAGGCCGCGACCACCACGGCGATCGTCAACACCAGCGCAAGGCGGCGGCGCCGGCGCCGGCGAGCGTGAACGGGGTTCGGCGCGACGTCGCCGGCGGGACCGATATCCGGCGCCACGCTCGACAGGTGGACAGGCGTGTACGGAGACGGGCGGGTTTCCGGGGAAACCCGCCCGAAGCCGTACGTCTTGCCGATCGCCTGCGGCATCTCGTGCTCCGAAGGGCCGCATCGGTCGCGGCCCCATCGATGTGTCTATACGAGCCCGTTATCGCACCGCCCGCGCGAACAGAGCAACTGAACAGCGACGAATCGCGCGACGAGGCGACAGGCGGCTCGATGGCAAGCAACAGTACGCACGCCGTCCTGTCGCCCACAGGCGACGTTGCACCGCAGCAGCGGCGCTCAGCGCAACATCAGCGCCGCTGCAACCGTCGCCGGCTCGAGCGACGCCGCTTGTGCGAAGCCCAGCACGACACGCACCGCCAGCGGTTCGATCGCGAACAGGCGGAAGTCGCCGAGCTCGAACAGGCCCGTCATGTCGGGAAAGCGCGCGGCATAGGCGGCGTGTGCCATGCCGTAGCCGGGGTCGTCGCGGGCGAGCGCGCGGGCCGTGCCCCGGATCGAGACCCGGGCCAGCGCGTGCGACGCCGTGGCACCCCCTTCCGGCTCGAGCACCATCAGCCCGACGCGTGGATCGGCGAGCATGTCGCGGGTGTGCGCCGACAGGCCGCTCACCAGCAGCAGGAACGCGAATCGATCCGCGGCCAGCGCGTAGGGCGTCATCGTCACGCTCGGCGCGCCGGCGTGCAGCGTGCCCAGCGCGGCGACCGTGCAACGGCGCAGCAGTGCCGCGGCGCGCGCGGCGGCTT
>Ga0105107_10000700_pt1 | contig 21510 bp, 21 predicted proteins | sample PPLLaktember2015_6_FD_79335 | JGI IMG/M metagenome (GOLD analysis project Ga0105107, IMG submission 79335) | Freshwater sediment microbial communities from Prairie Pothole Lake near Jamestown, North Dakota, USA - PPLs Lake P8 Core (1) Depth... | ecosystem: Environmental > Aquatic > Freshwater >... | reverse complement strand
CACAGTCACTCGCAGCGAGGATGGAACGCCGATTCCGAATGCTGAGGTCAGGGTTACATTTATGGTGACCGCGAGCAAATTGCACAAGCAAGATGAGGGAGACTTCATCTCTGAGAAATACGACCCAGCGATTTATCATACAAATGTCACTGGGAGCTGCGCAGGCTCTCTAACCACTAACCTTGGAGAATACAATCTCGACTATGCAGTTGCCATAATGCAAATCACTGTATCCGGTTTGTCGACGACAGTCCTAGCTCAAAACGCTAATCCGATAACTAATCTCATAAAGATAAACACTTTCGGAGACACCATTACCCTCTCGTTTCCCGACAATCTGAATGACACTAATTCAGAAAGAAGAATCAAAGAAATAGACGCTTACGACTTCAAGACTTTGATGCGACTTTTCAAAGCTGGAGATGTTAACCCCCCTGAGGTAAAGATTACCAAGGGGTCAGGTTATGAATATTGGAGCATCACCTTCCCTGGTATAAGAGCAGTAAACCCATCAGTTCTGCTTTTTGCTTTGCAGGTTACCTTGAAAGGGATTGGAAGGACGCTGGTGCTGGTTGCTGGCCCGTTCTCCTTTGGGGACTCCGAGAAAGTCTTTGACTTTGGCCCTGACCCGTTCAGTGAAAACCCCATAGCAATAATGCGTCGTCTTGTCGTTATTTCTGATATGACGTACATTGCGCAATTGGCTTTCTGGAGAGAATAGCAATGAGAATCAAAGACCTGAGAAACAAAAAAGGGCAAATGAGAATCATTGAAACAATTTTGGCATCCTTCATAATTGTTGCTGCTTTGTCTTTTGTCGGAATCTTTGCGGTAAGCCCAACAAGTCCTGCATATGAGATGACTGACCTTGAGAAGATGGGCTACAGCGCCCTGCACGATCTTGACCAACAAGGGCTACTTGCTCCTATAGTCTACAATCTTCGATGGAGCGACCTCAGAAACATTCTCAGAATCACTCTGCCAAACGACGTATACTTCAAACTAATCATATATGACACCAACGGACTAGCAAAAACCTCTGATTCCCAGATACTCTATGGGGACGTGAACACGTTTTCCGAAGCAAAAAACGTGGCCTCAATAACATATTGTCTAGTGGGGATTCCGAAATTGAACACAAACGGAACTTACGAGGCCGATTATAATCCATTGATCTTGGTGCTAGAAGTCACAAGAGGATGATGCAATGAGAAATAGGAGAGAAAAAAGAGGTCAGTTCATTATAATCGCAGTCATGCTCACGGCTGTAATGATTGTTTCAATAGGAGCACTAATGCACAATGCGATAACATACTATAAACACGAGCCATGGGAAGAATATTCGACTCTGATAGGAGACATTGAAATAAACTCGCGGAGACTAGTTGAACTGAGCCTAGCCAGCTACACAAATTCATTAGAACCGATCGGCATAATTGACAGCAACTTAGCGAAATGGGAAGATGACTTGATAGATGCCTATCCCAGCAGCGGAATAGTTCTCGCGTCTTCGAGCACCCAGATGTTGAGCAGCACAAGGACTGGTACGAAAACAGCAACGTCAACGGCTCAAGCTGGCTTTACTCTCGATATTCAATCTATTGGTTTAGAAGGATACGCTTTCAACGTTTTGACCTCACTAACCCTTGCGATAAAAGAAACCACCGCTGTAAACTCAACGACAAATGAAATTATAGCAGTGGTCAAAAGCGAGACAGGAATGCCTGTCACAGATTTGGACGCGACCAATTTCAAGGTAGAGAATGCAACGAAGATATCAGTCGGCTCCTTTTACGATAGGACTAATATTCTTGAATACAAAATAGTCTATGACGGCCCCGCTAACGCATCAGTTGAGGTCTGGGATCAAAGAGGCATCCGCGTAGTCAGTTCTCAAACCTAGTATCCCCATCTTGTACCCCACAATAAACCTTTTCAGTCTAAAAACTCAATTCTAAAATCTGAAGAAACGCTTTGAAGGCAACAGACTTGCAGACCCTCTTAACATCCATCAAAGTCGCACTCACGCTTTCCTTCCTCCTTTACTCTTCCTGGAGCGACTACAAAACCAGAGAAGTAAGCAACCGGGTCTGGATGATCTTCGCGCCGTTGGCACTTGCTTTTACGCTTGCAGGAATCCTTCTCTACAACGTAGAAAGACTGCCCTGGTTCGGGTTAGTTCTCGGCGTAATGACAGCCTTTGCGCTCTTATTGTTCTACGCTGGCGGGTTTGGGGGAGCCGACTCGAAGGCACTTATCTGTATTGCCCTGGCTTTGCCTTTTTTTCCAGAGAGCTTGATGACACCCATTTTCGCTGAAGGCTTGTCCCCGCTCGCTCAGAATATTTTTCCTTTCACCATTTTCAGCAACTCTATCCTGGTAGCGGCTGCGAGTGTAATCGTGATGTTGCTAATCAACGCTAAGCAACGCGTAACCACAGGCAAACATGTTTTTGAAGGCTCACTGGCAACCGAGTCTTTATGGAGGAAGATCCTCGTTCTAATGACCGGATACAAAGTCCCACTTGCAAGACTGAAGGAAAAATGGCATGTTTACCCGATGGAAGACATAGTGAAAGAAGACGGAGATGAAACCTCGCTCAAAAGGAAACTTGTGATCATGCCGAAGGATGAAGGTCGAGAAGAAATAGTCGAACGCCTATCGCGAGCAGTTGCCTCGGGAAAAATCGACTCCAAAGTGTTTGCCACGCCAGGCTTACCCATGCTCATATTCATAACCGTTGGTCTGATCATCTCACTAATCCTCGGAGACGTTGTCTGGCTACTAATCGGATTTCTTGCCCGTTAAAAAGACGGCCAAACCCGAAATCTATAGTTTCTGCGGAACATAATCCTTGCTTCGCTTTGAGTAAGAGATCGAAGCCGCAGTCATCAAAACTGAGCCAAACCCTAGAAAGGTCAAAGCGTAACCCCTAAACGGATAACCCAGATCTAAACCAAAGGCCAACGCCTCATTTCCCGAGGTATAGGAATAGAAGAATGCGCTAACAATAAACAATACAATCGCGGTTAGTAGCAGGCAGATTTCAGCCTTGAACTTCGATTCAATCTCCTCCCGATTTGCGTTATCCCCAGTTTTTGAAGTGTCTTCAGTCTATAACCGTAAAGGTTATTTTAGCTTTGCGGAAAATTGTCGGTAAACGTGCTTTCTAGCATGGGAAGAGAGGTCCCTTAGACAATTCTTTTGGATTTCGCGGCATCAAATATGATCCTGCGATGCTATCAAATCAAAGATAAATAGTTGTACCGCACATTCTGTAGAAATGTAAGGAGGATTGAAGTTGTCTGTAGCTCAGAGAAAATTCTTCACAGAGGTTGCAGCGTTGGCAGAAAAGACTGTGTTCGTAACAACCAACACGGGAAAGACTTTCACAGGCACACTCATCGGCATCAACCCCGACAATCTAAGCCTAGTTATGGCTGAGGCAAAGGACGAGACGGGAAAAGTCTCGCATAGAATCTTCCTAAACGGAAACGCCGTGGCTCAAATAGCAAGCACAGAGAAGCCGTTTGACTTGAAAGCTTTGGCAAACCGTTTGGAGAAAGTATTCCCGACCATGGTCAAGTTGTATGAAGATAAAGGGTTCATATGGGTAATGGAAAAAGTTAAACTCACTGAGAGGGGCGTCGCAGAAGGGTCGGGTCCTGCCGCCGAACGTGTGCAAAGAGTCTATGAACAGTTCATCAGCGAAGCAAAAAGCTAGATAAACCAGCGCATTTGCTCTTCCTCTTTCTTCTTTTCCTCAACGATGTTTCTAATCAGCCCGAAAGATTCAAGAGTTCTTTTTGTTTCGTCCGCGGCAGCTTCGAGCTTAGACGTATCAATGGTCAAGTTCAGGTATTTACCGAGTGTCGCTAAAGCGTGTCGAGTCGCGTTTGCGTCAGGGTACATACCCAAGGTCTCTACCAAGAGAGCGAACCCTCTGAAACCCTTCAATCCGCCCAATCCTATGAGAAGACCTGCAATTCCGAATATATGGCCCACCATTATTTTCGTTCCCAAATCCAGAGCTTCCTGCAAGGACTCTTGATCTGTGGCCGCACTGTAGATGAATGGGATAGGTTGAACCTCGTCTTTTTTAAATCCGCCGATGGATACCATAGAGCGGCAACCAAGTTCGAGTACGATGTCCAATACTTTCCCACACAACTCGTACTGTCCAAAGGTCGTTAATGCCTGACTGTTCCCGTACCAAATTATTAGGTCGCGACCTCCATCCTCCCGCTTCCAATAGTACAATTCGTTTACTGGTGAGCTAAATCCGCCACTCTCTGTTGTGGCCGCAAAATCTTGGAAAGAAGCTGAAACGATTTCTGCGAAACGTTTTGCTTTCAGTTCGTTAATCAGGTGCCGAGCTGCTATATTGGCAACAAAACCAATTCCTGGAAGTCCTTCGATTAGTATCGGATCTTTGAGTTGTGGTTTTTCATAGATTTCGATTGTGCAGACCATCGTTTGGTACCTCTGAATGGAGGTTAGTACGGTACTAGGGAAACAGGCGATATAAGGATGACTAATCATGGGCTCTGAACTGCAAAGACCATAGATACTTGTTCTTACAGACAAGACGTCGCGCAGCTTGTCGCATTTGTAAACGATCATATTCCCGATTATGGCTGGAAAGGCTAATGTTTTTTATAAGCGTGATCGCTGATTTGTTAAGGTTCAGCCATGAGTTTCGAATTAAAAGAAAAAGACCTTCTAGGACGGATAGGGAAGCTGAAAACAAAAACAGGCGTCTTAGAGACGCCGCTGCTGTTTCCAGTAATAAATCCCAGCGTTCAGCTTGTTCCGCCTAAACGGTTGAAGGAAGAGTTTGGTTTTGAGGCAGTAATAACTAATGCTTACATACTGAAGAAACGATATCAGGACAAACCTGTTGCGACAGGTCTGCACAATTTCTTCAATTTTGATGGCCCGATCATGACTGATTCCGGTGCTTACCAAATCCTGGTCTACGGCAATGTAGAAGTTAGTCAAGCGGAGATAGTGAAGTATCAAGAGCAGATAGGAAGTGACATTGCGACGATACTCGACATACCCACGGGCTGGCGAGTCACGTCGGAAGAGGCGGAGAAGACGGTATCAGAAACGCTGAAGAGGGCGAAGGCTTTCTTCAAAACAAAAACTCGGGAAGACATCCTCTGGGTGGGACCAATCCAAGGCGGTAGGCATCTAGAATTAGTCAAGAAATCCGCTCTTGATATGAGAAAACTTCCCTTTCAGATACACGCCTTAGGCAGTCCAACAGAAGTGATGGAAAACTACCGTTACGACGTTCTAGTCGATATGATAGCGACAGCGAAAATGAACCTTCCAGTCGAGAGACCTCTTCACCTTTTCGGAGCAGGGCACCCGGCAATGTTCGCTTTGGCTGTGGCTTTGGGCTGCGACCTCTTTGACTCGGCAGCTTATGCGCTTTACGCTCGCGAAGGTCGTTACATGACTGAGAATGGGACGTGGCGACTCAGTGAACTGGACTATTTGCCATGCCAGTGTCCGAAATGCACGAGTACTTCTCCGAAGGCAGTCCTCGAAATGACGCAGAACGAAAGTGAGCTCTTTTTGGCTGAACACAACCTCTACGTATGCGCTGCTGAGCTCAGGCGGATAAAACAAGCCATAAGAGATGGCAGACTATGGGAACACGTGGAAATGAGAACACACTCACATCCCGAGCTTCTTAACGCTTTGAAGACATTTAAGAACTATGAAGATTTTATGGAAGAGTACAGTCCAACAGTTAAAAAAAGCGGCTTTTTCTTCTATGATTCAATCGGATTGGCACGTCCTGAGGTTGTACGATTCAGAAACCGACTGACACGGCGTTACACACCCCCCAAAGACGTAACGATTCTGTTGCTTTGCCCTCAAACCAGGAAGAAACCATTCCACAAATCTCACGAAATCAGCAAAATCAGACACATACTCCGACATTTAGATGAAAAGCTCTCAGACAGAGTACACATGTGTTTCTACGCTGCCCCTTTTGGCCTGATTCCTCAGGAACTCGATGAGGTTTACCCGCTCTCCCAACACGAAACTTCGCAACCCCTTGACCAAGAAACCCGGGACTATGTAGCCAATCAAGTTGCGGACTACATTGAGCGTACACAGTATTCGACTGTCATGTTAATTAATGATCAATCACGATGGCTAAACCGTGTTAAGGAATCATGCAGAAAAGCATGCCGAAAGAAAGGCATAATCTTCGAATGCATAGAAGCCGGAGGAAGCAAAGACATTTTAATCCGATTAGAAATCCTTCTGAAAAAACACACGAGCGAAAAACTTTGATAAGGGCAGATTTGCACATTCACACTACTTATTCTGATGATTCCACTTTAACACCGAAGGTGCTTGTGGAGCAACTTGCAGCCCAGCCTTTCATCAAAGTTGCCGCCCTTACAGATCACAACTCAGTTCAAGGATGCAAGTTGACGCTACAGCTGGCTTCTGTTTACCCAGACATTCTGATTATCCCTGGCGTTGAAATCAGCACCGCCGAAGGAGACATAGTGATCCTAGGAACCGAGGAACTACCGCCTGAACCCTGGACTGTCGGCGGCATCGTTGACTTTGCCCGTGAAAACGGCAGCGTTTCTGTTGTCGCACATCCTTACCGCGAATACGGCATGGGTGACATCGCTAGAAAATACAAGTTTGACGCCGTTGAAATACTCAACGGAGCTTCATCAGCGTCCGCAAATAAATCGGCAAGAGAACTTGCAAGAATCATGGATTTGCCAGGGGTTGCAGGCACGGATGCACATAAACCGGAAGATTTGTTCACGGTTTACACCGAAATCCACGCCGGTTTCGATGTTGAGGAAATTCTCAAAGCTGTAAAAAAAGGATTGGTAAAAGTGTCTCCTGTGACAGGGTCAATACATTTTTAAAATAGCACACCAGTTTTCTTGACTTGTTGCTAACGGCTAAGAAAAAGGATTGACCCCTGTTGAAGATTGGATTTCTAGGTGGAGCCCGAGAGGTGGGCAGGATAGGAGTATCTGTCAAATCTGAGAAAACCCAGTTTCTGCTGGATTATGGCGTGATGCTTGATCGTGAGCCCGGTTTTCCCATGCATGTCCCGCCCAAAGAAGTAGACGCGTTAATTCTGACTCACAGCCACCTTGACCATTCTGGCGCGCTTCCGATATTCTACATCGAAGGTAAAAGGCCCTTATACACCAACAAGTTGAATCTAGAGTTGACGCAGCTTCTCATCAGGGATTTCATTCATCTGTCAGGCTACTACCTGCCTTTCGAGTATCTTGAATTGGGAGCAATGATGAGAAGCAACAAACACTTGGACTTCAATGCGAAGGAAGAAGTCGGAGATATGCAGTTCCAACTCATAAACGCAGGGCATACACCTGGAAGCGCACACGTCCTTGTCGAAGCAAACGGCAAGAGATTACTTTATACAGGCGACTTCAACACCGACGAAAGCAAACTTCTACCGGGAGCCACCATGGACTATGGCGACCTCGACGCTGTGATCATAGAAAGCACATACGCAAATGAGGATCACACAGAAAGAGCTGAACTGGAGAAACGTTTTGTAGAAGCTTGTACGGAAGTAGTAGAGAAAGGCGGAATCGTTCTAGTGCCAGCTTTCGGAGTCGGAAGATCTCAGGAGATGGCTACAATCTTGGCTGCTCATCATTTTGAACATCCGATCACTCTCGATGGAATGACCCGTGAAGCCAGCAGAATAATCATGAACTACAAAGACTTTCTGAGAGATCCCAAAATGTTCATGGACGCCATGCACTCCGCCGACTGGGTTGAAGGTTGGAGAGACCGACGGAGAGCAATCAAGACCCCAGGCGTTATAATCTCCACCGCAGGCATGTTGAAAGGTGGTCCTGCCGCGTTTTACATGTCGAAACTCGGAAAGAGGGCGAACAACGCCGTCTTCTTAGTGAGTTACCAGATTCCTGGAACCCCTGGAAAAGAGTTATTGGACAAGGGCATTTGTACAATCGATGGCAAAGTCCGCAAAGTGAAAGCCCGATACGAGCACTTTGACTTTTCTTCCCATTGCGGTGCAAGCCAACTAAAAGACGCCTTGAGGAAATTGGGTGGAAAGCCGAAAGTCTTTTGTGTTCATGGTGCTGAGGGCAACTGCGAACTTTTCGCGAATTGGGCTAAGACGGAACTCGGCTTGGAAGCCTATGCTCCGAAAACAGGAGATTATTTTGATGTTTAGGGTGCTCTAGTGAGACTCGGCATCTTACCAATCGGGCGCATAGATTCAACTGTGCCATTGCACATTCAACAGAGTCTAGATAAGATCCTTCCCGATTTAGAGTGTTCAATCATTCCCGAAGGATTGGCTCTCCCGAAAACAGCGTTTGACATGAAGCGTAACCAATATCGTTCGAATCTCATTCTGGGTGAAATGCAAGCTCTTGGCGCTCAACAAAGAGACTTGGACTGTATTTTGGGTGTTGTGGACGCTGACATTTTTGTTCCAGAATTGAATTTCGTCTTCGGAGAGGCTTGTTTTCCTGGAAAAGAAGCATTGATCTCTCTGTGGAGACTTAAGCCCGAGTTCTACGGAGATGCACCCGACCAGACAGCCTTTTTTTCTAGAGTTGTGAAAGAGGCAGTGCACGAAATAGGGCACACACTGGGTTTGCGACACTGCTTCCGCAGTTCATGCGTTATGCATTTTTCTAATTCCATATTTGACACTGACATTAAACAAGCTGTGCCCTGCGATGAATGCTACACAAAAGCAGCAATCAGAATTGACAGTTTAAGATATTTGCCTTGAGTGAAAATTCACTCGCGGGTCGATGTGATCAATAACTGATTCAATATACCTCAATGAAGGAAGATGGAAATGCAGATTACGTGGATTGCTTGCTTCCGAACCATTTTTTGAATAAATCGGGGATCTTTTGAGGATCTTCAAGTACGTATACGTCTTCCATGAGTTTGAGTCGCCTAACGTTATCTGCATCTTCTTTTCTGATTCTCAGTTTCATATCTTCCCCGTTGGGAAGTTTCGTGTAGACTGTCTTTTCTTCATAGTCCACTGGCATAATATAGACGGGAACAAATGCCTTCAGACTCATGCTTGCTGCATTGGTTAGCATCGTATCACCTATGCCAAGTGCGATTTTAGCCACCGTGTTTGAAGTACCCGGAGCGATGAGAAGGAACTCGTACTTGTGCAGCTGCATCCAACCAGCAAGAAAAGGCGAATTGGAGTTTAATTCAACATAGACTTTTTGGAAGTTTTTCCTCAAATCCTCTTCAAGACCGTAGAATTTTATCACTGTCTCTGCAGCTTTGGACAGGAAAACATGCATCTCGACAGTGTCCTCATATTCCGTTTTGACTCCCTTCATTATTTCAAGAATTTCTGCTATTTTGTCGCCCGCGCCTGAGAGGCCCCAGGCAACCTTTCGTTTTTTCGCTTTGTCAGTTGCGCCCATTTCCTACACCTCCAAATTTATTCAGGTACTCCGTGAATCTCTTAACCGTTTTCTTTAGACTCTTCACACCATCATCATCCTGTTTCACGCCTTCAAGTGTGTCTTTCGTCCAGAACGTTGCTCCTAGGTTTGCTCCGAAGAATCCTCCGCTGACTGGTATCATCCCGTTTAAGATGTAGAAGGTGTGAATTTGCATTAAAGCAGCTTCTTGTCCTCCTACTCGGTCCCCTCCAAGGGCGATTGCCGTCCCAATTTTGAATTTGAAGAAATCCTTGTCTGCGACCAAGACGGAACGACATCTATCCATGACTGTTTTGATCTGGGCGCTGGGTCCGCCATTGTAAACCGGTGTGGCAAGGATTATTCCATCGGCTTTTTTAAGGAGCTCGTACAGTTCTTGCAGGTCGTCTTTGAAAATACACTCTTTGTTCCTGAGGCAGTAGTCACAGTGAGTGCAGAAGTTGATGTGCTTGCCGCGCACAGACCAGAAATGTGTCTCGACACCTTTGGCTTCCAGCATTCGCAAGGCTTCTTTCAAAATGTATTCGGTGGCTTGCTGCCGCGGGCTACCGCAAACGCCGACCACGATCATACTCATCAGGACTCAATACTCGTCTGTATGCATTAAGCTTTGCTAAGACAAATTGTGCACGGCAAAATCTGGACTTTTGCGTAGCCCGCTCTAATGAGGCGAGAAAGAAGGATAGTAGGGAAGCGTGCGCTAGAAAATGGAAGGGAGGTTTATTCTGATTCGAAGTATTCTTCTGGTTTCGGCGGAACCGGCGGTAATCCTCTGCGTTCGCGTATATTCTTTATCGTTTCAGCTTGCATCTGCTCCGGAACTGTTGCCCATCGGCTGAATTGTGTCGCCCAGAAGGCTCTGCCCTGAGTTGATGACCGTAATTCGTCGGCGATTCCGAAGCTTTCGGAAACTGGCATTTCGGCTTTGACGGTTATCATGTCTTCTTCGGAAGGCATATCTAGTATCTTTCCTCGCCTTTTGTTTAACAATGTGATAACGGAGCTGACGAAATCGCTTGGAACTCTGCATTCGAAGCTCAGTAACGGTTCAAGCAGTTTAGGATCAGTAAGCAGAATAACGCAATATATGGGACGCCATGTCATGGGTATTACTTGTGCTGGACCCCTGTGGACTGGATCTTCGTGAACGGTCACATCTTCAAGGTTAATCTTCAAGCCGTAAGCAGGTTCTTTGGCTAATGGTGACGTGTGGACTGCTTCGCGGAACCCCGTCTTTACGTGGTCGAGAATTTCGTCAACGTACTGTCTTCCTCTAATGCGGTTGACTAGTATGTTGTTTTCTTCGACGGCTACTGCGCCTTTTGCCTCGTCTGGTGCCCAGCCAAGTGATCTGAGTGTTTTGGTTCTTTCGTCTTTGTTTTGCATGTCGGTGATTTTTTCAGATTTTATTGCTTCTATCACGTCATCAGACAGTTTCTCAATGGTTATCCAGAGCTTGTTGTGTTTGTTTGGGCTCTTGCCCATTACTGCTGGACCCTTGTAATCATGGCTTATGGTTTCACGATAATTCACGATGGGCTTGCTGAGTTTGACTTTTAAGCCTGCTTCCTGCATTCGGTAAGCAGTAATCTCTAAGTGCAGTTCACCCATTCCGCTGAGCAGGAACTCGCCACTTTCTTTGTTCATTTTGAAGTGTAAATTCGGGTCTTCTGTAGTGAGTTTGTGCATGACCTTATCGAACAATGGCAGGTCTTTGACGTCTTCGGGCTCCACTGCAACAGTGACGACTGGGTCAGAAACGTACCGTAATCCTTCGAACGAGTGGGTTTCCACGCCCTCTTCCGCTACGGTTTCACCCACGTGAAGCGCGGGTAAACCTGAGATTGCCCCGATGTTCCCCGCCGGCACGCGGTCGATTATGACTCGGTCGGTTGCCATGCTCATAAAAACCTGCTGAATGGTGCCTTTCTGACCGCTACTCACGAGCTGCACAGTTTTGCCTCTCGTGATTGCACCGCTGAAAATACGGCCTATGGCAACGGTTCCGCTGTGAGGGTCAACCTCAATCGTGGATATGCACATAAGCAAAGGAGCGTTCGGATCCACTTTCGCCATGCCTACTCCGGTCGGACTGTCAACCTCTCCTGGCCAAATTTTCGGCTGCCTGTAAGGCTGAGCTACCAACGGGTTGGGCAAGTGCGTACAGAACATGTCCAAAATAGGATCAGGTAAAGGTGCCTTCTTGCTCAGTTCGTCGACTTTTCTACCAACATCTTCAGGTATACCGCTGTAGGCGTCTATGATGTCCTTGAAGGTGATTTTCTTCATCTTCATGTGGACAGCGTTTAAGCCCCACTTATGTAGAGCTGAGCCGAAAGCCACACGACCATCCTCCACATTCACTTGCCAGTCTTTCTTGTGTTCGGCTGGGGCATATTTTTCAATTAGTGAGTTTACTCGCAAAAGAATCTTGGCAAACTTGCGTTGGATTTCTTCTGGGGTGAGTTTTATTTCTTTTATAAGTCTATCAACTTTGTTGATGAAAAGTATAGGTTTGACGCGTTCACGGAGTGCTTGCATGAGCACGGTTTCTGTTTGCGTCATGGGACCCTCAACCGCGTCGACCACAACCAGAGCGCCGTCAACAGCCCTAAGGCTTCGAGTGACTGCGCCGCTGAAGTCAATGTGTCCTGGTGTGTCGATTAGGTTGATGAGATAATCCTGACCTTGGTATGTATGGACTAGGCTGACGTTAGAGGCGAAAACGGTCATTTGTCGTTTCTGCTCTAGGTCCCAAGAGTCCAGAAAAAGTTTCTGCCCAGCCGTTTGCGTGCTGATTATACCAGCAGCAGCCAATAGGCTGTCTGATAGAGTTGTTTTGCCATGGTCGACGTGGGCAATTATGCTGGTGTTTCTGATGATTACAGGATTGTTCATCAGTTTAACTATTTCTTCGGTTTGTCTATAACGTGCCATAATTATTCAGCCTCTAGTCTATTTGAATAAGAAGTATGCTCGTTTGATTTTTCAGATTGAAGCATTTTTCTATTTCTCTTCTAAATGGATGAGCTACATGGAAATGAAAAATGGCACCTATTAACTTTACTGGCGGAAAAATCAGCAAATAATGAGAGAGAACCTGCTGGGAATATTTTCTTGCGAAACTAAAAGAGCAGGGAGTGCTCAAGTTGAAAAAGAAGGTTGCAGCTTGGTTGTCGACGATGCCGAAAAACTTGCAGAGACGTTTTCTTGGTTTTTACCGGCTTGATCTTCGGACCATCAATGTCTGCACTTGGCTAACGCCGTTTATCTTTCCGAGTTCATTCTCGAACTCGTCCACGATGCCTGTCTTGTCCTCGGGGAATCTTACTTGAACTAGGAGTGCCTTTAGTCCAAATGCTATTGGTTCCTCCCCATATCCTTCAAGTGAGGAGAACTCAGGCAAACACGTCTCAACTTTTTTCTTTAGAGCGTCAAAACTCTCCATTATGTCTTCTGGAAAAATCTTGTAGGTAACAATAACACTGCCCATTCTAAAACCTCAGTTATTACGGTCCTGTAAAACCGCATTTAGGACACTTGTACATACGCCCGAACTGCCTGCATTTTCCGCATCTTTTGATCTGGATTTCCCCACAGTTTGGGCACAGAAACTTCGTTGCCTCTGTTCCCGGCTGAATCGGTTTGGCGCAGCTTGTGCATGTGACTAAAGACAAGGTTGCTGCATTTTCTTCCATGCTGCTCAACTCTTCAAGCGCTTTGTAATTGTTAGACTTCCTTATATCTGCTATGCTTGTCCTTCATAGAAGTTCAATGATAACGCATCATAGAATTATCATAAAACTTCAAGGTTTTTCTGGAGGATAACAACTGTTGATTCGGCGGTGATTATCTTGCTGAAACCTTCACATGAAAATGCAAAGCAGTTTGCCCTGACCTTGAGATTGGCAGGGAAAAGTCAATTTCGCAAGTTTATTATTTGGGTTTTTCGCCTATAGTTTACGGGGTCATTTTGGGAGTAAATCTGCGAGAGATAGTTCCTAAAGCACCAGTTGACTTAAAGGAATTAAATGGAAAATCAATTGCCATTGACGCATACAATGCATTATACCAGTTTTTGGCGATAATTCGACAGCCCGACGGCACACCCTTGAAAGATAGTACTGGAAAAATCACTAGTCACTTGAGCGGCCTATTCTATAGGACAAGCAACCTCTTGGAAATGGGTATAAAACCTGTCTATGTTTTTGACGGCGTCCCGCCGGCTTTGAAAGAAACAGAGATAAAACGACGAAGGAAAGCCAAAGAAGAAGCGACTATTCTGTATGAACATGCCCTGGCGAGAGGCGATCTTGGTGAGGCACGGGTTTATGCGCAAGGTACAAGTCGGCTGAAAGATTACATGGAAGAAGATAGCAAGAGACTCTTGTCTCTGATGGGGTTGCCTTGGGTTCAAGCGCCGAGCGAAGGAGAGGCCCAGGCTGCGCAAATGGCAAGGCATGGAGATGCAGACTATTGCGCAAGCCAAGATTACGATAGTTTGCTTTTTGGAGCTCCCAGATTAATAAGGAATTTGACGATATCCGGTCGAAGAAAATTGCCCAGCAAGAACATATACGTTGATGTCATTCCTGAACTCGTTGTGTTGAACGACGTCTTGAAAGAATGCGCCATAACATATGAACAGTTGATTGATGTAGGAGTGCTAATCGGAACAGACTTCAATCCTGACGGCATCAAAGGCCTAGGACCTAAGACCGCTCTGAAACTCATAAAGGAAAATGGAACCCTTGAGAAAGCTTTGCCCCACATAAAGAACCCGGAGTTTCCAACCGAACCCGAAAAAATTCGCGACATTTTCCTCCACCCAAAAGTGAGCGACAACTACAGTTTAGAATGGAAAGATCCGAACCGGGAAGGCATAATCGATTTTCTCTGTAGGCAAAGAGACTTCTCGGAAGACCGAGTTAAAAGGGCCCTTGACAGAATCCAGGAAGCTACGAACAAGCTTAAGGGAAAAACTACTCTCGAAAAATGGTTTGGATAAGACTCTGAAAGCTAGAATTTGTGGCCGTGCTCGCCTGTCAAGGGTACAAAGGCTACTCCGCCCAAGTTCTCGTGTTTGACTTTTCCATCAGGTCCTTTTATGACCTTAATCAGGTTCTGAAACATTGAAACACTTCCAACGGGAACTAACATCACACCTGTGGGCTTCAGTTGTTCGATAAGTGGATTAGGCACATTGGGAGCCGCGGCAGTCACTAGTATTCGATCGTAAGGAGCCTTGGCTGGATACCCTTTCGAGCCATCTCCGAAGACTACGGTCACTCGATCACTGTAGCCTGAGTTCATAATGTTTTTCCTCGCAATTTCGGCTAGACCTTTAACTGTTTCAACAGTGTAGATATGACCGTACTCGCTTCGAGGAACGCCTTTTGGAGCTACTATCTCCGCTATCGTGGCGGCATGCCAACCCGAGCCGCCTCCAACCTCCAAAACTTTCATACCCACCTCCAGCTGCAACGCTTCATTCATAATTGATACCATATGCGGAGCCGATATGGTTTGGCCGGACCCTATGGGGAGGGGTGTGTCCACTGAACTGTATGATTTTACGTCCTGTGGTAGAAAATTCGTTCTGGGAACTGCCCGCATTGCCTTGATCACGTTAGGCGAGCGCAGGATGCCTTGCTTTATCAGACTGTCAATCAGTCGTCCCCAGTCCGTTTTTTCCAATATAGAACCACATTAAGAATACTGTGAACGAGTCCTTTTTAATATATTCTTATTCGAAAAATGAAAAGAAGAAATTTACTTTACGGTGACAGACTTTGCCAGGTTTCTCGGAGTATCTGGGTTATGTCCCTTTTCCAAAGCCATGTAGTAAGCCAATAGTTGCAGCGGCACTGCGAAAGGTATAGGTGATATGACCTCAGGAATTCCTTTCGGAACCTCAATGAAGTCGTCCGAAAGCGCTTTTATTTCTTCGTCACCCTCTTCCACAATGGCGATTATCGAGGCCCCTCGTGCCTTCATTTCCATAATATTGCCGATCAAAGTCTTGTGCGAGTCGTCTTTGGGACAGATGAATATTACTGGGAAGCCCTTTTCAACTAAGCTAATGGGGCCGTGTTTGCTCTCTCCAGCCGGGAAAGCTATCGACGGGATGTAAGCTATCTCCATTAGTTTGAGTCTGCCTTCAAATGCTGTAGCGGTACTTATGCCTCTGCCCAAGAAGAAGAAAACTCGTGAATCCTTGTATTTCTCGGCGAGATGTTTGACCTTCTCCTCCTGTGTCTGGATTATTGTATCCACAATATCTGGCAGATGCTCTAGGCGTTCTTCTAGGTCGTCCATTTCGTCCTGTGATATTTTTCCTCGCTTTTTTGAAAGCCGAAGTGCTAACTGTGCCAGCACTGAAAGCTGTGAAGTGAATGTCTTAGTTGCGGCTACTCCGATTTCTGGACCTGACTGCTGACCGATATAGACCCGGGATACACGCGTCAGTGTTGAGCCGATAACGTTGGTCAAGCCGAGAATAGTCGCGGCACGTTGTTGTGCGCAGGTTACGGCGGCCAATGTGTCCGCTGTCTCGCCTGATTGACTTACCGCTAAGATTGTGCTGTCTATGTTTACCGATTTGCCATGTTGTTCTATGAATTCCGAGGCGTAAACGGGATAAGTGGGTAAGAAGGCAAGTTTTGAGAACATGTACGAAGCAGCCAAGCAGGCGTGGTAGGATGTGCCGCACGCAACGAGGAAGACTTCATTTGCACGGTCAAGAAACGTCGATATCAGATCAAGATAATGTTCCTGCATTCTCAAGGTGTTTCGGAGAGTGGCAGGCTGCTCATGAATTTCTTTGATCATAAAATGCGGGTAGCCCTGTTTCACAGCCATTTCAGGGGTCCAATCGATGATTTCCGGCTCTCTAACCACAATGGAGGAATCATTGATTTTTCTTATTTCATAACCCGCTTGTGATAGGATTATGAGTTCACCATTATTTATCATAACTGCCTTGTTTGTTACGGGCAGGAAGGCTGGGATGTCGGAGGCGCAGTAAACGCCGTTTTCGCTGACTCCTAAAACTAGTGGACTTTCGTTTCTGGCACATATTACCTTGTCGGGTTCCTTTGTTGATAGAACTGCGATTGCATAAGATCCTTCTAGCGATTTTACAGTTTCAAGCACTGCATCGGCTAAACTGAGAGGATGTCGTTTAAGATTGGCTTCTATGAGGTGAGCTATGACTTCAGTGTCGGTCTTTGAAACAAAATTGTGACCGCTATTTTCCAATTCAAGTTTGAGTTCGCTGAAATTCTCAATGATTCCGTTGTGAACCACGACTATTTGTCCTGTACAGTCTGAATGTGGATGTGCGTTGACTTTCAGAGGAGCACCGTGAGTTGCCCATCGAGTGTGACCGATTCCAATGCTACCGGGTAAATCGTCCAGGTTCAGAAGTTTATGAACATCGTCTATTTTTCCCTGGTCTTTCTTAAGCCAGATTTTATCGTTGCTTATTGTAGCTATTCCGACGGAATCGTAGCCGCGGTATTCAAGTGTCTTTAGGGAAGCATGAATCAACGGCGCGGCCATTCCTTCTTTCAGTACGCATCCAAAAATTCCACACATTTTTTGTGCCTCATTAGCTTCCTGCTGCTTTGTTTAGCCGTATTCAAGCAGTTTGACTCCTAATAAGGATTTTTAGGAATAAACTTTCAGTTCTAAAAGAATTTTTTTAGGAGATACAAGTGATTGTCCTTGATACGAGTCGCAGGGTTAGAAAGATCTGGTTTTTACTTGACACTATAACAAAATTTTTAATAGTACCTGCAAACTATGTTTGTGAGATTACTCATGGATAAGAAACTGCTGCTCCAAGACGATGAAGGGACCCAAGAGGTAAAAGAGATAAGCATCATGCGGGACGCGCAGAAGCTGAAGATGATTCTGGGGAAGCTAAGCTGGAAAATCTTGACGATGCTCTCCGAGAAAGAAATGTACCCCTTGGAAATCGCCCGGCAGTTGAATGTCCACGAGCAAAGAATCTACTATCACGTAAGGAAACTGGCGAAGGCAGGAGCCATAACAATAGAAAGAGAAGAAAAGAAGAAGGGAGCCACAGCAAAATACTACAAAACCGTCTCCCCTGCTTTCGGCATTGAATTCCCGCGAGGATACAAAGCTATTCAAAGCTTATCTCTCCTCGGCTCAGAAAAACAGATTCAAAGATTTTTCAAAGAATTCATCAGCGAAAACGGCACACTTGAGGGAAAAATAGTTGTTGGAAGCCCAACCCCCCATGGACCATTCAGAACTAGTGCAAGAGACGGTCACTATGCTGCACATCTGGCACTCTTCATCGGACAATTCGTCAAGATGCCAACAGACTTTGCCGTAAAGTTGGATGTTGACGTTAAAGCTGAAAAGGAGGAGAAGAACAATCTCATCCTCGTTGGTGGCCCAGGGACAAATCTTCTCACGCAGGAGATAAACGAGCATTTACCAATCAGGTTTATTATGGAATCAACAGATCAAGGATTCCTTCTAGGCGGCTTAACATCCAACAAGACTTCTAGAACCTATACTGCCGACGTTTCGGGTCTGATAGCCAAAATCGTGAACCCATGGGATCCTACCAAAAGAATCATCGTCCTGGCAGGAAACAAGGCAGTGGGAACCAAAGCGTGTGTTCTGGCTTTGTCAAATTTTTGGAAAAAAACTCTCCGACAATACAGCGGCGACGACGGTTTTGCGACTGTGATTCAAGGTTTGGATCTTGATGGAGACGGAAAAGTAGATGCCATTGAGGTAAATGAGTAGAATTGACCTTGCACCCAGTATCTGAAGTGCTTCATGGGCATGGGCATAAGAACATCCAATCCTCACACAGGGCGACTCTGGAGTTCACCAGGGAAAATCACTTGTCAAGGGAAGGAGACTGTATAGTTGCGGTGGGTGTGGACAAAGCTCTTGCTGATTTATCCTTTGAGTTCAAAGAGAAAATGCGAAAGCCAGAAACGGAACTGATCGTGTCGATAGAGGCGGGTGGAGTCCTTGAGCAGTTGACGGCCCGCGGGTCTGAGAAACTAATTTTGACTCATCCGAGGGACATTGTGATACGGAAGAGCGATTACATTTCCGACAGGACTTTGGCAGTTCACGCTGATAAGGCTGCGAAGGATTTATCAAGGAAACTCGTGGAAAAGCTTCAGAATCCTCTGGAGACTGTGAAGATCACGCTTACTGCCGGTAATTAGAGGATTTTGGCGTCTAGGACAAACTGCCATTCGTATGGCGCTGTCTCACGGACAGGTTTCTCGAAGAGGATTGTGTCCAGTTTTCTGTTGTTCTTTTTCACTTCTTGAGTTAGACGCATTTTCTTGCTATCCATAGAGTCGGGAAGGCGGACGAAACCGTAATAGTGAATTATGCCCCCTGAAGGCTTGAGTGCTTTGCAGGCAACGTCGACGAATTCGCTGGCTTTCTCAGGCAAATTCATTATGACGCGGTCAGCAACGCCTGAAAGCTTTTCTTCGACAACATGCCTCGCATCTCCATGAAGTGGAACGACGCGATCCTCAACTCTGTTGAGTCGAATGTTGTTTTTCAGAAGCTTGACAGCTTCCGAGTTTGTGTCTATCGCGAATACCTTCACACCTGGTTTGTCTTTGGCTATTGAAACCGAGAAAGGCCCAACTCCCGCGAATAGGTCTACAACTGTTTCATTGCTCTGAACGAGAGTGGCGACCCTCTTGTGCTCATTTGAGAGTCTGGGGGAAAAGTATGCCTTCGCGATATCAACCATGAATTTGCAGCCGTATTCATTGTGGACAGTATCTGTTCGATCTTCTCCAGCGATAACTCGATACTCTCGCAGACGGTATTCCCCGGCAATTGAACCAGCCTTGGCAAGCACTGTGCGCACATTCTTATGTGTCTCTAGAATGGCTTCGCCGACCAGTTTTTCGTGAGCCTTCAATTCCGGGGGCATTTGGATTATCGCTATTTCGCCTAAGATGTCCAATGCGCGGGGCATATTTTCTATTAGGTGAGCAGGCAACTGTCCGGCTAGGACTTCTGGTAGGGTTTTTCGAGAATCTGACTTTCTTAAGAAAAGGGCATTCGCCAACTGAAAAGCTGGTATTTGCATTCTTAGAATCCGCACTTCGGCATCGTTTGGACTCCTGACCAGCGGGATGGAAACGTGGGTGTCATTTCTATGGATCTCCAGTTGTTTGTTTAAAAGTCCGAGCTTGCTCGTCAGGAGCAAAGCTTTCTCCGCATGTCTTTTTTCGATTTTGGCGCACAAAGAGAGTTCAGACATAGTTAGTCGCCTCTTTCTACCCGGTAGAGGCCGTTGATCCTCTGAACATTGAAACGTAGGTTCAGCATTTTTTCGGAGAGCCAAAGGTTTGTTCTTAGATGGTCAGTGAGCTCTCTTGTGAAAAACGTGGATTTCCCTTGTGCCAAGCAAACGTAAGGAATTAGCATGTCAGCCAAGTGCACGTCAACGGTCGCGTTAGCGCTTAGTTCTCTGTGAAGGTTTGCTGCTGCTTTCCTGCCAACTGTTTCGCTTGTTTTCCCGAGTTCTCCGATGGCGTCAGCCCCCAATATGACTCCTGTCGTGGTCTCAGCCCACAGGGCTATTGAACTCCCTTTTTGAAAGGGATTTGACCTATCATTGACTATTTGAATGTCTACGAAGTATCCTTTGTCTGAGAGATAGTCATTTGCGGCTTTGGCTTGGCGTTCGGCGACTTTTCTTTCTGCCAAGAAAGTGCATATTGAGATGCCTTTTATGTTTTTTATCGTGCCGAAGGATTTGAGTTCGAGAGGTTGTGGATGACTCTGTGGTGTCGTGGTTATCGTCACTTCGCCTCCTCCTTTTGGATAATAGCCGTACTTGTTCACGGTTATTTCCGCTTCAAAGCCCATATTCTTGAGTTTGGACAGGAGAACGTGTTTTAGATAGTTGATTGTAGGAGAGTGGGTGGTATCGGTTCCCCCTGTAACGGTAAGGCGTAGAGGATTTTTGGCGAACAGGCACATGGGTAAGACCGTGATTAGGAGCATGGGAATGCTTCCTGCGGTCCCGATGTCGGCTCTTATGTTTCCTCCTTGTATCTCATGCGGTCTAAACCATATCTCTCTGGAATTGAGGAAAGCGCCTTCCAGTTCGGCGTTGCACATCTTTGCTGCGGTTAAAACGGCCTGCAAGTGCTGCGGTTTGAGTCCTGGTTCTGGTCTGTTTCGCCTGATGTTGAATATGTGTATCGGTTGAGCGCGAATGGCAGCTATCGCAACTGCGAGTCTAAGGATTGTGCCGCTTCCGCTCATTTGGCCGCCGTCAATTTCTAGTGCCAAATCTTGTGCTCCTGTCATTATTGGTGGTTTTCGTACTAGTAGCAACTTTCAAATAATTAATAGGTGTTCTAAGTATTTTAGAAAAACTCGGGGAGACTTGCCGTGAGCGTTGAAAAAGAGAAAATAGACAAGTTAATTGAAAGGGTAGATGAGCTCCTTGTTGTTCTGAACAAGATTTCAGAAGATTTGCGTTCTGTCTCCGGATCGATAAAGTCTCTCGCGGTTTCCCAGATCACTCAACCGACAGCTCCGACTGTTGCGGTTCACAGTGTGACCGTGGAAAAGAAGAAGAATCTGCAAGACATTCGCATGGCATTTCCGGAAGATTTGGAGAACCTTCTCAGTTTTGAAGAGAGAGACGATTACATTATAGTGAAACCTAGGCAGTTTTTGGGGTCTGAGAATTTTGCCAAAGTAGCTTCTGCTGTTCGGGGTTTGGGTGGAGAGTACATAAGCGCAGGAAGGGATTCACATTTCAGGGTGTACAAGAAAACGTAGCTCATCGTTGAAATCAGTACACTATTCTGAAGTCTTTGAATTCACCAGTATAGTTTTCCCATTCTAAGGCAAGATTCGTTACATGCGCTCCTACTGGACCTTTCTTGCAAAATTCAACGAGTTTTGCCACAGACGGCTCTTGGCCCTCAAAGAGTGCTTCAACGCTTCCATCTGGCAAGTTCCT
>Ga0105107_10000698_pt1 | contig 21522 bp, 20 predicted proteins | sample PPLLaktember2015_6_FD_79335 | JGI IMG/M metagenome (GOLD analysis project Ga0105107, IMG submission 79335) | Freshwater sediment microbial communities from Prairie Pothole Lake near Jamestown, North Dakota, USA - PPLs Lake P8 Core (1) Depth... | ecosystem: Environmental > Aquatic > Freshwater >... | reverse complement strand
GATGACCAAGCCCCGCAGCGTCGCCGACATCATGCGCAAGGACTTCGTGTCCCTCCAGGAAGGCGACCGCCTGGACTTCGCCGAGGACGTGATGCGCCTGGGCCGCATCCGGCACCTCCCCGTGCTGCAGCAGGGCCGCCTGGCGGGGATCGTCTCCCAGCGCGACCTGCTCGCCCACTCGCTGTCCCGCACCCTCGACTTCGACCCGCAGGATCGGCGCAGCTTCCTGAAGTCGGTGGACGTCTCGGAAGCCATGACGAGGGAGGTGGTGACGGTGGACCCGGGCACCTCTCTGGAGGAGGCCGCACGCCTCCTGATCCGCCATCAGATCGGCTGCCTGCCGGTGGTGGGGAGCGACGGCGTGCCCGTCGGTCTCGTGACCGAGACGGACCTGCTGCGGGCGGCCTACCTCTCGGGGGAAGATCCCCGCTAGAAGCCCGCGGAGGCCGGCTGGGCGCCGCCCTCGGCGCTGCGGCGCTCCAGGTCGCCGAGGAATGCGGCCGCCGCCTCCATCTCCTCGAACTCCGCGCGCAGTCGCTCCTCGTAGACGCGCTGCTCCTCACGCGCCTGGGCGCGGTCCCGGAGGCTGCCGGGGGCCGTCGCGTAGTAGCCGGCCGCGAGGCCGCCGACCGCCGCCACGCCATAGAGAAGGATCGCCAGGAGCGCCCGCATCGCCGATTCGCCTCCGTCCTTGGGGATGCTCCGTCGCCTCCCCGGTAACCGAGGGGAAAGGTCGCCGGCCGCCCGCAGGCCCGCTGTGAACGGCTTCACAGGGGGTCTACGTTCTCAGGGAGCAGGGAGGATCCCGCCGTGCCCTACGCCCAAGGCCGCGTCTTCCACGACGCCGATTCCCACGTGATGGAGACGCCGGACTGGCTGGTGCCGTACGCGGATCCGGCCGTGCGGGAGCGCATGCGGCCGCTCTACGTCGCGACCGTGAAGCCGGGCGAGGAGAGCTTCATCGACGAGCTGCGCCGCAAGCACGGCGAGCCCGACTACCGGGCGCGCGAGGCCGACGAGATCATGCTCCGCAAGAACTGGCGGGCGACCGGCTCGTTCGTGCGCGAGGACCGCCCGCGCGCCCTCGACCTGCTGGGCTTCGCGAGCCAGCTCGTCTTCAACACCTTCCTGAACAAGTACCTGCTGCGCTCCGAGCAGGGCGACGACCTCGACTTCGGCTACGGGCTGGCGCGCGCGCACAACCGGGCCATCGCCGACTTCTGCTCCGTCGACCGGCGCCTGCTCGGCGTCGGCTACCTGCCCCTCGCCGATTTCGCGCGCTCGAAGGCGATGGCGCGCGAGGCCCTCGAGCTCGGCTGCAAGGCGTTGATGGTGCCGTCGGCGTGCCCGCTCACCCACTCGCCCAGCCACGTCGGCCTCGACCCGGTGTGGGCCCAGGCCGAGGAAGCGGGCGTGCCGGTGGTGCTCCACGTGGGGGGCGGCGGCCAGCTCCTCCACCCGAGCTACTTCGAGAACGGCCTGCCGCCGGTGCCCGACTTCCACGGCGGGGCGGAGAACTTCCGCTCGATCGACTACATGGCGATCCCCTACCCGCCCATGCAGACGATCGCGACGCTGATCCTCGACGGCGTGCTCGACCGCTTCCCGCGGCTGAAGCTCGGCGTGATCGAGCAGGGCGCGTCGTGGGTGCCGGGCTGGATGCGCACCCTCGACTCGGCCTTCGAGGCGTTCCGCAAGAACGAAGAGCGCCTGCAGCGTCTCAGCCTGCGCCCGAGCGAGTTCGTGCGACGCTCGGTGCGCGTGACGCCCTACCCCGCCGAGCCCGTCGGCTGGATCGTGGAGAACGCCGGCGAGGAGGTGTGCCTGTTCAGCTCCGACTACCCCCACGTCGAGGGCGGCCGCAACCCGCTGCGGCGCTTCGAGGCGAGCCTCGCGGGCGTCTCGGAGCGCGCCAAACAGCGCTTCTACTGCGACAACTTCGTCGACCTGATGGGCGCGGGCTTGCCGGAGGAGCTGCGGGCGGCGGCGGCGTAGCCGAGGGCTCGATCGCCCGCTGGACACGCCGCCGCTCCCCGCGCAAACTCCGGCATGCGCTGGAAGCCCCGTCCTCTCGTCGTCGCACTCGCCACCCTCTCGTTCGCCGCCGCTCCGGCGCTGGCGCTCACCGACGCGCAGATCGACGTCGGCGCGAAGCAGGCCACGCGCGGGCTGAAGGGCCCGGTGAAGAAGCTGGCCTCGAAGAGGCTCGCGGGCCGCGACAACGACACCGAGGGCTCGCGCCTCGCCCAGCGCTACCTGGTGAAGCGGCTGGCGAAGATCAGCGAGCCGCTGGGCACGGGCAGCGATCCCTACCTGCAGCCCTTCTTGCGCGACGGCGACGCCGGCGCGAACCTGCTGGCGGTGATCCGCGGCGCCGAGCTGCCGGAGGAGTACGTGCTGCTCGGCGCCCACTACGACCATCTCGGCGTGGGCGAATGCGACCCCGGGCCGAACCCGAACGACCTGATCTGCAACGGCGCAACGGACAACGCCGCCGGCACGGCCGCCGTGCTGGCGGTTGCGAAGGCCGTGGCGAAGCTACCCGAGCCGCCGCGCCGCTCGCTGCTGATCGCGCTGTGGGACGCCGAGGAAGACGGCCTCGAGGGCTCCGAATACTACGCCGAGGAGTCCCCCGTGGTGCCGCTCGCGCAGATCGTCGCCTACGTGAACCTCGACCTGCTCGGCGCGACGCTGATCCCCTCGCTCGCGAGCAACACCTTCGCCATCGGGAGCGAGACCGGGGGGGCCGTGCTGCGCGACCTCGTGGACGCCGCCGGCGGGCGCCAGCAGATCGACCTGACGCCCCTCAGCTACGTCTTCGGCCAGGGCCGCAGCGACTACGCCCCGTTCGGCGCGGCGGGCGTCCCGATCGTGTTCTTCGGCGACGGCAGCAGCGGCTGCTACCACACCGCCGGCGACGAGCCTTCCCGCGTCGACTGGAAGAAGCTCGCCGAGCAGAGCGCGGTGGCGTTCCGTACCACCATCGGGCTCACGGAAGCCGCCGCGCCGCCCGCCTTCGTGGCGCCGCTCGCGCTGCCCACCTACGCCGACGCGGTCGGGCTCCAGGGTCTTCTCGACCTCGCGATCCCGGCCGACCTGCCGCTGTTTCCGATGACCGTGCAGGAAGAGATCGTCGGCGTCGCCGAGCTGATCGACCCGATCGTCGAAGCGGGCGAGGCCGCCTTCGACAACAGCGACGCCGCCTACGTGCTCGCCTCGGCAGGGCTGCTGATCAGCCACCTCGAGGATCTGCCCTGCGGCGCCTTCTGACGTGAAGGGCCGCCGGCTTCGCAGCCAGGCGGCCCTTCGAGAAGTTGGAGCACGAGACCGGATTCGAACCGGCGACAACCGCGTTGGCAACGCGGTGCTCTACCAACTGAGCTACTCGTGCCCGGCGATCGGGGAAGGTAGCAGCGCGCGGCCGCGGGTCGAGGCCCCGGGGCTCGCGGCGCCCCTACAGCTTGCGGACCTTCTCGCGGCCTTCCTTGACGTTCCGCGTCGCGTTGCGGGTGTCGTAGATGCGGTGGGCCTTGGCGACCACGCGGTCGTAGTCGACGGCGGCGTGGTTGGTGAGGATCACGACCAGGTCCGCCGCGGCCAGCGCCTCGTCGGAGAGCTCGATGCTCTTGGCCGTGCCGCCCTGCAGCTCCACCTCGGGCACGTGCGGGTCGTGGTAGCTCACCTGCGCGCCCTTCTGGGACAGCAGGCGGATCACGTCCAGGGACGGCGACTCGCGCAGGTCGGAGACGTTCGCCTTGTAGGCCATGCCGAGCACCAGCACGTCGGCGCCGTTCACCGCCAGCCGGTCCTCGTTCAGCAGGTCGGCGACGGTCTGCGCCACGTACTCCGGCATGTGGCCGTTGATCTCGGTCGCCAGCTCGATGAAGCGCGCGCTGAAGTTCAGCGACTTCATCTTCCAGGAGAGGTAGCTCGGATCCACGGGGATGCAGTGCCCGCCGAGGCCGGGGCCGGGCTCGAACTTCATGAAGCCGTAGGGCTTGGTGGCCGCGGCGTCGATCACCTCCCACACGTCGAGGCCGAGGCGGTCGCACATCAGCGCCACCTCGTTGGCGAGGCCGATGTTGATCGCGCGGAAGGTGTTCTCGAGCAGCTTCACCATCTCGGCGCTCTGCGAGGAGGACACCGTCACCACGTGGTCGAAGATGCTCTCGTAGACCTTGCTGGCGAGCTCCGTGCAGAGCGGCGTCTCGCCGCCCACGACCTTGGGCACCTGGCGCAGCGCGAACTTCGTGTTGGCGGGGTCGATGCGCTCGGGCGCGAAGGCCACCGCGAAGTCGACGCCGAGCTGCAGGCCCGTGCCCTCGAGGATGGGCACGAACAGCTCGTGGGTGGTGCCGGGGTAGGTGGTGCTGCCGAGGATCAGGAGCTGCCCGGGGCGCAGCCGCTTCCGGATGTCCTCGACGGCCCGCACGATGTAGGAGACGTCGGGGTCCTTCGTCTTGGTGAGGGGGGTCGGCACGCAGACGTTGATCACGTCGCAATCGGCGAGCCCGTCGAAGTCGCCCGACGCCGCGAAGCGCCCCTCGCGCACGGCCTGCGCGATCTCGGCGCTCGGCACGTCCTCGATGTAGGAGCGGCCCTCGGACAGGGCCTTCACCTTCTCGCCATCGAGCTCGAAGCCGGAGACCCGGAAGCCCGCCTTGGCGAAGCCGAGGGCCAGCGGGAGCCCGACGTAGCCGAGACCGATCACCCCGATGCGGGCGTCCCGGGCGTCGAGCCGCCGAGCCAGTTCCTGGAGCCGAGTCATCCTTGTCCCCCTGGGGGTCACGAGGCGCCGCGCGTCCCCGTCCCGATGTAGTCCGCGAAGTGCTCCCAGCCGGACCAGAGCGTAAGTAGGGTTGCCGCCACGAGAAGTGTCAGCCCGATGTCGTGGGCCGGCAGCCCCAGGGTGGGATCCGGGAAGAGCAGCGCCCCGATCGCCACGTTCTGGACCAGGGCCTTGAGCTTGCCAGAAAGCCGGGCCGCCATCACGTGGCCGTTCGCGGAGGCGAAGCTGCGCAGGCCCGTCACGAGCAGCTCGCGCCCCAGGATCACGACCACCAGGGGGACCCCCCAGACGGGGATCCGGTCGACCGCCAGCAGGACGACCAGGGAGGTCGTGACCAGCAGCTTGTCGACCAGCGGGTCGAGCAGCTTGCCGATCCGGGTCACCTGCTGGCCCCAGCGCGCCAGCCAGCCGTCGACCACGTCCGTGGTCGCCGCGAGGATGAAGCCCCAGGCGACCAGCCGGCTGCCCGCCGGGCCCGGGAAGAGCGGCAGCAGCAGGATCACCGGCACCGCGAGGCCACGCAGCACGGTGATCGTGTTGGGGAGGTTCCAGAAGGTTTCGGGTTCGTGGACCGGGTTCCGGATCGGCGCGGCGGCCGCCTCACCGGGCGAAGTCGTCATGGTATCGACGATAGTACGAAAGGACCCGCTGCACATACTCGCGTGTCTCCTCGTAGGGAGGCACACCGTCGTAGCGATCGACCGCCTGGGGGCCCGCGTTGTAGGCGGCGAGGGTGCGCGGCCAGTCGCCGTAGCGATCGAAGAGCCAGCGCAGGTAGCGCGTGCCGCCGTGGACGTTCTGCTCGTCGTGGAACGGCTCGTCGACGCCGAGGTCCTTCGCCGTGCCGGGCATGAGCTGCATCAGACCCATCGCGCCCTTCGGCGAGAGCGCGCCCGGATCGAACGCCGACTCCGCCGCGATCACCGCCTTCACCAGGGCGGCGGGCACGCGGTGGGTGCGCGAGGCGAGCAGGATGATCGGGTCGTACACCTCGGCGTCGGGGGCGGGACGCAGGCGGCGCGCGCTCCCCACGCGGCGCAGCATCAGGCTGCTCCGGGAGCCGTAGGACGGTGCGAAGACCCGCAGGCCGCTGGTCGCGCGCTTGCGCGCGATCTTCTGGTACTTCCCGTGGCGCGGAGCGTCGGTGAAGTGCACGACGCCCTGGGCGTCCATCCAGCGGTAGAGGTCGCTGGCGCCCGCCGGCGCCGCCGCCAGCAGCGCTGCCACGAGGAGCCCAGCCGCCGCCCGCCCCTTCCGTTCCACCGATCCCCCTCGCGCCACGCCAATCCCCCGCGGGGCTGGCACTCGCGGGCAGCCCGGGGATAGACTCGCCTGGCCGTTCGCTCGGGATATCGGATCCCCGGCGCGCCGGCCTTAGCCCCGAGGCCCCCGTTTGAGCGGTTCCCCGGCCGATCCCCGCCGCTTCGACTTTCTGGTGCTCGGGAGCGGGATTGCGGGCCTGATGTACGCGCTCCGGGTGGCGGACAGCGGCCAGGTGGCCGTGGTCACCAAGAAGGGCGCCGCCGACTCGGCCACCAACTACGCCCAGGGCGGCATCGCGGCGGTGGTGGCGGAGGACGACAGCTTCGACGCCCACGTGCAGGACACCCTCGAAGCCGGCGCCGGCCTCTGCCGCGAGGAGGTGGTGCGCTTCGTCATCGAACGCGGTCCGGCGGCCATCGATTCCCTGCTGAAGGCCGGGGTCGACTTCGATCGCGTCGGCGCGGTCGAGGACGACGGCTCGCCCGGCCACTTCGCCCTCGGCCGCGAGGGCGGCCACCGGCGCCGCCGGGTGCTCCATCACCGCGACGCCACCGGTCGCGAGATCGAGCGCGCCCTGCTCGCGCGCGCGCGCGCCCACCCGAACATCTCGCTGTTCGAAGGCTTCTGCGCGGTCGACCTGCTCACCTCGGCGCGCGCGGGGCTGGGCGGCCCGAACCGCGTGATCGGCGCCTACGTGCTCGACGCGGCCGGGGGCCGCGTCGAGCGTTTCCTGGCCCGCATCACCCTGCTGGCCACCGGCGGCGCGGGCAAGGTCTACCTCTACACCAGCAATCCCGACATCGCCTCGGGCGACGGCATGGCCATGGCGTTCCGCGCCGGCGCCACCCTCGCGAACATGGAGTTCTTCCAGTTCCACCCCACCTGCCTGTTCCACCCCCAGGCGAAGTCCTTCCTGATCACCGAGGCGGTGCGTGGCGAGGGCGGCATCCTGCGCAGCCGGCGCGGCGACGCCTTCATGACGCGCTACCACGCGATGGCAGACCTCGCGCCCCGCGACGTCGTGGCGCGCGCCATCGACACCGAGCTGAAGCGCTCCGGCGACGAGTTCGTGGTGCTGGACATCACGCATCGCGACGCCGCCTTCCTGCGCGACCGCTTCCCCACGATCTACGAGCGCTGCCTCGAGTTCGGCATCGACCTGACCCGCGAGCCGATTCCGGTGGTGCCGGCCGCCCACTACTGCTGCGGGGGCGTGGTGACGGACCTGCGCGGCGAGACCGATCTGCGCAACCTGTTCGCCGCCGGCGAGGTCTCGTGCACCGGCCTGCACGGCGCCAACCGGCTGGCCTCCAACTCGCTGCTCGAGGGCGTCGTGTTCGCCGAGGCCGCCGCGAGCGAGTCGCTGGCGCGGCTGGCCGACGTGGCGCCACCGGACGAGGGCGTGCCTCCCTGGCAGGAGGGCGACGCCACCGAGAGCTCCGAAGCGGTGGTGATCACCCAGAACTGGGACGAGATCCGCCGCTTCATGTGGAACTACGTCGGCATCGTGAGGACCGACAAGCGCCTCGAGCGCGCGCACCGGCGCATCCGCCTGCTGCGCGAGGAGATCGACGAGTACTACTGGAACTTCCGGCTGACGCCGGACCTCGTCGAGCTGCGCAATCTCGCGAGCGTGGCCGAGGTCGTGATCCGCTGCGCGCGCAGCCGCAAGGAGAGCCGCGGCCTCCACTACACGCTCGACTACCCCGAGCGCGACGACGCGCGCTTCCGGCGCGACACGCTCGTGCGTCGCGACGAGGCCGATCGCTAGCCGGGCTGGACTTCAGGCGGCCCGGCGGCGCACCGCGAGCAGCGCGGTTCCGAGGGCCACCAGCAGGAGCGTGGCGGGCTCGGGCACCTCGGAGAACTTCACCTTCAGCGCCGAGGCGAGCACCTGGAAGTCGCCGGTGACGCTGCTGACCTCGATGTCGAGGGTGTCCCCGTCCATCGTGATCAGGCCGAGGGCGGTGATGTCGCCGAAGAACAGGTTCAGCGTGGCCTGCCCGGTCTGCCAGAAGCTGCCGTCGAGCTCGATCGAAGCCGTCTCGGGCGGGTCGAGGAGCTGGTCGTCGGCTACGGAGATGACGAGCCAGGCCTGGAGCACCGCCGCCGAGTCGGGCGTCGGATCGAAGAGGTGGGAGTACTGGAGCGGCGTGCTTCCGGTCACGAGCCCCGCGCCGAGACCCGTGTTCGGACCCGTCGTCATGCCGGTCCAGTCGAAGGTCAGCGGGTCGAAATCGACCGTGACCGTCGCGCTCGCGCTGGTGTCCGGGAAGATCAGGAAGTTGTCGTTGGTGAGGATCTCGGCGTAGAACGAGATCGCCCGGGCGGGCTGCACGCCCAGCAGGACGACTCCGAGAGCCGCCAGGAGCAACAAGCGGGGATGGCGCATGGGTCCTCCGGCACCCTTTGCCCCCTTCCCCTGGAGCAAGGCCTAGCCAGAGTGCGAGCAAACTCCATTCCAACCCGGTCTCTCGCTGCATGAATGACCCTATACACCCGAAAGTTTTGAGTATTTCGCCCGAGCGGCTCAGGACGCCGACGGGTGGGCGGCCCGCCTCGTGGGAAATCTCGTTCCACTCGGACGGAAGACGCCTTCCCGATTCCCTCAGCCGAAGCGCGCCTTCCAGACGCCGAGCGCGATTACCCCGCAGCCGAGGAAGACGACCGCGCAGCCGAGGGCGCCCGCCCGGCACCAGGCCAGCACGCGGGGCGCGTCGCTGCGCGGCAGGCGGCGGTGGTGCGACGTCGGGTGGAGCCACCAGCGGGCCGGCAGGCAGCCCGCGCGCCGCAGGGAACGCTGCAGCTCCAGGTGGTAGACGGCGCCCGTCGGGAGGCCGAAGACGAGCCCCGACACCACCAGCCAGAAGCCCGCGAGCAGCAGCGTGTCCGCGGCCAGCGTGCTCCAGGCCGCCGAGCCGAGGCCCAGGGCCAGGAGCGTCGCCAGCACGAGGGTTGTCTCGACCACGCCCCTCCTGATCGGTGGCCCCGTCCGGGCGCCTTACTCCGGCGTCACGTAGGCCGCGGTGATGCCGCCGTCGACGACGAAGCTCGCCCCGTTCACGTAGCTCGACTCGTCGGACGCCAGGAACAGCGCGGCGCGCGCCACCTCGGAGGCCTCGGCCAACCGTCCCATCGGCACGTGCACGAGGCGCCGGGCGCGCGCGGCCGGGTCCGCCAGCAGCTCGGCGAGGAGCGGCGTGTTCACCGGGCCCGGGCACAGGGCGTTGGCGCGGATCCCCTGGCGCGCGTGGGCGACGGCGATCTCGCGCGTCATGGCGAGCACGCCGCCCTTGCTGGCGGTGTAGGCGATCTGCGCGGTCGCGGCGCCCATCAGCGCCACGAAGGACGCGGTGTTGATGATCGAGCCGCCGCCCGCGCGGCGCAGCGCCGGGATGCCGTACTTGCAGCCGAAGAAGACGCCCTTCAGGTTCACCGCGACCACCTGGTCGAAGACCGCCTCGTCGGTCTCCTCCGGCAGCCCGTCGCCGGAGGGAAAGATGCCGGCGTTGTTGAACAGCACGTGGAGCGCGCCGAAGCGGCGCTCCGCCTCGGCCACCGCCGCTTCGACGTCGGCCGCGCGCGCGACGTCCGCCCGCACGAAGGCGGCGCCGGCGCCCTTCCCCACCAGCTCGCGCGCGGCGGCCTCGCCGCGCGCGGCGTCGGCGTCCACCAGCACGACGCGCGCTCCCTCCGCGGCGAACAGCCGCGCGGACTCGAGCCCGATCCCGCTGCCAGCGCCCGTGACGAGCGCCACCTTGCCTGCCAGCCGCATTTCGACCTCCCGGCGAAGGGGCGGAGCCTAGAACGGATCGCCGAGGCGAGCCCGTCGCCCCGGCCGCGTTCCGGCTCGCTACTCCTCGTCGCCGAGGATCTCGATCAGCCCGCGCTCCGCGAGGCTGCGGATGGCGTCGAGGATCTGGGCGTCGGACTCCGGGATCACGTCGAGCAGGCGCCGCACGCTGAGGCCGGCGGCCGCGAGATCCACCACCGCCTCCTCCGTCTTGCTGAGAGGTTCGCCGTGGCTGCCGAGCGCTTTCGCGTCGAGGCGCAGCCGGGCGCTCGGGTCGAGGGTGCCCGGCTCGACGCGGCGCATCTCGTCGAGCTGGCGCGCGGCCTCGAGAATGGCGCCCTCCAGCGGGATCGCAGGCGGCTCGCCCTGCAGCGCATCCACCTCCGCGTGGAACTCGAAGTGGCCTTCCTCCCAGGACAGCAGGCGGGCCAGCGCCTTGGTTCCGGTGAGCGCGCCGAGGCGGCAGTGGCGCAGGCAGCCGCCCTCGAAGGCGATCACCCCTTCCTCCGCGCCCGAGCTGGCGGTGAGCGTGCCGGTGCTCGCGAACTTGCCGAACATCTGGATCACGTTGCCCATGCCGAGCTCTGCGATCGCGCCGGCGATGCCGCGCTCGCGGCGCCGCGCCTCGAGCGCGTGCACGTCGCGTACGAAGCCGCCGAGCCCCGCCGCGCTAGCGGGGTCGAAGTCGATCGCCACCGCGGCGACGGTGCCGGCGCCCGCGACGTGGCGCGCGACGCGCCCCTCGACCTCGAGGCGCTCGCCGGTGTCGGGGTGCACGAGCGTGAGGCGCACGGGCTTGCCGATCGGAAGATCGCTGCCGTCGACGGAGAGCAGCACGCCGCTCTCCGAGAGATCGCGCGTGCGTCCGTCCAGGGAGACGTGCGTGGTCTCGAGCTTCGCGGGCACGCGCGCGGGAGCGCGGCGCCGCCGCCGCCGTCCACCGCGCGGCTCGCCGGTGCCGTCCTCGAGCTCGGCGGCCTCGGAGGCGTCCGGGCCGAAGGGGAGCTCGCGCGCCGAGGGATCCTCGAGCTCCGCCGCGCGTCCGAGCTGGGGCACGTAGCGCTCGAAGCGGTCGCGGAGGTCCGCCGCCGCGAGCAGGAACTGCACCGCGACGCCCGCGCCGGCCTCGCCGGCGTGCTCCGCGGAGACGCAGTGGACGACCTCTGCGTCGAGCTCCGCCGTCACCCCGGCGAAGCCGAGCTCGACCTCCACCACCACCGCCTCGCGCAGCGAGAAGCGGCCCCCGGTTCGGATGAAGGCGCCGCCCTGGACGATGTTCTCCCGGTACTCCTTCCGGAAGGCGACCGGATCGTCGAAGTGCAGCTTCAGACGGCGGCTCATCGCGCGCGGACACCCCTCCGCGGGGACCGCCCCGCGGCGACACGACCTCGCCTGGGGCATCGGCCGGACGCGCCCGCCCCTGGAACCTGCGGCTGCGCCCCGCCTGCCGGCCGCGGAGCCCCGAGGGGAGGGTCTGGCTAGCGCTCCGCCGGGCCCGCCGCGGCGAGGAAAGCGGCGAAGAGCCGGCGCTCCGGGGAGCCCTCGGCGGCGTCGAGCTCGGGGTGCCACTGCACCGCGAAGAGCGCCGGAGCGCCCTCGAGCTCGAGCGCCTCCACCACGCCGTCCTCGGCCCAGGCGACCGGACGGAGGCCCCGCCCCAAGCGCCCGACGGCCTGGTGGTGCCAGGAGGCGACCTCCAGCCGCTCGCTGCCGTAGACCCGGGCGAGGCGCGACTCCGGCGCGATCCGCACCTCGTGCCGGGCGTGGGACTCGCGGGAGATGCGGTGGGGGACGCGTTCGCCGACCTCGTCGGGCAGGTGCCCGATCAGGTCCCCTCCCAGCAGCACGTTCAGCACCTGGGCGCCGCGGCAGATGGCGAGGGTCGGCAGCGCGCGCGCCAGCGCCTCCTCCATCAGCGCGAACTCGAAGGCGTCGCGCTCCTCGCACATGGAGTAGGAGGTGGCGTGCGGCGGCGCGTCGAAGCGCGCGGGGTGGACGTCTCCGCCGCCCGCGAACAGCACGCCCTGGACGCCGTCCAGCAGCCGGCGCGGATCCGCGTCGCCGGGAGGCAGCAGCAGCGGCGCCCCGCCGGCGCGGCGCACGGCGTCGACGTACGCCGTGGGGAGCTGGAAGCGCTCGCGGCCGCCGCGGTCCCGGTGGTAGGTGGTGATCCCGATCAGCGGGCGGCGCACTCAGACCCTCTCGAAGTAGCGCCGCCTCTCCCAGTCGGTCACGGCGGACTCGAAGTAGGCCTGCTCGGAGCGCGCGAAGTGGAGCAGGTGCTCGATCACCGCGTCGCCGAACGCCTTGCGCGCGAAGGGCGAGCGGTCGAGCTCCGCGATCGCCTCGGAGAGCGAAGCGGGGACGCGCGGCAACCCGGCGGCGGCGTAGACGTCGCCCGCGAACGCCGGCCCGGGCTCGAGCCGCCGCTCGATCCCGTCGAGGCCCGCCGCCAGCAGCGCGGCGTACGCGAGGTACGGGTTCGCGTCGGCGCCCGGGATCCGGCACTCGACGCGCAGCGACGGGCCGCTCCCCACCACGCGGAAGCCGGCGGTGCGGTTGTCGACGCTCCAGGCGATGCCGGTGGGGGCGAAGCTGCCCGCGCGATAGCGCTTGTAGGAGTTCACCGTCGGCGCGAAGAACCAGGCCAGGCCGCGCGCGTGCGCCAGCAGCCCGCCGAGGAAGTGCCGGAAGGTCGCGCTGGCGCGCAGCCGCGAGCCCTCGAGGGGCTCGTCCCCCGCGAAGAGCGGCTCGCCCTGCTCGCTCCACAGGCTCGCGTGCAGGTGGAGGCTGCTGCCGGCGAGGGCCGCGTCCCACTTCGCCATGAAGGTGAGCGCGTGGCCGCGGGCGTCCGCGATCTCCTTGGCCGCGAGCTTGTACACCACGTGGCGGTCGGCCATCTCGAGGGCCTCCGCGTAGCGGAGGTTGATCTCGTGCTGGCCCGGCCCCCACTCGCCCTTGCTGAACTCCACGGGGATGCCCGAGGCGTCCACGCCGCTGCGGATCGCGCCCACCACGTCTTCGGCGAAGCTGCTCGAGAGCACGTGGTAGTCCTCGACGTAGCCGCCGCTCGGCTCGAGGCCGCGGTGCCCGGCTGCGCGGGCGTCGCGGTAGCCACCGCGGAACAGGAAGAACTCCAGCTCGCTGCCCATCTTCGCCACGAGGCCGCGCGCGCGCACCCGCGCCAGCTGCCGGCGCAGCACGCTGCGCGGAGCCACCGCCACGGGCTCCGCCGGCTCGCCGCGCTCGACGTCGCAGAGCACGAGGGCCGTGCGCGGCAGCCAGGCGGCGCGGCGCAGGGTCGCCGGGTCGGGAATGCAGTGGACGTCGCCGTAGCCGGTCTCCCAGCTCGCGAAGGCGTAGCCGGGAGTCGGGTCCATCTCCATGTCGCAGGCCAGCAGGTAGTCGCAGGCGTGGGTGCCGTGGTGGGCGACCTCGTCGAGGAAGTAGCGCCCGGTCACGCGCTTGCCGACCAGCCGTCCGTAGAGGTCCGGGAAGGCGGTGACCACCGTCTCGATGCCGCCCTGCTCCACCTCCCGCGCCAGCTCCTCCAGGGTGAGCATGCCGCGCGGCCCCGGCGCTGCGCTCATGGCCGGTAGCGCTCGACGTCGGACGCCGCTTCGTCCTGCTCGTCGGCGGCGTCGTCGTCGGGCTCGTCCTCGAGGGGCCGGAACAGCGAGAGCTGCGGGGTGGCCTCGTCGATCTCGATCGGCACCGGGTACTCGTCGGAGAAGCAGGCGTCGCAGATGCCGTGCTTCAGGCCGCGCGCCGTGCTGCGCAGGCCGTCGAGGCTCAGGTAGCCGAGCGAGTCGACGCCGAGCGTGCTGCGGATCTCCTCCACCGAGAGCCGATGCGCGATCAGCTCGGCGCGGGTCGGCATGTCGATGCCGTAGTGGCAGGGCCCGACGGTGGGCGGGGCCGAGATGCGCACGTGCACCTCGCGCGCCCCCGCCGCCCGCAGCATGGTCGCGATCTTGATCAGCGTGGTGCCGCGGATGATCGAGTCGTCGACCAGCACCACGCGCTTGCCGCCGAGGATGCCGCGGATCGCGTTGTGCTTGACCTTGACCCCGAAGTGGCGGATCGACTGGGCCGGCTCGATGAAGGTGCGGTGCACGAAGTGGTTGCGGATCAGGGCCGTCTCGTAGGGGATCCCGGACTCCTCGGCGAAGCCGAGCGCCGCGGCCGTCCCCGAGTCCAGCAGCGGCACCACCATGTCGGCCTCGACGGGGTGCTCGCGCGCCAGCAGGCGCCCGAGCTCCTTGCGGAAGGCGTAGACGTTCCCGCCGCGCAGGTTGGAGTCGGGCCGCGCGAAGTAGATGTACTCGAAGATGCAGAAGCTCTCGCGCGCGGCGCGCGCGAAGGGGCGCAGCGTGCGCAGGCGTCCGCGCCGGATCACCACCGCCTCGCCGGGGTCGAGGTCGCGCTCGACCTGCGCTCCGATCAGGTCGAGGGCGCAGGTCTCGCTCGCCACCACCCAGGCGCCGTCGAGGCGGCCGAGGGTGAGGGGCCGGAAGCCGTTCGGGTCGCGCACGGCCACCAGGGCGTCGTGGGAGAGCAGCACCAGGCTGAAGGCGCCCTTCACGCGCGACAGCGCGTCGATCAGGCGGTCCTCGAGGGTCCCCTCGCGCGAGCGCGCCAGCAGATGGAGCACGACCTCGCTGTCGGTGGTGGTGCTGAAGATGGAGCCGCGCCCCTCGAGCTCGCGGCGCACCACCCTCGCGTTCACCAGGTTGCCGTTGTGGGCGATCGCCACCGGGCCGAGGTCGGTGTTGGCGCAGATCGGCTGGGCGTTGCGCAGCCGGCTCTCGCCGGTGGTCGAGTAGCGCACGTGGCCGATCGCGTGGCGGCCGGGGAGCCGCGCCAGGTTGCGGTCGTTGAACACCTCGGAGCCCAGGCCCATCGCGCGGTGCACGAACTGCTCGCCGCCCTGGCTGGTGCAGATCCCGGCGCTCTCCTGGCCGCGATGCTGGAGGGCGTAGAGAGCCAGGTAGGCGATCGTCGAGGCCTCGGCATGCCCGTGGATGCCGACCACCCCGCACTCGTCGCGGGGCCTCTCCGCGCGGCGGCGCTCGAGGGTCGCGCGCAGGGCGCGCTCCTCGCCGCTCACGCTCGCGCCTCCGCGCCGGCGCCGCTCGCCGCCAGCCGGCGCGGCAGCGCCCGCTCGAAGACCGCGCGCAGGCGGGCGACGGGCTCGTCGATCCAGGGCGCCGAGCCGTCGGCCGCGATGCGCAGCCGCGCGCCCGCGGTCCGCCCGACGACGCGCGCCGGCACCCGCTCCTCGCGCGCCGCGGCGAGGATGGGCGCGGCGTCCGGCGCCGCCGCGATCACGCGCCCCGTCGACTCCCCGAACAGCAGCGCGTCGGGGCGCAGGCCGCCCGGCAGCGAGAGCTCCGCGCCCACGTCGTCCGCGCCGCCGAAGCAGCACTCCGCCAGCGCCAGCGCCAGGCCGCCGTCGGAGACGTCGTGGGCGGTGACGAGCCGGCCCTCGCGCACGAGGCGCGCCAGCAGCCGGTGGAGGCGCCGCTCGTGCTCGAGGTCGACGCGCGGCGGCAGGCCGGCCTCGAGGCCCCGGCGCAGCGCCAGCCAGGCGCTGCCGCCGAGCTCCTCGCGGCACTCGCCGAGCAGCACGATCGCGTGGCCCTCGGCCGTGAAGTGCGACACCGCGTGGGACTCCCAGGGCTCGAGCAGGCCCACCATCGCGACGGTGGGCGTGGGATGGATCGGCACGCCGTGGGTCTCGTTGTAGAGCGACACGTTCCCCGAGACGACCGGCGTCCCGAGGGCCGCGGCGGCCTCTCCGAGCCCCGCGATGGCCTCGCGCAGCTGCCACATGATCTCCGGCTTCTCGGGGTTGCCGAAGTTGAGGCAGTTGGTGAGGGCGAGGGGGCGCGCGCCGGTGCAGGCGACGTTGCGCGCGGCCTCGGCGACCGCGGCGATGGTGCCCGCGCGCGGGTCGAGCCAGCAGTAGCGCGGGTTGCAGTCGACCGAGAGCGCGAGCGCCTTGCGCGTCGGCGTGCCGTCCTCGCGCTTCACGCGCACCAGCGCCGCGTCGCCGCCGGGGCCGAGGATCGTGTTGCCCTGCACGAGCTGGTCGTACTGGCGCCAGATCCAGGCCTTCGAGCCGAAGTTCGGATCGTCGAGCAGGGCCAGCAGCGCGGCCGCCGGGTCCTCCTCGGGCGCGACGCTCGCGAGGTCGAGCTTCTGGCGCTCGCGCAGCTCGGAGGGCTCCCGCGCCGGGCGGTCGAGCTCCGGCGAGCTGGCCGCGACCGGGTCCACCGGAATATCCACCACCGTCTCGCCGTGGAAGCGCACGCGCATGCGGCCGTCGCCGGTCACCCGGCCGACCACCACCGCGTCGAGGCCCCAGCGCTCGAACACCTCGCAGACCGCCCGCTCGCGACCCGCGCGCGCCACCAGCAGCATGCGCTCCTGGCTCTCCGATAGCAGCAGCTCGTAGGGGGTGAGGTTCGCCGCCCGTCGCGGGACGCGGTCGAGATCCATCTCGATGCCGGTGCCCGCGCGGCTCGCCATCTCGAAGGACGAGCAGGTGAGCCCCGCCGCCCCCATGTCCTGGATCCCGACCACGTCGTCGCCGCGCATCAGCTCGAGGCAGGCCTCGATCAGACACTTCTCGGTGAAGGGGTCGCCCACCTGCACCGTCGGGCGCTTCTGCTCGGTGGTCTCGTCGAACTCCGCCGAGGCGAGCAGGCTGGCGCCGTGGATGCCGTCGCGCCCGGTCTTGCTCCCGGCGTAGATCACCGGGTTGCCGATGCCCGACGCGTTGGCCAGGAAGATGCGATCCGCCTCCACGACCCCGAGGTTGAAGGCGTTCACCAGGATGTTGCCCCGGTAGCACTCGTGGAAGCTGGTCTCGCCGCCCACGGTCGCCACGCCGACGCAGTTGCCGTAGTACCCGATGCCGTCGACCACGCCGCGCAGGAGCTGCTGGTGCTTCGGGTCGTCGAGGGGCCCGAAGCGGATCGAGTCGAGCGAGGCGATCGGCCGCGCGCCCATCGTGAAGACGTCGCGCAGGATGCCCCCCACGCCGGTGGCGGCGCCCTGCTTGGGCTCGATGAAGGAGGGATGGTTGTGGCTCTCGATCTTGAAGACCACCGCGAGGCCGTCGCCGATCGCCACCGCGCCGGCGTTCTCGCCGGGCCCCTGCAGCACGTGCTCTCCCCGGGTCGGCAGCTTGCGCAGGTGACACTTGCTCGACTTGTAGGAGCAGTGCTCCGACCACATCACCGAGAACACCCCGAGCTCCGACCAGCTCGGCGCGCGGCCGAGGATCTCGAGGATGCGCGCCCACTCCTCGTCGGTGAGCCCGTGCTCCCGGGCGAGCGCGAGGTCGACCGGCCGCTCCCCCGGCGCGCTCACCGCGCGGCGCCTCCGGCCCGCACGAAGTCGAGCAGCGAGCCGAGCAGCAGCGCTCCGTCGAGGCCGCCGATGCGGCCCTCCACCGCGTGCTCGGGATGGGGCATCAGGCCGAAGACGTTGCCGGCCGGGTTGCGGATGCCGGCGATGTCGTGCAGCGCGCCGTTCGGGTTGGCGGCGCCGCCGACGCGGCCCTCGGCGTCGCAGTAGCGCAGCACCACCTGCCCGTTCGCTTCCAGCTGCTCGAGGTCGGCGGCGCTCGCGGTGTAGGCGCCCTCTCCGTGCTTCACCGGCAGGCGCAGCACCTGGCCGGCGCGGGCGCGCGAGGTGAACGGCGGCGCGGCCTGCTCGACGCGCACGTGCACGAACTCGCACACGAAGTGCAGGTCCCGATTCCGGCGCAGCACGCCCGGCAGGAGCCCCGCCTCGCACAGCACCTGGAAGCCGTTGCAGGTTCCGAGCACCGGCCCGCCCGCCTCGGCGAAGCGGCGCACCGCGCCCATCACCGGCGAGAAGCGAGCCATCGCGCCACAGCGCAGGTAATCGCCGTAGGAGAACCCTCCGGGCAGCAGCACGGCGCGCGTCCCGGCCGGCAGCTCCGACTCGGCGTGCCAGACCAGCCGCGCGTCGGCGCCGAGCACGCTCTTCATGGCGAAGTGCATGTCTCGGTCGTCGTTGGACCCGGGAAACTGCAGCACCGCGAACAAGGCGCGGAACCTCGCAGACGCTCGAAACGGGGCTTTGGGCGGGACGCGGCGGAGTCTACCGGCGGCCTCCGGAGCCGTCCACCTCCGCGACCCGGAAGTCCTCGATCACCGTGTTCGCGAGCAGCTTGTCGGAGAGCTCCTCGACCAGGCGGCGCGCCTCGGCCTCGCTCGCAGCCTCGAGCTCGATCTCGAAGAGCTTCCCCTGCCTCACCGAGCCGACGCCCGCGTAGCCGAGCGTGCGGCAGGCCTTGCGGATCGCCTCTCCCTGGGGATCGAGCACGTCGGGCTTCAGGGTCACGTACACCAGGGCCTTCACGGGGTCCTCCTCGCGAGCGTCCGCTCGAAGATGGCGTCGACGTGGCGCAGCGCGTGCTGGAGGTCGAAGGCGCGGTCGATCTCCTCCTTGGCCAGCACCCGGGCGATCTCCGGATCGCCGAGCACGCGCTCGCGGAAGTCGCCGCCGCGCTCCCAGGTCTCCATGGCGTGGCGCTGAACCAGCCGATAGGCGTCCTCGCGCGCGAGCTGCTTGCGCGCCAGCTCGAGCAGCAGCGTGCCGCTGAAGACCAGCCCGCGCGTGAGCTCGAGGTTCTCGCGCATCCGCTCCGGGTAGACGACCAGCGTCTCCACCAGCCCCGCCAGGCGGTGCAGCATGAAGTCGAGCGCCAGGGAGGCGTCGGGCAGCACCACCCGCTCCACCGACGAGTTGCTGATGTCCCGCTCGTGCCAGAGGGCGAGGTTCTCGAGCGCCGCGACGGCGTAGCCGCGCACCACCCGCGCCAGGCCGGAGACGTTCTCGAGGCGCCAGGGGTTGCGCTTGTGGGGCATCGCCGAGGAGCCCTTCTGCCCCTTGCCGAACTCCTCCTCCACCTCGCGCACCTCGGTGCGCGCCAGGTGGCGGAGCTCCACGGCCACCTGGTCGCAGGTGGAGGCGAGCAGCGCCTGGGCGCAGATCCACTCGGCGTGGCGGTCGCGCTGCACCACCTGGGTGGCCGCGGACTCGAAGCCCACCCCGAGTCGCCGGCAGATCTCCTCTTCGATCTCGGGGCCGAGGTGGGCGTGGGTGCCGACGGCGCCGGAGATCTTCCCGACCGAGGCCTGGCAGGTCGCGCGCGCCAGGCGCTCCCGGCTGCGCCGCACCGCCTCGTGCAGCACGAGCAGCTTCAGGCCGAAGGTCGTGGGCTCGGCGTGCACGCCGTGGGTGCGCCCGACCATCGGGGTGTGCCGGTGCTGCTCGGCGCGCGCGAGCAGCGCGGCGACGAGGCGGTCGGCGCCGGCCAGCAGCAGCGCGCCGGCGTCGCGGATCTGGAGCGCCAGCGCGGTGTCGATCACGTCGCTCGAGGTCATGCCGTAGTGGACGAAGCGCGCCTCCTCCCCCACGTGCTCCGCGACGTTGGTGAGGAAGGCGATCACGTCGTGGCGCACCTCGGCCTCGATCTCGGCGATGCGGGCGGCGTCGAAGCCCGCGCGCGCGCGCACCGCGCGCGCCGCCTCGGCGGGGATCACGCCGCGCTCGGCGAGCACCTCGCAGGCGGTGATCTCCACCTCCAGCCAGCGGCGCAGACGGCCGTCGTCGGACCAGATGGCCGCCATCTCGGGCCTCGTGTAGCGCGGGATCATCGGGGGCTCCGGCTCCGCTCAGGCGGCCGTCAGGAAGGTGTACGCGAGCATCACGTAGTACATCACCGGGATCGCGATCAGGTTCGAGTCGATGCGGTCGAGCACGCCGCCCGTGCCGGGCAGCAGCGTGCCGGTGTCCTTCAGGTGGGCGTCGCGCTTCAGCAGGGATTCGATCAGGTCGCCGATCATGCCCACCACGGTGAGCGCGAAGGAGATCGGCACCACGGCCGCGTAGCTCAGGTGACGCGAGAGGTCGGGCGCGAAGAAGTCGAAGCCCGCCTTGAGGCCGATCCCGAGCAGCGTACCGGCGACCACCGCGCCGAGCGCCCCCTCGACGGTCTTGCCCGGACTGATGCGAGGCGCGAGCTTGCGGCGCCCGTAGGCGCGCCCGGCGAAGTAGGCGCCGACGTCGCCGCCGATCACCACCGAGATCGTGAACACCAGATAGAAGCCGCCCACCTCGGGATGCATGCCCGCCGCGACGTCCGGCCAGCGCGCCGCCACGACCTGGCTGAAGTTCCGCAGCACCACCGCGTGGGACAGCAGCCAGCCCACGTAGAAGACCCCGAAGAAGGTGCCCGAGATGCTCGCCAGCGCCTCGCTGATCCGGTTCTTGGCGAGCTGCACGACCATCATCGCGAGCAGCACCGCCGTCATCAGCACCGTCGCGAGACTCTCGGCGCCGAAGTACATGACCACCGGCAGCGCGGCCGCCGCCGCCATGCCCTGACCGCGCAGCGGCTCGGCGCCCTTCTGCTCGATCATCTGGTAGAACTCGTTCAGCCCGAGCAGCGCGATCACGATCACGGCGCCGAGCACGAAGAGGCCGCCCTGGTAGATGATCCAGAGCACCGGCGGGATCAGCAGCGCCGCGGTCAGCAGGCGCAGCGCGAGGTTGCTGGCCTTTCGCTTCGGGGCCCCGTCCGCGGGCGTCGGCGGTCGGGGGTGCACGACGCCGCGCTCGCGCGCGGGCCCCGGGGTGGTTGCGTCCGGTCGGGTCGCTCCCTCGGTCATCTCCGCCTCAGGCCTCGCTCTCCGGCGCACGGCCGGACCGCCCGGTATGGCCGAAGCCCCCCTCGCCGCGCGGCGTCTCCCCCAGCGCGGCCACCGGGACGAGCACGGCGCGCGCCACCGGCGCCACCACGAGCTGGGCCACGCGGTCGCCCCTGCGGAGCACGAAGGGCTCCGAGCCGGTGTTCCAGAGGATCACGCGGAGCTCACCCCGATAGTCGGAGTCTATCGTACCCGGCGCGTTGGGGAGCACGACGCCGTGGCGCAGCGCGAGGCCGCTGCGCGGCCGCACCTGCGCCTCGAAGCCCGGCGGCAGCTCGATCCGGAAGCCGGTCGGCACCAGGGCGCGCTCGCCGGGGGCGAGCACCCTCTCGCCGTCCACCGCCGCCGGCAGGTCGAGACCCGCGGCGCCGGCGGTGGCGTAGGCCGGCAGGGGGAGATCCTCGGCGCCCGGCAGGCGCGCGATGCGCACCGCGACGGGCGCCGGGGGATCTCCCGCCACCGCCGCTCAGCTCTCCTGCGGCGCCTGCTGCTGCGCGAGGGCGTCGGCGAGGGCTTCCTTGCGCGAGAGCCGGATGCGGCCCGAGGGGTCGATGTCGATGCACTTGGCGAGCACCTCGTCCCCCTCCTTCACCACGTCCGTGACGCGCTCCACCCGGCCTTCCGCCATGTGGCTGATGTGGATCAGCCCGTCGGTGCCGGGGAAGATCTCGACGAAGGCGCCGAAGTCCGTGATGCGCTTCACCTTGCCCAGGTAGACCCTGTCGAGCTCCGCCTCCTGGGTGAGCTCGTCCACCATCGCGCGGGCCTTCGCCAGCGCCTCGGCGTTCGGCGCGAACACCGTCACCTGCCCGTCGTCCTCGACGTCGATCTTGGCGCCGGTGGTGTCCTGGATCGCGCGGATCACGCGGCCCCCGGGGCCGATGATGTCGCGGATGCGGTCGGGCTTGATCATGAACTGCTCG
>Ga0105107_10000695_pt1 | contig 21551 bp, 16 predicted proteins | sample PPLLaktember2015_6_FD_79335 | JGI IMG/M metagenome (GOLD analysis project Ga0105107, IMG submission 79335) | Freshwater sediment microbial communities from Prairie Pothole Lake near Jamestown, North Dakota, USA - PPLs Lake P8 Core (1) Depth... | ecosystem: Environmental > Aquatic > Freshwater >... | reverse complement strand
TTGCCATTACAAAGCCAAACGATCCCGTGCACATGATTCGGCATGACGACCAACGCGTCGATTTCCACCCCTGGGAACCGGTCGGCCAGCGCCTCCCATTGGGCAATCACCATTTGCCCGGCGTCGTTCCAGCACATGAAGCCGTCCTCAGTCACCACGCCAAAAAGAGAGGCCTGATCCTGGGTGCAAACGGTCACGAAATAGGCCCCGGTTTGGGAATAATCATATCCCGCCAGGCGCACCAAACGGCGATGGCGCCCCGCCTGCCGCTGCTCACGGCGGCCAAACGCCATCACCCGTCGGATCGCAAGGCGGCGTCATAGGTTTTCGTCAGCCGGCGGTGGGTGAAGGGCCTGGCGCCCGCACCGCTGTAATCGGCCACGATCTGGCCGCCTCCGATCAGCCGCCATTTATAGATCACCAGGCCCTCCAGCCCCACCGGGCCGCGGGCGTGGATCTTGCTCGTACTGATGCCCACCTCGGCCCCCAGCCCGAAGCGGAAACCGTCTGAAAACCGGCTGCTGCAGTTCCAGAAGACGTCCGCCGCATCCACATAGTCCATGAAGCGCATGCCCCGCGCGCGATCCGCAGTGACGATCACATCGGTGTGGCCCGAGCCGTAGCGGTTGATGTGCGCCACGGCCGCATCCAGATCGTCCACCACCTTGACCGACACGATCAGATCGAGGTATTCGGTGCGCCAGTCCTGCTCGACGGCGTCTGCCACGTCGATCAGCGCGCGGGTGCGCTCACAGCCGCGGATCTCAACACCCCGTTCTTCCAGGGCGGTTTTGAGCTTGGGCAACGCATCGGCCGCCACCGCCCGGTGCACCAGAATCGTTTCGACGGCATTGCAGACCGCGACGTACTGGGTTTTGCTGTCCACCGCGATGCGCACGGCCATATCGAGGTCGGCGCAGCGGTCGATGTAGACGTGGCAGATGCCGTCGGCGTGCCCCAGGACCGGGATGTGAGTGTTGTCCATGATGTGGCGGACAAATTCGTTGCTGCCCCGCGGGATGACAAGATCGACATATTCGTCCAGCCCCAGGATGGCCGCGACGTCCGCGCGGGTCTCGAGCAGCGCCAACCACCCCGGGGGGATCCCGGCGGCGACGCTGGCGGCGGTGATCGTCTCCGCCAGGATGCGGTTGGTCGCCACCGCCTCACTGCCGCCCTTGAGCAGGACCGCGTTGCCGCTCTTCAGGCACAGACAGGAGATCTGCACGAGGGCATCGGGCCGCGACTCGAAGATCACGCCGATCACCCCGATCGGGCAGCTGACCTTGTAGAGCTCGAGCCCCTCGTCCAACTCGGTGGCGCTGAGGGTCGCCCCGACCGGATCGGGCAGTCCGACCAGGCTGTTGAGGCCGTCCATGGCCTCCTTGATTTTGGACTCGTCGAAGCGCAGGCGCTTTAAAAGCGGTGCGGCCAGTTTTTCCTTCCCGGCGCGCGCCAGATCGACGCGGTTGGCCGCCACGATGTCGGCCCGGCGGGCTTCCAGCGCCCGTGCGATTGCGGTCAAGGCCCGGTTTTTGGCGTCGGTTTTGACGGCCGCCAGCTGCAGGGCAGCCTGCTTGGCCTGCTGCGCGATTGCGTTTATCTCCATAACGTCCTCGCTTTGGGTGCGGCAAAAGGGGGCCCGGCAGCTTCTGCGGTGGTTGCCGCACAGCAGGGCCCGTTTCAGTTTCTTTTTTTATTATGCGCCACCGGCAGCGCCGTCAAGGGGTTCGCGCGGCCCCGGTCCTCCGATGGCGCATTTTCTCGACGCCCCCCCAGTAAAGGGCCTTGCCTCCCCCTACTCATGCCGCAGCGCCTCGATCGGATCCAGGCGCGCGGCCTTGCGGGCGGGGAAAAAGCCGAAGACCACCCCCACCGCCCCGGAGAAGACAAAGGCCGCCGCTACGACGCCGGGGTTGAACACGAAGGGCATCCCCATCGCGCGCGCGCCCAGCCAGGCCGCCGCCAGCCCCAGTGCAATCCCCACCACCCCGCCGAAGACCGCCAGCACCACCGCCTCCACCAGAAACTGCAGCAGGACCTCGCGCTCCAGGGCGCCGATGGCCAGTCGGGTGCCGATCTCGCGGGTGCGCTCGGTGACCGAGACCAGCATGATGTTCATGATCCCGATTCCCCCCACCAGCAGGCTCACGGCCGCCACGGCCGCCAGCAGAGCGGTCAGCACCCGGGTGGTGCCGGTCAGGGTGGTGATGATCTCCTTCATGTCGCGGATATGAAAATCATCCTCCTCACCGATTTTGATGCGGCGCCGTTCGCGCATCAGGTTTTCGGTGTCGGCCTGGACCTTTTCGGTGGGCACCCCGTCCATGGCCGAAAGGTAGATGATGGCAACATCGGTTTTGCCGGTGAAGCGTCGCTGCAAGGTCCTCAGGGGAACCAGGACCATATCGTCCTGGTCGGTGCCAAAGCTCGACTGCCCCTTGGCTTCCAGCACCCCGATGACTTTGAAGGAAATCTTTCCCAGGCGAATGGTTGCGCCGAGGGGGTCCTCGCCGCCAAAGAGCTGTTTTTCGACCGTGGCGCCTATCAGGCAGACCGCCTTTCCGGCCCGCAGTTCGCCCTCGTTGAACATCCGCCCGGCAGCCAGGGCCCAGTCGCGAACGACCAGGAATTCATTTGTGCTGCCGGTCACAGAGGTGGACCAGTTGACATTGCGGAAGATCGCTTGACGGGTGAAAGTGGCCGCCGGGGCCACGGCCTTGAGCCCGAAGACATCGCGTTCGATGGCCGCCGCGTCGGCCGCCTTGAAGGGTTTGGCGCCGGTGCGGGCGCCGCCTGGCGCGCCGAACCCCTGGCCGGGGCGGACCTGGAGCATGTTGCTGCCCAGCTTGCCGATGTCGCCGGTGACTTTGGCGGTGGCGCCGCCGCCCAAGGTCACCATGGTGATGACGGCCGCCACCCCGATTACGATACCCAGCACCGTCAGGGAGGAGCGCAGCCCATTGCGCAGGATTTCGCGCTGGGCCAGGCGGTAGGTTTCCCAGAGCATTGCAGTTCGCCTTTCTATTCGGACCCGTCGGCGATGCGACCGTCCAGGAAGTGAATCCGGCGGCGGGCGAAAGCCGCCATGTCGGGCTCGTGGGTCACCATGATGATGGTGATGCCGCGTTCGCGGTTGAACACGGCGAGCAGGTTCATGATTTCCTGGCTGCGCGCCGAATCCAGGTTCCCGGTCGGTTCATCGGCCAGCAAGACCTCGGGATGGCTGACAATCGCGCGCGCGATGGCCACGCGCTGCTGCTGCCCGCCGGAAAGCTCGCCCGGGGTGTGGGTCTCCCAGCCTTCCAGCCCCACCGCGGCCAGGGCCGCAAGGGCCTGGGCCTGCCGCTGACGCACGGGCAGCCCGCGGTAGATCAGGGGCAGCTCCACGTTTTCAAGGGCGGAGGTCCGGTTGAGGAGGTTGAACCCCTGAAAAACAAACCCCAGGTAATGGCGGCGCAGCAGCGCGCGCTGATCGCGGCTGAGGCGCCCGACATTCACGCCCTCGAAGCGGTAGACGCCGCCCGTGGGGGTGTCCAGACAGCCCAGGATATTCATGCAGGTGGACTTTCCTGAACCGCTGGGCCCCATCACCGCCACGAACTCCCCGCGCCGGATGCTGAGATCGATGCCGTCCAGGGCGCGCATGGCGGCATGCCCCTGCCCGTAGATCTTGGTCACCCCCCGAAGCTCGATCAAGACCGGCGGGGTTTCGCTGCTGGCTGCGGCCAGGTTCATTTGGCCACACTGAGCGTGCCGACCACCAGCGCCGTACCGGGCGCCAGGTCGCCACCGGTGACCGCGGTGAAGGCGCCGTCGGTCGCGCCGACTGTCACTTCCGTCGGCACCGCCTGACCGTCCTTCAGCACCCAGACGCGCTGCCGTTTCCCGTCGCCCTTGGCCTCGGTCCCAGGGCGGGCGCCGCTGCGGGGCGGGCGGGGCATCAGCACCTCGAACAGCCCCCGTCCACCACCCTTAGCTTTCGGCTGCGGCGGCGTGAAACGCAGGGCGGCGTTGGGCACCAGCAGGACGTTGGCGATTTTCTGGATGGTGATATCCGCCGTGGCGGTCATCCCCGGCCGCAGGGCCAGATCCGGGTTGTCGACCTTGAGCACCGCCTTGTAGGTGACCACCCCGTCCGTGGTTTCCGAGCCGTAGCGCACCTGGGTGATCACGGCCTGAAAGGTCCGCTCGGGGTAGGCGTCGACGGTGAAGGTGGCGGTCTGCCCCTCCTGCACCAACCCCACGTCGGCCTCGTCGACATCCACCCGCAGCTCCATCTCGGCAAGGTCCTCGGCCAGGGTGAAGAGCACCGGCGCCTGCAGGGAGGCCGCGACGGTCTGGCCGGGATCAACGCTGCGGGTGAGAACGATGCCGTCGACCGGCGAGGCGATGACGGCCTTCGCCAGATCGTTTTCATCCGCAATCAGCGTGGCCTCGGCCTGCTGAATGGCGGCCTTGGCGACGGCTTCTTCTGCGCGGGCACGCTCGAGTTCGGCTTCGGCGCTCTCCAGCTCGCTTTCGGAGGCCGACCTTCCCCCCGAAAGCTGGCGGGCCTGCTGAATCCGCTTGAGGTTCTGCTGATTTTTGAGAAGCGTCGCCCGCGCCTGTTGCAGCTGCGCCCGCGCCGCGGCCAGCGCGGCGCGGGATTTCATCACGGCCGCCGCAAATTTGGTGTCGTCCAGATGCGCCAGGGGCTGGCCCACCGTGACGCGCGCGTTGTAGTCGACCGCCACGGTCCTGATGATCCCGGAAAGTTCGCTGCTCACCTCGACCTCGTTGGTGGGCGCCAGGTTGCCGGTGGCCGTGACGGTCACCGTCAGGTCCCCGCGCCGGATTTCCTGGGTCTGGTACTGCAGACCGTTGGCTGCGGACCGCTGCAGCCAGAAAGCCCCGCCGGCCGCAAGAAGCAGAACCGCCGCCGCGCCCCAGCCCAGCCAACGCCACAGACGTCCGCGGCCACCTGTTTTGGCGCCAAGCCCCAGGGTGCCGGCTATATCCGGAGGTGTTTTTCGCAAATCGTCTTGCATTCGTTTCCTCCACCGACAGAGGGGCCGATCACCTCTCCGCCGCGGCCCCAACGGACATCAGTAGCCGGCGAAAAAACCGATCACCGGCAGGTTAGGGCAGACCTAAGAAGCGTTCGGCTTCCAAGCGTCCTCACCCGCCATCGAACGCCAGCCGCCGCCAAGGGCCTTGTAAAGACGCACGAGATTGCCGGTCACCGCACCCTTGGTGATCGCCAGTTCGTCCTGCAAGGTCAACAGCGATCGCTGGGCGATCAGGACGTTGCTGAAATCCACCAGCCCCGCCTTGTACTGCTCCTGGGCCAGCTGCACCGCCTTTCCCGCGGCGTCTGTCGCCAGGGTCAGCGATTCGCGCCGGAATTGTTCTTCGGCATAGGCCACGAGGGCGTTTTCAACCTCCTCCAGGGCGATCAGCAGGGCGGATTCGTAGCGCATCAGGGCCTGCTCCTGAAGCGCGGACTGCACTTCGATGTTGCGGCGGATGGCACCGGCGTCGAACACATTCCAGCTGAAACTGGGCCCCAGGTTCCAGGTGCGGCTGGCATATTCCAGAAAATCTCCGGCGGCAAGCGATTCAAGCCCGATGCCGCCCGCCAGACTGAATTTCGGGTAAAGATCGGCCGTGGCCACCCCGATGCGGGCCGTTTGGGCCGCCAGGCTGCGCTCGGCGCGTCGCACGTCAGGCCGGCGGCGCAGCGCATCGGCCGGCACCCCGACCGCCATCTGCAGCGGGGTCAGCGGAATCGGCCGGCGTTCGGCAAGCTCCGCGTGAACCGCACCGGGCTGCTCGCCCAGCAGCACCGCCAGCCGGTTTTTAGCGGCCTCCAGACCGGTCCGCAATCTCGGGATCTGGGAACGGGTGCTTTCGAGGTTGAAAAGGGATTCCTGAAAGGCCAGCTCGCTGCTGAGACCGGCTTCATAGCGCGAGCGGGTCAGCCCGAAGGTCTCCTCCTGGGCGACGACATTGGCCTCGGCCACACCCAGCCGGGCCTGGAAAGTTCGCGCCTCCACATAGTTGAGGGCCACTTCGGCCAGCAGGCTGACCATCACGTCGTGGAGTTCCTCCTGGCTGGCCTGCAGGTCCATCTCGGCGGCCTCGATGGAGCGCCGCACGCCGCCGAAAACGTCCAGCTCCCAGCCGGCGTCAAAGCCGGCCGTGTAGAAGTTGCCGGTCTCCCCGGAGCCGCGGTTTTCACTGCTGCGGCTGCGGGTAGCCGCGCCGGAGGCATCCAGCACGGGAAAAAGCGCCGCCGTGCTGATTCCTCGGCGCGCACGCGCTTCACGGACCCGCGCCCGGGCCTCGGCGAGGTCGAGGTTGCCCAGGGCGGCCCGCTCGACGAGGCGTGAGAGGTCCGGGTCGTTGAGGGTCGCCCACCAGCGCGAGAGCGTCAGGGGGTCTGCGGGGGCCTCGCTCAAGCCCTTCTGAAGGTCCATGTGCCAGACCGTCGGCGGGTCGTCTTGCGGCCGCACGTAGTCCGGCCCCACAGCCGCGCATGCGCTGAGACAGGCCACGGCCGCAAAGACCGCCAGCAGCCCGCAAGCGCAGCGGGACCGGCGGCCGGCAGCCGGCGGTTCGACGGGGAATGACGGTGCAATGGGCTTTTTCATAATCTTCTCTCCCTACGGCTTCAGCGGCTGCGCCGTTTCTGATTGCCTCAGGGCGCGCCGCCGCTGACGCCGGGCATAAACCCGCTCGCGGCTGGACTGGAAGATGGCGTAAAGGGACGGAATTAGAAAGATCCCGATCAGGGTGGCGGCCAGCATGCCGCTGAAAACGGTGGTTCCGATCGCCCGACGGCTGTTGGCCCCCGCGCCCGTGGCCACCACCATCGGGAACACCCCGAAAATAAAAGATAAGGCGGTCATCAGGACCGCCCGGAAACGCAGGCGCGCCCCGTCAACGGCCGCATCGAAAACGCTCAGGCCCTCCTCCCGGCGGGTTTTGGCAAACTCCACGATCAGGATCGCGTTTTTGCTGGCCAGCCCGACCAGCAGCACCAGCCCGATCTGGGCGTAGATGCTGAGGTCGAGCCCGGCAATCGATAGCCCCGCCAGGGCGCCCAATACCGCCACCGAAATCGAGATGATAACCGACAGCGGAATGGTCCAGCTCTCGTACTGGGCCACCAGGAAGAGGTAGCCGAAAAGCAGGGCCAGGGCCAGCAGAACCGGGGCCTGGCCGCCGGCCTTCTGCTCCTGGAACGACAGACCGGACCACTCGTAGGCGTAGTCGTCGGGCAGGGTCGCCCCGGCCACCCGGGACATGGCGGCCATGGCCTCTCCCGAACTGAAACCCGGTCCGGCTTCGCCGTTGATCTGGGCGCTGGCGAACTGGTTGTAGCGGCTGATGATCTGGGGCGCCAGAACGGTGGAAAGGGTGGCCAGGCTGCTCAGCGGCACCATCATGCCGTCTTGGCTGCGCACGTAGAGACGGCCGATATCCTCGAGCGCATCTCGATACGGTGCATCGGCCTGGACCTTGACCTGAAACACCCGGCTGTAGAGGTTGAAATCGTTTACATAGCGCGAGCCCAGCTGGGACTGCAAGGTCGAAAAGACGCTGCTGACCGGCACCTTCATGGTTTCGCTCTTGGTGCGGTCAAGGTTCAGGAGCAACTGGGGCACGTCGGCCGAGTAGGTGCTGAAAACCGCCTGCAGGGCCGGGTCCTGGTTGGCGGCCACCACCATGGCACGGGTTACGGCCGAGAGTTCCTGGGGGCTCTGGTCCCCCAGCGCCTGAAGCCGGAAATCGAACCCGCCGGTGGTGCCCAGCCCCTGGATGGCCGGGGGGCTGAAGGCGAAAATATTCGCCGTCGGCAGGGCCGCCAGCTCAGCACGCACGCGGCCCATCAAGCCCGCCAGCCGAAGTTCGGGGGCATTGCGTTCGCTCCAGGGGTCCAACACGACGACCGCCAGGCCGACGTTTTCACTGGAGCCGCTGATGATGCTGAACCCGCTGACGGCAATGACATCCGCCACCCCGGGGGTGTTTTCGATAATCTCGGAAACCTGCGCCAAGACCTCGTTGGTACGCGCCAGGGCAGCGGCCTCGGGCAGCTGGATATCGACAAAAAAGGCGCCCTGGTCTTCGTTGGGCAGGAAACTGGTGGGCCGGCTAGCCAAAAGGTAGTAGGAGGCGCCGAAAATCAGCGCAAACAGCCCCAGCACCAGCAGCGAGCGCCGGATCAGCCAGGCGGCCGCGGCCACATAGCCGCTGCGCGATGCAGCCAGCGTCCGGCTGAACCAGGCCAGCGGCCCCCGCCGAATGGTGCGCGGCGGCCGCAGCAGGGTGGCGCAGAGGGCCGGGCTGAGGGTCAGGGCGTTGATGCTGGAGAGCAGCACCGCCACCGAGAGCGTCACGGCAAACTGTTGATAGAGCTGACCGGTAATGCCGGGCAGAAACCCCACCGGAACGAACACGGCCAGCAGCACCAGGGTGGTGGAGATGATCGGGCCGGTCACCTGGCCCATGGCCCGGATGGCCGCCGCCTTGGCCCCGAGCCCCTCGTCCTGCATCACCCGCTGGGCGTTTTCGACCACCACGATGGCGTCGTCAACCACCACGCCGATGGCCAGGATCAGGGCAAAGAGGGTGATGGTGTTGGCGGTGAAGCCCAGCGCCAACAGAGCCGCAAAGGTGCCCACGAGAGAAACCGGGATGGTCAGGAGGGGGATCAGGGTCGCCCGCCAGTCCTGCAGAAACAGAAACGTGACGCCCACCACCAGCACGAAGGTGATCATGAGAGTTATCGTGATTTCGAGGATCGCCGAGCGCACGTACTTGGTGGTGTCGTAGACCGAGCGGTAGCGGAGATCATCGGGAAACCGCTGGGAGAGGCGCTTGAGCTCCGCATCGATGGCCTGGACGGTATCCAGGGCGTTGGCCCCGGCGCTGCGGTAGATGGCCATGTTGACCGCCGGGGAGCCGTTCAGGGTGGAGGTCGAGGAGTAGGATTGCGCCCCGAGCTCCACCCGCGCGATGTCCTTCACCCGCACCACGCCGCCCTGAGCGTTGGCGCGTACGATGATGTTTTTAAAATCCGCGACATCCTTGAGGCGCCCCTCGGCCCGCAGGGTGTACTGCACCTGCTGGGTGTCTTTGCCCGGGGCCGTGCCGATGGCGCCTGCGGCCGCTTGGATATTCTGCTGTCGGATGGCGGTTACGACGTCGTCGGCCGTCAGGCCGAGAGACGTCAGGCGCTCGGGGTCCATCCAGACCCGCATGCTGTAGTCCTTGGCGCCGAAAATAAACCCCTCGCTGACGCCTTTGATGCGCGTCAGGGCGTCTTTGACGTTGATGCTGACGTAGTTGCTCAGAAAAAGGGTGTCGCGGCTGCCTTCGGGTGAAAAGAAGCTGATCACCGCCAGCATGTCCGAGGAGCGGGTGCGCACCGAGATCCCCTGGGCGATGACATCGCTGGGCAGTTTGGCGGTGGCCTGCTGGACGCGGTTTTGAACGTTGACCTGGGCGATGTCGGGGTCGGTGCCCACCGCAAAGGTGACGCTCAGGGTGTACCCGCCGTCGTTGGAGGAGGTCGAGACCATATAGAGCATGTCCTCGACGCCGTTGATTTCAGCCTCCAGCGGCGCGGCCACGCTGTCGGCCACCACCTGGGAGTTGGCACCCGGATAGGTGGCGCTCACCCGGATTTCCGGTGGGGTGATCTGGGGGTACTGGGCAATGGGAATGTTCAACAGGGCCAGCACACCGGCCAAGGTGATGACGATCGAAATCACCATCGCCAGGCGCGGGCGTTCGATAAAAATCCGTGATAACATGCCCTACCCTTTCTTCGGCGCGCCCTCGAAAACCGTTTCGACAACCTGGCCGGGGCGTACTTTCTGCACCCCCTGCACGATGAGGCTCTCACCGGCCACCAGCCCGGCCTCCACCGCCCAGTTGACCCCAACCACCGCCCCGGTGGTGATACGCCGCTGCTGAACCTTGTTTCCGCCGTCCACCACAAAGACGTAGCGGCCCTCGCGGTCCTCCTGCACCGCCGACTGGGGCACCACCGGCAGGCGCCGCGGGTTGCTGAGACTGAGCTGGACGGTGACGTACTGCCCGGGCAGCAGAATGCCGTGCGGGTTCTCGAATTCGGCCCAGACGGCGATGGTGCCGGTGCCGGCATCGACCTGGTTGTCGGCGAACGCCAGTCGGCCCGCAGCCGGATAGAGATCCCCGTTGGAGAGCCTCAGCCGGGGCACCAGCTCTTGCCTGAGTTGCTCGGGGGTCATGTCCTGGTGGCGCGTTTTCACCTCGGCATAGTCGTTTTCACTCACGGAGTAGACCACCCGAATGGGGTCGATCTGGACAATCCGCGCCAGGGCCCCCGAGTCGGGCCCCACCAGATTGCCCTTGGTGAAGGCCGTCCGCCCGATCCGGCCGCTGATGGGGGCCTTGATGATCGTGTAGCCCAGGTCCAACTCGGCCTGCTCCAGGCTGGCCCTTGCCTCCTGCAGCATGGCCTTGGCCTTGAGCTCGTCGCTGACGGCGGCCTCCAGGTCGGATGCCGACACCCCGCCGGAGCGCACGGCCTGCAGCCGCCCCAAGTACTGGCCGGCATTGGTGAGGGCCGCCTCGGCGCTGGCCACTTTGGCGCGCGCCGCATTGACGCTGGCCAGGTAGGGGGCCTGCTCGATGCCGAAGAGCAGGTCCCCGGAGCGCACGTCCGAGCCCTCGTTGAACTTGACCGCCTCCAGGTAACCCGGCACGCGCGCGCGCAGGTCGACGGCCTGGATGGCCTCGACGCGGCCGACATGCTCCGTGGGCGGGTTGACGTCGGCCTCGGTGACGGCCAGGACCGTCACCACCGGCGGCCGCCCCTGACCCGGCCCGGGAGGCCCAGCCGCGGCCGCAACGGCCAAAGAGAGCACCACAACGCCGAGCAAAAAAGGCCGCGAGCGATAAAAGACGTTTTGATGAAACGGCATGATCTCGTTCCTATGAACATGATGGGACGTTGAAAACCACGATGACCGTGACAGGCGGATAGCAGAATTCGTTGACAATTTCAAATTGAAATTTTAAATGCTGATTTGAAATAAAGACTCGCATCGACGCCGGGGGCCGCTACGCCGCGATTGGACAATCGGAGCAAAGTCCGGCCCGCATTGGCCCCTGCCTGTAAGCGCCAATCGAAAAAGGCGCCAAACAGATGGGGCCGCCCAACCCGCTTCCCACTGGAGCTTCCAAGCCCATGGCCCAGAGAAAAGATGGCCAGAAAACCCGCGCCCGCCTGCTGCAGGCCGCCTGCACGGTATTCGCCTACAAGGGCTTTCACCAGGCCACCGTGGCCGACATCTGCCGGCAGGCCGGCGCCAACGTGGCCGCCGTCTCCTACTACTTCGGCGACAAGGCGGGCCTCTACCTGGCGGCCTGGCAGCGGGCGTTCCAGAACTTTTCCGATCAGTTTCCGCTCGACCCGGCGGAGGATGCCGCCGCCGGCCCCGAGGCACGCCTGCGCGGGCAAATACGGCGACTGGTATTGGAATTCAGCCGGCAGGACAGCACCGGCGAGTTTGCCCGCCTCTACATGCTGGAACTGGCGCGCCCCAGCGGCCTGGTCGACCGCACCTGGCATGAGATCGTCAAGCCCCGCCGCCAGCCGCTGCAGGCGCTGATCCGGGCCGTACTCGGGCCCGAGGCCCCCGAGGAGGACGTGCTCTTCTGCGAGATGAGCATCATCAACCAGTGCCGCGCTTTTGTGACCATCCGCCGCAGCGATCTGGAATACATGGTGGCCCAGGCGCTGACGCCGGAGGTGGTCGAGAAAATGGCCGACCACATCACCCGCTTTTCCCTGGGCGGCATCATGGCGGTGCGCGACCGTCGCTCCCAGCCGGTCTTACGCCCAAACAGCACGTCCTGCCCGAAACTCTGAAGCAACCCCGAATAAACCGGGAAGTTCGCCGGACGTCACTGCGCGGAGCAAAACCCAAAAGGCCGCTGATGCCTTTTCGATATCCGCAGGTGGCAGGCATGATTTCAGGACCCCGGCAAAAAACAATTCCACATCTTGCTTGTTTTTTTTCCGGTCACCGGCGTTACATCCACCGGCACATATCTCGATATGCACCGACGGATGGGCCGTGAAGACAAACCACAATCCGGCGTTACCTTTGAAAGAACCGACAAGCCTCGGGGCCTGTTTATTCACACCAATTGGCCCGGTCACGGTGGATCCAACGCATCATCCACTTATAAAGCTTAACCCAAGGAGTAATAGGCCCATGAAAACACTCATCCATTCGTTTCCCCTCAGCCGGCTGATCGCAATGCTTTTATCCGCAATATTGCTGAGCTGGACCGGTGCTGTAAACGCAGCCGAATTCGACCAGACATATGCAGGCTATGAAGCGCTGCTGAAGCGCTACGTCGCCGACGGCCGGGTGGATTACAAAGGTCTTAAAACCGATACCACTGCCCTGGATCTTTATCTGGACAGCGCCGCCGGGGTTGCGGAGGCGCACTTCAACCAATGGGCGGAACCGGAGCGGCTGGCGTTTTTGATCAACCTGTACAATGCGGCCACGCTGAAGCTGATTGTCGACCACTATCCGGTCAAGAGCATCAAGGATATCGGCAGCTTCTTCAAGGGGCCGTGGGCTCAGCCGGTCGTTCGGCTCTTCGGCAGCGCCATCACTCTTGACAACCTGGAACACGGCATCGTGCGCAAGCAGTACAGTGAACCGCGCATCCACCTGGCCCTGGTCTGCGCCGCCAAAGGCTGCCCGACATTGCGCAGCGAGGCCTATACCGCCGAAAAGCTGGACGCGCAGCTCGATGACCAGTCCCGGCGGTTTCTGGCGAGCCCGGCCGGCCTGCGCATCGACCGCGGCAGTAAGGTGGTCTATTTCTCTTCGATCTTCAAATGGTATGGGGAAGATTTTGTCGCCGGGTTCGCGCCGCCGTCCGGATTTTCAGGACTCGATAAGACCGAACGCGCCGTGGCGAATTTCTGCAGCGGATTTATCTCCGCATCGGACGGCGATCACCTGAAAGCCGGCGGGTATTCGGTCAAGTACCTGGATTACGACTGGTCGTTGAACGAGTAGTATTTACCTGGAAAAAACCGGTTAACCGGCTTTGGGAAGCAGGCAGTGTCAGACAATGAGAAAGACAAAACCATCATGACTCCGTGGGACGCGCATAACCAACAATTGGTAATGCCTTAGACGGGCAAGATGTGGAATTATTTTTTCCGGGGCCCTCAGGGCTGGTCCGCCTTCGCCCTGGGGGCGATGGCGACGTCGATCCGGCGGTTGGCCGCACGCCCCTCTGCCGTTTCATTGGACAGCAGCGGGCGCGCGGACCCGTAGCCGACGGCCGCCACCCTGTGTGGCGGCAGGGTGTTGTTGGCGATCAGGTATTCCCGGACCGCTTCGGCCCGTTCCAGGGAAAGCTGCTCGTTGACGGCAGCGGAGCCGGTGCTGTCGGTGTGACCGGCAACCACCACATCGGGGTCGTCGAAATTGCGGATGGCCTGCTGCACCTTGCGCAGCAGGCCATAGTTTTCCGGCATGATCACCGCCTTGCCGACCGGAAACTTGATCCCCCGCAGCCGGATCATGAGATAGTCGCCCTGGCGGTAGACTTCGGCCTCGTCTTTGCCGAAAAAGGTCTGGATCTCCGCGAATTTCTGATTGAAGCGTTTATCGGCCTCGAGGCGGGCCATGGTCTCCTGCTCTTCCCGGCTGCGGCCCTCGAGGTTGATCACCCGGGCGCTCAGATCGTCGACCTCGTTTTTGAGGGCCTCGGTCTTGGCGCTGAGATAGTTGCGGTTCTCCTGAAGGGCCTGGATGGAGCCGATGATGTTGTCCTGCTGGATTTGGAAGCTTTGAGCGCGCATGTCGGGCGCCGATAGCTGCCCGGTGATGCCCTGCAGCAGGTCCTCGATCCAGAGGGCCACCCTCTCGGGGGTCATCTCCTTGACGGCCACGGCCTGGCGGGTGATCTGCACCGCCCGGTTGGCGTTTAAGAGTGCGTCCTTGGCCACCAGGTTCATCTTTTCGCTGGCATACGGGTTCTGGGAGATGAAGAGGTCGGCCTGATTGTATTTCTCGACGGCCAGGGCGTAGGATTGCGGGGCGTGCTTGCGCGCCGCCATGGCGTCGAGCTGGCTGAGAATGTCGCGCACTTCGCCCAGCGCATCCCCTTTGATGGCCAGGATTTCGAGGTCGTGGTAAGCCGCCTTGACCCGCTCCTTGTTTTTGATGGCATACTCGAGGTTGTTCTGCTCGATGGCGCGCGTCAAGCGGATGAAATCATCTTCGGTGTCATCGTAGCGCGCCAGCCGGGTGGCGCCCGCCTTGCGGGCGGCTTCGCGGCTGGGGATCAGATCGGACAGCGCCGTCCGGGACACCGCGGCCATCTCTTCAGCCTTCCGGAGATGCTCCCGGCCGCGGGCAACCGCATCGGCAATTTTGGAGACGGCCGTCTGGTCTTCGAGCCCCTCGCGTGCGTCCAAGAGCGCTTCGTCGGCTTTTGCAAACCAGGTGGGCGCCAGAATGTTGACCTGGTCGTTGCGGGCGCCGGCGACCTCCCGTTCGAAGTCCGCCACCAGCTCCTTCGGGTTATCGACTGCCGGCCGGCTCGCCGGACCAGCGGCGGCACAGGCGCCCAGCAGGCTTGCGAGCGCCAGAACACAGATCCATCGCAAGGTTTTTTTTCGCGGCATGACGTGCCTCCTCCTCGCCGAAAGGGTTGTCCCAAAAGCCCGCAACCTGCCCGGGCCGCGCATCGGCGGGAGCCCCCGGAGCGGTGCGCGCAAACCCTGGGTCGTCGCGGTCCCGACCATCACCCAAGCTACCGGTCATGGTAGGCTGAAATCCAAAGGGAATCAAGGCTTCCTTTGGGACAGCCAGGGCACCGCCGGGGCGGGATTTGACACCACCGGCGCAACCCTTTATTACTGGAGCCGCGCGGTCATCAACCGCCACCCCGCCGGCGCGCGCGCTTTGATAAGGTGAAAGGAGCCCCATGGCCGACAATACCCACAGCAAACCCATCGGCTACATCCTCTGGCTTTTCGGCTTTACCGGTTCCCACCGGTTTTACTACGGCAAGCCCATATCGGGCACCCTCTACTTCTTTACCCTGGGGCTGCTGTTCATCGGATGGATCGTGGACCTCTTCCTGATCCCCGGCATGGATCGCCGGGCGGACCTGCGGTTCCAGGAGGGGCCGATCGACTATACCCTGGCCTGGATTCTGCTCACCTTTCTGGGGATTTTCGGCGTCCACCGGATGTACATGGGCAAGTGGCTCAGCGGCCTGCTTTACCTGCTGACCGGTGGTCTTTTCCTGATCGGCTACGTTTACGATTACTGGACCCTGAACGACCAGATCACGGTTCTCAACAGCCGTCGATGAGGCGCCGGGCACCGTTGCCGAAACGTTTTCAAAAAATCCGCCCAGGAAAAAGCCCTGCCGGCAACATCGCCGGAAACGCCGCCACTGGAGGCGACACCTTGAAAGGCCGCCCGGCATGCCACCCGATCGTCCGCGCGACCCTCTGGATGACGGGCACCCTGGTCTCCTTCATGGCCATGGCCATCGGCGGCCGCGAGCTGTCGGCAGAGTTGAACACGTTCCAGATTCTTTTTTTCCGCAGCCTGATCGGGCTGATCGCCATCGGCGCCCTGATGCGGCCGACCGGCTGGCGGCGGCTCCAGACCGGATGCTTCCTGCTGCACGCCGCCCGCAACATCGCCCATTTCGGGGGGCAGTTCGGCTGGTTTTACGGGCTTGCGACCCTATCGCTGGCGGAGGTTTTCGCCATCGAGTTCACCGTACCGGTCTGGACCGCGGTCCTGGCGACGCTCCTGCTGGGCGAGCGCCTGACCCGGCCGCGGATTACGGCCATCGCACTCGGCATCGCCGGCATGCTGATCATTCTGCGGCCGGGGGCGGCGGTTTTCCAGCCCGCCGCCCTGGCCGTGCTGGGCGGGGCGGTCGGCTACGCCCTGTCTCACACCCTGACCCGCAAGCTGGCGCAGATCGACCCGCCGCTGGTCATCATCTTCTACATGACGGCGATCCAACTGCCCCTGGGACTAGTGCCGTCGCTTGCGGGCTGGGTGACGCCGTCCCCCGCCATGTGGCCCTGGCTCCTGGCGGTGGGCCTCTCGGCCCTGACGGCGCACTACTCTATGGCGCGGGCGCTGAAACTGGCCGACGCCACGGTGGTGGTGCCGATGGATTTCATGCGCCTGCCGCTGATCGCCCTGGTGGGCCTGACGATCTACGGCGAGCGCCCGGACGTCCTGGTCCTGGTCGGGGCCGTGGTGATGCTGGCCGGCAACCTGATCAACGTTCGCGCGGAGCACAACAAACCCGGCGCATGACGGCCCAGGAAAGTTAAAATTCCTCTGATTTCACTTATTTCAAAGATTCGCCTTGACGGCGCTGGATTAAACCCCTATTATCTGGAGCATCACTCACCCCCCCTCGACACACTTCCTGGAAACCAACGACACCTTCGTAAGCCCCGGAATTGACCCGGGGCTTTTTTTTTATCGCACCAATTTTCTCTTGTAAGGATTTTATGAATTCGAATTTTAAAGCGTTCAATCTCCACCCCTCCGTCGCGGCAGGCGTCACGGCGGCGGGCTATGTCACCCCGACCCCGATCCAGATCCAGGCGATCCCGCCGGTCATGCAAGGCCAGGACGTCATGGGGCTGGCCCAGACCGGCACCGGCAAAACGGCGGCCTTTGCGCTGCCGATCCTGAACCGACTGCTCGCCGGCGGACAGTCCCGCGGCCACGTCCGGGCCCTGATCATCGCCCCCACCCGCGAACTGGCCGAGCAGATCCACCAGGCCATTCAAACCCTCGGCCGCGGGACCGCCCTTAAGAGCGCCACGGTATACGGCGGCGTCGGGATCAACCCCCAGATCGAGATTCTGAAGCGCGCCGACATCGTCGTCGCCTGCCCCGGCCGCCTGCTGGACCACATCGGCCGGCGCACGGTGAACCTCTCGCGTCTGGAAGTTCTGGTGCTGGACGAGGCCGACCAGATGTTCGACATGGGCTTTTTCCCCGACATCCGGCGAATTCTGCGGCATGTCCCCGCCAAGCGCCAAACCTTGCTCTTCTCGGCCACCATGCCGGCTGAAATCCGGAATCTGGCAAAGGACGTGCTGCAAAACCCGGTCACCGTCCAAGTGGGCCTCACGGCCCCGGCGGAAACCGTCAGCCACGCCCTCTACCCGGTCTCCGAGCACCTGAAAACCCCGCTGCTGCTGAAGCTGCTGGAAAACACGGCCACCGAGTCGGTCCTGGTCTTCACCCGCACCAAGCACCGCGCCAAGCGCCTGGGCGAGAAACTGGCCAGTGCCGGCTTCCGCTCGGCCTCACTGCAGGGCAACCTCTCCCAGAATCGGCGCCAGGCCGCGCTGAACGGCTTTCGCGACGGGACCTTCCAGATCCTGGTGGCCACCGATATCGCCGCCCGGGGAATTGACGTCACCCAGATCTCGCACGTGATCAACTACGACATCCCCAACACGCCGGAAGCCTATATCCACCGCATCGGCCGCACCGGGCGGGCCACCCGCAGCGGCGACGCCTTCACCCTGATCACCAGCGCCGACCAGGACATGGTAAGGGCCATCGACCGGGTGCTCGGCTCCCGGACCGAACGCCGCACCCTGACGGATTTTGACTATGCGGCCGCCGCCCCGCCAAAGGTCAACGACGGCCGGCGTCCCGAACGGCAGCCGGCGCGCAGCCGAAAACCCGCGGCAAGCCAGACCGGGCGATCGCAGGCAGGCGCTTTTGCCTGGATGTCGCCTTCAGGGGCTGAAACTTCCAGCCGGCGGCAAGCACCTGCCGGCCGGGCCACGGCCGCCCGCGCAGGAGAGCGCCAGCGCTCCCGATACCCCCGGTAGAAGGGGGGGCACACGGCGGAAGCTCCGATCTGCTGCTTGCCAGCTGAAGATTGCCGTTCAAGCCTGGGGGGTGGTGACATCCCCCTGGCCCGCCGTCGGGTTTGCCGCCGCCATCCGGATCGGTCACGCCCAGCGAGCCGCTGCGCTTGAAGCCTGAGCAACGTGCTCCGGCCTGACCGCGCCGCACGCCAGGCGGCCGCATCCCCGAAAAAAATCCCGAAGTTCAATTTTTTCCTTAAATGCGCTTGTTTTTTTTTAAAAACATGGTATGGAATAACCCAAAGTAAAGGCTCGGGTTTAATCTGAGCCAGTTTCTTACTGAAGGCGAAAAAACCATTTGCCAAAGTGGCGACCTGCAGTCTGAAACTTAGAGAATTTTTTTTAACAAGGAGGAAGTCACCATGGCAGAAGGCGTAGTAAAGTGGTTCAACGACAGCAAAGGTTTTGGTTTCATCGAGCAGGAAAACGGTCCGGACGTATTTGTTCATCATTCCGCAATCAACTCTAGCGGTTTCAGGTCTCTGAATGAAGGTGACCGGGTGACGTTCGAAATCGAGCAGGGTCAGAAGGGCCCCGCTGCAGTAAATGTCACGGTGATCTAACCGGCCATTTCACAGTTTAAAAAGGGCATTGCCAGCCAGCACGGGGCAATGCCTTTTTTGTTGCCGAAACCGGACCGCCTTCTGGCCTTTTTGGCGTCACAGCCGTCCCGCCCCCGGCTTCAGGGCTTCGACCGACCTTGCGGTTCGGGCTTTTAAAAACGCCGTTATTTTTGGCGAAGGGCCAGTTCATAGGCCGTGTCCGGCGGCAGGCACCCGCCCGCAGCGGCGCGCGTGGCCAACTGGTCGCACCTTTCGTTGCCGGAGTTGCCGGCGTGGCCTTTGACCCAGACGAACTGGACGGTGTGCTTCTGGCAGAGCGCCAGAAGCTTTTCCCACAGGTCCGGGTTGAGGGCCGCCTCGCCGTTGCTTTTTCGCCAGCCGTTGCGCTTCCAGGATTTGGCCCACCCCTTGGTAATGCCGTTGACGACATAGGCCGAATCGCTGTAGAGCGACACCGTGGCGGGGGTTTCGAGGGCATCGAGCCCTTTGATGCAGGCCAGCAGCTCCATGCGGTTGTTGGTGGTTTTTCTGAAACCGCCCGAAAGCTCCGTGCGTTGCCCCCCTTCCAGAATCACCACGCCGTATCCGCCGGGCCCCGGGTTGTTCAGGGCACTGCCGTCCGTGTAGATGATCACCGCGCCTGTCGGCGCCGGGCTCGCTGCCCCCTCCGCCGCTGAGGGCCTCGGTCTGACCCGCGCCGCGTGCGGCTGCCCGAGAAAGGCCTCGGCCTCGCGCCGGGTGGCGAAGCCGCGGTAAGCGGCCCCCGGAAAGTGGTCAACCTGCACCTGGGCCCCATCGGGGCCGAACCACTTCTGGTAAATACCCGGCTTGCGGCCCTTGGCGACCGCATAGAATTTTTTCTTTTCGGACATCAGACGGCTCCTTGTGGATTGCGCCGCGCCCCGCGAAGTCGGCCGGATGGGGCTTTTCGGCAAACAACCGGCTATTCGCGCGCTTTCAAAAGCGAAGTAGGATAAGGGTCCACCATGACCGAGACCGCCGCCTCCTCCCCGAGCACCCCGACCTTTATCCCGACCACCCCCCGGGAGGTCCGCCAGTTGGGCTGGTCGCAGGTGGACGTCATCCTGGTAACCGGGGATACCTATCTCGATTCAGCTTACATCGGTGTGGCCGTTATCGGCAGGGTGCTGCTGGCCGCCGGCTACCGGGTCGGGATCATCGCCCAGCCGGACATCCACAGCGAGCGTGACATTGGCCGGCTGGGGCAGCCGGCCCTTTTCTGGGGTGTCAGCGGCGGCTGCGTCGATTCCCTGGTCGCCAACTACACCGCCGCCGGCAAGCGCCGCAAAAGCGACGACCTCACCCCCGGCGGGGTCAACGACCGGCGCCCCGACCGGGCGCTGATCGCCTACAGCAACCTCATCCGGCGGTTTTTCAAAGCGACCCGCCCGATTGTCCTGGGCGGTATCGAGGCCAGTCTGCGGCGCATCTCGCATTATGACGGGTGGTCGAACACCGTGCGGCGCGCGGTCCTCTTCGATGCCAAGGCCGACGTGCTGGTTTACGGCATGGCCGAGCAGACCGTCCTGGAATTGGCCGCCAAACTGGCCCAGGGGGGCGACATCCGCACAGTCCGCGGCATCTGTTACATCAGCCGCGAGGCGCCCGCGGCCGTGGCCGAATTTCCGGGGCCGGATATCGAGCTGCCGCCCCACGAGCGGGTGGCCCGCGACGACAACCAGCTGACCGCGATGTTCCGGACCTTTTACGAAAACGCGGACCCCTTCACGGCCCGCCGCCTCTACCAGCGCCAGGACACCCGTTACATCGTCCAGAACCCGCCCCAGCCGCCCCCGACCCCGGAGGCCCTCGACCGGATCTACGAGCTGCCGTATGCCCGCGACGTCCACCCATTTTACGGAAAAGACGGCCCTGTCAAGGCCCTCGAGACCATCCGCTTTTCGCTCACCTCCCACCGCGGCTGCTACGGCGAATGCCGGTTCTGCGCGATTGCGGTGCACCAGGGGCGGCATGTCATCTCGCGCAGCGAGGACTCCCTGCTGCGCGAGGCGGCCGGGTTTACGCACCACCCGGCGTTCAAGGGGATCATCGCCGACGTGGGCGGCCCGACGGCCAACATGTACGGCTTCGAATGCCGCCGTAAAACCGAAAAGGGGGCCTGCCGGGACAGGGGCTGCCTCTTTCCCGAACCCTGCACCCAGCTTGCGGTCCACCATGGCCGCCAGATCCGGCTGCTGGGGGCGCTGCGCCGCCTGCCGGGGGTGCGCAAGGTCTTTGTCGCCTCGGGAATCCGCTACGACCTGATCCTGAAAGACCGCGCGGCCGGCGCCCGCTATCTGGAGACGATCCTGCGCCACCACATCTCCGGGCAGCTGAAAATCGCGCCCGAGCACGTGGTTGACCCGCTGCTGCGTCTGATGGGCAAACCCGGGCGCAAGGATCTGGAGGACTTCATCCGGCTGTTTCAAACCCTCCAGCAGAAGCATAGCATCAAGGTCTTTCTGACCTATTACCTGATGGCCGCCCACCCCGGCTGCACCCTGGCGGACATGCAGCAGCTGCGCACCTTCGCCATCCGCAAACTGCACCTGCTGCCCGAGCAGATTCAGATTTTCACCCCCACCCCCTCCACCTGGTCCACCCTGATGTACCGTACGGGAAAAGACCCATTCAGCGGGCAGCCGATCTTCGTCGAAAAAAATGCGGACAATAAGCAGCAGCAGAAGGTCGTTTTGCGGCGCAAGGCTTGAGAGCGCAGCCGGCGTCCGGTGAGCAGCCTACAGCAGCGGCATCAGCTGCATGTCGGCCAGGATCCGCCGGACCCGGCCCTGGACGTAGCTATCGGGCCGCAGCGGCGAGAGGCGGTGCGGGTTGGGCAGTATGGCCACCAGCAGCGCCGCCTGGCGCGGATTCAGGCGGGCCGAGGATATTTTGAAATAGCGCTGGGAAGCGGCCTCGGCGCCCATCACCCCCGCCCCCCAGTCGACGGTGTTCAGGTACATTTCCAGGATCCTGCGCTTGCCCCAAAAGAGTTCGATCAAGGC
>Ga0105107_10000693_pt1 | contig 21577 bp, 27 predicted proteins | sample PPLLaktember2015_6_FD_79335 | JGI IMG/M metagenome (GOLD analysis project Ga0105107, IMG submission 79335) | Freshwater sediment microbial communities from Prairie Pothole Lake near Jamestown, North Dakota, USA - PPLs Lake P8 Core (1) Depth... | ecosystem: Environmental > Aquatic > Freshwater >... | reverse complement strand
TGCGGCTCCACCGGCGGCGGCGCTGGACGATGCTCGGCACCCTGTTTTCCTGCGCTGCCTTTGGGGGCGTGCTTCATCGACGCGAGAACCACGAAGATCACCGCCTGCCCCAGCACGATCGCGACGAAGACGATGAAGGAACGCACCACCATGTCCATCAACGGGATTCCTTGGGTGCCGTAGTACAGAACCGACACGAAGAACCCGAGCAAGCCCACCTCAAACATGACCTTTGTCATAAGGCGACCGATAGTTTGATTGAACCGCGAATGTCGTTGTGCAGCAGCGTACGCGCCACTGTGTGCATGGAAAGAGCCGCCGCGGACCGCGGGTAGCGCCGGACCAGCGGTTCCTGGTTACGGATAGCCTCACAGGCCCGGTCATCCCGCGGAACAAACCCGGTGTAGCCGATGTCCCTCCGCAAAAAGTGACGCACGGCGGCCTGGAGTTTGCCGAACGTTTCTTCTCCCTCGCGCGGTGTCCGCGCACAGTTCACCACCACACTCACCGGCTGCACCATTCCGCCGAGGCTGATGACCTTCACCATCGCATACGCGTCCATGACTGCGGTCGGCTCCGGTCCCGTCACCAGCAACACGGTGTCTGCTTCTTCCGTGTACCGCACGATCTCAGGGGTCAGGCCGGCCGCGGTATCGATCATCACAACATCTGCCGGGTCGTCCATCCCGAGCAACTCCTCCACCAGTGCATGCTGCGCGTCGGCGGCACGCAAAGGATAGTTCACATCGCCGGAGCTCCCCGCCAGCAGTCGCACACCGCTGCCGAGAGACACCAGTGCATCATCGACGTCGCACTCGGCGCGCAACACCTGGGAGAGACGGAAGCGCGGAGTCACCCCCGCCATAATGTCGAGTGCTGCGAGGTTTGCATCGGCATCAAGCAGAACCACCTTCAGACCGAGGTCTGCAAGCACCATTGCGGTGTTGAGTGCGAGAGTGCTCTTCCCCACGCCGCCTTTGCCACTGGTCACCGTGATCACATAGGGCCTGGGTGCACGTGTCGCCTGTGCGTACGCGCCCGCAATCTGCCGCATCCGTGTCGCCTGATCATGCATGGGCCGTCTCTCCCGCATAGACCATGGCGGCAAACTGAGCTGCATCGACTGTCCGTATGTCATCCGGGACCGCCTGGCCTGTGGTCACGTACGAGAGCGGAATGTGATGACGGTGCACCAGGCTGAGAAGCGGACCGTACGTGACGGCCTCATCAAGTTTCGAGAAGAGCAGCCGGTTCGGCTTCACCACCTTGAATTGATCGATGATGTCCTCCGCCGTCCGGAGGTTGGTAGATGCATTCACCACGAGGTGTGTTTCATCCGGATCCGCCGCGGTCACAAACCTGGCCAGATCGGTGAGCTCCTTGCGCGAGCGTTGACTGCGTCCGACCGTATCCATAAAAACAATGTCCTTTGTGCGGAACTTCCGGAGTGCCGAAGGCATTTCGGATGGCTTGTACACCACTTCCATCGGGATGTCGGCGATCCCGGCAAACGTCCTCAACTGCTCGATGGCGCCGATGCGATAGGTGTCCGCCGAGATCAGTCCGACGTCCTGCCCGTTCACCAATTTGTGGATTGCCGCAAGCTTGGCGATTGTCGTAGTCTTGCCGACTCCCGTCGGGCCGACCAGGGCCACCACACGTGATTTCTTCCTGCGCGCCCGTTCAGGGCCCGCGGCGGGTATCAATCCGGCAAGTGCCGCAACGATTTGGCGTTCCAGATATTGCTTGTTGGCCATTTGTTCCTGATTCGACCGGGCAAGCACTGTCTGGATGACATCCACGGCAAGTTGTTCTTCAACTTCATGCTGGACCAGCCTGCTGAATGCTTTCTGCAGGGTATCCGGCAGGGCGGGCATGCGGGAATACTTGAGATGATCGACAATGGTTTTCAATGTGCCCTTGATATCTTCCATGTCGCTGCGCAGTTCCACGAGTTCACCGGGGTCCTGAGCCCGTCGTCCTGGCCGCAGGTCATCTCTTCCGGTGCGTTCGTACCGCGATGCAATCTGCCGGAGGCCTGAGAGCGTGTCCTGTTCCTCCATCTCTTGCACACTGCGGCCGAGGTGTTGCTGGAATGCCGGTCCCGCGGACCGGGTCCGGTACGCATTCTGCTGCCCCGGCACGATCTCGTCGATCGCCGCAGTGATTTCAAACGCGTCCCGTCCGAAAATATTCAACGGCCCGCCGCGTGTGATCTTCCGGCTGCTGACGACGATCGCATCGGATCCCAGCTCCCGTTTCATCACTTCGGTTGCTTCCTTGAGCGTGTGCCCGACAAACTTCTTAATTCTCATTCGCTGCCTCAAGTTTACCTATGAATTCCACCTCGGTGTCCGGCGGCAGTTCCGTAAACGACAGCACCGCAACATCCGGAAACGATGTGTGTATCAATCGATGGAAATACGGCCGCACGGTCGCGGCGCACAGTACGATCGGAGTCACCCCGCGCGTTTTGCACGCATCCCTGTTGGCCGTGAGACTTCGATGGAGCGCCTGGATGGTATCGGGGGACAGACCCAGACTGGGGCTGCTCTCGCGCTGATTCTGAAGGGCGGACGTGATCACCTGCTCCAGCTGCGGATCCATGGCTATCACGTGAATCACCCCGCGCGCATCGCTGTACAGCCGGGCGATCGTCTGAGAAAGCGCGTGGCGCACATATTCGGTCAAGACATCGACATTCTTCGTGACGCGCGAGTAGTCGGCGAGGGACTCAAGAATCGTCACCAGGTCGCGTATCGGAATGCCCTCGCGCAGGAGGTTTTGCAGCACCTTCTGAATCGTCCCCGTCGGCAATAGGTCCGTGCTGAGTTCCTCAACTACTGCGGGATAGTCTTTCTTGAGATTCTCGATGAGCTTCTTCGTTTCCTGCCGCCCCAGGATCTTATCCGCATCTTTGCGCAGCACTTCCTGCAGATGGGTGGCAAGCACTGCCGACGGTTCGACGACCGTGTACCCCATCAATTCCGCGCGTTCCCGGTCGGTGCCCTGGATCCAGAGCGCCGGTAATCCGAATGCCGGCTCACGCACTTCGAGCCCCGGCACCGTTCCGTCTGCCGCTCCGGGATTCATCGCGAGAAAACGGTCCATCACCAGCATGCCGGTCGAGGCCATATTCCCCCGGATCTTCACCACGTACTGATTGGGTCCGATCTGCAGGTTGTCTCGGACCCTGACCGGCGGGATGACGATGCCGAGATCGATGGCCAGTTGACGCCGCAGGTTTGTGATGCGGGCAAAGAGATCACCTTCCCGTGCCTCATCTACCAGAGATATAAGCCCATACCCGATTTCCAGCTCAACGGGATCCACCTGGAGGTAATCTTCTACTTTTTCCTCTCTCGGTGCCGCTGCAGGAGCCGCCGCAGGCGTTGCCGCGCGTTCACGTTGATCCTTCATCGTGGCATAGCCGGCTCCGCCCGCCACCACTCCCAGCAGGAGGAACGGCAACGTGGGCAGACCGGGCACAATAGCGAACATGATCAGGGCGCCGGACGCAATCAGAAGTGCTTTGGGGCGTCCGAACACCTGCCCCCGGATCTCTATGTCAAATGCATTGCCTGACGCACTGCGTGTGACAATCATTCCGGATGACACTGCCACGATCAGCGCAGGGATCTGCGTCACCAATCCGTCGCCCACCGTAAGCAGGGTGTAGGTTTCGAGCGCATCCGTGATGGTCAGCCCACGCTGTGCGACACCGATCACAAACCCGCCCAGGATATTCACGATATTGATGAGCAGCCCTGCGATGGCATCGCCTTTGACGAATTTGCTTGCGCCGTCCATAGCACCGTAGAATTCCGCCTCGCGCGCGATTTCCCGGCGGCGTTCACGCGCTTCATTTTCGGTAATCATCCCGGCGTTCAGATCCGCGTCGATTGCCATCTGTTTCCCGGGCATGCCATCAAGGGTAAACCGTGCCGCCACTTCCGCGATGCGTCCCGCGCCCTTGACGATCACGATAAACTGGATCAACACCAGAATCAGGAAGATGATAAACCCGACAACGTAGTTCCCCTTTACGACGAATGAACCGAATGCCGAGATGACTTCTCCCGCATAGCCGTCCCCCAATATCAGCCGGGTCGATGCAACGTTGAGCCCGAGACGGAATATCGTGAGGATCAGCAGGAGCCCCGGGAACACTGAAAGTTCCAGCGGATTCGTAAGGTACATTGAGACCATCAGGATCAGAATCGCGACGGCGATGTTGGTGGCCAGGAGCACGTCCAGCAACGCCGGTGGAACCGGAATAATCATCAGCGCGAGGATCAGGATCACGCTGATGGCGAGCACGACGTCGGTGTTCGCGCCGATCATGCGAAGGGCCGGCAGCTGGAAAATGCTGCGGGAACGTGCTGTGGCGGTGGCTTCCATATCCTCAGTTCATTGCGTACGATGACTGCTGTTGATTCTTGAGGCGGTACACATAGGCCAGCAATTGGGCCACCGCCTGGAACAGCTTTTCGGGTATTTCTTCGCCTATGTCGACGGATCGATAGAGTGTTTGGGCGAGCGGCCGGTCTTCGACAACGGGCACCTCATGCGCGAGCGCGATTTCCTTGATTTTCACCGCAAGCAGATCCGCCCCCTTCGCAACCACGCTCGGTGCGTGCATTGTCCCCGCCGTATACCGGAGCGCAACCGCGAGGTGCGTCGGGTTGGTCACCACTACATCGGCCGTGGGAACATCCGCCATCATGCGCCGGTAGGCAATTCGCCGCTGTATGCCGCGCACCCTGCTTTTCACCATCGGGTCGCCTTCGGTCGCCTTCAGTTCCTCCTTGACCTCTTCCTTGCTCATGCGCATTTCACGCTCGTACTCGAACCGTTGGTAGAAGAAATCCAGCAGCGCGAGCACCAGGAAAGCCAGTCCGGTGCGCAGCCCCACGGTGAATGCTGACTGTCCGATGAATCCTAAAAGGCCCGTGATATCGCTCTGCATGAGTGCCGGGCTGCCGATAATCACGTCTTGTATGGACCACCATGCCACGAGCCCGACCAACCCCACTTTGGCGAGGCTCTTGACAAGCTCGATGAGCGACCGCCGTGAGACGAGAATCTTTCTGATGCCTGAGAGCGGGTTGATCTTTTCGAAGTTCGGCCGCATGGCTTCCGGCGAATACACGAATCCCACCTGCACGTAGGCCACAGCGAGACCCACACCCATGATGCCGATAATGAGCGGAGCAAGCAGCGCGCCCACAGTGAACATTCCCTGTGTCGCCATCCCATGGAGATTCGACTGTGAGAGCGTCGTGCTCCCGGCCCGGAGCAGTGAACCCCGCACCACCTCGGCAAGCCCTCCGACCAGTGCCGTGCCACCGAAGGAAATGATCAGGAGTCCGCACAACAGAACGACAGCGGAGTTCAACTCCACGCTCCGGGGGATTTTGCCTTTCCGCCTGGCTTCTTCGCGTTTCTTTTCGCTGGCGGGTTCGGTCTTTTCCTGATAGGATTCGTCCACCATAGTTTAGAGCGCCTGTATCAAGAGCACGAGATCTTCCTCAAATTGCAGCAAAAGCTGTTTGAAGGCATACACCAAAATGGGTGCAGCCGCCACCAGGACCAGGACGCCAACACCGATTTTGATGGGAAAGCTGATAATGAACACGTTGACCTGTGGTGCAACCCGCGCCAGGACCGCGAGGGCGAGGTTCAGCAGAAACGAGGCCACCACCACGGGCGCTGCGCATTTCATGCCGACGACGAACACAAGCCCGCTCGCACGCACGAACTGATCGAGCGTTCCCGCCGTGACCGCCAGTCCGCCGAGCGGAACGGCGTCGTAACTCATCACCAGCGCCTGGAGGATGAATTGCGGGCCGTTGAGCAGCAGGAACACCAGGAGCATGGTGAGGTAGAGAAAACTTCCGATGATGTTGCTGGAACCGGACTCCGGGTCAAATGTCGTTGCCAGGGAAAGCCCCAGGTCAAAGCCGATCAGCTCACCGGCCACCTGTGCCCCTGCAAAAATAAGACCGGAGGCGAAACCGATCGCCAGGCCCGTGACAACCTCTTGGATGGCCAGCACTGCGAGGGGGCCCAACGCCAGATCCACCTGGATCCCGCGTGCGGTCATCAGCGGATACAGCACGATTGCCATGAACACGCCGAGACCGACCTTTGTCTGGACCGGCACTGCCACATGTCCCATCACCGGTGCCAGCACGATCGCCGAGGTGGTGCGGAGGAAGAGAAGCATGAACAGCACTAATTGGACGGCGTAGAGTTCCATGGCTGTCAGTGGCCGATACCCGGTATGTGATTAAAGACATCCAGGGTGAACGTGATCATGATATCCATCATCCACGGCAGCGTGAGCACAGCAACAATTGCGACGATGATGATTTTCGGGACAAAGGTCAGAGTGATTTCCTGAATCGAAGTTGCGGCCTGGAAAACTGCAATGATCAAACCCACGATCAGCGACAGCAACAACATCGGTGCCGACACAAGTAATGTCGTGTAGAAGGCTTCTCTGAACAGGTACACCACGAGTTGTTCTGACATTGGCCGCGCCGGCTAGTGGAAACTCTCAAGTAATGATCGCACCACCAGATGCCAGCCATCCACGAGAATGAACAAGAGGATCTTGAACGGCAGCGAAATGAGCACCGGGGGGAGCATCATCATGCCCATCGAGAGCAGGATGCTGGAGATCACCATATCAATCACCAGGAACGGAATGAACAGCATGAAGCCAATCTGAAAACCGATACGGAGTTCGCTCATCGCGTACGCGGGAATGAGTGCATGCAGCGGCACATCGTTGCGGCTCTGGGGCTTTTCCCCGTTTGCGAGCTTCACGAAGAGGGAGAGATCCTCTTCGCGCGTCTGCCGCATCATAAACTCACGCATGGGAACGACCCCATTGTCGAAGGCCTCCTGGAGCGACATCTTCTTGGTCAGGTAGGGCTGCAGCGCCTCGTCGTTCACGCGGGTCCACGTCGGCGCCATCACAAAGAACGTGAGAAACAGGGCGAGCCCGATGACGACCTGCGCTGGCGGAATCTGCTGGGTACCGAGCGCCTGCCGCAGGAAATGCAGCACAACAACGATCCGCGTAAATGCCGTTGTCAGAATCAGTATTGCAGGCGCAAGCGACAGAATGGTCATCAGGAAGAGGATCTGCAGGGTTACCGAGACGTCTTCCGGACCGCTGGCTTTGCCCACCTCGACCGAAAGCTTCGGCATCGGCAACGCCTTGTCCTGCGCAACGGCGCTGAAAGCCACCGCTCCCAGGAGAAGAACGAGGAAGAGGGTCCGCTTCATGCGCCGGCCTCCGACTTCTGCCTGTGGCGAATCGTGCGGAGAGTTTCCTGCAAGTAGGAGGAAAAAGGAAGGGGGGGCGCCGGTGTCATCCCTGTCTGAGCCGCCACGGCGCCCTGAAGCTCTTCGTCCGACAATTCGGTCAACGCCTGTATGCCCTGCTCGCTCGTTCCCAGCACAAGCACGCGGCCGGCGACACGGACGACGACGATCGCCTTCTTGGGCTGGAGCGAACGCCGCCCGAGCACCTCGACCTGCACCGGCAGACGGGCAGAACCCGTCCCGGGGAGCACAAAGCGTTTCACGACGTACAACAGCCCTACCATCAGCGCGAGCACTGCAGCGAGAGACAGCACCATCCTGAGGACGATTCCTTCCATCGCTTATTTCCCCAGCCCCTTCACGCGTTCCGCAGCGTTCACGAGATTGGTGATCCGGATACCGAAGTGCTTCTCGATGACCACCACTTCCCCTTCCGCCATTTTCTTCCCGTTGATCAGGACATCGACGGGCTCATTCGCGAGTTTTTCGAATTCGACCACCGAGCCGCGCTGCAGGTCCAGAATGTCGCGGATCATCAGATTCGTCCGGCCGAGTTCGATCGATACCGGCAGGCTCAGATCGATCAGAAGGTCGAGCTTGCGTTCCATCTCCATCGCGGGTCCCGCACTGGACTCGATGGGCTGAAACTGCGCACTGCGCACTTCCAGCGGTGTCTGGGTGCCGGGCCCTTCCTGCATCCCGACAGCAGTCGTGTTCATCGTCGAAGGTTCTTGCATCTGCCTATTCTCCTGTTGAATGATCCCGTTGCGTGCGTGTGACCTTCAGCGCCATATGCCCTTTCGAGACGCCGGGACGCCCCCACACACGCGTTTTCGCGCCGATCTGCATTTGGATTTCACTGCTGATAGGGATATTCGTACGTACAATGTCTCCTTCTTCCAGCTCCAGCAATTCGCGCAATGTCATGGAAGTCTCCCCCAGCAGTCCGGTAACCGGTACTTTCGTCGTGCCCAGCTGCCTGACAATCGGCGCCGACCACTCCGACTCGCCTTTCACCGCGGACAGACCGCTGAAATGCTGCACATTCAGCTTCGCGAGCACGTCTTCCAGTGCAAACGTGGGGAAACAGACGTTCATCGGATATTTCTGCGCCCCAATCACTACTTCGAATGATACCACAAGGACGATCTCGCTGGCAGGTGCGATCTGGACGAATTCGCCTTCGCTCTCCAGACGCTCCAACTTGAACGAGAGCTCCGCCACCGTCTTCCATGCACGCTGGATATCCGCGAGCGCCCGGAGCACGATCCCTTTCACGATGCTCTGTTCGATTTTGGTGATCAGCCGTGCATTCTTTTCCCCCACAGCAACACCCCCCATCAGGTGTTCCACCATAGTGAGCACAAGCTGCGGGCTCAGCTCGAGCACCGCGAGGGCATCAGACTCGAGGATGCGGAAGACGTACAGACAACTGGGACTCGTTATCGAGAGCGCAAACTCGGAATAGAACAGCTGATCGACGGAGAGCACGTTGATCGACACGGCTGTCTGCAGGCGGGACACGAGGTACGATGCCATGGTCTCGGCGAAGTTTTCGTGGACTGCCTGAAACGTGCGCAGTTGGTTCTTGGACAAACGATGGGGCAGACGGAAGTCAAAGGTTATGGCTTCACGTTCTGCCTTCTTCGGCTCGCCGGACCCTTCCGTGGTCTCGTTCCGGCCAGCGGACATGTCCGACAGGAGGCTTTCGATTTCTTGTGGTGTGAGAATTTCAGGCACGCGTCACCCGTTACTGGATAATGAATTTGCTGAAATACACGTTCGTGAGCACCCCACCGCGAAGAATGCTCCCTACCTTCTCCTCAATCTCTTTACGGATCGCCTCGCGTCCATCAACGTTGACAATCGTCAGAAGATCCTTGGAAGTGAGAATGGTATTGAGTGCGTCCCGTACCATCACGTCTTTGCTTTCAAGTTCTCTCAGCGCCTCAGGCGTGGTCACCTCAAGTCCTACCGTGGTCAGGAGAAATCGCGTGCCGTTGGTGCCGGCGGGATTGACGATAAGGTCCTTCACAACGTAGATTTTGCCTTCGGGCCTTTCTCTGTCTTCCATCCGTGACCCCGCGCCTTCTTTCCCTGCATCCGCCTGCCCCTCACTCCGTTGCGCAGCTGCACCTTCAATACCCTGCGGTGCCGGAGCCAGGAATCTTGTGATAAGAAAATAGACGATGAGGAGTTGAACTAGGAAGACGGGGACACCGAACAGGATGAGCTTCCTGATGGGAAGCTTCTGGGCGGGCGCCGCCTCGGGGGTGGCCGGAGCGCTTTGCTCCGGCGCTGCTATTGCTTTGGCCATCGCGTCGACAGGGATTGTGGCACACTGGGGTCTCTTCGTCAAAACCTGTGCCACGAAACAACCTGGAAAACCAAGCGATCAGGGGCGAATGTGCCCTGTTTAGCGGAGATGGGGGGGAGGACTGCTGGCTAATATGAAACAGATGGTGGCTACTTTGGACCTCTTCCTGCGAATTCAGGCCAAATTTCGGGAAACTGGCGTGCAACGACGACGATATGCAACTACTTTTTCGATCACTTCGTCGACTGTCTCTTTGACCATCAGCTTCTTCCCTGTGGTCGTCGAGATGAGTGTGTCCGGAGTGCGCTCGATGAATTCGATCAGGTCCGCGTTCACGACGATTTTCTCGTCCTGTTGCTTTGCCAGTTTTGTCAATTCGATCATGGAAGAATCCACCCTGGAGCTGCCGGGCACCCCCCCGACGGGGGGCGCCCGACACGCCTCCATCCAAGTGTATGTAAGTTGGCCCCGGACTACCGCCTGAGGTTCACGAGCTCCTGGAGAAATTCGTCGCTCGTTGTGATCACCCTCGCGCTTGCCTGGAAGCCGCGCTGGGCCGTAATCATCTTTGTGAACTCGTCGGCAAGGTCAACGTTAGACTGCTCCAACGCCCCGGCATAGATCTCGGACGTCTCGCCCGCATTGACGATAGAAGGATTCCCGGAATTGCCGGTGATGCTGTACAAGTTGCTGCCGGCCTTCATCAGACCGCCTGGATTGCTGAAATCGGCGAGCATGATTTGTCCAAGTGTCTGCAGGGTATCATTCGTGAATGTCCCGGAGATTTGTCCGTACTGATCAATGCTGACAGTCTTGAGGGTTCCTGACGTGTAGCCGTCCTGGCTCTTCAGCGATACTGCGGAGGAGGTTCCTGTCTGTGTCAAACCGGAGAACTCACCGACCGTTCCGAAGTCGAGATCAATGTTCATCGGAGCGGCTCCCGTCGGTGGCGTGAACGTGATCGGACTTCCCGTCGTTCCCGCCAGGCGGCCGTTCGCGTCGAAGCTCACGGTGCCCTGCCCGACCGGGATACTCGGTGCCGTGGACGAAGAGCCCGGAATGCTGGCGGCCCAATTCCACGTATTCTCCCCGCTCTTGGTGAATTCAAGCGTCAGCGTCATCTGATTGCCCAGGGAGTCGAAAGCAGAGACATTGGTCTTGTAGATCCCGCCTGTCTCCGGCGGTCCGGCACTGTAGACTGTCGAAGAGGAATCCAGGTTTCCGGAATACGAGATCTTCGATGTCGCCTTGGCCGGAGACTTGATGGCGCTGTCGAGGATGATGTCCTGCAGTGTCGTCCCCTGCGAGATGACGCCCTGGGCATTTGCCATTCTTCCTTGCAACACTGCGCCGGATCCGTTGACCAGGCGGCCATTGGCATCCGGCAGGAAGTCGCCCGCCCTGGTGTAGAGCGTCTGGCCGCCTTCCTTGACAATAAAGAAAGACGATCCGACCAGTGCGAGATCATAGGGATTCCCCGTGGTCTCGACGCTTCCCTGGGTGAACTGTGTATCCAGGGTGTTCACCGCCATGCCCAAGCCCACCTGCATCGGGTTGGTGCCGCCCAGGGTACCGGTTGGCCGGCTTGCACCGCGCAGCGTCTGCGCATACAACTCACTGAACGTCGCTCGCCCGCTCTTGAAGCCCACCGTATTGACGTTGGCAATATTGTTGCCGATGACGTCCATCATGGTCTGATGGTTCCGCAACGCGGACACGCCCGAGAACAACGAACGCAAAAAAGCCATTGTGTTACCCTCCACTCACTGATTGTTGTTAAATGTTTCGTCAGACTTCAGTCGGTCAGTCCGACGGGAGGGGCCTCCTCTACAGGAGGGCCGGCCCCGGTTCTACTACGAATGTGCGATTACAGCGCTGTCAATGTTGGTGAACACGTTCTCCTTGATGTGCTCACCGTCCACTGCCGTTACCACTGTTCTGTTCTTGACGCTGACGATGAATGCCAGGTCCCTGAGCAGAACGAGCGAGTCCTTCGCTCCCTTCTCTTCCGCCTGCGTCACCGCGCGCTGAAGACTCGTCATATCCGCGTCGTTCAGCCGGATTTGACGCGAATCCAACCGCTCCTGTGCATGCCTCGAGAATCTGAGACCGCGGAGTTCTTCTTGAAGGACGTTCTCGAATGCCTTCTCCGGCACTGCGCCGACAGGAGGCCGTTCTTTGAAGCCTTCGACACCGCGGGCAGGAACGAATGGTACCCGCACGCCATTGATGTATGTGTCAGCCATTGCCCTTTCCGTTCAAGATTTCGATAATTTGTGATAGTGGAATCTCCATACCGTCGACGACGAAAACGGTTCCGTCGGATGTGAATCGAATGCCGCTGACCACACCATACAGGTATGAAGTCGCAGTGATCTTCGTCCCGGCCGCATCAACAGCCTCCACGCTGAATGTGCAGGATCCCGATGCCACATGGTTTCCCGCTTCATCCAGACCATCCCACACGACTGTGCCGTCCCCTTTTGTCGCACCGTCAACGGTGAGTGTCCGGACAAGGAGGCCGTTCGCATCGCGAATGCTGACCTTGACCGAGGCGGCAGCCGTTGACAGGGAGTAGCCGAGATGCATGTTGCCGCTTGCCGATACGGTGAATGCGTTGCCTGAGGCCTTTACGGTCTTGCCGATCATCGTCGCTGCGAGTGCATTGCCGATAGACTGGGCCATCAGTTGATTGGTGGTAATGCTTTCCGAGAGATTGCTATTGATGTTGGTCAGCTGTTCCACCGAGCTGAACTGTGCCAGCTGCGTCGCAAATTCCGTTCCCTTCATCGGTTCCAGCGGATCTTGATTACGCAACTGCACGATCAACAACTTCAAGAAATCGTCCTTCCCCATCACGCTCTTTCCAGCAGTGGTGGCCGTTGAAGTTGAAGATGTCAAGGGAAGCGTTGTGTACGTTGTGCTCATCGATGCCTCCTCACATGACCACTTCCATGGTGTTGTAGCCCAGCAACCGGCCGGTGGCGTACCGGTCGACCGCCTCGACGGCAACGTCGTCCCGCTTGCCATCCTGACGGCGGTAGTGCTCACTGCGGTCACTGCCGGCATCACGTGCCGTGGAATGCCCGCCGAAATAGATGTCCAGCTGCTGAACGTCAATACCATGGCTGTTGAGATCCAGCCGCAACTGACCGAGATTGCTGTCCAGTGCTGTCTTCACCGCCGCATTGGACACATCGATCTGCGCCTGCAACTGGCCCTTTTCCATCCGCACATTGAGCGTCACTTCACCGAGCGATGCGGGCTCCAGCCTGATGCGCATTTCCGCGGTATCTCCGCGCACCTGCAGGACGGCTTCCTTCACCACCTGATCGATCACATTGCGCGCTGTTTCCGCCGACAGTGTGGTCAGGAAATCCGGCACATGCGGTGTCGACGGCTCCCCATGAATGAGGGACGCCTTCACCGGTGTGAACTGCATCGGCGTGTGGTGGAATAGATTCTTTCCCGTATCGCCTTGATGCGATTCCGGCTCCGCTGCCGGTCGTGCCGGGATGACTGCGCCTGCCGGCACTGCTTTTCCGGCCCCGGGACCCGGCACATCCGCATCAACAACCTCCGCCTGCACGGGATTCGCTATGGCAGGGGATTGCGGCTTCTTGCTTGCCTCAGGTCCCTCCTTCATGCTCTCCGGTGCGACGGTAGCAAAGGAAAACGATGGACGCGTAACATCCGTCTGACTTTGCACGACGGGTAGAACGAGATCCTCCTTGACCTTCGCGCTGTTCACCGTTGGCGCTGGATCGGACAAGACGGCTTTCTCCTTCCCCGGAGGGGAAGAATCCGTCGGTGACAACTGGGGAAAGACGGGGATCTCCGGCCGCTCCGGTGCAATGGAGTCTGCGATAAATGGGATGATCGAGCCACCCTGGGGGTTCGGAACCGGCGCGGAGTTGCCCCACGCGGCCATGCCATCTGCGGCACTGCCGAATGTGATGCTGCCACCCGTTGCACCACCACCTGTGGCCTCGCCACTCGTGGTGTTGCCGCCGCCTCCCGAATCCTGGACGGTAAGCAGAGGGAGCATCGACATTGTCGATGCCATCTGCAATGAACACCCGACCATCATTTGTTGCAGAATACCGATGAACCCATCCGTCTCCGTCGAAGTCTCCGCGGATCCGGGAGGCCGGCCTGTCAATCCCTTCACCTCCGGCGCTTCGCCGCCCGGTGCAAGGAGTGTGGCCAAACCATTCATGGTGTTTACCTCATAATGCGCGCGGCGCGATCCGGTTGGAGCGCTGCCAGGATCTTTGCCGCCTGGCGCTTTTTCATTGTGAGCAGACAGGTTTTGACATCACCGTCCGGGAAATCGTTCAGGATTCGGGCAGCGCTCGTCGGATCCATGTTTTCCAGGACCTTTGCCATGGACTTGCGTTGTTCTCGTTGCATGCTGTCCGCTGCAGCACTCGCCTTCTGGCTACTGTCCATGACCGCACGGAGCTGTTCCGCAAGAAGAGCGGATTTCTTGCGCTCGTCCTGGAGCGCCAGCTGTAACACTGATGTGGAGTCTCCTCCCGCGGGGGGAGAGGTCGCGGCAGCGATCGAATCCCCCGCCTGAAGCTCCTGGAGCGTCGGGCCGTACACGCCGCCTGCGGACGCCTTCGCCGCCGGAACAGCGGCGGGCACAGCCTCATCGGAGACCGCCGGGCGCAACACTACAAAAACCACCGCCATGACCGCGGTGGAAATCGTCGTGGCGCCAAGAACCATGATATAGGGGAGCAGTTTCTTCATCTGCCTACAACTCCGACTTGATGCGTTGCGCAAGGATGTCGATCACCCGTTGGGCCTTTCGCTCTTGCTCCTTCTCCTGTTCCTCTTTGCGACGCAGGTCGATGATTTCAATCATGTGCTTCGACTGAGACTTCTCCAATAGCTCTCCGCGTTTCCCCTCCTCCTGTGTGATGATCGCCTGGACCTTTTCCTCCTGCCGCTGAATCTGGCGCGACAGACTCTGGATGAATGCATGGCTTGTCTGAAGGTTCACGGCCTTGGTCTTCAACCTCCGCACGGCGTCCGACATTGCAGTACTCTGTCGTTCTTCGAGCGATGTCAGCGTGCCTTCTTCCTGCGCCCGGTTCACCGTGATCACAGCAAGTTCGCGCTGCGCGCGCTTCACCTGGAAGTCTTTGACACGGATGACGGTCTGAAAATGTGATTCGGACACTCGCATGCAGTTCTCAGTTTGCCATGATACCCATCAATTGCACAATGCTCTCATCAAATTCCGCTTTCTCGCTGGCCTTCTGACGGAGAAACGCGCGTATCTTTTCCCAATTCCGCAACGCTTCGTCAATGCGGGGATTACTGCCTTTCACGTAGGCCCCGATGTTGATCAGATCCTCCGCTTCCCGGTAGGTCGCCATCATGTCAAGCAGCCGGTGGGCGGCCTGACGGTGCTCTTCCGTGGTGATCGCCGGCATGACGCGGCTCACGCTCTCCAACACGTCGACCGCCGGATAATGTCCTGAAGAGGCAAGGCGGCGGGACAGCACAATATGCCCGTCCAGAATCGAACGCACGGCATCCGCCACCGGATCTGTCATATCATCGCCTTCCACCAGCACTGTGTACATGCCGGTGATGCTCCCGTGTCTGGCATTGCCAGCGCGTTCGAGGAGTTTCGGCAGCATTGCAAACACCGACGGTGTATACCCTTTGGTGGTCGGCGGTTCCCCGATTGCCAATCCGATTTCCCGTTGTGCCATTGCCAGGCGGGTGACCGAATCCATTAACAACATGACATGCATGCCCCGGTCACGGAAGTATTCTGCAATCGTAGTGGCAAGAAATGCCGCCTTGAGCCGGATCAGTGCTGCCTTGTCGCTGGTGGCGACCACAACGACAGAGCGCTTGAGCCCCTCCTGTCCCAGTTCATGGTCCATGAACTCCGCTACCTCGCGTCCCCGCTCTCCCACCAAAGCGATAACATTGACCTCTGCGCTTGTATTGCGCGCGATCATCCCGAGCATCACACTTTTCCCCACTCCGCTCCCGGCAAAGATACCCACGCGCTGCCCGTTGCCGCAGGTCAGCAAGGCATCGATGGACCGGATCCCCGTGCGGACGGGTCGGGTGATGCGTTGCCGCTCGAGGGGGTTCGGTGGTGCATTATAGATGGACCGCATTTCCTTCGTGACTATCGGTCCTTTGCCGTCAATGGGATTGCCGAGACCGTCGATCACACGCCCCAGCAACTCTTCTCCCACATTAGTGGACAGCGCGCGATCCGTCGCGACAATCTCGCTGCCCGGTCCGACCCGCGCCGCATCCCCCAGGATCATCGAGAGCACGCGGTTGTCACGAAACCCTACCACTTCGGACTGACAGAGATCCTGTCCATCGCGTGACTTGATCATGCAGAGGTCACCCAGGGAGCAATTCGGACCCGCCGATTCGATGACGAGGCCGATCACTTGCTTGACGCTCCCGTTCACTTTCAACAAGTCGACGTGTCGCAATCTCGTCACATAGTCTGCGAACGAGGAATGCGACCGTTCCTCTGCCGTCCTCATGGTGGTCTGGAGAGTTGCCGGTCCGTTCATGGGAGCAGCTCCGTCCCGTTGCGTGGCATACCAAAGAGTGACGATTCAATTTGCCGGAGTTGTGTGGAGATTCGGGCATCGACATTTCCCGATGTGCTCTCGATGACGCAGCCGCCCCGTTCGACCCCCTCATCTGTCTCAATGACCAGATCCCGGAGATTGTCGAGCGACGCCAGGAACACACCCCGGTGGGCGCGTACAACAGCTTCGTCGGAAGGATGCACACGGAGTTTGATCGATTCGACACCTGCGACGCGTTGTATGGCTTCCTTGATTTGTGAGATGACGATATCATCCGTGAGCGTCACTTCGCGCCGGATGATCCGTTCCGCCACGGCAAGGGCAAACCGGTAGGCATCCTGTTCAACGGTCTGCTGGAGCTCGTTCATCTGACTCGCGAGACCACCAATCAGCCGGGCGGTACGCTGGGTCTCTTCCGCACGGATGCGCGCCAGTGCTTCACGGAACTCTCCATCCGCAATCCGCTTGCCCTCTTCCGTACCCCTGGTGTACGCATCGGCGGGATCGTCCGCCGGCGGCGGACACACGGGGCACGCATCGCGCACATCCGATCTTCCGGAACCGGTCCATGACGTTTCTTCCCCTTCGACGGCGGGTTCCACGGAGACCGGCTGCGGCGTGTGCATGCGCAACAGTCTTATGCGCGCCGTGAAAACACGGCGCATGTGAATGACTTCAGACAAAGACCTCCTCCGCGCCGCCGCGACCGGCGATGATGACCTCGCCCTGGTCCTCAAGCTGCTTTACTGTTTCCACGATGCGTGTTTGCGCCGCTTCCACCTCTTTGAGGCGTACCGGGCCCATGTATTGCAGCTCTTCCCTGAGCAGCTCGCGTGCGCGCTCGGACATATTGCGCAGCACTTTATCCTTGAGCTTGTCGTCCACAACCTTCAATGCCAGCGCCAGCTCGCGTTTGTCTACCTCCCGGAGAACACGCTGGATCCCCCGGTCATCCACATAAAGCAGATCCTCGAAGAGGAACATGAGCCGCTTGATCTCGCTCGACAGCTGCGGATCCTGCATCTCGATGTGCTCCAGGATCATTTTCGCGGTCGCATTGGTACACTTGTTCAAGATCGATGCCATGGATTTAGAACCGCCCAGGGAGCTCATGTTCTGACTGATTTCCGTGCGGGCGATTTCCTCCACCACATCCTCCATTTCGGCGAGCAGCGCCGGCGAGACTTTCCCGAGCGTCGCCACCCGGAGACTGACGTCGTTCCGCAGGTCGTCCGGCAATTCCGTCAGGACCTGCGCGCACTGATCGGGGGAGAGGTTGGAGACGATGAGTGCGATGGTCTGAGGATGTTCCTTCGCCAGGAAGCCCGCCAGCTGGGAGGCGTCGGCCTTCTTCAGCATGCCGAACCCTTTGACATGTGTCAGCGCTTTCACCTTTTCGAGCACGTCGGTGGCACGCGAGAATCCCAGGGTCTCCTCGAGCAGCTTCTGCGCGTAGTCAATCCCGCCCTGAATCACGTACTCCTGTGCGGTTATCATGCGGTGAAATTCCTCTACAACGACGTCGACCAGCGACGACGGAACGCCGCGCACATTCGAAATGTCGATCGTCAGGAGCTCAATTTCCTCCTGCGACAACTGGCGCATCAGCCGCGTTGCAGTCTCCGCATCCAGCGACAGCATGAGGAGCGCCGCTTTCTGTCTGGAGGTCAATCTGTCCGCACTGAGATTGGGGATCGGCACCTGTTCTACTCCGGATTATTCTTCTGTCAACCACACTTTGAGCAACCGTGCACTGTCGCCGGGCTTCTCCCGGATGTACTCCGAGATCTTCTTCCGCCGTTCATTTCGCAGGAGTGCATCGGTGCTGATTTCTTCCTCGGGATTCGGGAGTTCGATGATCGGCCGTTTCCCGTCGAGCTGGACTCACAGCCCGGGGATGTCCGTCTCAAGTACCGGCAATTCGATCCGTGACCGGAACCGGCGCAGAAGTGACCACAAGACCGCTACGGCACCCAGCATCGCGATGCCCAGGAAGATTTGCTCTTTGTAGCCGGTCCACTCCGCAAAGGGTGAAGAGCGGTAGACGAACTCCTGTTCGGGGGTGTGCGTGCCGAAGGTCAGGTTTGTCACCGAGACCTCATCATTCCGGAGCGAATTGAATCCCACCGCCTTGCGCACCAGATCGGTAAGCTGGAGCATCTCGTAATCCGGACGCGGTTGTATCTCGGTCACGGTCTGACCGTCGCGTAAGGACGTCGCCGGCACACCATTCACCAGTGCCGCCACCGTCAGCCGTTTGATATTGCCGAGATTCTCGACAATGTGCTCTACGGTCTTGTTGACTTCGTAGTTCGTGACCGTGTTCGACCGGGTGGACGGGGGAAGTGAATCGCCGGTGGACGACTTCTCTTCGCTGATCTGTTCACTGCGCACGGCCGTCCTGTCGGGGTCGTACTGCTCCAGCGTGCGTTCCACCTGGCGGAAATCGAGTTCGGCATTGACCTGCACGAGAGCATTTCCTTCTCCCACGACGCTTTCGAGGAGCGACTGTGCTTTCTGGCCCAGGTAGCCTTCCACGTGCTGCTGCATCTCATACTGCGTCGCCGTGAGTGCGGCAACGGAGTTCGGCTTGTGCACATCCGACAGCAGCTGGCCTCTGGAATCAACGATGGTGACATTGCCCGCTTCCAGCCCTTCCACGCTGCTGGACACAAGGTGGGCAATCCCCTGTATGATCTCCGCCTTCAGTGGTCTGTTGCTCTTCAGCTTCAGCACGACTGACGCCGTGGAAGGCTTCTCGTCTTCCTTGAAGAGCACCTTCTCGGGAACAACAAGGTGCACCCGCGCGGCTTCCACTTCTTCGATGGTGAGAATAGTGCGGGCAAGTTCGCCTTCGAGAGCCCGCCGGTAGTTCACTTTCTGCACGAAGTCCGATATACCGAGGTTGGTGCGGTCAAAAATCTCGTACCCGATTATGCTTGACTGCGGGAGGCCTTCTCCGGCCAGCGCCAGGCGCATTTCGTACACCTTCTGCTTCGGCACAAGGATGGATTTCCCGGCGTCGTCCAGTTGATAGGAGACATCCTTCTCCTGCAACTTCCCGATGATTTTTGATGCATCTTCCGGGCTGAGATTGCTGAAGAGAGTGCTGTACGTCGGAGCGTTCACCAGGGTCACCAGGGCGATAATACCCGCAACAGTCCCCAGCGTGACGAGACCAATCGTGACCTTCTGGCCAGTCGTGAGCCTACGCACCAGGCCCGTCAATTGCTGCTGCAGTACTGTGTGATCAGCCATGGATTACACCTGCATCCTCATGATTTCACGGTAGGCGTCGAGGGCCTTATTGCGGATTTCCATCAACAGGTCGAAGCTGGTTTTCGCTTTCTCCACGGCAACCATCACCTCATGAAGGTCAACGGCTTCCCCGACGACCATTTTCTCCACCGCCTTGCCGGCCTCGTTCTGCAGTGAGTTGACGTCCGCCATCACACGTTCCAAGGTTTCGCCGAAGGAGGCATTGGTCTCCTTGAGCGTCCGGTTTATCTGACTACGTTGGTTTGTTTGTGCGACATTTGGCACCAGGGTCAAAGCTTGACTGATTTTCATGAACTTATCCTTTGCGGTCCACCAGCGTCCCGGTGGGTGCATTCTGCTGTTGAATTCCCCGGTCCGAGTAGACTTGATGGGCACGGACGTCGGTGCGGGAATCGGGAAAGAGGCCTTCGAAGAACGCCTTCTCGTCTATGGAGAGCAGCGGGGTGTTCCCCGTGCGGACCGGTGCGCGGTGCGATGGCGCTTCGGCAGGCAATGCCGTTGCCCCGGTCCCGCGACGATTTCCCGCCGTGCCGGTGAATACCGCAGACGAATGTATTGCATGCACATCCATACTCAGATCTCCAGAGAGTCTTTTGCCATATTTTTCGCGGCGGTGATAGCCACGACGTTCGCCTCAAACGATCGCGAGGCGGAAATCATATTGACCATCTCGGTGACGACATTCACATTCGGCATCGCTACGTAGCCGTTGGTGTCTGCGTCGGGATTGCCGGGATCATACACCATGCGCGGGGGAGTGGGATCCACTGTCTCCTGTGCCTGGATGCTCGACGTCGCCGGCTGTTCTTCCCCCGTGACAAACCCGCTCCCCGCAACATGGCCCGGTTGTGTCGTTGCGAGGGGCACGCTGGCCTGGCGGAACGCAGAAGCGAACACTTGCGCACTGCGCGCCTTTAGCTCTATTATCTTGCGCCGGTATGGTCCGCCTCTTTCGGTTTTCGTCGTCTCCGCGTTCGCGAGATTTTCTGCGATGCTGTCCATCCGGCGGCGTTGAACGCTGAGCCCCCGGGAACTGATATTCAGTCCTGCAAAAATCCGGTCAAGTTTCATTGCGTCCCCCTGATGCTCTTCTGAATACCGCGGAACGTGTCGCCGATCAGGCGGGCCGCAAACTTGAACCGCAATTGTGTCTTCGCAAGTTCTGCCATTTCCTGATCGAGGTCGACATTGTTCACACCGCTGGCAAGAGGATCGGTCAGTTCTCCGGAGGGCACCGTCTGCACCACCGGCGTCGCCGTCGATGCTGCTTGTCCACCGATGGGCAGATGCCGGGGGTCCGTACGCATGCCTGGAATGCCGCCGGCCTGCAACGCTCCGGACAGCTCGTCTTCGAACTTCACGGACTGGGCTTTGTAGCCCGGCGTGGTGATGTTGGCGATGTTCCCGGCGATGACCTTCTGACGGAGAGCATACGCATCCAGAGCCCTGTGAAGTACAGGGATTCTCGTGCCATCAAATAGTCGCATGCTTTGACTTGAGATTGTTTCTTCCTCGCTCACTGGCCGTTCGGAACACGCCTCCTGCGTCACTATCACGCCCGGCCCTCACTTCCATGTTCCGGCCGCCCAGATCTTCCCGCACACCGCTGCCGTGGTGAGCCACTCCGCCGACACTGCCGGGCGAGAGGATCCCACCTTTCCCCCCGCCCAACAGGTCACAAGCCCAGATCGTCATCCCAGCCGTCGTAGTGGTATTGAAGTTTCTGAGTGGATGTGTTTCTATATGAGACAACGGCATAGGCCGTTACCAGTGTCGCAACGAGACCGGCGAAAAGTGCCAGGCCGCCTATGCCGAGGTTCAGGCTCTTGGGACCATGTGTCATATCGCATCGTCCTCTGGTTTGGGAAGCATTTGGTGAATTCATGCCTCTTCGTACATCAACTGGGGTGCCAACCTTCTTTCGTGGCCGTCAAGGCCAAAGAATGTCACTTCTCCGGGGACCCGACCCGACATAGCGCGCAAAGCTGGCTCTTATTAGCCACGTGATGGCTACTCTTCGTCATATTCAAGCCGCAGACTCGCAGAACGGCCG
>Ga0105107_10000692_pt1 | contig 21582 bp, 20 predicted proteins | sample PPLLaktember2015_6_FD_79335 | JGI IMG/M metagenome (GOLD analysis project Ga0105107, IMG submission 79335) | Freshwater sediment microbial communities from Prairie Pothole Lake near Jamestown, North Dakota, USA - PPLs Lake P8 Core (1) Depth... | ecosystem: Environmental > Aquatic > Freshwater >... | reverse complement strand
GGATGTCGCATGGCCGAGAGTACGACGTCCTGACGACATCCAGGGGGTGTTATGGCAGATGCACTTTCTGCTGCGAACCGACCATGAGCAAAGGTCATCAACGCTTCCGCTCTCCAGAGAATGTGATGGAGGAGATCTTGGAGATGGACTCCTTCCACAACCACAAGCCCCTTAGCGTAGACATCACCGACCCTCATTTCCTGGGGAGACCCGCGCTGGCGGAGCGGCTGTGCGACCTCTTGGCTCCGCATGAGCTCGACATACGCTTCGGCATCAAGGTGCGGGCCGATACGGTGGCGAAGCACCCTGACGTCGTTCGGAAGATGATCGCAGTGGGGATAGAGGGCTTCGAGATGGGCATAGAGAGTCCGCACATGGAGGACCTCGAATCCACATCCAAGGGCCTGAGCGCAGACGTGCACATCCACGCGGTCAACAACATAAAGCGATGGGGCGGGAACGCGGGCGGGACGTTTGTCATCGGCCTCCCCGATCAGACCGAAGACCAGATACTGGGATTCCCCGCTTATGCCAAGAGGATAGGGCTTACGAGCTCAGCCTACGGCATCGCGACTCCTTTTCCCGGCACCAGATTCTATGATGATCTGAACGCCCAAGGGCTGATCTTCGAGACCGACTGGAATCGTTTTGATGAGATGCACTCGATATTCAAATCCAAACACATCTCCCGTGAACGGATCGAAGAGCTGGCCTCCATCTGCATGGCTCGATTCTGGACTGTAGACACGTTCCTCGAAAAGGAACGGATGCATGTGATAAGGCATGCGTCCAAGAGGCCGCTCTCCAAATTCATCGCCGAAAGGGTTCATGAGCTGAGTTTCTCGGTTGATATGGGCGCGCAACTTCAGGACAAGAACCTGGGAAGGCACGTGCTGGCGGTAATAGAGGCGTCGGCTGACCCCGGTGTGGAAGGTTACACGAGGGAGGTGGGGGTACACCACCTCATCGACATGTCCAGGTTCCTAAGACTCCTTGGTGATCAGACGGTGCAGCTCACAGTGATGAGCAATGGCGCGGCTGTCACAAGCTGGATCCTGAAGACCACACGGGACGGGGTAGAGTATGTCCGAGTCATCCCAGGAAAATCTGACCTGAACACTATCAACCTGGATGTGGACCTGAGTTGTTTCGAGTTCGGCGGGGCCCATGGTCTGAACGTCATTGACCGTATCCGTATCTTGGGAAAGATGCTCGCCTCGAACCGAGGGGTCAAGAAGCAGCCGAACATGATGCGGTTGTTGATGGCTGGTGGCGTCGAGTTGGTGACGGGGTATCTGAGAACGACCTCACACTCAGGAAGAAGCTCGCGCGGACGCTGATGAACGGCACCGTGGTCGAGGCGTTCGCCCCCGCGTACAGGAGCGGCCTGAGGACGTGCCCGCCCCTGACGATGAGCGAGTCCCCGAGCGGGTTGGCCCAGGCGTTGCCCGCCATCGAGCTACGACCTGCACCCGATCATAACTCAGTATGAGGCATGGCCCGGAGTCGCTCTTGAGTGCAGGGGACCGACTCCTGAACGGAACTGTGAACTTCTTCCCGATCAGTGGGTCTCGGCACCTGGATATGTGCCTCCTGACCGCCTCTCCTCGTGGAACGCACTGTTCCGTTCACGCAGCGCGATTGCCTGCCATGTCCCTTCGCGACCTGCCCTTGCGCCTCATCATGGACTTCTCGACCTCTATCGCGAAGAACGCTGAGCTGGCAATCGCCAGGGCGATGATCCAGTCCAGGATGCCGATGCCTTCGGTGTGGAACACGTGGTTGAGCGGTCCCCAGTAGGTGATAAGGAGCTGCGAGGCGAAGCACGCAATGACCCCAACCAGTATCCACTTGTTCGCCCTCAGGCTCACGGACAGGGCTGGTTCGGTGAGCGACCTGCTGTTGAACAGGTACACCATCTCGAAGAAGACCAGCGTGTTGAGTGCCACGGTCTGGGACAGCGCCACGCTCTCGCCACGGTCCTGATATGCGTAGAAGATGCCGAACGTGCCTATGACCATCAGCCCGGAGACGATGGCGAATTTCCTGAAGAGGGCGTTGGTGATCAGCTTCTCATTCGGTGGCCTCGGGGCCCTTGCCAGTAGCCCTTCGTCCTTGGGCTCGAGCACGAGCGGAACGGCGAGCGCGATCGCCGTCACCAGGTTTATCCAGAGGATCTGCAGAGGCATCAGTGGCAGCGCGATGCCCAGGGTTATCGCCAGCAGCAGTATCATCGCCTCGCCTATGTTCGTGGGCACCGCCCACGCGATGATCTTCTGGACCGTGCTGTAGACGTTCCTTCCCTCCTCGACCGCCGCGACTATGGTCGCGAAGTTGTCGTCCTTGAGGACTATGTCCGCTGCTTCCTTCGCTGCGTCCGTGCCGCTCAACCCCATCGCGACGCCGATGTTCGCCGCCTTCAGGGCGGGCGTGTCGTTCACACCGTCGCCGGTCACCGCGACGACCTCCCCGTCGGCCACCAGTTGGTTAATGATCCGGAGCTTGTGCCCCGGGGTCGTCCTGGCGAATATGTTCGACTCCCGGACGGCCCGCGTGAGCTCCTCGTCATTCATCATCTCGATCTCTTGCCCGGTCACCACCCTTGTCCTGTCCTCCATCAGGCCGAGGTCCTTCCCGATCGCCGCACCGGTCGCCGCGTGGTCCCCCGTGATCATCAACACCCTGATGCCGGCCTCGCGGCAGGACTTTATCGCCTCCTTGGCCTCGGGCCTGGGAGGGTCCAGCATGCCGATGAGGCCGAGCATTGTGAGGTCCGAGACGTCCTTCTGGTCGAGAGTGCCCTCGTGGGGCGATTTCATTGCGACCGCGAGCACCCTCAGGGCCTGACCCGCCATCTCGTGCGCCTTCTTGAACATGGCATCCCGGTCTATGGGTTCCGCCCTCCCTCCGACCTGGACGTACGCGCACTTCGCGACGACGCTCTCAGGGGAGCCCTTGACGAATATGACGTTGCCCCCGACCTCGTGGTGCAGCGTGGCCATGTAGCCAAGGGAGGTCTCGAACGGGATCTCGTCCAGCCTCTCCACGCTCGGGCGCACGTTCGCCACATCCGCCGCCAGCACGAGCGCGGTCTCGGTGGGGTCTCCCTCCGCCCTGCCGTCCTTCACCACTGCGTCGTTGCACAGCATCCCCGCGGCGAGCGCATCGTACAGGTCGGGCTCGTCCCGGACCAGGACGGGGCCAGGGTGCTCGCAGTGTCTTATGCACGCGTAGTCAGGAGGGTCGGTGTCGTAGTCCTTCCCGCCTGCGTGTATCTTGACGACCGTCATCTTGTTCATGGTCAGAGTGCCCGTCTTGTCCGAGCATATGACCGTCGTGCTGCCGAGCGCCTCGACCGCCGGCAGGCTCCGGATGATCGCGTTCCTCTTGGCCATGGATCTCACCCCGGAGGCCAGCACAACGGTGACGAGAGCCGGCAAGCCCTCAGGGATGGCGGCCACGGCCAGTGCGACCGACGCCCTGAACATGTAGATGACTTCGTAGTCCCGCGCGAGCCCCATGGCGAATGTGAACACGGCCGCGACCGCAACGGCGACGGATATCACCTTGGCCAGCTCCTCGATCTTCTTCATCATCGGAAAGGCGGCCTTCTTCGTCTCGCGCAGTTCCAGGGATATCTTGCTTATCTTCGTCCGGGCGCCCGTCGCGACGACCACGCCCTCGCCCCTCCCGCGTGTGATGAGGGTTCCCGAGAACCCCATGTTGACCTGGTCCGCGGGCACGAGCCATTCGTCCTCGAACTGCCTTGTATGCTTGAGCACGGCCGACGACTCGCCCGTGAACACGGACTCGTCGACGTACAAATCCTTCGCGACGGTCAACCTGATGTCTGCGGGTATCATGTCGCCCGCCGCGAGCACGACGATGTCGCCTGGGACTATCTCCTTGGCTGAGACGCCCGTCGGGGCGCCGTCCCGCCGGGCCTTGGCGGATGTCACGGAGAACTTGAGCATCTCCTCAATCTCCCGCCCCGCCTTGCTCTCCTGGACGAATCCTATCACCGCGTTCGCGACCACCACCGCGAGGATTACTGCGGTGTCGATCAACTCGTTGAGATAGGCCGTGACGGCCGCCGCGACGAGCAAGACATATATCAAGGGCTGGTTGATCTGTTTCATGAAGTAGTGAAGAGGTCCTTTGGGTTTCTCCCGGACCACCTCGTTGGGGCCGTACCTCTTCAGCCTGTCCCTCGCCTCGTCAGAGGTCAGCCCCTTGCGGGAGCTGTCGAAGCTGGACAACGTTTCGTCCACGCTGGCCGAGTACCATCTCCTCTCCCGCCTAGGCGCCGCCTCCTCGGACATGGTCTTTGTGAACGAGGTTATTGGCCATACATGTTTCCCCGCTCCTGGCCTGCTTCATGGCGCGACATCCGGCTTATCCTCGGTCAGGGGGCCCTGGCGCCGGGATGGGCTCCTTCGACCTCTGTCCTCAGCTAAGGCGAGACCGAGAGCCTCTGGGGTTTGAGCCTGGTGCACTCTCCTCCCCCCAGCGCTGACACGTGGACGAATACGTTAGCTCCTGCCTATAACGAACAGATACGAGGCTGCTGCCGAGCCGGACTTTGCTATTGCTCGCTTGATCCTCTCTCCCTCCTCCTTGAGGTGGTCCCGGGTCCCCGGGTCGGGGACGTTCTCTATCCTTCGGAATGTCTCGTCGAGCCCCTTGATCGAGTCGTGGAATTTCGCCTGGTTCTTTGGGTCGTCGCATGATTGCTTCCTCTCGCAGAACAGGCAGTCGACCGGACGCGTGGAATCGAAGACCTCCAGATCCCTGAGGTTCAGGCCGTTCACGATGTCCATGATCTTCTGTTTCTTGAAGGTCTTGTTGTGGGTGATGCCCAGCAGAGTGTCGATCCTCGCTCCCCATTGGTGCTCGAGTTCGTCCGCTTTCTGCGCGTCGGTCTGGTCCCCGTCACAGTAAGACTCTTGGAGTATGAAATAACCGCCGGGTTTGAGCACACGCGTCATCTCGGCCAGCACCGCGTCTACCCTGTCAAGATGATGCAGGGCGTAAGATATGCAAACGGTGTCGAAGGAATGGTCTTTGAACTTGAGGTCCTCGCCGTCCATCTCGAGGAATCGCACGGGCTTTCCTCTGAAATGTCTCCGCGCGTCCTTCAGCTCCTCTCTGGAGTTCTCCGAGGCGCAACTGTCTATCCCCACGAATGAGTCATAGTCCTTCAGAGTCTTCATCAGGGTATCGATGAATCCTCCTTGGTCCGTGGCGACATCCAACACTCTGCCGCCGGAGACAGATCCGAGCCTCTTCGCTATCTTGGGAGCGTTGGACGACGCCAATCCCTTCGGCAAGCGTCCCGATACCATGTGGCCGAATCACCTTCCATTCCTTATGGCTTTTCCCAAGACGGGCCTGATCCACGTCTGGTCGGTTGGCCGATGCCGGTCCCGGTCTCCTTGGAACGCCCTCTCGTGAGGACGGTGTCGTCCGCGGCCGATACTATAGGTTCGCGCCGCACGACTCGCAGGTCCTTCTGATGTCGTCGTTGAGGGCGCCGCAGTACCTGCACTTGATCCTCACGACCTGTCGCTCGATGACCTTCTCCCTCTCCACACGCCCGCCTTCGGAATGAGGTCGGACAGGGCCTTGGGCCCGGCCCATGCTTGATTGCTCAGGCAGCGGTCGTCTGGGATGTGGTCAGGGATGCAGGATTCCGCGAGTTGCACAATGGTTCAGCCGTACGGCTCCACGGTCGAGGTGACAGAGCCGCCCCAGTTGAAGTAGTTGAGATCGCACTCCCAGTGGACATGCGCGGTCCCGCCGTCCGGCGCGACCCACTCCGTCACCACAATCCCGGTCTTGATGTCCGGCCACTGCGTATAGATGTCCTCCGAGGGACCGCTGTACGCTTTGAACTCGACCACCGCCTTCGAGCCGGTCCTCCCGTAGTTGGTCACGCTCCCGTCGCAGACCACATGCGTCTCGTTCACGATGCTGGTTGTGATCGATTCTGAGAACTTGGGCTCGTACTTCTCTTCTATGTAGTCCTCGTGCCATGCCTGCCACGGAAAGGACGCGAGGAGCATCCCGGGCAGCACGACGAGGAACCCGACGGCGAACAGGGCGCGGATGCCGTACTTCCTCTTCCCGATCATGTGCTGGAGCGACGCAGCGAGGGCTACTGTGGCCAGGAACAGAAGGGCGTTCACCCACATCCCAACGGACGTGTATATCGCGCCGACTAGCAGGCCGACGAATATCATGGATGCTATGCCCAGGTCCCATCTCCACTTCTTGATCCGGTGCATCTCCCCGAACCACTCGTAAGTGTAGTAGTAACCGGCGTCGGGTTGGGGCAGGCCCCATGCCTCCTCGAGGCCGGCGCCGGTCTCCAGATTGTAACCGCATTGCCCGCAAAACCTCTCGCCATCGGGTTCTTCATGTCCGCATTCAGGGCAGCGTAGCGTCATTTCCCCACTGTCATGCGAATCAGGAAGGGTGGATAAGAACCCTCCTCAGGTATGCCGGCGCTGGACTCCGCGGATGGCAAAGGACCCTGCATGTGCTGGAGATGCTCAACCCAGCCTGCGGTCCAGCTCATCGACCTTGACCGTCCTGCAAATCTCCTCGGCCATGCGGACATGCTCCTCGGTGTCCGCCGCGACCCCTCCATGGACGAAATACGGCTCGAGGTCGAGGTCTATCGCGCCGTGATAGGTCGCCATGGCGCAGCCGACCGCGCTCAGCCCGACGATCACGACCGTGTCGCACCCCATCCCGCGCACCATGTCCCCGAGAGGCGTCTTGTTGAACGCGTTGGGGTAGTTCTTGACGACCTTGGTGTCCGACTCCAGCACCTCGATGGACTCGTGGAACGCGAAGGCCTTCGTCCCTGGCCTCGGGCCCTGCTCCTTGTCCTCGTGGTAGACCACCACGATGGGCAGCCTCCTCCTCCTGAACAGCGCGATGGCGTCGTTCATCGTCTTCGCGCGCCTCTGGACGGACTCTGAGTACCCGGGGTAGTTGTCCAAGACATCGTTCTGGACGTCTATGACGAGCAGGACCGGCTTCATGGTGATCACCCCTCGATCGCACGTCGGTAGTATAGAAGTTGCTGGGCTCTGGTCAGTTCAATCCGTCTTGTCCCAAGTGTAGGGCCGTTTCTTGCTGCGCAGCCTCTCCAAGTCGCAGCTGAAGCAGAGGCCGTTGTGACAGGAGATCACGCCGCCGCAGGTCGGGCATCTCCATTTCTCCTCCTCAGCCTCCAGGAAGGGACCGATGCCCTCGTCCCTTATCCGGCGGAGGTTCTCGACCTCGCTCATCCTGAACTGCGTCCTATACCGCTTGTCGATGGCGGCCAGGCGGTCGCATGGGAACGTGGGGCACTCGTAGCAGTACCTGAACCTGCCCTCGCGGAGCGGGGCGCAGTGCTTCTTCAGGAAGGCGCACGGCTTGTCCCTGGGCCTGCATCCGATGCAGTACATCATCCTGAGGCCCTTGCCCCTGAGGTCGCGCGTGAAGGCGAGGTGAGCCGCGCACACGTTGCAGTTCATGCCGCAGGGGGCGATCAGTTCCTCCTTCATATGCAGGTGAGAGCGCCCAGTGAGACGATTAAACCATCGCGGGGATGCGGGGCTTGATAGCCCGTCCCACGTGCGCTTGGTCGACAGACTGCTAGTCGCCTCGGCGTTGAGGTGGTCGCATGTGCCCGACGAGACTGACTGGCGCTAATTCTTAAATAGCGTCGTTTTGATGACTTAGTCAGTCGAAAGGGGGAGTTACATGGAGATGTGTTCTAGAAGACTGAGAGTGGCTAGGCTGTCTCTTGTGGCGATCTGTGCAGGACTGATGATCGTACCGTTGGCGGGCGCGTCACCTAACGTCGCGCTTGAGTCCCGTGGCACGTGGGACGCGGACATGATCAACAGCGATGTCACAGGTTACACCGGAGAAGGAGTGTATGTGGCGGTTCTTGATACAGGGCTGGCGCCCAACTGGAAGGACTACTTCCCAGTGGACAGCATATTGATCGACCTTGCGAAAGGCTTCAAGGAAGAGATAACCTGGGACCCGGAAGAGCAGACGTTCGTCGAGAGCGGCCTCGTGCACGAGATCGGCTATATCGGGTCCCTTGGTTCGACCCACGGGACGCACGTGACAAGCACGATAATCGGGTACAACTACTACGCCCCGGCGGACGCCGCGGTGGGGTTGGTGCTGCCTCCGATCTTCGTCGATGGGGTGGCCTCTGACGTGAAGGTCATACCCGTGAAGGTACTGACGGACTACACGATCGGCGTAGGGCACACCGACCCGGTCAACTACACTGAGCAGAAGTTCGTCATGGGCACGGACCGCGCGGTCGCGGCGGGCATCGAGTACGCCACGGACCTGAAGTTGGCCGGATACAGCCCGATGATAATCACGATGAGCCTCGGGGGCCCGGCACCGTCCGCTGTGATGGAAGAAGCCATCGACTACGCGGTAGAGAACGGCGTGATCGTCGTGGCGTCGGCTGGCAACGAGGGCGATGCCGGCATGGGCTACCCAGGCGCGTACGCGCAGGTCATCTCGGTGGGTGCTTGCGGGTGGATGTACGAGTGGTGGGCGCCCGACTACGTCGAGCCGGCCCCGCGGTACAGGCTATGGTGGCTGCAGGACGATACCTACGGATACAACGACGTCGCGGATGTCCAGGCGGACCTGGTCAGCGAGGTATACATCACTTCGTGGAGCAGCAGGGAGCTGGAAGGCCAGGAGCTGGACGTGCTGGCTCCGGGGAGCTGGGTCAGAGGACCGTATCCTGGAGTCCCAGGATATTCGCACTTGCCATGGTGGAGCTATGGCGCGGGCGCGCTCAACGGAATGAACCCGGGGAACTTCTACTACCTCGGCGGGACGAGCATGTCCGCACCGCACGTGACGGGCGTGATCGCGCAGATGCTCGAGAAGGACCCGACCCTGGGACAGGCGGCGGTCGAGACGATCCTCAAGGACACCGCCCTGGAGATCCCGGCAGGGTCCATGGACATATACGACCTGAGCCCGGTCGAGGGCTGGTACACGTACTCGTGGGACGTGGACGCGACCGGTGAGGGACTGATCCAGGCGGATCTGGCGCTGTCGGCCGTGGACGCTCCCTGACGCGGATGCCGCGGCCAGGGATCGGTTCTATCAAACCCCTTCTCACTTTTCATCTCGCGCAGGCAATGCCGCTGTGGTGCAACTAATCGGCGCGGTCGTGCCCCTCGAACTCATGCCTCGATTGTATCAGTAGTATGAGCGCGGCCACGCTCAACATGGCCCCGACGACGCCGAAGAGGAAGCCGAACATGAGCACCAGGAAGAAGGATGCGATCGAGGCCACGAGGGCGATGCCCCAGCCCCTCCGGAGCATCGCCAGGCATCCGCCTATGAGCACGAAGATGGCGAGCCCACTGAAGAGTAGGATGACGGGTGCTGCAGAATCCGATGCCTCAGGATTGTACTTGCCGATCCAGACATTCGCGATCCACAGGCCGGCAATGGTGGCGATAGCGCCGAGCACCAGGATGCCGCCTGCGGCCACTGGCAGAACCGTCTTCGTCTTGGGGATCATCCGTTGGACTCGGGGATGGAACTCCGGAATCCTCCTGGAGTTCCCCTTGGGCGCGCGCATGGTGGTGCCCAACCTCCTCAGGCACGTTGAACAGTCAGTCGCGCTCTCTGGGTTCTCCGCTCCACAGAAACTGCACTTCATCCTAATCCCCCGATATCCTCTGTGCGCGTGCGCGCATCGGCTCCGGTCAAGAGCGGTAGGTGAGCCAGACGGCGACAAGCACAAGGCCTGAGATGCCGCTCAGAGTGAGGATGTGGCTGAGAGGCTCCTCGACCATCAGCCCCACTATCGCCACCGCGAGGCACAGGATGACTGCCCAGGCGCCGAGCAGCATCCTCGTGCTGGAAGTTCCGTAGAAGGAGTTTCTCGCATCCAAACCCACACCCTTCAGCGACTCCTTCGTGTCGGTATCGAATCCGTCCCATGCCATCGTCGCCGTCCTCCGGTCAGCGTAACCGCATCCGATGGCTTAAGGGCTTTTCCATTGCGAGCCGTGGATAGGCGGTTTGTCTCTGTTATTCGACTGGAGCATCCTATCAGACCTGGACCTCGGAATCGGGCCGTCGTAGCTCAGAGCATTCAAGCGGGCTGAAGGTTCCTGTTATTAGGGCAGAAGTCGTTCATGGTCAGGCTCGAAGGGGAGGGAATGAGCGACCTCGTCTATGAGAACCTCGCAGAAGCCCTGGACAAGCTTCCGAACGGCTTTCCGAGAACGCCGTCGAGAGTCGAGATAAGGGTCCTGAAGAAGATATTCTCGCCCGAGGAGGCCTCGTTGGCGAGTCAGATGGGCCGCTCGAAGGAGACCGCGGACGTAGTCGCTCTGCGGGCGGGGCTCGCGCCCGAAGATGCGGGTGCGAAGCTGCTGAAGATGGCCGGGAAGGGACTGTTGTGGACCTACGAGGAAGAGGGCAAGCGCGTCTTCAGGCTGGCCCCGTTCGTCGTCGGGATATACGAGTCGAGTGACATGGATCATGAGCTGGCTCACCTGGTCGAGGAATACCTTTCGAACGGCGGGGCCGAGGGCATCATGAGGCCTCAGCCGGCCATTCACAGGGTCGTCCCGGCCCAGAAGGCGGTCAAGTCGGAATGGATCCTTCCTTACGATGACGTGAAGGCGATCCTGTTGCGGTCCAAGTCATTCGTCCTTCGGGACTGCATCTGCAGGGAACAGCAGAGATTGGTCGGCCATGAGTGTGGCTTTCCGCTGAGGACCTGCCTCTCCTTCTCGGAGAGTGAGAGGCCACCGCATGAGCTCACGATCTCGAAGGACGAGGCGCTGGCATTCCTAGACAAGGCCGAGGAGCTCGGCCTGGTCCATACCGTGAGCAACGTCATGAGAGGGATAGGTTATGTCTGCAACTGCTGCGGCTGCTGCTGCGGACTGTTGAGGGGGATCACCGACTGGGGTATCGAGAACTCGGTGGCCTCCTCCAACTACATCGCCCGAATCGACCCCGATGAGTGTGTCGGGTGCGGAGTTTGCGAGGACAGGTGTCAGGTGGGGGCTATAGAGACAGAGGACGGCGTACCGACCATTGATCCGTCGAAGTGCATCGGGTGCGGCCTGTGCGTAACGGGTTGCCCGAACGGTGCGGCGAGGCTCGAGAAGAAGCCCGAGGCGGACATCGTCCCCCCTCCGGCCGACTTCGGGACCTGGGAGCAGGAGCGCCTCCGGGGCCGAGGCCGACCACGCCGCGGCCCTGATCGGCTCGCTCGATGATTTCACCGCCGAGAACGGGGTGGTGCCAGGGGACGGCTCCGCGGAGGACCCGTTCGTCATCGATGACCTCAAGATAGGCGCGTATGTGGATGTCGCTAGCAACTGTTTAATAAAGCGGTCCACGATTCCTTGCCGGTGGCTCTGGGGGGGCAAAAAGACATGGATCGGTCGCTGGAGTATGTCCTGAAGCGTCTGCTAATCTTGGTGGTCGGGATCATGGTGATCCTCACGGCCGAGTTCGTGATCCTCAGGGTATTGCCAGGCGATCCATCGCTCTTGGCGATGCCCCGGAATCCCATGACCGATTCGGAGGACGTCCAGGTAGCCCTGGAGATGTTCAGCAAGCCGCTGTATGCGCAGTATGTCGAATTCATCGGGGACATGCTCACGGGGGATTTCTCGATCAGCTACATATACGACGATGATGTGTCGAACTTCATCTACCACTACATGTGGTGGACGCTCCTCCTGTTCATCTCATCGATCGTCATCGCTCTTATCTTCGGCTCGCTCCTGGGCGGCTTAGTCTCCAAGATCAGAGCGCACGAGAATCGGCAGATCATGTCGTTCGTGTTTCTGGCCATGCTGTCGGTCCCGATTATCGCGTCTGCCTGGGTGCTCCTGTACGCGTTTTCGGTGAGCGGTGACCTGTTGCCCCTTGGAGGGGCCATGACCACGGGCGAGAGTCCAGAGCTCTCGCCTGCGTTCCTCTGGGACTGCCTGATTCATGCATTCCTTCCCGTCACATGCATCTCTCTCGCAGCGCTCGGCTTCTTCACATTGATCTCCAGAGACGGTCACGTCGCGGGGTCGGGGCCCGTCGACCGCATGCAGTCCAAAGGGCCTCGGACCATGGACGCCCTGTTCATCGCCCTCCCCAACATCCAGTTCCTGGTAGCGGGGACGATGTGCTTGGTGGTCGCCGTCGAGGTGTTCTTCGGCTACAACGGCTTGGGGCACCTGTTCGTGATCTCCATAGCGCGCATGGACTACTTCGTCATCCAGGCATCCTTCTTCCTGATCGCGGTCATCGTGTTCCTGTCCAGCTTCGTCATCGACCTCGTGGTCACCTTGGCAAGGCCGGGCTGGAAACTTGACTCATATATCGACCGCCCCTCCCCCGGACCGGCAGCGAGAGTCGCTTCCTCGGCCGGACCCGCCGCGCCCTCTCTTCCGGATGAGCGGATACGTTTCGAGGAGGCTGCGGTCAGCATAGTCAGAGGCTACCTGAAGAGCCCTGTCGGGCTCGTGGCGCTCATCGTCCTTATGGGATTCGTGTTCCTCGCGGCGATAGGACCGCTGGTCGTCACCGACGAGATAACGTCCTGGCACTTGCGCACACCCTCCTACCTGTTCCTCACGGGTGCGAGCGGCCCTGTCGTGGTCCTGGCCATCGTCGGGCTGTTGGCGTCCTTGCTGGGCATCGTCGTGGGTGCCGTCGCAGGGCTCGCGTGGCCCTACCTCGACCCTCCGCTGGCCGCGGTCGCGCAGGGGTTGATGGCCATGCCGACGGTGTTCGTGGTCCTCCTGGTCACTTACGCTACCGTGGGCACTTTCGGGTTCGACAACTTCGACACCTACGGGCTCGCCATGAAGATGGCGCTGATCGTCGCCGCGCCCGTGGCGCTGCTCGTGTGCCGGGGCCTCGTCGTGTCGAGGCGGAGGATGGCTGCGGAGCACGGGTCTTCGAAAGGGGTGCCCGTGACCATCTCCACCCTGATGCGTTCCGCCCCTGCCGTGCTGTCGCAGGCGCTTTCCGGGCTGAAGTACGGGCTCGTCATGGCGGTGCTGACGGTGTTTCTGTGCGACTTCACAGGCATCACGCACTGGGATAGCTGGGGGGCGGGCTTCGAGCTGGCGTACAGTCAGAACATGCTCTTGACGGGAGGGGGCTGGGACTACGTCGTGCCCCTGCTCATGGGCATGCTCCTCCTGGTCGCGAGCGTGTTCCTGGTGCTCGACACGCTCGAACGGGTTGTCCGGACGAGGTTCGCTAGACTAGTGTGACCTCGGAAATGCCCCTGTAGTGGAGCATCGGTGGTTCGGCGCTCAGAGATGTGGGTGTGGGGCTCGAGGAGGCCTTCGACCGACCGCACGAGCCAGACCGTAGCCAGTAGTCAATTCGCTCTGATTGAGAAATAGCTAGGTGAAAGAACGTGCAGGACGCCGGATTTGAACCGCGATGACTGGCTAAATCTCAATCAGAGGGTTTTTGCACCGGGATATAAACTCTTTCATTCCCTTTCTTCGTGAAATCAGAGATTCAGTTCCGGCAACATGCAAACCCGGTTAACTGGCTCATTTCTATCGTGGCAAATTGGCGCCGAGACAGACTCCCCCTGGCACTCGTCTTCCCGTCTGGGTGTTGACCTCGAGTCGCATTTGAGTCGCCTGAGAACATGTCTGGTGGGTCATCTGCACATGCTGCGGTATGGCTCGAGTATGATTTTGCGTCACTAGAGCCCCGCGAAGATCGGACAGCTCCGCGAATCGACCGCGAGAAGCGAGTCATTGTTCAGATGTAGAGTCCGCCGTTGATGTCAATTACCTGCCCGGTAATATAGCCAGCCTCTGGAGACACTAGATACGTAACCGCAGATGCGACTTCCTCAGGTCTCCCCAGTCTGCCCATGGGTATCTGCGCCAGAATCTTCTCCATGATATTTGCCGGGACCGACTTCAACATATCGGTCCCGATGAACCCTGGGGCAATGGCATTTACGGTGACGCCTTTGTCCGCGAATTCCTTGGCTAGCGTCTGAGTCAATCCTATTATCCCTGCCTTTGAGGCTGCGTAGTTCGCCTGGCCCCGATTCCCCATCCTGCCAATCACAGAGGATATGTTCACTATCCTGCCGTATTGTCGCTCAAGCATTCCCTCAATGACTGCCTTGGAGCAATTGAAAGTCCCCGTGAGGTTAACGGAGATTACGTCGTCCCACATCTCGGATGTCATCTTCACGAATGACTTGTCTTTGACTATCCCGGCGTTGTTGACCAAGATGTCGATCTTGCCGAACTCAGCAACCGCCTTGTCCCGCATCCTGTTCACTTCGTCCATACTCCCGACGTTGGCCTGGCATAAGATGGCTCGTCTCCCCATCGACTCTATCATCTCTCTGACTTCTTTTGCCTGGTCGACAGTGTCCATGATGTCAATCATCTTGATCATTTCGTCGAGATCGTCCAATCTGTCCGTCTTGTTTATGAAGTCGATGACGTCCGCAGCCTGGTCCTTGCGGCTCTGATAGTTCACAGCGACATCAGCTCCCTCTCTCGCGAGCTTGATGGCAATCGCCTGACCGATGCCTCTGGAACCGCCTGTGACCAGAGCCGCTTTTCCGTCCAGAGCCCCTGTTCTTTTCATGCCGTTCGCCTCTTGTCCTCGGATGAGCCTAGACTACAAGTCCACCATCGACCAACAATATGCACCCGTTCACGTACTTCGCTTCATCTGATGCCAGATACAGGATGGCACAGGCAACATCTATCGGGTCGCCTAGAGTTCTCAGAGGAATCTTCTCCGCCATCAGGTCGAGGACTTTCTGAGGCACGGATGCGGTCATCGGGGTCTTTATGAATCCGGGAGCGACCGCATTGACTCTGATCCCCTTCTTTCCAAGCTCCTTGGACAGAGTCTTGGTGACTCCAATCAAGCCGGCTTTGGCGGCCGAATAGTTGACCTGGCCAATGTTGCCATAGACGCCTGAGACTGAGGATACATTGATGATCGAACCGCTCCCTCTCTGCATCATGTGATCGACGACTGCCTGAACGCAGTTGAACGGGCCCGTGAGGTCAACACGGATCACTTCGTTCCACTGCTCTTCTGTCATATTCTGCACCAATGCATCCCTGACTATGCCTGCGTTGTTGATCAGGATGTCGATCTTCCCGAATCTCTGGAGCGTTGCATCGACCGCGTTCCTCACTTCGTCTCTTTTGGAGATATCCGCCCTCACGCAAAGCGTGTTCTTGACCTCCGTGTCTTTGCAGAACCCAATTTCACGACAGGCGTTCTCCACGTCTCCGGTGAAGATGTCGAAGATGGCGACCTTCGCCCCCTCATTCAAGAAGAGCCTCGCAGTCTCCTTTCCTATTCCACTTCCGCCACCGGTGATCACAGCAACCTTGTTCTCTAATCTCATCTCGAATTCCTCCTCTTCTCTGCTCTCATTCATCCTTCTCGTTCCCGTCTCAGCTGTTTTGATCCCCAGATCGTGCCCTCAGCCAGGAAGAGATTTTCGGGCAGACATCCCTTTGTGACTTGCCGCCGACGAACATTCCAATATGACCCGTCGGAAAAACCATGACTTCCTTATCCGTGCTCGCGACCGCATCGTTGAGCGGCTTGCTGGCGGCGATGGGAACCAGGTGGTCGTACTCCCCCATCACGTTCAGCAGAGGCATTGTGATGTTCTTGAGGTCGACCCTCTTCCCGTCCAGCATCATTTCGTTCTTTATCAGCAGGTTCTTCTGATAGCAGTCCTTGATGAACTGTCGATACATCTCCCCGGCCTGGTCAGGACTGTCGAAGATCCATTTTTCCATCCGCAAGAAGTTCTTCACGGCCTCCTCATTCTTGCGTCCGCTGTCTTCGTCATCCCCATTGCTCTCAATCTTCTCAAGGAAGATAACGTACTTGTCTATCAAAACTCTGAATGGGTCCGTGAGTAGGAAACCCGTGTTAAGTAGATTCCCGGGTACTATTCCGTATGCGTCCACTATCCTGTCGGCATCTAGGCTCTTTGCCCAGACGTGGAGGAGTCCTTCATCGGTGTCGAAGTCGACGGGTGTCACCATTGTTGCGAGGTTCTGGATCTTTTCCGGATGCAACGATGAATACATCACCGAGAATGTGCCACCCTGGCAGACACCGAACAGGGACACTTTCTCAGCTCCGGACAGCTCCCTTATCTTCTCGACGGCGTTGTCGATGTACTCGTTCACATAATCATCGATGGTGAGATACCTGTCTATTCCTGACGGATACCCCCAGTCAATGATGTATACATCGAGCCCATCATCGAGCAGTTTCTTGACGACACTCTTGTCGGGCTGGAGGTCAAGTATGTAGTATCTGTTGACAAGAGCATAGACGATGAGCACGGGTACTGGATAAGGCTTCTTCACTACTGGAATGTAGTGAAGCAGTCTCATGTCGTCCTGTGTGTAGACGACCTCTGAAGGGGTCATCCCGACCGAGATCTCTGGTGCCTTGAGGAGTAGGTCGAGCATCCTCATTGCCTTCTTGTTGTTCTCTATCAGTTCCGTGAATTCCATAGTTGTCACTATCCGAAACACGATGCTCAGGTAGCGTCCGTCACTTCCTCGTTGCGCTCTTTCCCTGACCTCGAACCAACTCTTTCACTTGCTTCTTGAGCAGGTAGACCTCTTTGCTGAGGTCGTCCAGCTCTGTCCGCGTGGGAAGATTGGCGGGCCTGAGGAAATTCTCCTCGATCAGGACCCTCGAGGACTTCTGAAAATCCATCGAATTGGATGTCAGTCTTGCCAGATCTGAGGCGAAGAAGCGAGATTTCAGAAACTCCTTGAATGTCTTACTGTATGTCTCCATCCAGAGGTCGTAGTACCCTTTGTAGGAGGAGGGCGAGACGCCTCCTGCGATCCGCTTCTCAACCTCCTCCTGGGTTTTCTGGCTGGCTTCCATGAAGGCACTTTGGTAATTCGCGAGGGACTGCGCCCATGCAGCATGCATGTTGATTGTGGCTTCGAAGTTCTTTCTCAGCTTGTCCGCGCCTTCGCGAGATGGGCCCAAGATGGGCATGTCTATGATTCTGCCGCAGGTGGCCTCATAGGCCTTCAGCCAGTGCTCGAAGAAGTCATGAGATGCCTGTAGATCCGAACTCTCCATGTTCAAGTCGCCCTCGTCTGGCCGAACTTCGCGTCCATCCACATCTTGGTTGCATTCGCGTAGGTGTCCGCCTGAGCCCGTGCTGCCTTCTTGAGTGGGTCTATCAGGATCTTCATGGGCTCCACCGCGGGCATGAGCTCAAAGAAGTCTTTGTACGCCTTCTCATATGTGTCGAACCACTGCCCGTAGTACTCCCTGTAGGATTCCGCCTCGGTCGCGTTGGTGAGTAGGTCCTTCATCTTCTCTGTGGTCTTCTCCAACACCGTCAACCAGGAATTGTACAGCTCCGTACTCTTCTGCATTCCCTGGAGCATCTCATCGACCATCTCCTTCGACGGCTTCGTCATGTCGGTGGCGAACATCTTGGCGTATGTCTCTTTGTATGTGTTCATCCACTGGTCGTAGAACTCTTTGTACTTCTCCGGACTTGCGTCGCCCTTTGACAGCTCGAAGGATCTCTCTGAGAGCTCGAAGGTCAGCTTCTCCCAGGGGGTGTACATGTCCTTGTAGGACTCTCTCCACATCCTCGCTGCTTCTGCGAGGTTCGTGAGGTACATGTTCGGCACACCCGTGTACGCCTCGAAGACCCCCTTCGTGTTCTTCGATGTCATCATGCCGAGAAACTCATCGAACATCTTCTCATAGAACTTGATCCACATTTCGTAGGAGTTCTTGTAGTCCTCAGGACTCACGCTACCCAAGAGCATCTTCTGAGTCTTCCTGGAGTTCTCCTCGAGTTCGGCGCTCCACGCCTTCATCAGGTCCGTTGATTCCTGTGCACTCCCGACGAGCATATCCAGTGTCTTTCTGTCCGTCATTGCCTTCTGCATAGGATAGAGTCTGCTGAGTGCGTCCTGTTGTGTCTTGACCATTTCCTCGTAGAACTCTTTGTATTTCTCTGGAGATGTCTCCCCTGAGAGCTTCACAGCCTTGTCAAAGAGCTTGCCTGTAGACTCGATCCAGGGATTGTACAGGTCTGTGTAGGATTCCTGCCAGACTTTCGACATTGCGCTGTAGCTTTCGGTCCACATTTTGAAGGGATCATTCCGCTCCTCGGTCGGTCCCGTTCGGTTCGCCTTGCTCGTTTCTGTCTTCCTGCTCTTGACTGTCTCTGCTTTGTTCTTAGCCATACTGGTTCGCCCCTGCAAAACTCACAGACGATTATTCAAACCGGGCGAATCCATGTAGCAAAGGAAGCTACGAAGTTCATAAACGGCGATCTAAAACGCATCGTGTTGAATTTCCGCGATTTCCAATTCAAGTTACAGGACAACCGCTTATAGTCTTTGGCTTCGTACCGAGCATTCATCGCAGAAATGCACTGGCAGGGTTTCCCCGGAACATTGGCAATCTCAGACCTAGGCAGCGAGGCGTACTGATATGAGCTTGTGCTCCGATTCAGTAGCACGCCCTCAAAGATACTATCGAGGCACAATCACTCGTCAAGCATTGGAATAGCCTCTCCCTGTCCATTTCATCTTCTCACGATGAGATGACTGTGAACCCGGATGCATAGCCGATCCCTGATGGGAGGGCGCGTCAGCGTAGTTTCTCAACGAGGGAGAGAAGTGCCTTCGCGAATTCTCTGGGCTGGTCAACATAACCGACGTGCCCGCTCGGAAACATGTGTAGATCGGTCTTCAGTTGTGTCGCGAGCCATTTGGATGCGCAAAACAAGTGCATAGCTGTCTCTTCACCCGCCGCTACGAAGATGGGGACCTTGGATCCCCTAAGCGCTTCTGCGTTGGGCTTATAGGAGAAGATTACCGGCATCTCCGCAGAGAAGATGACATCACCGTTGTCGAAAGCGCGTCGCATCATGTTCGGGTCCAGACCATTGATGGCCTCGCCGTCTTTCATCTCTGTGAACTCTCTCAGTGCGTTGCGGGAGCCTCCCTTCGCCACCTTGGCTTTCCAGAAGTCTGCCAGGTCATGAGCCTGATAAAATAGCGGCATAAGCGGCGGCTCGTGCGCGACCGCTCCCCTAACTGCCCGCGGGTGGCGAACGATGAGCTCGAGCAAGATCATCGCTCCGAAACTGTTGCCGAAGACAATAGCTGGACTTAGGTGCAAAGTGGACAGCAGCCCCGCCGCATCATCCGCCTGCTCCGCAATCGAAGTCGCCGTCCAGCCTTCTGGACGCGGGCTTCGCGAGTTCGCGCGGCGGTCATAGGTGACGACCGTGAACTGCTCGGCGAGGAGCTCCGCGAGCGGATCGAACCATCCTGCGTCGCCTGTAAGGCCCATGATCAGCAGGAGGGGCGGTCCGGAACCTCGTATCTCGTAGTATATCTGCGCCCCGTTGACCTCGGCGAGCCCGTGCTTCATCGTCGTCATCTCTCGAGCTGATTCGTTTCCGTTCACTTAATGCATTCTCCAGTGCATGAAGCCGACTTTGAAACGAGATGAATGGCCATTTCACAATCAGAGGGTCTTTCTTGCACCGGGATATGAACCTTCTTCATCGCCTTTTCTTGCCTACGGACTTCTCCGGAAGCCAACGCATGAACGCGCTCTTCTCAAACGATAGAGTGACAGATTCGCAAACCTCATTCAAGGCTTCTTCAGCGGCTTCCCATCCTCTTCCTGCCGATTCTTCCTTCTCTTTCTCCCGATCACGATGACGGTTGCGACTACGGCCGCGACTACTGCCAGGACAGGGATTAGCAGGTAATAGAGGTCCGTCGCGCTTCCGTCTATCCGGTCATGATAAACGGTGAGTTCAGGGTCGCTCCGCACTGACGTGGTGTCCATGTATGTCAGATTCGGGAATCCGTGGGTTACCACGGCTGACTTGGGGTTATAGGTCTCAAGACCTGCCAAGTCCGGGTCGGCCATCTCCATCATGGAATAGCCTGTCGCGGACTGAGCCCCGCTTGCGTTGTAGATTGTGAAATCGTCTTTCATCTCCAGTTTTGACATGGTATAGGGAGAGCCGTTGTCAAGCGTCAGATCGTACTCTAGGGTCGTGTCTGTGAACCCCGAAGGCATGACCGCATTGTCATCGCCCAATTCGGGGTCCGTCAGCACCATGATGTACCGGATCTCCGCGGTGAAAGGCTCGCCTGCGCTGAATTCCGTGCCATTGTAGAATTCCGTGTTGCTGAAATCGAACAGTGCCTCGACCTTGATGCTCGTCTGGTTCCAGCCTCCTCTGAAATGATGGGCCAACGTCAAGTCGAAGGTCGAGTCTGGCATGTCGGAATACACCCTGATGGCCTCGAAGGTCATGTTGCAGTCCAACGTGGGGATCGTGCCGTCATACTCGACTGCAGTGTGGCTCACTTCAAAACCGTCGCAGGTCTTGAGACACGCAATCACTTCCTGACCGCCTATCTTGAATACTACGCGGTCAAACATGAACATCGCTATGTACAGCTTGCCGCCTGTCACGAAATTGATGTTCTGGCTGTATGCCACGTTCGTCTCGCTGTCTCGGGTATCATCAGTGAAGTCATCAGTGTAGTTCGCGACCCCGAGGAGAATAGACACTCCTCCGTGGTCAATCCCAATCCGCCACTTCTCGGAAATCTCCCGGACGAAATCGCCACCCCCCTCTGACTGGTTGTATTCGTGGACTTCGGAGACAATCGGCTCAGGCACCAGCTCGGGGTCGGATTCCTGCGCTTCGGACGAGGGAACCAGATTCAAGCTCACGATGGTGAGGATACCTGCAATCATGAAGGCCACTGTCGAGACTCTGACCGGGCGTCTCATCGAGGCAAGAGAGACGCGTGGCGGTACATATCGCTGCCGCCCGCGCATCGAAAAGCAGGGGTTAGCCGCCCCTCGCGAGAGCGAGATTCCGAGGGCACCACCCCTTGAGGAGGACCAGAGGCCGCTTGATGTGGTTTGCGGGCACCCCGATAGAGACAATTGCCACGATATACGGCATGAATCCATGGAGATGCCCCTCCGCTACATCGGAGTGAATCTGAACGGCTGACAGGAGACGTGTTATACGGTCTTGGTGGTATTCTTGATGCAGTTGATGGAGCTTGCTTGTCTAATACTGCCGTTTTTCGTTGTACTGTGTGGATCTTTCTTCGCCATTCTCGCACCTTCATATACCGGAAAAGCAAGACCGTTCATCAACACACGCTTGCGGGCTGAAGGAGGAAGCGGCCATAGGCGCCCCTGAGTAGCTGCTCACGTCGTTTGACGTCCAGTGAAACGGTGTATTGTTGCTGGCATGAGAAGAAGGTGGCCTGCAGAGTGAACAGAATGCAGACCGCTGTGGGTGATCGGCTTCGTCGTCCGTCCCTGCCTCGGCAGCGCACTATTTGCTGCCCCGTCACGCAAGACTGCATCCACTCACAAGATTGATAAGCACACTGGCAAATCCTGAGGCTGCAATCATGGACAAGAAGCGAGGGTCTTTCAGGGTTGAAGTCAAACCAGAAGTAATCAGCT